>PVMN01000292.1_pt1 | contig 116998 bp, 93 predicted proteins | sample 1853401 | NCBI WGS metagenome assembly PVMN01 (sample SAMN08533510, study PRJNA380276) | Human gut metagenome, whole genome shotgun sequencing project.
GTATTCAAGAAAGAGTATGGTGTCAGTCCGGCACAGTACCGAAAGAATCTGGAAGGATCTACCGAAAAATGAGAAGAATTCCTTAACCACCCGATCCTGCCGGAACTGCGGGAGAAAGCATACCAGTACAATCTGCCCATCCGCATCGGTCGCAACTGTTGGCTGGGTGCTGGCGTGATCGTGGTGCCGGGTGTTACCATTGGGGATGATACGATGATCGGTGCGGGAAGCGTTGTGACAAAGGACATTCCTGCTAACGTAGTGGCGGTAGGAAATCCATGCCGTATGCTGCGCCCCATCAGCGAACATGACAAAGAGTATTTCTATCGGGATTGAAAAATCAACTGGGAAACATTATAATATCAGAGAGCCACCGGCTCCAAAGGAGAAGCTATGAGTTACGCAATCGTATTCAGCAGTAAAACAGGCAACACGGAATTACTGGCAGACACATTGCACAGCTGCCTGCCGCAGGCAGATTGCTGTTATTTTGGCAACCCGAACTCTGCCGCCATGGAAGCGGACACCCTTTATGTGGGTTTCTGGACGGATAAGGGAAAAGCAGATGAGAGTTCTTCGGTTTTTTTGAAGCAGCTGCGGGGAAAGCAGGTGTTTTTGTTTGGTACCGCTGGTTTTGGCGGCAGCGAAGAATATTTTAACAAGATCCTGAAAACCGTGCAAAAAGATCTGCACAGCAGCAACACGGTGATCGGTAGCTTCATGTGTCAGGGGAAGATGCCGATGTCGGTACGTCAGCGATATGAGAATATGAAAAAGCAGCCGCTTCATCTGCCCAATCTGGACGCAATGATCGAGAATTTCGACAAGGCTCTTTCTCATCCGGATGCGGATGATCTGGAACGGCTGAAACAGGCAGTAAGATAACAAAAACCGGTGGCTTTCCGCAATGGAGAAAGTCACCGGTTTTCTGTTTCAGCTTATCGGAGCAGCCAGCCGTAATCCTGTCTGCAATCTACCGTTCGGTATAAACCGGTACGTTCATCGTGACCCTGTCATAAGCCCGGAGTTCCCCTGCGAACCAAACATTCCGAGATAAAAAGGATGCTGCCGCCTCTGGGTGAGAGGCTGCAGCGTCTTTTTGGTATCAGAGGGCGAATGATCTGTCAGACCGAACGGCTCCCAACGAATGCGATGCTTTTAGCTTGCATTTTCCTGTTCTTCAAGAATACGCCAGCCGTCCATCAGGTCTGAATTTTCCAGAATAAAGGTGTGGGCAGTATCCTGTCCCCACGAGTTGTCGTATTTCAGCATCAGATAATCGCTCAACTCGGTTCGATTTTTGAACTTCAACAAGCGATACGGCTCCTGAAAAGCGACCTTTTCGACGAAATATACCGCATCCGATGTGGGAAGCATAACGCCGACATGACCGATCATAAGAGAATTGTCCGTTTCAGAGAACTGATCGTGCAGGACCACGGAGACGAGACGGATCTTATCATCGTCCACGAAGGAGAGACCGCGTTTCTTCCATTCCTGCTGAATCGTTTTCAAATGGGTAGGAATATCGGTCGTATTGGTGGTTTTAACCGGGGCGAACAACGCATCAAACATTTGCCGTTCGTCGCCGCAAAGGGATTCCGGGTCAGAATCCAGTGTTTCATAGTCCATAAACAGGGTGTCCTCGGCTGAGTCAAGGTCTGCCTTGCCCGTGACAGTGATAAAATCACCGAACAGCCCACAAGCGGTGATCCGACAGTTCCAGCCGGGGAAGGTGTCATATTTTTCCGTCCATGCGTCCTGCATGGAGTAAGGATCGTATTTCAGATCCGAAGGCTTGGCATTTTCAAACCCTGTGGTGAGCCATGCCGGGTCTACAGCATTGTTGAACTTTTGCACATGATCAAAGAAGGTCTGTATCCGTAGGTCGGATACGCCGGCATCCTGCAAAAGCTTGGAAAGAAGAGCTTGTGTATCCGAATCTGCCAAATTGGAGTATTCAATTTGCTGAAGGACGGGCTGAGAAGTTTTTTGAGTGCAGCCTCCTGCCAGAAGCGCACCGCAAAAAAGTGCAGCGGTGCAGACAAGAAAAGTTCGACGTTTCAAAAATGGTCACCTCGCTGTGTTTTTCGGAAAGCTGGAGTCTCCACCATAGGCGAAGAGAGCAATGCAATTGGACTCATATCGAATGGTATCACAGATAAACAAAGAAAATCAATGACCTCTGTCGTATTTGACCATATAGAATGTTGCAGTATCCATATCCCATACGGTTAACGTCCATGTGGGAAAAGACGATGCGGCAGCTTTCCGAACAGTTTTCTTCATGTCGGACACAACAGGAGTATACCCAAGTTGGAATGAAAATTTTCCGTTTTTTCCGAACGGAAGGTCCAAATCGCTTTCTGAATACAGTGTCATAATGCGCTGCTTGCCGCCCATATCGTATTAACGCCAAATGATACCCATTCACACACGATTTTCTGGGGGTGTGTTTCGATACCGTTCGGAAGAGCGCTTGCATGGCATGCAAGAGGTCAGCGGTTCGATCCCGCTATTCTCCACCAAAAAAGCACTGTACTTCGTTGGAAGTACGGTGCTTTTCTTTTTGCATCTGCGGACGCTGACAATGCAGTCCGTCTGGCCTTATCGACGCTCAAAGCCGAGATAGCGGGTGCCCTGAAAACTCAGCTTTCCAATGTCGCCCTCCACAAGCATTCCGTAGTCCGAACCACTTACGGTAAGCTCCATGCGGTCGCCGCTCTCTACCTGAAAGGTCACATAATAGGTCGTGAACGTATGCGCCATCGTATTGTCTGTATGGTGGTGAGAAACTTCCGTGCGCTTTGCCACAACCGTTGCCGGAACGGTCAGCCGCGGCGAATGGTTGTTTTTATTCCATGTGCTGATATTTCCGATGATGGTGTATAGGATCATGCCCAAAACCACAAGGAACAGGATGGGAAACAGAATACTGAACAGCATATCAATTCCAGTGTAAAACATCTTATTCCTCCAAAATTTCTTCCAGCAGGTCCTTTACATCGTCCAAAAAAGATTCTTCTCCGAGGGTGTTCATCTTAAAAAACACCGCCTGACTGCCGCCTGCGGTGATGGCGGACAGCCGGATCGGACTGTCCGCATTCTGGAACATGGTCAGTGTCAGGCTCAGGCGGTTGCCGCCGACCATGCTGTACCGCTCAAACACGCGGACACTGCACCGTGCTTCGCCCTCCTTGAAATCGCTGCCCGCTTCTAGGTCGGCAGACCAGCTGCTGTTCGGGATCTCCTGTTCCAATTTGCGGAGAAGCGTGTTGAATTTCTGATTGCGGATGGTCTTTTCGAAAATCGCCATAGAGGGCCCTCCATTCTGCCAACGAAATTCGGTCTGTTTGCCTTAAATACGGACAGGCGGCAATAAAAATTGCAGAAAAACACCCGGAAAGTAAAATTTTCCGGAGCCGCGCACGAAAAAAGGACTGCTGCACAATTTTCAGTGCAGAAGTCCTTTTGCGTATCGGGAAAAACAGGTGCTCAGCCCTCGGAGGCAAAGAACTCCTTGGTCAGCTTGACCACGGTGCCGGAGAGCAGCAGCAATGCGATGAGGTTGGGGATGCTCATCAGGCCGTTGAAGGTGTCGGCGATGCTCCACAGCAGGCCCAGGTCCACGGTCGCGCCCAGAATGGACACGAAGGAGTACACCACAAAGAAGGGCTTTGCCACCTTGTCGCTGTGGCAGAGGAACACCAGGAAGCGGGAGCCGTACAGACCCCAGCCGATGATGGTGGAAAAGGCAAAGCAGCAAAGCGCCACGGCGGTAAAGATGGAAGCCCAGCCGCCGTAGGTGGTGGTAAAGCCGGAGATGGTCAGCTCTGCACCGGCTGCGGTGCCGTAGTTCACGGGGGTGCCGCTGCACAGGATGACCATGGCGGTCAGGGTGCAGATGATGATGGTGTCGGCAAACACCTCAAAGATGCCGAACATGCCCTGCTTCACCGGCTTTTTGGTGTCGGCGCAGGCATGGGCGATGGAGCCGGTGCCAAGGCCGGCCTCATTGGAAAAGATGCCGCGGGAGACGCCCTTCTGCATGCTGATGAACAGGCTGCCGATGGTGCCGCCGGTGAAGGCAGCGGGGTTGAAGGCACCGGCCACGATGGACTCCAGCACATAAGGCAGGCGGGGCAGGTTGAGCCCTACTACGCCCACAGCCAGCACGATGTAGAACAGCGCCATGAAGGGCACCAGCTTTTCGCTCACGCTGCCGATGCGCTTGATGCCGCCCAGCAGCACCATGGCCACCAGCATGGCCACGATGATGCCCGCGATGAGGTTCAGCGTGCTCAGGAAACCGCTGCCCACCACACCGTATTCCAGCAGGGCGGTGTCCACGGCGGCCACGATGGTGTTGACCTGGGTGGCATTGCCGGTGCCGAACACGGTCAGCACGCCGAACAGCGAGTACAGAAATGCCAGGAACTGCCAGCGCTTGCCCAGACCGTTCTTGATGTAATACATGGGGCCGCCCACCCACTCGCCGGTCTCACTGCGCTCACGGAAATGCACGGCCAGGGTCACCTCGGCAAACTTGGTGCACATGCCCAGCAGCGCGGAGCACCACATCCAGAACACGGCACCCGGGCCGCCGATGGCAATGGCGCCTGCCACACCGGCGATGTTGCCGGTGCCCACGGTACCGGCCAGTGCGGTGCACACCGCCTGGAAGGGGGTTATGGCACCGTCCGAAGCGTCCTTTTTGCGGAACATGCGTCCGATGGTGGTTTTGATGGTGTACGGGAATTTGCGAATCTGCAAAAAGCCGGTGCGCACGCTCAGCAGCAAACCCACACCAATGATGCACACCATGGCGGGCACGCCCCAGATAAAATTGTTGACCGCCGTATTGACGGCCGTGATCGTCTCGATCATAATTCGTCCCACATCCTCTGTAAAGTCTTGCGTTCTGACACATTTTGTCAGCGCAACATAAAAACTATTCTACCGTATTTCTGCGCAGCTGTCAAATGAAATCCCTGCATTTATGCGCCCCGCAGGGCGACAGGAATACAACAAAAAAGCAGGCCGCCGGGGTCGGGCAGCCTGCTGCAAAAGGGGCCGGAAAGGTTCAGTGCCGGGCCGCCGCGCGGTGGTACACCGGGTAGGCCACCAGTGCGGTGAGCACCTCGGTGATCCAGAAGGCGTGCCACACACCGTCCGGGCCAAGGCGGCCGCACAGCACTGCGGCCAGCGGCATGATGAACACCACATAGCGGCACAGCGAGATCACCAGCGACGGCACGCCCTTGCCAAGGCCCTCCAGTGCGCCGGACGAGGTGGTGGACACTGCCGACACCACAAAGCCGATGCAGATGATGCGCAGGGCCTTGGCACCGGCGGCGATGGTATCGGGGTTGGAGGTGAACAGCCCGATGAGCTGCCCGGAGGCCAGCAGGCAGATGACCGTGCCCAGCGCCATGATGGCGATGCTCATAAACAGGGTGAGCTCGTACAGCTTCTTCACGCGGGCGTGCTCCCTGGCACCGTAGTTGTAGCCGATGAGCGGGCGCATACCCTGTACGATGCCGTTGGCGGGCAGGTACAAAAAGGTCTGCAGCTTGTAGTAAATGCCCAGAATGACCACATAGCTCTGGGAGAACCCGGCAAGCAGGCTGTTGAGGAAGGTGACCAGCAGGGAGGGCAGAGCCAGGTTCAGGATGGCCGGCACGCCGATGGCGTACAGCTTGCCGTCCAGTGCAACGTCCGGGTGCAGGCCGCTGCGGCTCAGCCGCACCGGCAGTTCGGTGCGCAGGTAGACGAACAGGTACACGCACAGGCTCAGCAGCTGGCCGATGCCGGTGGCCAGCGCTGCACCGGCAATGCCCATGGCGGGCACCGGGCCCAGGCCGAAGATCAGGACGGGGTCCAGCAGGATGTTGCACACGCAGCCGAACACCAGCGCCACCATGGTCACCTTCATGCGGCCCACAGCCTGGAACATCTTTTCAAAGGCCAGCGCGGCCATATTGATGGTGGCAAACAGGAACACGATGGTGGAGTAGGTGATGCCGGAGGCCACAAGGCTCTCGTCGGTGGTGAACCGGCGCAAAAAGCCCGGCATGACTGCAATGCTCACCACCGTGATGACCACGCCGTGCAGCAGGCTGAGCACCATGCCGTGGGTGGCGGCGATCTCGGCCTTTTTGCGGTCGCCCGCACCCAGGTACAGGGCGATCATGGCGTTGATGCCGATACCAAAGCCGATGGCGATGGCGTTGGCAAAGTTCTGGATGGGGTATACCAGCGAGAGGGCGGTCATGGCGTCCTCGCTGATCTGCGCCACAAACAGGCTGTCCACGATGTTGTACAGGGAGTTGACCAGCATGGAGATCACGTTGGGCAGCGCCATGGACAACAGCAGCGGCAGCACGGGGCGTTCTTTCATAAAGGTATCGTTCATTGATTTCTCGCTCCTGACAGATCGAAAATGGAAAAAGACCGCAAAAAAGCCACACAATGGCTTTTTTGAAGTCATTGTGTGGCGAAAAGTAGCATAGAGCTGTAAAAATCCACACGGTTTTTATTGACTGAAGGATACCACATCCCCGGGGCATTGTCAAGGAGACTGGGTGCAAAAGTACGACTTTTATAGGCTTGACCATTTTTTGTGCAGGGGTTACAATAAAATTGTAGCTTTTATAAAAAGGAGAAACCCGCATGAAATGGATGATCGCGTCCGACCTGCACGGGTCGTATTTCTATGCCAGCCAGATGCAGCAGGCGTTTGAACGGGAACAGGCCGACCGGCTGCTGCTGTTGGGGGACCTGCTCTACCACGGCCCCCGCAACGACCTGCCGGAGGGATATGCGCCCAAGCAGGTCATGCCCCTGCTCAACGGTATGAAGGACCGCCTGCTCTGCGTGCGCGGCAACTGTGACGCCGAGGTGGACCAGATGGTGCTGGAATTCCCGGTGCTGGCAGACTATGCCGTGCTGCCGGTGGGCAGACGGCTGGTGTACGCTACCCACGGCCATGTCTACAACACCAAGACCCCGCCGCCGCTGGCCCCCGGCGACATCCTGCTGCACGGGCACACCCACATCCCGGCGTGGGAGCCCTTCGGGCAGGGCAGCCTCTACCTGAACCCCGGCTCGGTGAGCCTGCCGAAGGAGGGCAGCGCCCACAGCTATATGACGTTGGAAAACGGCTGCTTCCAGTGGAAAACCATGGACGGCCGGACCTACCACGAACTGACCCTGAGCGAAACCTGAACAACACAGCGCCCGCCTGCGCAGATCGAAAAAATAAACCGGCCCTTCTCCTTTGGCAGCACAGCGCTGCCGGGGAGAGGGGCCGGTGTTTTTGTAGGTGGAAAAAGGCTCACAGCTCCACTTTTTCCTGCGCGCGGTACTGCAGGGCTTCCAGCAGGGAGTCCTCGTCCAGCAGGCTCTTGCCGGCCAGGTCGGCCACCGTGCGGGCCACCCGCAAAATGCGGTCGTGGGCGCGGGCCGAAAGCCCCAGTGCATCGTAGGAGGCGCGGAGCAGCCGTTCCGCACCGGGGGTCATGCGGCAGATGCGCCGCACCTGCCCGGCGTTGAGCTGGGCGTTGCAGTGCACCCCCTCGTAGCCGGGGGCCGCATAGCGTTTTGCCTGGATGGCCCGCGCCGCCAGCACCTGTTTGCGCAGGTCGGCACTGCTCTCGGCGGGGGCGGCGGTGTGCAGCTCGTCAAAGGCGATGGGGTCCATCTCCACGCACAGGTCGATGCGGTCCAGCAGCGGACCGGACACCCGGCTGCGGTACTGCCGCACAGCACTGGGCGAACAGGTGCACTGCCGGGTGGGGTGGCCGTAGTAGCCGCACTTACAGGGGTTCATGGCGGCTACCAGCTGGAAGCGGCTGGGATAGGTGGCACTGCCTGCCGCTCGGCTCACGGTGATCTGGCCGTCCTCCAGCGGCTGGCGCAGCACTTCCAGACTCTCGCGGGAGAACTCCGGCAATTCGTCTAAAAACAGCACACCGCAGTTGGCAAGGCTGCACTCGCCGGGCCGGAACTGTGCGCCGCCGCCAGCCAGAGCCGCGGCACTGGCCGAGTGGTGCGGGCTGCGGAAAGGCCGTGCAGAGATCAGGCCCCGGCCCTGCGGCAGCTGCCCTGCAATGGAATAAATTTTAGTGGTCTCCACGGCTTCCTCGCGGGTGAGCGGCGGCAGGATGCCGGGCAGACGCTTTGCCAGCATGGATTTGCCGGTGCCGGGTGCGCCAATGAGCAAAACATTGTGTCCGCCTGCGGCAGCAATGACCATAGCCCGCCGCGCCAGCGACTGGCCCATCACGTCCGCAAAATCCGGCACCTGTGCCCATGCGTCTGCAGGGTCAAAGGGAACAACAGCCGCCGGGGCAAGCGGGGAGATGCCGCGCAGGGCATCTACAACTTCGCGTGCCGTGTGGGCGGGGTAGACGGCCATGCTGTCGGCACAGGCCTCGGCTGCTTCGGCGGCATTCTCGGCAGGTACATACAGGGCGTGGATGCCATTTTCTGCTGCAGCCAGCGCCATGGGCAGCACGCCGGAAACCGGCCGCAAGGTGCCGTCCAGTGCCAGTTCGCCCAGAAATGCCGCGTCGGCAGGCACATCCTCCAGCTGGCCGCTGGCAGTGAGCACTGCCAGCAGAAGCGGCAGGTCGTACACCGGGCCGGTCTTGCGCACATCCGCCGGGGCAAGATTGATGGTAATGCGCCGGTCCGGGAACTTGAAGCCCAGATTTTTGATGGCGGCGCGCACACGGTCGGCGCTTTCACGCACAGCGGAATCCGGCAGGCCCACGATGGAAAAGGCGGGCAGACCGCCGGAAATGTCGGCCTCCACTGCCACGGCAAAGCCGCTCAGGCCGTTCAGACCAAAGCTTCTGGTAACAGAATACATGTTGTTCTCCCTTATCCCAGCGGATGATATGACGGAAAAGAATTGGCAAAAGTGGAAAATATTGGATGATTATGTCATACTTCGACACAAAAATACTTCTGAATTCATTATAGTAAAGGGCAGGAAAGATGTCAATGCGATAGAGAGGAGAGAGTTTTCCATGATGAGCAAAGAATACTGCCGCTATATCCGTACATATTCAGAACTGGAAGGACTGCAGCATGCCCACACCCTTGTATATTGCGGTGCCGCCGCTGCGCAGGGCGTTGTAATGGAGCTGCGGCAGGAGCAGGATGGCCGGGTGCGCCGCAGCGCGGTGCTGTTGCAGGATAGTTTTGCCCGGGCAATGCAGCTGCTGCGCTACCTGTGTGAAAACAGCGTCGGTTTGGAGCAGTGGCTGGACGTTCTGGACGATGCAGGCCGGAGTTATGAACTGCTGGAAAATGCAGGCGTGGCCGGGACGGTTCCCGACTTTACCGGGAAAAACTTGGATTTTTGTGCCATATGCCGGTTTTGAACTGCAAATCTTGTTGCAGATTACGCAATTGACACATGAACGCGGAGAGTTTATATTATAAGTAGGTTTAACTAAACCTGTTCTTTTTTGCGGAAAAATTTACAAAAGGTAAGGTGTGCAAGATGTATTTGGATGAATATAAGCGCTGGATGGCTGCAGAGCTGGAAGACGCTGATCTGAAGCCGGAGCTGGCCAAGATCGAGGGAAATGATGACGAGATCAAGGACCGCTTTGCTGTGGCTTTGAAGTTTGGCACCGCTGGTCTGCGCGGCGTTCTGGGCGCTGGCACCAACCGTATGAATATCTATGTTGTGCGTCAGGCCACGCAGGGTCTGGCAAACTGGGTCAAGACTCAGGGCGGCAGCCAGACTGTGGCGATCAGCTACGACAGCCGCCTGAAGAGCGATATCTTTGCCAAGACCGCCGCAGGCGTTCTGGCGGCAAACGGTATCAAGGTGCGCATTTACGATGCTCTGATGCCTGTGCCTGCACTGAGCTTTGCTACCCGTTACTACCAGTGCAATGCTGGTATCATGGTCACGGCTTCTCACAACCCGGCCAAGTACAACGGCTACAAGGCCTACGGCCCGGATGGCTGCCAGATGACCGATGATGCTGCTGCCATCGTGTACGATGAGATCCAGAAGACGGATGTGCTGACCGGTGCAAAGTACATCTCCTTTGCCGAGGGCGTGGAGCAGGGCCTGATCCGCTTTGTGGGCGACGACTGCAAGAAGGCACTGTATGATGCCATTGAGGCCCGTCAGGTGCGCCCGGGCCTGTGCAAGACTGCCGGCCTGAAGCTGGTGTACAGCCCGCTGAATGGTTCCGGTCTGGTGCCTGTCACTCATGTGCTGAACGATATGGGCATCACCGATATCACCATCGTGCCCGAGCAGGAGTACCCCAACGGCTACTTCACCACCTGCTCCTACCCCAACCCTGAGATCTTCGACGCCCTGAAGCTGGGCCTGGATCTGGCCACCAAGACCGGTGCCGACCTGATGCTGGCTACCGACCCCGACGCCGACCGCGTGGGCATCGCCATGAAGTGCCCGGATGGCAGCTATGAGCTGGTGTCCGGCAATGAGATGGGCGCTCTGCTGCTGGATTACATCTGCGCAGGCCGCATCGAGAAGGGCACCATGCCCAAGAACCCCGTGGCCGTCAAGTCCATCGTGTCCACCCCGCTGGCCGATGCCATTGCCGCCCACTACGGCGTGGAGATGCGCAGCGTGCTGACCGGCTTCAAGTGGATCGGCGACCAGATCGCCAATCTGGAAGCTGCCGGTGAAGTGGACCGCTTCATCTTCGGCTTTGAGGAGAGCTACGGCTACCTGGCTGGCCCCTACGTCCGGGATAAGGACGCCGTCATCGGCTCCATGCTGATCTGCGAGATGGCTGCTTACTACCGCAGCATCGGTTCCTCCATCAAGCAGCGTCTGGAGGAGATCTACAAGGAGTATGGCCGCTACCTGAACAAGGTGGACAGCTTCGAGTTCCCCGGCCTGACCGGCATGGAGAAGATGGCGTCCATCATGCAGAAGCTGCGCGACAACCCGCCCACCGAGCTGGCCGGCCACAAGGTGGTCAAGGTCACCGACTACAAGAAGCCCGAGGAGACCGGCCTGCCGGCTGCCAACGTGCTGATCTACGCACTGGAGAACGGTGCAACTGTGGTGGTCCGTCCCTCCGGCACCGAGCCGAAGATCAAGACCTACTTCACCACCCTGGGCAAGGATCTGGCCGAGGCCCAGGCCCAGAAGGATGCCCTGGCTGCTGCCATTGAGCCCATCCTGGCATAAACCGCACTGAAATAAGGTCCCAAAGCCCTTTTGCACCCGCCTGCCCGGCGGTGCAAAAGGGCTTTTTTGCTGGGCGGAACCGGTTGCAGTTTGCGGGCCGATACGCTATAATAAAAGATGACTTATTATAGCCAGCCGCAGCCGGAAACACCGGCGCGGCGGCAGCAGGGGCAGGTGTGCAGATTGCAAAAAACGATTTCGGCCGTGCTGGTGGCGGCAGGTTCTTCCACCCGGATGGGGTTCGACAAGCTCAGCTTTGACCTGGGCGGCGAAACGGTGCTGCACCGCAGCATCCGCGCTTTTGACCAGTGCCCGCAGATCGGCGAGATCGTGCTGGTGGCGGGCAAAAACCGTGCTTTCGTGGAGCAGCAGGCCGTCGGCTGCACCAAGCCGGTGCAGATCGTGGCCGGTGGTGCCACCCGCGCCGAGAGTGCCAAGAATGGCGTGCTGGCAGCCCACGGGGAGCTGGTGGCTGTGCACGACGCAGCCCGGCCCTTTGTGAGCCCGGCCGTCATCGCGGCGGTGCTGGAAGCCGCTGCCCGCTGCGGAGCCGCCGCCCCGGCAGTGCCGGTCAAGGACACCATCAAGCAGGCCGTGCCCGGTGACGGCAAAACGGTGCCGGAAGCCTGCCTTGTGCGCAGCACCCCGGACCGCAGTACCCTGTATGCGGTGCAGACGCCCCAGTGCTTTGACCGGACGCAGTATCTGGCCGCCCTGCAGGAACTGGACGCCGAAAAAGCCCGGCTGGTCACCGATGACTGCAGCCTGTTCGAGCTCACTGGCCGCTCGGTGCAGCTCACCCAGGGTGACTACGCCAACCTGAAGATCACCACGCGGGAGGACCTGCCCCGCCCGGTACAGAAAGAGGAAACGAGAATGCGCATTGGACATGGTTATGACGTGCACCGCCTGGTGGAAGGCCGCAAGCTGATCCTGGGCGGCGTGGAGATCCCCTTTGAAAAGGGCCTGCTGGGCCACTCGGACGCCGATGTGCTGGCCCACGCGGTGATGGACGCCGTGCTGGGTGCGGCGGCGCTGGGGGATATCGGCCAGCATTTCCCGGACAATGACCCCGCCTATGCCGGGGCCGACAGCCTGGAGCTGGCCCGCCATGTGGCCCGCATCCTGTCGGAGCACGATTACCGGGTGGAAAACATCGACGCCACCATCCTCTGCCAGCGGCCTAAGCTGGCACCGCACATCCCGGCCATGCGGGCCAAGCTGGCGGCGGCTTTCGGCCTGCCGGTGGACGCCGTGAGCGTCAAGGCTACCACGGAAGAGCATCTGGGCTTTACCGGCGAGGGACTGGGCATTGCCGCCCACGCCGTCGCCCTGATCGAAACACGGTAACAGGAGTGTGCGTCCATGACACTGAATGCGATCATTGCCAATTTTCAGACCTTCAAGCTCGTTGACCTGCTGGATATCATCATCATTGCGTTCCTGATCTACCAGCTGCTGGGCATCGTCAACCGCACCCGCGCCGGGCAGCTGTTCAAGGGCGCGCTGCTGGTCATGGCGGTTTATCTGGTGGCCGAAACGCTGAACATGCGCACGGTCACCTGGCTGCTCAACTCGCTGCTGCAGGTGGGCCTGCTCACCCTGGTGGTGCTGTTCCAGCCGGAGATCCGCCGTGCTCTGGAGCGCATGGGCCAGACCGACCAGTGGGCCGCAAAGCTGTTCAACGTGAAAGGCCGCTACAACGACCCCAGCCTGAAGGGGGCCTGGCGCAGCGCCATCATTGCCATCTGCGACGCGGCAGAGCGCTTTTCGGAGACCAAGACCGGTGCGCTCATCGTGCTGGAACGCCACACCAACCTGTCTGAGATCGTGCGCACCGGCACCCCGGTGAACAGCGCGGTGAATCTGGAAGTGCTGGGCACCATCTTCTACGAGGGCACTCCCCTGCACGACGGTGCCGCCATCATCGAGAACGGCCGCATCAAGGCCGCAGGCTGCGTGCTGCCGCTTTCCAATAATCTGGATCTGGGCAAGGACATGGGCACCCGCCACCGCGCCTGCCTGGGCATTGCCGAAAACTCGGACGCCATCGCCATCGTGGTCAGCGAGGAGACGGGCATCATCTCCATGGCAAAAAATGGCGTGCTGATCCGTCATTTTGACCGCCAGACCCTGTACACCCGCCTGATCGACGAGATGATCCCCAAGGAGCCTGTGGTGGAAAAGAGCACGGCCGACACCTGGAAGGACCGCGCAAAGAGCCTGATGAAGTGGGTCAGCCAGAAAGGGGAGGACGAGCAGCAATGACCAATCAACCCAAGAATACCAGCGGCGCAAAGCCTGCTGTTCCCCACAAAAAGAACTTTTTGGACGACCGCCGCATCCGGCTGGCACTGTCCATTCTGGGTGCCATTGTGGCCTGGATGATCGTGACCATCATCGTGCAGCCCGGCACCACCAACACCATCTACAATGTGCCGGTGGACTATACCTACGATTCCTCCGTTTATACCTCCCGTGGACTGAGCATCGTCAGCGCCGAGGACAAGACGGTGAACCTGAAAATCTCCGGCGACGGCTACACCATCGGCAGCTTGACGGCCTCTGATTTTGTGGTCTACCCGGACTGGTCCAGCGTGCGGGACAGCGGTGAAAAGACCCTGCGCCTGCTGGTGCGGGGGGCCAACGGCATGTTCAATGGCGTTACCGTGACCATCGACGGCTCCGACAACATGGTGGACGTGGTGTTCGATGTGGTGGAGGAAAAGACCCTTCCCGTCACCGTGACCACCAATTACCTGGCCATCTCGGACGGGTACATCCTCTACAGCACCGAGGTGTCCAAGGATATGGTCACGCTGTCCGGCCCCAGCAGTGAACTGGACAAGGTGGCCACCTGCACCGCCGAGGTGACCTACTCCGGCGAGCTGGACAGCTCGGTCACCCTGGCAACGCCGCTGCGGTTCTACACCTCCGGCGGCACGGAAGTGAACTTTGAGTACACCGAGCTGGAAGAAAGCAGCGTGGACGTGACCTTGCAGGTGTACAAGATGGCCACCCTGCCGGTGAACGTGAGCTTCATCAACGCGCCCCGCGACTTTGACGAGTCGGTTCTGGTGTATGAGCTCAGCCGCAAGCAGCTCAAGGTGGCCGGCCCGGCGGAAAAGATAGACGCGTTGTCCACCTTGTCCATCGGCACCATCGACCTGTCCACCTTCACACTGAACAAGGTCTATGAGCTGCCCATTGAGTTGCCCAGCGACATCTACCTGCTGGACAACATTTCCACCATCACCCTCAGCTTTGACTGCTCCGGTCTGGAGACCAAGACCATGAACCTGCCTTCCAGCTGTGTGCAGGTGGTGAATCTGCCGTCCACCTATCAGCTCACGGTGGAGACCGAACGGCTGATGAACGTGACCCTCTGCGGCCCGAAGGCTGCATTGGAGACCCTGACCCCGGAACAGGTGGTCGTGGAGATCGACGCGGAGGACTTCTCGGTGGCCACCGGCCAGCAGAACATCGCCTGCCGCCTGTATGTGCCCTCCAACGGCAAGATCTTTGCACTGGGCAGCTATGTGCTGCAGTGCCGCATTGAAAGCAACTGATAAAAAGGAACACACTGTACTATGATTCTCGTTCGCAACATCCGTCTGCCGCTCTCCGCCGGGGAACCGCAGGCATTTGAAAAGGCCCTGCGGGAGGCACGCATCCCCCGCGCAAAGGTGCAGCATCTGGGCGTGGCAAAGCTGTCGGTGGACGCCCGCCGCGGTCAGCCCAAGCTGGTGTACACCGTGGCTGTCACCCTGAAAAACGAAGCCGAAGAACCCGCCTTCGCCGGGGCATCGGCCAACGTGTCCCTGCACAGCAGGACCGACTTCCGGGTGCAACGGGGCACGCAGAAGCTGCTCCACCGCCCGGTGGTGTGCGGCCTGGGGCCTGCCGGTCTGTTTGCGGCGCTGCTGCTGGCCCGGCAGGGCTACCGGCCCATCGTGCTGGAGCGCGGCCCGGCGCTGGACGAGCGGGTGCAGGCGGTGGAACACTTTTCCGCCACCGGCGAGCTGGACCCCAACGCGAACATCCAGTTCGGTGAGGGCGGCGCAGGCACCTTCTCGGACGGCAAGCTGACCACCCGCATCGGTGACGAGCTGTGCGGCCTTGTCACGGAAGTGTTTTTGCAGCACGGTGCCCCGGCGGAGATCGCCTGGAAGCAGAAGCCCCATGTGGGCACCGACCTGCTGCGGGGGGTCATCACCTCCATCCGCAAAGAGATCGAATCCCTGGGCGGTGAGGTGCATTTCAACACGGCCCTCACCGGTCTGGAACAGAAAAACGGACACATTACCGGAATTTTCACAACGGATGGTTCCTTTGCCTGCGAAGCACTGGTGTTTGCGGTGGGCCACTCGGCCCGGGACACTTTTGCCATGCTGATGGACAGCGGCCTTGTGCTGGAGTGCAAACCCTTCAGCGTGGGCTTCCGCGCAGAGCATCTGCAGAGCGAGATCGAAAAGAGCCTGTATCACGAGGCGGCAGGCCACCCGGCCCTGCCCCGCGGCGAATACCAGCTGTCCCAGCATGTGGGGGAGCGGTGCGTGTATACCTTCTGCATGTGCCCCGGCGGGCAGGTGGTGGCCTCGGCCAGTGAGGAAGGCCGTGTGGTGACCAACGGCATGAGCTACCATGCTCGCAGCGGCAAAAATGCAAACGCCGCCGTGGTGGTGAGCGTGAACGGCACCGACTTTGCAAACGACCCCCGGCAGGCCATCGCGTTCCAGCGGGAGCTGGAAGCAAAGGCCTACGCGGCAGGCCATGCTGCCGGGCCTTACGCCGCCCCGGCCGAGAACATCCGGAGCTTTCTGGAAGGGCAGGGGCAGCTGCACATCGGCAGCGTGGAACCGACCTATGACCGCGGCGTGACCGCCGCCGACCTGGGCAGCCTGCTGCCTGCGGAGCTGGCCGACACCCTGCGGGCCGGTCTGCGTGCCTATGAGCACAAGATCGCGGGCTACACCGCACCGGATGCCATCCTCACCGGCCTGGAGACCCGCACCAGCAGCCCGGTGCGGCTGAAGCGGGAAGAGAACTTCGAGTGCACCCAGCTGGCAGGGCTTTACCCCTGCGGCGAGGGCGCGGGATATGCGGGCGGCATCATGAGCGCCGCCGTGGATGGCCTGCGGGTGGCCCGCGCCATCATCAGCCGGTATGCACCGGCAGAAGGGTGAGAAGATTTTGATGAACGATCGTGAAAACGACAACCGGATCAAGGACGAGGGCCGTCAGGTGCAGCAGGAGCTGGAGGACCAGCTGCGCGCCTTTGGCGACACCATGACCGATGCCTTCCGCAACGGCTTTGAGGGCCGGGGCATGGAGATCGGGGACCGCGCCTACGATGTGGGCAGGGCGGCCGTCCATGCGGCCAACTATGGCATCGGGGAGGCGGGCAGGGCCTTCCGCAAGTCGTGGGGCGAGGCACGGCAGAACTGGGCAAAGCAGACCTTCAACGAGGGCTATGCGGAGGCCGACACCAGCGGGATGCCCGGCTGGTTCCGACAGGTGTTCGGCGGCAAGACCGAGACCACCCCGGTGGAGGATATCCGCACCAGTGCCAAAAAGCGCTACAGCGCCGGCTGTGCTCTGCTGGCCGTGGGCATCACCTTTGCGGTGATCTTCGGTCTGGGCGGCATTGGCTGCATCGCGGCGTCGGATGCCTTTCTGCCCGGCCTTATTACAGAGACCATGATCGGTGACACGGTGGCCACGGCCCCGGAGGGCATGACCTATACCTTTACCACCGGCGCTTCTATGGCCACGACGGTGCTGGAGATCACGGGCAATGTGCTGACCCTTGTCGCCTGCGGCTTTGGCGCGATGATCGCCGCCGGTGCCTCCCGGCTGTCGGCCTCCAAAAAGCTGCGGCTGCTGGCCGATGCCGCCGAGGGTGAGGACTATAAGAACGGCCTGCCGGTGGAGATGCTGGCCGACCTGACCCACCAGAAAAAGGCAAAAACTCTGAAAAAACTGCGCAGATACATCCAAAAGGACTGGCTTGCCGCCTGGCTGGATGAAAAAACAGAAAAACTCTACCTGACCGCAGAGGATTACCGTGCCGCCAAGGAGGCAGCAGCGGCCCCGGCTCCCCAGCCGAAACCGGAGCAGCCGGAGGCGGAGGCTGTGCCCCTGAACCTGGAAGCAGCCCGGCGCTTTGTCCAGGTGCTGGAAAAAGAGCAGCAGTTGATGCAGGACCCCCAGGCCCGGGAGGAACTGGAGCAGATGCAAGAGACTGCCGCCGCCATCTGCGACTGGCTGGAAGCGCACCCGGAAAGCCTGCCCAAGGCCCGCCGCTTTGCGGAATACTATATCCCCACCACCCTCAAGCTGCTGTACACCTACAACGACGTGCAGGGCCAGCAGGGAGCCAACGCCGAGAGCATCCGGCGGGACATTGCCGGCATTCTGCACACCCTGAACCAGGCCTTTGACAACCTCTACGACAATCTGCTGTCGGACGTGGCCATGGATGTTTCCAGCGAGATCGCAGCCCTGCAGGGAATGCTGGCCAACGACGGCCTGACCGGGAGGGATTTCCAATGACCTACCGTGCCTGGGACCTGAAAACGCTGGACCGCGCCGCCGTCCGGGAGCTGACCCATGCCATCGCGGAGCAGCGTACCGAAGAACTGGAATACAGCGCCATGGACGAGGAGCCCTGGAGCGAACAGAAATATGCCGCCACGCTGGCCGCCCAGCAGAAGGAGACGGCCTTGCTGGCCGGCATCCTGGCGGCCCGCGGCATCACCGACCCGGCCGATGCGCTCACCCTGCTGGCCGGGGAAGAGGAGCTGAGCGACCCCGCCCTGCTCACCGATATGGAAAAAGCCTGCCAGCGCATCTGGCAGGCCATCGACAATGGCGAGACCATCGTGGTGTTCGGCGACTACGACGTGGACGGCGTGACTGCCACGGCATTGCTGTATCAGCACCTCAAGGGCATGGGTGCCGCCGTCAAGTGCATGCTGCCCAGCCGCGAGGGCGATGGCTACGGCCTGTCGCGCAACGCCATCCAGTCCATCCACGACAAGGGCTATCGGCTCATCGTGACGGTGGACAACGGCATCTCCGCTGTAGCCGAGGCCGACTTTGCCGCCCAGCTGGGCATCGACCTTATCATCACCGACCACCATCTGCCGCCCGAGACCCTGCCCAAGGCAGTGGCCGTGGTGGACCCCCGCCGGGAGGACGATACCAGCCCCTTCAAAGGGCTGTGCGGCGCAGGCGTGGCCTTTAAGCTGTGCGCCGCGCTGGACGACTGCACCCCGGAGGAAATGCTGGATTACTGCGGCGACCTGGCCGCTGTGGGCACCGTGGCGGACGTGATGCCCCTGACCGGAGAGAACCGCACCCTGGTCAAGGCCGGCCTGCGGCAGCTGCAGCAGACCGACCGCCCCGGCATGGAAGCCTTGCTGGAAGAAGTGGGCCTTGCCGGAAAACCCGTCACAGCGGAGAATATCAGCTACGCCATTGCGCCCCGCATCAACGCGGCCGGCCGCATGGACAGCGCGGTGACGGCCCTGCAGCTGGTGCTGTGTGAGGACCCGGACCGCGCCGAGGAGCTGGCCCATAAACTCAACGAGATCAACGCGAAACGACAGGAGACCGAACTGCAGATCTTCAAGGCCGCTGAGGAATTGCTGGAGCAGCAGCCGGAGCGGCTGGAGGATCGTGTGATCCTGCTGTGGGGCCGGGACTGGCACCCCGGCGTCATCGGCATCGTGGCGTCCCGGCTGGTGGAGCGCACCGGCCGCCCGGTCATCGTGGTCACGGTGGACGAGCACGGCGAGTGCAAGGGCAGCGGCCGCAGTGTGCAGGGTTTCAACCTGCACGCCTGCATCGGGGCCTGCGCCGACCTGCTCATCCGCTACGGCGGCCACGCCATGGCGGCGGGCCTCTCGGTGCGGGAAGAAAATCTGGAAGCCCTGCGCCGCCGCCTGAACGAGTGGGCGGCAAGGGAGTGCCCCGTGCTGCAGATCCCGCCGCTGACCTGCGATCTGTCCATCCATCTGGACCGGGTCACGGTGGACGCCGTGCGCCGTCTGGATCAGCTGGCCCCCTTCGGGGCTGAGAACCCCACCCCGGTGTTCCTGCTGCAGAATGCCGTGCTGGACGGGGTATACCCGGTGTCGGACGGCAAACACAGCCGCCTGCGTCTGCGGCAGGGCAATGCCAGCCTGTACGCCGTGTGGTTCGGCATGCGGCCGGAGCAGCTGCCCTATGCCACGGGCGACGTGGTAGACACTGCCCTGAATCTTTCGGTCTACGATGCGCCCCGTGGCGCGCAGCTTTCGGGCCGCATCATCGACCTGCACCCGGCGGGTCTTGGCAGTGCCATGCCGCAGCAGGCAGCGCTGGTGCAGGCACTGCGCCGCGGCACCCCGCTGACAATCGAACAGAAAAATCTCATCACCCCGGCCCGCAGCGATATCATCGCGGTATACCGGGAGCTGCAGGCCCGCCGCTGGCACGCGGAAGATCTGCAGCCCCTGTGCGCGAAGCTGGGAGAAGAAAATACCGGCAAAACGCTGGTGGCGGTCACGGCACTGGAACAGGTGGGGCTGATCGCTGCTGCAGAAAAGGGCGGAGCCAAAGTGTGGGAGCTGGTGCCCACGGCCGGCAAGAAAAACCTTGCCGACGCCCCGATCCTGAAATGTTTGGAGGGAATGTAAATGCCTGAGGGAAAGAAACTGCCTGCCCCCGCCCCGGTGCGGGAGGAGGACTCGTATTCGGCCAAGACCCACCTGCACCAGCCGGTGCAGGAGACGGCCACCGTGGCTGCCACGGCGCAGCCGGCAGATGCCCCGGAAGGTGCTCTGCCCTCGGAGGTGCGCCCGGAGATCGTCACCTGGGAGAAACTCTGTGAGGCCATCAAAGCCAGCGGCAGGGCCTACGATATGGACATGATCGAAAAGGCCTATAACCTTGCCAATGACGCCCACAAGGGCGTGTGCCGCCGCAGCGGCGAACCCTATATCTGCCACCCGCTGGCCGTGGCCCGGCTGGTGCTGGATCTGGGCATGGACTCCGAGAGCATCGCTGCTGCCCTGCTGCACGATGTGGTGGAGGACACCCCCACCACCCTGGACGACCTGACCGCACAGTTCGGCTCCGAGGTGGCCCAGATGGTGGACGGCGTTACCAAGCTGACCAAGATCCAGTTCTCCAACATCGAGGAGCTGCAGGCCGAGAACCTGCGTAAGATGCTGCTGGCCATGAGCCGCGACGTGCGCGTGATGATCATCAAGCTGTGCGACCGGCTGCACAATATGCGCACCGGTGACGCCTGGCCGGAGCAGAAGCGCCGCGACAAGGCCCGCGAGACCATGGAGGTGTATGCCCCCATCGCCAACCGGCTGGGCATCCTGAACGTGAAGGAAGAGCTGGAGGACCGCAGCCTGCATTACCTCGATCCCGTGGGTTACGAGGACATCAGCAAGATGCTGAGCGAGCGGGCCGGGGAGGAGTTCTTGGCCAAGGTGTCCGGCGTCATCGAGCGCCGCCTGATCGAGAGCGGCATCGAGGGTGCCACCATCAAGCGCCGGGTCAAGAGCATCTACGGCATCTACCGCAAGACCATCATGCAGAACAAGTCTTTCGATGAGATCTACGATATCTATGCCGTCCGTGTCATTCTGGATACGCTGGCCGAGTGCTACAGCACCCTGGGCCTCATCCACGATATGTACCACCCGCTGCCCAACCGCTTCAAGGACTATATCTCCACCCCCAAGCCCAACGGCTACCAGAGCCTGCACACCACGGTCATCGGCCACGAGGGCATCCCCTTCGAGGTGCAGATCCGCACCCGTGCCATGGACGAGCAGGCCGAGTACGGCGTTGCCGCACACTGGAAGTACAAGGAGGGCCTGGGCGGCCACGACAAGCTGGACGAGCGTCTGGCCTGGGTGAGCCAGCTGCTGGAAAACCAGCGCGTCAGCGAGGATTCCGGCAACCTGCTGCATGACCTCAAGAGCGACCTGCTGCCGGAGGAAGTGTTTGCCTTCACCCCCAAGGGCGATGTGATCAACCTGCCCACCGGTGCCACCTGCATCGACTTTGCCTACGCCATCCATTCGGCGGTGGGCAACCGCATGGTGGGCTGCAAGGTGAACAACCGCATGGTGCCCATCGACCACATCGTGTCCACCGGCGAGATCATCGAGGTCATCCTCGGCCCGGCGGACAAGGGCCCCAGCCGCGACTGGCTCAAGATCGTGCGCACCAGCGAGGCCAAGAGCAAGATCCGCAACTGGTTCAAGAAGATGCGCCGGGAGGAGAACATCCAGCAGGGCCGCGATGCGCTGGCCCGTGAACTGCGGCGCGAGATGATCATCATTCCGGACGACCAGCTGGACGAGTTCATCAACAGCTGCTGCCGCCGCCTGCGCCAGAACAACGCCGAGGAGCTGTATGCCGCCATCGGGTATGGCGGCATGACCATTGCCAACTGTCTGCCCAAACTCAAGGAGGAGTGGACCAAGCTGAAGGCCACAGAGGAGCGGTCTGAGGAGGACCTGCCCAAGGTGGACCTGAGCAAGGTGCACGCCACCGACGGTGTGGTGGTGGAGGGCTTCGACAACACCCCCATCAAGTTTGCCAAATGCTGCAGTCCGCTGCCCGGGGACCCCATCGTGGGCTTCATCACCCGCGGCTTTGGCGTGTCCATCCACAAGCAGAGCTGTGCCAACGCCATTTCCAGCATGAAGGACCCCACCAACGCGCCCCGCTGGGTCAAGGCCTACTGGGCCGACAGCGTCAAGGACAGCTACAAGGCCGGCCTTGAAATTATCGCCCTGAACCGCAACGAGCTGCTGCAGGATGTGCTGGCCGCCCTGGCGGACATCCGGGTGCCCATCTACGCCCTGAACGCCCGTCAGGTGGAAAACAACTGCGCCGTGGTCAGCCTGACCATCGGCATCAATAATACCGAGCACCTGAACCGTGTGGTCGCAAGACTTTCCAAGGTAAAGGATGTGCTCAAGGTGACAAGGAGTTAACGCGATGCGAGCAGTCATTCAGGCCGTTTCGTCGGCCAGTGTACGGGTAAACGGCGGCGAGCCCCGGGCCATCGGGCCGGGGCTGATGATCCTGCTGGGGGTGAAGGACACCGACAGTCTGGACATCGTGCCCAAACTGGCGGATAAGTGCGCGGGCCTGCGCATTTTCCCGGACGCGGAGGGCAAACTGAACCTCAGCGCGCGGGACCTTGGGTATTCGGCGCTGGTGGTGAGCCAGTTCACCCTCTACGGCGACACGAAAAAAGGTTACCGCCCCAGCTTTATCAAGGCCGCAAAACCGCCCCTCTCGGTGGACGCCTACGAGCTGTTTTTGGCCGAGATGAACAAACAGGGCCTCAAAGACGTGCAGCACGGCGAGTTCGGGGCCGACATGCAGGTGTCGCTGGTGAACGAGGGCCCCTGTACCATCATCATCGACACCGACGAGTGGAAAAAGAAGGAGTGATCCCATGCAGGCATTTCACATCCCGGCACCCCCGCCGTACTACACCAATACCTTTTTGCTGATCTCGGACGCCGGCCATGCGGTCATCATTGACCCGGCGGCGGACGTGCAGAACTACGAGCAGATTTTGCAGGAGCACAACGCCGTGCTCACCACCCTGCTGTGCACCCACGGCCACTTTGACCATGTGGGCAGCGCCGAGGCCCTGCGCCGGAAGTACCACGCCGTGCTCTACTGCGAAGAGGACGATCTGGCCGGGGATAAGATGTACCCGCTTTCCGAGGCCGACCACGGCTATGCGGAAGGCCAGACCGTGACAGTGGATGAGCTGCAGTTTACGGCATGGCATACGCCGGGCCACACCCCCGGCAGCGTGGTGCTGCTGTGCGGAGAGTATCTCTTCTGCGGCGACACTCTGTTTGCAGGCAGCATCGGCCGCACCGACCTGGAGGGCGGCAGCAGCGACGCCATGAACGCGAGCCTGCGCAAGCTGGCAAAGCTGCCCATCCCGCGGGAGACCCAGGTGCTGCCCGGCCACGGCGAGTTTTCCACCTTCGGGGAGGAACTGGACAACAATTACTTCATCCGCAGCGCCCAGCGCGGCAATGCTGATTTTTAACGAAAACGAGAGAACGACATGAAGATTTATATCACGGGCCTGCCCTCCGGGTACGAGGTGGAACATCTGGTCCGCCTGTTCTACCCTATGGCACCCCTTACCCTGACCCCGCCCGAAGCGGGCGAGGACTGCGTGTGGGCCGAAAAAAAGCCGGACGGCCTGTGGGCCATGGTGCGGCAGGGCGGCAAATGCGCCGAGCGCTCTGCACCGCTGCCCGCTCCGGCAGAGGCCGGCGGCGAGACGCCGGAGTTCAGTCTGGCCAGCCTGACCTATGACCTGCTGCGCCAGTGGACCGGTATCCGCCCGCCCTGGGGCAAGATGACCGGCGTGCGCCCGGTGCGCCTCATCCACGACAAGCGTGCCGCCGGATGGAGCGAAACGGACATCGACCACTTCTTCCTGGAGCGCTTCGACTGCTCGGAGCAGAAATACCAGATGGCCAAGGCCATCGCCGACCTGCAGGAGCCGATTTTGAAGGTGGGCAGTGCGCCCAAGACCTACAGCCTGTACATCGGCATCCCGTTCTGCCCGTCCCGGTGCAGCTACTGCAGCTTCGTGAGCTGCAACCTCGACCGTGACCGCAAGATGGTGCAGCCCTATGTGGATTGCCTGTGCAACGAGGTGGAAGAGATCCGCAGACAGGCTGAAAAGGCCGGGCTGACCCTGTGCAGCATCTACATCGGCGGCGGCACCCCCACCAGCCTTTCGGCTGACCAGCTGCGGCAGCTCATGGGCACCGTGCGGCAGAATTTTGACCTGTCCAAAGTCGTAGAATATACGGTGGAAGCAGGCCGCCCGGACTGCACCGACGCCGAAAAGCTGGCTGTCATCAAGGAGTACGGGGCCACCCGGATCTCCATCAACCCCCAGACCTTCTCGGACGAGGTACTGGCCGGCATCGGCCGCAAGCACTCGGCCCAGGATATCCTGGACTGCTACGCCGAGGCCCGCAAGGCAGGCCACGATGACATCAACATGGACCTCATCGCCGGTCTGCCCGGCGACACGGTGGAGAGTTTTGAGCACAGTCTGCGGCAGGCCATTGCCCTCGACCCGGAGAACATCACCGTGCACACCCTGACCCTCAAGCGGGCCTCCCGGATCGTCATCGAGGACCAGCGGGAAAACGACTACGCCGACGTGGCCGCCATGCTGGAAAAATGCCGCCTGCTGGCCGAGGCGGGCTACCGGCCCTATTACCTCTACCGCCAGAAGAACACCCTGCAGAACCTGGAAAACGTGGGCTGGTGCAAACCGGGCCACGAGGGATATTACAACATCTACATCATGGAGGAAGTTCAGACCATCCTTTCCGCCGGTGCGGGCGGCAGCACCAAGCTGGTGGCCGACGGCGGCAAACGGATGCAGCGCATCTTCAATTTCAAGTATCCGAACGAGTATATCCAGCGCTTTGCGGAGGTACTGGAACGGAAAAAAGGAGTGGCTGATTTTTATGATCACGATCTGGGTTCCGAAGCGTCTGGTTGAGATCGACCTTTACAATGTGGCGGCCTGCAGCCCGCAGCAGCTGGCACAGCTGAGCGAGCACAGCTATGCCCAGCGGGTGAATTATGCCGCCGAGAAGATCCGCATGTCCGGCGCAAAGATCGTCATGCTCACCGGCCCGTCGGCCAGCGGCAAGACCACCAGCGCCCACTGCATTGCAAAGGCTCTGCAAAAGCGCGGGACCCCGGCGCAGGTGGTCAGTCTGGATAATTTCTTCAAAGGGGCAGAGTTCTACCCCCGGCTGCCGGACGGCACGCTGGATTACGAGAACCCCGATACGCTGGATCTGCCTCTCATCAAGCAGTGCCTGCGGGAGCTGAGCGAGACGGGCAAGACCGTGCTGCCCATCTACGATTTCTCTGCCGAAAAGCGCTCGGCAGAGGTGGAGCCCATCGACCTGCAGGGCGGTGTATGCATCGTGGAGGGCATCCATGCGCTGAACCCGGAGCTGACCGGCCTTGTAAAGGGCGACGACATCTACCGCATCTATGCAGGCCTGCGGGAGGAATACTGCATCGATGGCCGCCGCGTCATCAACACGCAGGATATCCGCCTGTGCCGCCGCACCCTGCGGGACGCTGCAGCGCGCGGCCGCAGCCCGGAAAAGACCCTTGCCATGTGGGACCGCGTGCTGGACGGTGAGACGCGGTATATCAAGGGCTTCAAGACCACGGCAGACTTTTTGCTGGATACCTCCTTTACCTACGAGCTGGGCCTGATCTCCAAGCTGCTGGGCGTGGTGCGCCGTCAGTTCACGCTGGAAGGCCACAACGCCGAGCTGTGGGACGAGACAGCCCGCCGCTTTGAGCATGTGGCACCGCTGGAGCTGGAGCTGCTGCCGGAGGACAGCATGCTGCGGGAATTCTACGGCGGCGCAGCCGACCGCAGGGCACAGAATGCCGATGTGTGAAATTATCGTGTGAATTTAGGCCGAATGCGAAAAAATTGTTTCCAAACCGGCACCAAACTGTAAAAAATGCGGCCCGTTCATTGCAAACGAGCGGCCTGTGCGCTATAATGGAGATAACATCCGCACATGGCCCACGATAAACAGGCCGATAGTAAGAGAGGTGTCTTTTATGGATTTCAACAAGATCAAGGAAATGGGTCTGGAATATGCCGAAAAAGGCAAGAACGCTGCGCTGGACCTGGCCGAAAAGGGCAAGACTCAGGCTTTGATCGTAAATGAGCAGGGCAAGCTGCTCAAGGCACAGCGCCAGTTGGGCGCACTGGTGTACAGTCTGGCCAAGGGCAAGGAAGAAAACCAGCCGCTGGTGGATAAATACATCGAGATGATCGACAGCATCGAGGGCGAGATCGCCCGCCTGAAAGCCTCTCTGACCCCGGCGGAAACCGCTGAGGTGGAATTTACCGAAGCCGAAGAGCCGGCTGCTGAAGAAGCTCCCGCTGCCGAGGCAGCGCCTGCCGAAGAGCCCCGCAAGACCTGCCCGCAGTGCGGTGCACCCGTCTCGGACGATGCACTGTTCTGCAATAAGTGCGGCGCACAGCTGTAACGTAAACAGCGCCCCAGCAAAAATCGGAAAACGGGCGGTGTCCCCTTTGGCAGGATACCGCCCTGTTTTTGCGAAAAAAGAGAAATCTCCGTAAAAATACCGGGAAATGCCCTTATACCCTTGCAAAACCGCAGAGGATGCGGTACAATTTGTAGTATCTTTTGGAAGGGAGGGCCTGCCATGCTGGACTGGGTACCGAGCGCACCCTATACCGCGGAACAGCTGCTGGAAGTGCTGCGCATCCTGCGCGACCCGGAAAACGGCTGCCCCTGGGATAAAGTGCAGACCCATGCTTCCATCCGGAAAAATTTTCTGGAGGAGACCTGTGAGGTGCTGGAGGCCATCGACGCCGACGACCCGGCCATGCTCCGGGAGGAACTGGGCGATGTGCTGATGCAGGTGGCGTTCCATGCGGTGATCGAAGAAGAGCGCGGGCGCTTTACCTTTGAGGACGTGTGCCGCGAGGTGTGCGAGAAGCTGGTGTTCCGGCACCCGAACATTTTTGCCTCTTCAGCGGCGCAGAATGCCGGTATAAACGGCTGGGATGCGCTCAAGAATAAGGAAAAGGGCCGCACCACCCTGGCCGACGAGCTGAACACGGTGCCGGCCACCCTGCCGGCCCTCATGCGTGCCCAGAAGCTGCAGAAGCGTGCGGTGCGCTGCGGTGTGCCGGAGCCGGAAGGAACGCAGGCACAGCAGGCTCTGCAGCAGGCTGTGGACGGCTGGAACGCTGCGCAGAACGCCGACGCAGCGGGGGAGTTGCTGTTTGCAGCGGCCAACGCCATGCGGCTGGCCGGTGTGGACGCCGAAGAGGCGCTGACCTTTGCGTCCAGGCGGTTCTGCGATGCATGTCTGCAGCAGGAACAACGCGGTATTCAGGCGGATGCGCCTGCCCCGATAGAAGAAACGAAGTAATACAAAAATAGGATTTTTGGAGGGTTTATCGTATGACCAAGACCGATCTGATTGCACAGGTGGCAGCAAACACCGAAATGAGCAAGAAGGACGCTGAGCGTGCTGTCAGCGCAATGTTTGAGGCACTGGGCAAGGCCATGGCAGAGGGCGAAAAGATCACCATCTCCGGCTTTGGCACCTTTGAGGTGCGTGAGCGCGCCGAGCGTCAGGGCATCAACCCCCGCACCCGTGAGCCCATCACCATCGCTGCTTCCCGCAGCATCGTGTTCAAGCCCGGCAAGTCCCTGAAGGATACCCTGTAAGCTGATTTTTGCTTTGCCGCCGCTGCCTCACAGGAGGCGCGGCGGCGTTTTTTGTACAAAAGGAGGAACCACGCACATGCGTCTGGACAAATACCTGAAAGTTTCGCGCCTGATCAAGCGCCGCACCGTAGCCAACGAAGTGGCGGATGCAGGCCGTATCCTCATCAATGGCAAGGTGGCCAAGGCCAGCCAGGCCGTCAACGCCGGGGACATCATCGAGGTCACCTTCGGCAACCGGCCCATCAAGGTGCGGGTGCTCTCGGACGTGGAGCCCCGCACCAAGGACGTGGCCCGCGAGATGTACGAGATCATCGAGCAGCCCGCCGTGCTGGCCGTCGAGCTGCCCAAGGAATAAAACCGGCCTCGCCCCGCATAGGATGTTCCCAGAGGAAGGGAGCTTTGCCTTATGCCGAAACCGGAAGAAAGACCCGCAGCCCGGCCCCATGACCTGATTTTGGAAAGCCGCACCACCCTTACCGTGACCGGGGTGCAGAAGGTACTGCATTGCAGCCCCGAGAGTGCCGCACTGGAAACGGGCAAGGGCACGCTGCATCTGGCCGGGGCGCAGCTCAGTGTCGTTTCACTGGATCTGGAAGCCGGGGAAGCAAAGCTCACCGGCCGGTTCGATGCGCTGGAATACACCCGCACTGCCGCTGCCGGGGGCTTCTGGCACCGGCTTCTGCGCTGATGCTGCCGGTGCTGCAGCCCGCCCAGCTGGGGCGGGAGCTGGCCGCCTGCACCATACTGGGTGCAGCCGTGGGTGTGGTACGGGCGTTTTTCCCGGTGCGGGGGCGGGGTGCCTTTGTGCCGGATGCCCTGCTCACCGGGGCGGTGCTGTTCGGCGTGCAGAGCTATGCTGCCGCCCTCAGCAGTGCCGGGGTGCTGCGCTGGTACATGGTGCTGGCGGCCTTTGCCGCAGCCCTTTGCACGGCAGCCGTGCTGGGCATTCCGGTGCGGTGGTCCGGGCAGTGTCTGGCGTGGGTGCTGGGTGTTCCGGTGCGCCTTGCCCGGCAATGGGTGCTGCGGCCGCTGGCGCAGCAGCACGCGGCGCGCCGCGCAGCACGCAAAGAACGCCGGAACGCAAAAAGAACCGCAAAAAATCCGAAAAAGAACTTGCCAAACCAGCGCCGTGTGTTGTATAATTCAAACGTATCAAAGTAAGAGAAGGGACGCAGTGTGTCTGCTGCGCAGATGGGGGCGTGTGCAATGGCAAATCAGAGCCGCAAAAAGGGCGGGAAGCGTGCGTTTGGCAAAACGCTGATCCGGTTGTTTTTTGTGCTGATGCTGCTCAGCATGCTGGCAGCCTACATTTCCAATCAGGTCACCATCAGCTCCAAGCGTGCGGAGCTGGAAACGCTGAACGAGCAGATCGCCCAGCAACAGACGGAAAACCAGGAGATGCAGCGCATCCTCAGCGGCGACGCGGACCAGATCACCGAGTGGGTCGCACGCGACTCTTACAACTATGCCGCGCCCAACGAGCGCATTTTTGTGGACGTGACGGGCAAATGAGCCGGGCGGCAGGCGCATTCTAGGAAAACAAGGAGTATTGAGTTTTGGCAATTGAGGTTGGAAACGTTTTTGAGGGCCGCGTTACCGGCGTAAAGCCGTTTGGTGCCTTCGTGGCACTGCCGGAAGGCCGGGTGGGCATGGTCCACATTTCCGAGGTATCGAACGAGTTCGTGCAGGACATTGCAGCCGTGCTGCATGACGGCGACACCGTAAAGGTGCAGGTCATCAATGTGGCACCGGACGGCAAGATCGCCCTGTCCATCAAGCGGCTTCTGCCGCCGCCCCCGCGCCAGCCCCGTGAGGGCCGCGGCCCCCGCCCCGGTGCCCCGCGTGACGGCGGACGCTCCGGCGGCCCGCGCGGCGCAGGCCGTCCCCCGCGTCAGCCCCGCGATGCTGCCCCCCGCGTGTGGCAGCCCAAGGCTCCGGCCCGCTCCGACAACCTGAGCTTTGAGGACATGATGAGCCGCTTCAAGAGCCAGAGTGAGGAAAAGATGGCGGATCTGGACCACGAGACCAACAACCGCCGCGGCGGCGGTTATGCCCCGCGCAGCCGTCGCGGCCGCTGAGCAGCCGATCAGAATGCACAGAACAGACCTGTCCCCTGGTCGGGCGGGTCTGTTTTTTCGCCCAAGAGGAAAAGAAAGGAACCACCATGCCTGCAAAATTTGAACTGATCGCCCCCTGTTTCTTCGGGTGCGAGTCCACCGCAAAATTTGAACTGAACCGCATCGGCGCGGAGAACATCCGGGTGGATGACGGCCGCCTGACCTTCTCCGGCGGTGCGGAGATGATCGCGGCAGCCAACCTGCACCTGCGCACCGTGGAGCGCGTGATGCTGCTGCTGGCCCGCTACAAGGCGTCCACCTTTGATGAACTGTTCGACGGCGTGTACAGCGTCCCCTGGGAGGATCTGCTGCCGACGGATGCGGCCTTCCCGGTCACCGGCTCCTCGCTGGACAGCCAGCTTTCCAGCGTGCCCGCCTGCCAGAGCATCATCAAAAAGGCTGTGGTCAAGCGCCTGATGGCCAAGCACCACACCTCCGTGCTGCCGGAGAGCGGCACCGAGTACAAGATCCGCTTTATGCTGCGCAAGAACGTGTGCGAGATCATGCTGGACACCACCGGCGAGGGCCTGCACAAGCGCGGCTACCGCCGCAACGCCATGGAGGCCCCCATCCGCGAGACGCTGGCCGCTACCATCGCCGACCTGGGCCGCGTGCGCCGGGACAGCCTGGTGGAGGACCCCTTCTGCGGCAGCGGCACCCTGCTCATTGAGGCCGCCCAGAAGGCCATGAACATCGCACCGGGCCTCAAGCGCCGCTTTGCTGCCGAACGCTACAGCTTTGTGCCCGCCGCCGTCTGGGCCGAGCAGCGCCAGAAGGCCTTGGCTGAATCCAAGCTGGATGTGGGCTTCGAGGCCTTTGGATATGATATCGACCCCGCCGCCGTGGCGCTGGCCAACGCCAATGCCAAGCTGGCCGGTGTGGAAAAGCGCTGCCACTTTGAAGTGGCCGATGTGGCGGATTTTGCCGCAAAGCAGGAGGCCATCGTGCTGACGAACCCCCCTTACGGTGAGCGCATGAGCACCATTGAGGGCGCGGCCAAGCTGGCCCGCACCCTGGGCCGTCAGATGGAGGCGAACCCCTGCGCCGGTGTGTACGCTATCACCGCTGACATGGACTTTGAAGCCCACTACGGCAAGCGTGCCAACAAACGCCGCAAGATGTACAACGGCATGATCCCCTGCCAGCTGTATATGTACTACAACGCCCCCAAGTTCGAGCACACCGCAAAGCCGATGCCCAAGTCCGGATTTGACGGCAAGCGCCGTTTTGACAAGAAGGACTGAGCCTGAAAAAATGTGCCCGGCCTGAAAAATAAGCCCTGCAAGCCGCACCGGAACTGCCCGGTGCGGCTTTTTGCATGGTTGCCGGAAAGACCCGGGAAATTCCGGAACGAATGACCCCACGACCCCTGCCGGAGAAAAGGACGAATGCAAACAAAGTTTTATGAAATGTTAAGAACAAGGCTAAAACAAGATGAGACAAATTCATGGAGAATTTACACTCCTACCGTTGCACAGCGGAACAAAATAGATTATACTTACCTTATTACCATGACCTGTGCAGCCTGTGGCGGAAAGGAACGGTGCCCCCTATGAAGGGTCGAATGAAACCCTATCTTCCGGAGTTGACCATCCGTGATTATAATATCTACCTCCAGTATCTCCGAGGCGTGCGGCGGCAGCTGTACACGGAGTTTGGGTGGTATTCCTGCCATCTGCTGCGGTACAATGGCGTGGTGTTTGCCATTTTGTCCGACAGCCTTGCCGGGCGCACAGCCACCTGCCAGCGTCAGCGGATGCCGGGCACCCTGTGCTGGCGCAGGATGAACTGCGGCCCGCCAAGCGGCTGCGCCGCGCGCTGGACCGGGTTCTGCTGCGCCGTGCCTACGAGCGGGCCGTGCAGCAGAACCCGGCCCTAGAACGCCTGTTCGGGCAGGAGCGGGACCAGGCCGTGGTGCAGATGAACCTGAATGCCAAGAACTACAACCTGGCTGCAGAGCCCATGAGCAACGTTTACGGCGCGCTGTATTCCACCCTCGCCACCGATGACCCCAACCAGCGCAAGAGCATGCGCTACATCGGCAGCAGCATTGGGCGCATCTTTTACCTGATGGACAAGGCCGAGCGCTTTGAAGCCGACAAGTGCAGCGGCCGGTACAACGTGTTTGTGGTCAATGACCTGATGGGGCAGGCCTCTGCCGTGGAAAATGCCCGTCGGCAGGCGCTGGCCGCCGCCAACGACCTGATGCGGGTGTACAGCATGCTGGATGTCAAACTCAACCGCAGCCTGCTGGATAATATCATGCTGCTGGGCCTGCACCACGCGGTGGAACCGCTGGAAGTGGGTGCAGAGCAGGAAAACTGGGAGATCCCATGAAAAAACAAAACCGAAAAAGCTGGGCCATGGCCTATTGCGGCATGGCGGCGGCGCTGTGCGTCGCGCTGATGCTGCTGGGGGCCGTGATCCCCATTGCCATGTTCATTGCGCCTGCGCTGGCAGGGTTTCTGATCGCGACAGTGTGTGTGGAGTGCGGGCGCACCATGGCGCTCACAGCCTACGCGGCGGTCAGCCTGCTGGCGCTTTTGTTTGTGCCGGACAAGGAAGTGGCCCTGATCTTCGTGTTCCTGCTGGGGTATTACCCGCTGGCAAAACCCCGGTTCGACCACATCCGCCCGGCCGTGCTGCGGTGCGTGTGCAAGCTGCTGCTGTGCAACGCCGCCGTGCTGGCTATGTACGGCCTGCTGCTGGTGCTCATCCCGGCGGGCAGCATCTCACAGGAGCTGCGCACCACGGCGTGGATAGTTACCCTGTCCACGCTGGCCATGGGCAACGTGGCCTTTTTGCTGTACGACCGGGCCCTGCACAACCTGCTCATGCTGTACCGGTTGGTGTGGCAGCCCAAGCTGCACCGGATGCTGGGCATGCACTGAGAACGATTGTTGCACAGCAGTTGCACAAAATGGGAAAGCGTGGTATACTGAACCACCAGCAGCCCATAGGGGCCGCAGAAAGAGGGAATGCAAAACCACCAGTTGACGCAAAGCGCCGGGCCACGCGGGTGACAGCCGCGAGGGTGACGAGGAGAGGAATCATCGAAAATTTCGGCGGATGTTTCTCCGGTTGAAGGCTAGACCAGCCGCAGAGAAGGGCAAAAAACGGCAGTGATACCGCAACAGATCCCTTCAAAGAAAGCCATACAAGAACATAAACTGATAGGGAAGCTGACGGCCCCGGCTGTGCGTTTTTTCTGCGCGGGGGACGCCGGCATGGAGGTGTTTTGTATGTGTGGCATTGTTGGTTATGTCGGCAAGCGCAGCGCACAGGATGTGCTGCTGGACGGTCTGGAAAAACTGGAGTACCGCGGGTACGATTCGGCGGGGGTTGCGCTGGCGCTGGACGGCGGCATCCGCGTGATAAAGAGCAAGGGGCGGCTGACACAGCTGCGCCAGAAACTGGCCGCGCAGGCTCTGGCACAGAGCTTCTGCGGCATCGGGCACACCCGGTGGGCTACCCACGGTGAGCCCAGCGACGTGAACAGCCACCCGCATTCCACCCCGCGGGTGAGCATCGTGCACAACGGCATCATTGAAAATTACGGCATCCTCAAGGAACGTCTGATTGCCAAAGGCTATACCTTTGAGAGCGAAACGGACACCGAGGTGCTGGTCAAGCTCATCGACAGCTGCTACACCGGCGACCCGCTGCGGGCGCTGCAGGAAGCACTGGCCAAGGTGCGGGGCAGCTATGCGCTGGCTGTGCTGTTCCGGGACCGCCCGGACACCATCTTTGCAGTCAAGCGCGAAAGCCCGCTCATCGTGGGCTGGGGCGAGAGCGAAAACTTCGTAGCGTCGGATATCCCGGCCCTGCTCAAGTATACCCGTCGCTACAGCGTGCTGGAAGAGGGCGACATGGCCGTGTGCACGGCCGAGGGCATCCGCTTCTACAATGAATTTGCCGAGCCGGTGCAGCGCCCGGTGCTGACGGCGGACTGGGACATGGAGGCAGCCGAAAAGGGCGGCTACCCGCACTTCATGCTCAAGGAGATCAATGAGCAGCCGACGGCCATCACGGCCACGGTCAGCCCCCGGGTGGAGGATGGTATGCCGGATCTGCGCATCCCGCAGCTCACCGATGAGGTGCTGCGCAGCATCGGTACGGTGCATCTGGTGGGCTGCGGCACGGCCATGCATGCCGGTATGGTGGGCAAGGCAGCCATTGAGACACTGGCCCGGGTGCCCGCCGAGGTGGACATCGCCAGCGAGTTCCGCTACCGGGACCCCATCCTGAACCCCAACGATCTGGTAATCATCATCAGCCAGTCCGGCGAGACCAGTGATACGCTGGCCGCCCTCAAGCTGGCAAAGAGCCGGGGCGTGCCGGTGCTGGCCATCGTGAACGTGGTGGGCAGCTCCATCGCCCGCGCGGCAGACTATGTGCTGTACACCTACGCCGGGCCTGAGATCGCCGTGGCCTCCACCAAGGCCTATATGGTGCAGCTGTGCGTGCTGTATCTGTTCGCGCTGCGTCTGGCCTACGCCCGGGGCCGCCTGAGCGAGGCAGAGACCCGCCGCTATACGGCCCAGCTGCTGCGGGTACCGGAGATCATTAAGGCCCGTCTGGCGGACTGCGAGCAGATCAAATACCTTGCCAGCCGCTATATGAACACCCAGAGCTGCTTCTTCATCGGACGCGGGTTCGACTACTCCCTCTCACTGGAGGGCAGCCTGAAGCTGAAGGAGATCAGCTATGTGCACTCGGATGCCTATGCCGCCGGTGAGCTGAAGCATGGAACCATCAGCCTGATCACCGACGGTGTGCCGGTGATCGCGCTGGCCACCCAGAAACAGGTGTACGAAAAGACCATCTCCAACGCCAAGGAGACCCGCAGCCGCGGTGCACGGGTGCTGCTGTTCACCACAAAGGATGCCGTGGTGCCGGAGGGCGTGGCCGATGCCGTGATCCGGTTGGACGAATATGAGGACATCCTGATGCCCCTGCAGCTGATCGTGCCGCTGCAGCTGTTCGCCTACTACATGGCGGTGCTGCGCGGCTGCGACGTGGATAAACCCCGCAACCTCGCCAAGAGCGTGACCGTGGAATAAACTGCTGCTTACGGGAATTACGGGAACTCCCTCAGTCTTTGCTGCGCAAAGCCAGCTCCCTCAGGGATGGAGCCTTTTGACAGTACGGCAACCAGAATATAATTACAACAAAAGCGAGGCCCCTCTGAGCGTTTCAGAGGGGCCTCGCTGTATCTTTGTTTCAGATGAGGAAGAGCGGCTTACCAGAACCAGTAACGCTTCTTGAACGCGATGTAGGCCACCGCAATGACCACCAGCACCGCGCCGCCAGCGATGAAGAAGGTCCAGTTGATGTTGGCGAAGCGGAGATTTTCGTTGGTCAGCAGATAACGACCGGCGGTGTCCAGCGTGATCACGCCGTCTTTGTAGCTGTTCAGGTACTGCCACTTTCCGGTGGTCTCGTTGTAGAGGTACAGACGGGAGTAATCGCTCTTGTCCAGATCAATGCGGGCCGAGCAGGGGACCGTCTTGCCGTCGTTCACCACGAACTCCAGGCCCTGCTCCACTTGCTGCAGTTCCAGCGAGGTGTTCAGCTCGCCGGTGGTGTTGCGCACGTCCTTGCCGGACACCTGCAGGGTGTAGCCGTCGCCCACCACGCACAGGGTCTTGCCGGTGGTGCGCAGAGAGTTGAGGATGTCGCCGGTGATCACCGGGACTTCCGACTGAGCAAAAACGACCTCATGGTCGGTGCTGTCCTGAATGGTCTGCACGGTGGGGTCCAGCGTGATCTTGTCATCGTCGCCGTTGGAAGCGTCATCGCCGTTGCTGCTGTCGCTGCCCGAGGAAGCGGAAGCAGAGCGGTTCACGATGACGGTGACCAGCGCCGTGGCTTTGCCGTTGGAAACCGTAATGGAGGTGGAGCCGGTGCCCACGGCGGTGATCACGCCGCTGGGGCTCACGGTGGCCACACTGCTGTTGCCGGACTTGTAGGTGAAGCTCTGGGAGGCCGAAGCCGGGGTGGCCTTGGCCGACAGGGTGCGGGTGGCACCCGGCTTGAGCACCACATAGGAGGGGGTTACCGTAATGACCTGACCGCTGTTGGCGGAGGTGGTGCCGGAACTGACCGTGCCGCCGGTGGTCGCCTCGGTGGGGATGGCCAGCACGGTAACGGTGGTGCTGGCGGTGACCGAGCCGCAGGCGGCGGTGATGGTGGCGGTGCCGGGGCTCACGCCGGTCACGCGGCCGAAGCTGTTGACGGTGGCCACCTTCTCATTGGAAGAAGTCAGGGAGATGGTGGCGTACTGCGAGGCGGACGAGGGCCGCACCTGCAGCGATGCCGACACCGAGTTGCCCACATAGATGGTGTTGGAGGACAGCGCCAGATCCATCTCGGTGACGATCATGGTGGAGTCCATGGAAACCGAAATGGTGTAAGCACAGATCTGGTTGCCTGCGGCGGCCGTCACGGTGGCGGTGCCCACGCCCACAGCCTGCACCACGCCGCTGTTGCTCACGGTAAGCACGCTGCTGTCATCGGTGAGGTAGATGACGGAGTCGGTGCTGTTGCGGGGGCGCACCGTGGGCGACAGCTGCTGGGTCTCGCCCAACAGCATGTTGGAAGAATAGGTGCCGGCCTCAATGCTCTCGGCAGGCACGCTGTTATCGCTGTTCCAGGGCAGCGACACGGCGGTGCCGGTCAGGGGCACGGCAGCCGATGCCGGCAGGGCCATGCCGCCGGCCAGCAGGCAGAGCAGTGCCGCGCCAAGGGCCAGGGTCTTTGCGGTTGATTTCATGGTTCGTGTACCTCTCTGGGTGTTAAAAATGGAGCGAAGGATTCAGCGCCGGAAACGGTGCCCGCATCAGCGGAACAGCACACCCAGAGCCTCCATTGCATATTCAAAGTAGGTGACCTGATCGTATTCCACGCGGGCGGTCACGCTCATGCCGTTGGAAAGATCGACCTTGTCGCCGCTGCGGCTCACCACATAGGTGCTGTCCGGCTTGATGGTCATCTTGTAGTACGAAGCGCTGGTGCTGGTGGTCACGTCGCTGTCGATGGCGGTCACGGTACCGGTCAGGGTGCCGTAGGAATACTCCGACAAGCCGGTGATGGCGATCTTGCACGGGTCACCCACATGCAGCAGCGGGCGGTCGTTCACGGTGACCATGGCCACGATCTCCAGGTCATCGTTCTCGCTGGCAACGGTGGCCAGCGGGGAGCCTGCGCTCAGCACCATGCCCTCCTTGTAGGGGCTGTCCATGTGGATCACGCCGGAGGTAGGGGCATACAGATAGTAGTCGTTGGCACCGGTGTTCAGGGCGTCGATCTGCGCCTGCACGTTGTCCACGTTGCTCTGGGCGCTGGTGATGCTCTGGGAGATGGACTGCATGGTGGAGTAATACAGGGCCTGGATCTCGCTCTGGTTCTGCTCCATCATGGTCTTGATCTGGGCGTCGGTGTAACCGGCCGCCTGATAAGCAGAAGCGTCAAAGGTCTTTTGCTCCACCTGGCTCTTGTAGGTCTCGTACTGGTAGTAGTAGGGCTGATCCTCGACACTGGTCTCACTGAAGTAGTTCGTGTCGTCCTGGATGCACTGCAGCAGCTTATTGTACTGGTCCACCTGGGTCTGGTAGATCTTGAGCTGGCTTTCCAGGTTGTCCTGCTGCATGTCCAGGTCGGTGCTCTTGATGTGGGCCACGAGGTCGCCCTCGTTCACATAGCTGCCCTCGGAGATGTACAGCTCGGTGAGGGTGCCGGAATAGCTGGACATGATGTAGGTCTTGTTGCTGGCCTGCACCGTGCCGGAGTTCTGGCTGACGTAGATGCGGTTGGTGCGGGTGCTCCACACCAGCAGAAAGATCATGAAGATGCCCACCAGGATGACGAAGGCGTAGCCGTAGGGCGGCACGTCCCGGTCCATCATAATGCGGCGGTCCTGCAGATCATCGAGGTTCTGGATGGTCGTTGTCATAGTTACTTGGTCTCCATAAACACGTCAACCACGGCGTCATCGTCGTCCTGGCTGACAAAAATGGTGTAGTTGTCACCGGTGAGCTTGAGGTCCTTTTCAAAGGCGAGGATCTGCAGCTTGGAGCTTGCCAGCTGGCTGTAGGCCATGGGGCCGGTATAATGAGCGTACAGGCAGTTCTTCACCCGCAGCACGGCGTCCACTTCGTAGCCGGGCTCGGTCTGGGTAATCAGCTGGGTGGCCTGCTGCATCAGGTACAGCTCCGGGGCATGCTCCGGGGCCGGGCCGATCTTGAGGGCCTGCACCAGAGGGCCGATGGGCTGTGCGTTGTGGCTCTTGATAAAGTTCTGCAGCTGGGTCAGCGCCACCATCATGTTGCCCAGTTCTTCGGGGGCGATGCGGCGTGCCACGACATTGGTCAGTTTGAGGGTCTTGTTTTCAGCAACTTTGATCTCGTTCATGTTGAAATACCTCTTTGTCCTATCGTTGAATTTCCTCCGCAAAGGGGAGGCCGTAATAGGCAATCACAGGCAGAGAAAGGGCAGAGCACACCTTCTCTGCTTCTGATCACCTATTACTGTAGCAGTAATGGGTGATGCGAAAAATAGAATGTGCCCGGAGGCAGGACGCCTCCGGGCACACCATAACGAGGCATTGTCACCGGTCCGGCGCTTTGCAGCGGGGCCGGAAAACACACTGCATATCGTTTTTTGTCGGGGCTGAGATACCACAGGGCACTCTGCCGTCTGCCATACTTGTCAGGCACCTTGCGGCTGCGCAACCGCAAGACACTTTTTCAGCAGACAGGTGCGCACCTGTCTGCATCCGGAGCATGTGCGGCGGGGAAACCGGTGCAGTTGCTCAGGCCCCCGGAAAGCCAAGATCAGACAGTCTTATTTAGGGAAGACGGTCTCACTCTTCTCGAAGTCAAAGAGGCTGGGCAGACCGTTCTTGACGTTGGCGGTTGCCAGGTTGTAGATGGCAGCAGCGGAACCCACGATACGCAGGCCGGCGTTCAGAGCACCATTCAGAGTACCCAGAGCAGTATTGCCATAAGTCATCCCAGCGTCGGTGCCGTTACCGACAACGGCATCGTAGCCGCTATTGTAGTACTTGCTGACAGAGCTGAACCAGGCCTTGCCCAGGTTGCCGGGCTTGTAAGCGCCGCCGAACAGAGTGCCAACGGTGTTGCTGACATAGCTGCCCAGGAAAGAGTTGCCGATAATGGTGACCATGTTCTGGTTGAACTTCTGCCAGTTCTCGAGCTTCAGCTCGGGGGCCAGGATTTCGGACAGGCTTGCGCCGCCGTTGACGTAGGTCATCTCGTTCTCAGAGATTGCGGAAAAATTTGCAGGCATCATCATGATGAATTACTCCCTTCAAATAATGAACTTTTGTCGGTTCCTCCCCGGCTGCGCTGCCGGGAGGGAACCGGTTTTATGTAATCGGGTGCGCACCCGACTGCAACGAATCAGTAGGTAAAGGCTTCGCCGTCATCGTCATCCTCTACCACGGCGGCAGCCACAGGCTGCTTGGCCACCGGCTCACGGCGGCGGTAGATGCCCTGCTGCATATTCCACAGCTCAGCATACTTGCCGTCCTTGGCCATCAGCTCGTCGTGCGTGCCGCGCTCCACGATCTTGCCGTGATCCATCACAAGGATCAGGTCGCAGTCGCGGACGGTGGACAGGCGGTGAGCTACGATCAGCATGGACCGGTCGGCCAGCTGCTCGTAGATCATGTTGAAGATCAGATTCTCGGTGGCAAAGTCCAGATTGCTGGTGGACTCGTCCAGGATGTACAGGCCGGAATCCTTCAGGAAGGCACGCGCCAATGCAATGCGCTGCTTTTCACCGCCGGACAGGCCGTTGCCGGCTTCCTCCAGGTAGGTGTTGTACTGCAGCGGCAGATGGCGGATGAACTCGTGGGCATCGGCCTTCTTAGCAGCCTCTTTCACTTCCTCCATGGTGGCATCCATGCGGGAAATGCGGATGTTGTCGTAGATCGTCTTGCTGAACAGCTCAATGTTCTGCGGCACATAGGCAATGGCGCGGCGCACCGAATCATGGGTGTACTCGGCCAGATTCACGCCGTTGAAGTCGATCTCGCCCTCTTCGGGGTCGTAGTACTTCAGCAGCAGCTTGGTGATGGTGGATTTGCCGCTGCCGCTGCTGCCCACCAGGGCAACTTTCTTACCGGCAGGGATGGTAAAGCTGATGTGATCCAGCGCCGGGGCACGGTTGCCGTAGCGGAAGGTGACGTCCTTGAACTCGATGTCGCCCTCCACCTTTTCCAGCGGGATCAGCTCGCTGCCTTCGTTGGCCTCGTCCTCGGCGGGGTAGTCCATGATCTCGGTCAGACGCTTCATAGAAATGCCGGCTTCCTGAATGCTCATCTGCAGGCCGATCAGGTTGCTCAGCGGGGAGGTAAAGTAGCTGGACAGGGTGCTGAACGCCATGAAGCCGCCCAGCGTCATCTCACCGTGCAGCACCTGGCTGATGCCCACATAGGTGGTCAGCATGCTGAAACCGGTGGAGATGAAGGTGGAGATCAGGCCCTGGCCCGTGCTGATGCGGCTGGACCGCAGGCTGATCTTCAGGCTCTTGATGTACTCTTTTTCCAGGTTCTCCAGCTGGGTGTCCTCGTTGGCATTGCACTTGATGGTCTCGATGCCGCGCAGGCTCTCGATCATCTGGCTGTTGAGGGCAGCCGACTGGATCATGGTCTCTTCGTTGATGCGCTTGTAGGGCTGCTTGAACACCAGCACCAGCAGGATGCTGACCAGTGCCATGAACAGCGAGATGGAGAACAGCATGGCGTTCATCCGGAACAGGATGATGCCGGTGATGATGGCCATGGAGATGTCCATCACAAGGCTCAGTGCAATGCTGGTGAAGATGGACTTGATGGTGTTTGCGTCCGAGTAACGGGTGGTGATATCGCCCGTTTTGCGGGTGGCAAAGAACTTCATGGGCAGATGGAAGATGTGCCCGAAGTAGCCCAGCATCAGCGGGATGTCAATCTTGATGGACAGATGGATCAGCACCCACTGCCGCACGAAGCCGATGAGGGAACTGGTCAGGCTCACCAAGCTGAACACGATGATCAAGGTGACCAGCAGGTTGTCCAGCCCGTAGGGCAGGACCTCATCCATCAGGATCTTATTGAACATCGAGGACGCGATGCCCAGGATGGTGGTGATGACGGAACTTAAAATGGCGTAGAAGAACAGCTTCTTCTGGGGCAGCAGCAGGTCGATGTACCGCTTCATCATGCCCCAGCGGTTGGGCTTGCCGTCGTCTTTTTCGCTGGCCTGCTGGGCTTCATAGCCGGGGGCGCCGGGTGCCAGCTTTTTGCGCTGGCTCACGCTGAACTCCGAGGTGGGGTTCAGCAGCAACAGCACGCCGGTGAAGTTCTTGTAGAACTCATCCAGGCTGATCTTTTTCAGCTCAGTAGCAGGGTCGCCGATGATGACGTAATCCTTGCACTTGTGCTTTTTGCCTTTTTCCTCGGCTTCCTTGACCTGCTCGGCTTCGTCCAGCATGTGCTTGCGGCGCTCGCCGTCATCGCGGAGGGTGGTCTTTTTGAACACCACCACAAAGTGGGCCAGGCCCTGGTCGGTGATGACCTGCGCAATGCAGGGCAGCGAGAAGTCGCTGAGGAAGTTTTCACGGTCCACACGCACCGCGGCGGTGGTGAAACCCAGCTCGTTCGCGGCCTTCTGCAGACCAACGAGGTTTGTGCCTTTCAGGTCCGTACCCATCATATCGCGCAGGCGCGTGATGGTGATCTCCTTTTTGTAATGGAGGCACACCATTGCGAGGCAGGCAGCCGCACAGTCGGTAGTGTCATGCTGCCGGACATAGGTATAACGCATAGATGCTTCCTTTGAAACTATACAAATTTATTCAAACACCATACACATCTGCCAGACACACGGACCGGAAAACATGCAGTGAATTTGACAAAACCGCCAAAACCGGAAGGATTTACCGCCTCTGAACGCCCGGGAATGGGGCAGAATGCTCAGATTTCCGGCTTGCAATGCCTGCAAAGTTTGTATGCGCAGGCGTTACAGCTTATGTGCAGTATACCACAATATGACAGCATCTTCAAGAACTTCTTTTTTAAGAAATCGTGAGAAATGAAAAAAGTGTGAAAAATTAACACTTCTGAAACATGCGGCATGGCAAACAAAAAAGGCAATGTTCCAAAGAACATTGCCTTCGTAGCGCCTCTTGCCTGACTCGAACAGGCGACACCCTGATTAACAGTCAGGTGCTCTAACCGACTGAGCTAAAGAGGCAGATCACTTAAGTGACTGCGAGTGATATTATACCGCATTCTTGGCCGTTTTGCAAGCCCTGATTTCAAAAAAGTGCAAAAAACAAAAAGCATCCCGGCAGAAACGGGTCGGTTTCTGCCGGGATGCGGGAGACTATTATAATAGGTAACGCAATTACTTCATGCGGCTCTTGGCCTTCATGCGCTGCTCATGGTTCAGGATCTGCTTGCGGATGCGCAGGTTCTCCGGGGTGACCTCCAGCAGCTCGTCCTGTGCCAAGAACTCCAGGCAGCCCTCCAGGCTCAGCTTGCTGATGGGGATCAGGCGCAGAGCGTCGTCGGAGCCGGAAGAACGGGTGTTGGTCAGGTGCTTGGTCTTGCAGACGTTCACGTCCACATCCTCGCCGGAAGCGGTGTAGCCGATGACCATGCCCTCGTACACCTTCTCGCCGGGGCCCACCAGCAGGGTGCCGCGCTGCTGAGCGTTGAACAGGCCGTAGGTGACGGCCTCGCCGGTCTCAAAGCTGACCAGAGAACCGGTGGAGCGGTTGGCGATCATGCCAGCCCAGACGTCGTAGCCGTCAAAGATCTGGTTGATGATGCCCTCGCCGTGGGTATCGGTCAGGAACTGGTTGCGGTAGCCGAACAGGCCGCGGCTGGGCATCCGGAACTCCAGACGCACACGGTCAGAGCCCAGGGACTCCATCTGCTGCAGGATGGCCTTGCGCTGGCCCAGACCGGTCATGACGGCACCCTGATACTGGGTGGGCACGTCGATGACAACGTGCTCCATGGGCTCGTAAGTCTTGCCGTCGATCACCTTGGTCAGAACGTGCGGGGGAGAGACCTGCAGCTCATAGCCTTCACGGCGCATGGTCTCGATGAGGATGGACAGGTGCATCTCACCACGGCCCATGACACGGAAGGAATCGGTGGTGGCGGAGTCCTCCACCTTCAGGGCCACGTCCTTCAGCAGTTCCTTCTGCAGACGGTCGCGGATCTGACGGCTGGTGACGAACTTGCCCTCACGGCCGGCCAGCGGGCTGTCGTTGACCGAGAAGGTCATCTCCACGGTAGGGTCGTTGATCTTGACGAAGGGCAGCGGCTCCACGTTGGAGGGGCTGCACAGGGTGTTGCCGATGGTCACGTCCGGCAGACCGGAGAAGGCCACGATATCACCTGCGGTGATGTTGTCGCACGGCTGACGGCCGTTGGCCTGGAAGTCGTACAGCTTGGTCAGACGGCCGCGCATCTTCAGGTCGGGGTTGTGCCAGTCGCACACGACCACTTCCTCGCCCACCTTGGCAACACCGTTCTGGATGCGGCCGATGCCGATGCGGCCCACGAAGTCGTTGTAGTCCACAGAGGACACCAGCATCTGGAAGGGAGCCTCAGGGTCGCCCTCGGGCGGCTTGATGGTGCTCAGCAGGGTGTCGAACAGGGGGATCAGGTCGGTGCCCGGCACATCCGGGTCCAGGCTGGCGGTGCCGTCACGGCCGCAGCAGAACAGCATGGGGCAGTCCAGCTGTTCGTCGGTAGCGCCCAGGTCCATCAGCAGGTACAGCACCTCGTCGATGACTTCCTTGATGCGGGCGTCAGGGCGGTCGATCTTGTTGATGGCGACCACCAGGCTCAGGTTCTGCTGCAGAGCCTTCTGCAGCACAAAGCGGGTCTGGGGCATGCAGCCCTCGGCAGCGTCCACCAGCAGCAGCACGCCGTTGACCATCTTCAGCACGCGCTCCACTTCGCCGCCAAAGTCGGCGTGGCCCGGGGTATCGACGATGTTGATCTTCACGCCCTTGTAGGTGCAGGAGCAGTTCTTGGCCAGAATGGTGATGCCGCGCTCACGCTCGATATCGCCGCTGTCCATCACGCGCTCGGCCACGGCCTGATTGTCGCGGAAAGCGCCGCTCTGACGCAGCAGGGCATCCACCAGCGTGGTCTTGCCGTGGTCAACGTGAGCGATAATGGCAACGTTGCGCAAATCGTTACGAACCATAAAAATTCAACCTCTCTATTATTTCAAACTCATAAAATACGAACGAACGTCATACAAATCTAAGTTTATAACAGAATGGGGCAGTTTGTCAAGATTGTATAAAAACTTTTTGCTCCTTTCGGCAGATTGCCCGCAAAAATCCCGCCGATTTGTGCGGCGTGTACCTTTAAAATGTGCTATACTGAAAGCACAGAATAAAAAGGCACGGCTTGGTATGGCTGGCCGGCAGTTTCCAAAGCAAATGATCCGCTGGGGAGGGCGATGGAATGCAACAGCAGCAACCGCCACCTGCGGTGGAAACAGGGCGCTGCTGTTGGGGCAGTGGCCGACAAGACGCGAACGCCGTTCAGGCGTGAAGCGGATGTCGGGTGCCACAACCCGGGTACATTTTGCGTGGAAACCGCCGGACGGCCGGAGAAGTTGGCCTGAATAACCGGAGGTGTTTTGGGATGAAGATCACGTTTCTGGGCGCGAACCATGAGGTCACCGGCAGCTGTACGCTGCTGGAAGCCGCGGGCCGTCGGTTCCTGATCGACTGCGGCATGGAGCAGGGCAGGGATGTCTACGAGAACCAGCCCATCCCGGTGGCACCCGGCGAGATCGACTGGGTGCTGGCTACCCATGCGCACATCGACCACACCGGTATGCTGCCGCTGCTGGTGCGCAACGGCTTCCGGGGCAAAATCTACGCGACCAACCCCACGGTGGAGCTGTGCGGTATCATGCTGAGGGACTCCGCCCACATCCAGGAGTTCGAGGCCGAGTGGAAGAACCGCAAGGCCCAGCGCTCCGGTGCCGAGCTGGTGGAGCCCATGTATACCGTGCAGGACGCCGAGGCGGCCATGAAGCTGTTCGTGGGTGTGGACTACGACAAGCGCATTGAGCTGGCTCCGGGCATCGAGGTGCGGTTCGTGGATGTGGGCCACCTGCTGGGCTCCGCCAGCATCGAGCTGTGGATCACCGAGGGCGACACTACCACCAAGCTGGTGTTTTCCGGCGATATCGGCAACCTGGACCAGCCCATCATCAAGGACCCCGCCTATATCAGCGAGGCGGACTATGTGTTCATGGAGTCCACCTACGGCGACCGGCTGCACGGCCCGCGCCCGGATTATGTGAACGAGCTGGCTAAAATTTTGCAGCGCACCTTTGACCGGGGCGGCAATGTGGTCGTGCCCAGTTTTGCGGTGGGACGCACCCAGGAGATGCTGTATTTTTTGCGGGAGATCAAGGAAAAAGGGCTGGTCAAAGGGCACGGCAATTTCCCGGTGTACATCGACAGCCCGCTGGCTACCGAGGCCACCCGCATCTTCCGGGACACAGACCCCGATTGCTTTGACGCCCAGACCCGTGCTTTACTGGAAAAGGGCATCGATCCCATCAACGTGCCGGGGCTGCGCATCAGCGTGACCAGTGACGACTCCCGCATGATCAACACTGACCGCACGCCCAAGGTCATCCTGTCGGCCAGCGGCATGTGCGAGGCAGGCCGCATCCGCCATCACCTCAAGCACAACCTGTGGCGGCCGGAGTGCACCATCCTGTTCGTAGGCTATCAGGCGGTGGGCACGCTGGGCCGCACCCTCATCGAGGGGGCCACCACGGTCAAGCTGTTCGGCGAGCCCATCGAGGTGCAGGCGGAGATCTGCCAGCTCACCGGCATGTCTGGCCACGCAGACCGGGACGGACTGCTGCGCTGGGTGAACGCTTTCACCGAGAAGCCCAAGCGGGTGTTCGTGATGCACGGCGAGGATGAGGTGGAAAACATCTTCGTCGACACCCTCACCGGGCAGGGCTTCACCGCCTGCGCGCCCTACAACGGTGCGCAGTGGGCCATCGGTGCCGAGGGTGCCGTCTGCCTGCAGGAGGGCACTAAGGTACGCATCCAGCACAAGGTATCGGAGGGCCAGAACCGCGCCGCCACGGTGTTCCAGCGTCTGGTCAGCGCCGGCAAGCGCCTGCTGCGGGTCATCGAGCACAATGAGGGCGGTGCCAACAAGGATCTGGCCAAGTTCGCCGATCAGATCAACGCCCTGTGCGATAAGTGGGACCACTGAACGGCTGAACAACTGTACAGGAAAGCAAAACAGAAAAACAGGCAGTCCTGTGGTTTCATGGAATCACAGGGCTGCCTGTTTGCATGTTGAGAAAATGGAAAATGTTACAGATAGGAGACCGTTTCGGACAGGGGCTTGCGTGCAAAGTGGTTGGGGAGGGCCTTGGCACCCTCGGCAGCATAACCAAAGCCCCACTGGGGCTTTGGTTGCGGCAAGCCGCCGCCCTGCCGGAATCCCTCCGGGTCCGGATGCGGCAGCATCCCCCTTAGACATTCCTGGAGGCTGGGACCCGCGCACTAATCAACAGCTCACCGGGCTGTTGATTGCCCTGCCTGCGGCAGTGCCGTGCTGTTCGAATCCCTCCGGGTCCTGAATAAAAAGAAAACTCCGTGTCAGCAGACACGGAGTTTTGCTTTTTATGGACCTGGAGGGATTCGAACCCTTGACCTCTCGGATGCGAACCGAACGCTCTCCCAACTGAGCTACAGGCCCATACCAGATGACCCTGTAAGTGTAACTCGAATCAGGAGATTTGTCAAGCGGATTGTGTCAGGTACGGCCCAGCTGCCAGAAGGCGACGGCACTGGCAGCGGCTACGTTCAGCGAGTCTACCCCATGGGACATGGGGATCTTCACGGTATAGTCGCAGGCGGCGATGGTACTGTGGGCCAGGCCGTCGCCCTCGGTGCCCAGCACAATGGCCAGTTTGGGCTCAGCGGCAAGGGCGTTGTCGTCGATGCTCACCGAACGGTCGCTCAGGGCCATGGCGGCGGTCTTGAAGCCCAGAGCGTGCAGCTGTGCCATGCCGTGTTCCGGCCAGTCGGCGGGGGTGGTGCCGATCTGCGCCCAGGGCACCTGGAACACCGTACCCATGCTCACGCGCACCGCCCGGCGGCACAGCGGGTCGCAGCAGGAGGGCGTGATGAGCACCGCATCCATGTTCAATGCGGCAGCACTGCGGAAGATGGCACCCACGTTGGTGGAATCCACGATGCCCTCCAGCACAGCCACCCGGCGGGCATCCCGGCATACCTGCTCTACTGTGCGGGGCGCGGGGCGGCGGAAGGCGCACAGCACGCCGCGGGTCAGTTCGTAGCCGGTCAGGCGGGCCAGCATCTCGCGGTCGGCCGTGTATACCGGGGCGTCCCCGCAGCGGGTCAGGATGTCCTGGGCCGGGCCGGTGATCTGTTTGCGTTCCATGAGCAGGGACAGCGGCTGGTAGCCGGCATCCAGCGCCCGCGCGATCACCTTGGGGCTCTCGGCAATAAAAACGCCCTTTTCCGGCTCCAGTCGATTGCGCAGCTGGGCCTGGGTCAGGCGGGCGTAGACGTCCAGCTCTGGCGCGGAAAAATCAGTGATCTCAATGATGTTGGGCATGGAAAAAGGCTCCTTTGTGTTTTTTCTTATTTTAGCACAAGATGCGCCGCAATGCAAAAAGCGGGCGGCTGCCCGATCGGGGAACCGTCCGCTTGTGTTTTGTCTGCCGGGAATCACTCCGAGCGCAGGGCCTTGACGGGGTCGCACTTGGAGGCGCTCTTGGCGGGGATCAGGCCGCCCAGAATGGTGAGCAGTGTGGCCAGTGCGATCAGCACCAGTGCAGCCTGCAGCGGCAGGGCTGCCGTGACCGAGGCACTGTCGGCAATGGAGTGGATGAGCATGTTGCCGGGGATCAGCAGAATCAGGCTCAGGCCCACGCCCATACAGCCGGAGCACAGACCGATGATGAAGGTCTCGGCGTTGAATACCTCCGAGATGTTGCGCTTGGACGCGCCGATGGCACGCAGGATGCCGATCTCCTTGCGGCGCTCCAGCACGCTGATATAGGTGATAACGCCGATCATGATGGAGGACACCACCAGCGAGATGGACACAAAGGCCACCAGCATGTTGCTGATCATGTTGATGATCTTGGTCACCGAGGTCATCAGGGTGCCCACCACATCGGTGTAGCGCACCACCTTGTCATCCTCGCCATTTGCCTCGGCGGAGGCATTGTAGGCGTCCAGTGCATCCACGATCAGGGCCTTGCAGTCAAAGTCCTTCGGGTAGATGGAAATGGTGCTGGGATCATCGAGGTCGGCGTAGCCCAGGCTCTGCAGATTGCCGTCGTAGGTGGAGGTGGAGGACAGCATGGAGGACTTCATCAGTTCAGCCAGCTCTTCCTGCGTCATGTTCATGTGGATGGCATTCTGGAAGGCGCTGGCGTCGATCTTCAGGGCATTTTCCATCTGGCTGCCCAGCTGGGCAATGTTCTTCTGGATGGCGCTTTCCATCTGCTGGCTGATCTGGGTGCCCATCTGCTGCATGGCCGTATTCATGGCGGTGCTCAGCTGGCTCTGCAGGGCCTGGCTGATCTGGGCAGAGTAGCTCTCCATCACGGTCTGCATGGCGGCGGAGAACTGCTCCTGCAGGTTGGCGTCGGCCAGCAGTTCACTCATGGAGCTGGCCAGCAGCTGCTGGAACTGCTCGGTCTGCATATAGGCGGAGAAGCTGATCTTGTCCAGATTCAGGATGCCGTTGCCCACCACATAGTCCTTGTAGCCGTTCAGGATCTTCTGCATCATATTCTGCAGGGCCTCCGGGGAGATGGACAGATCCATGTTCTCAAACACGCTGCTCATGTCCATGTCCAGCTGCGGCAGGTCGCCCAGGTCCAGTGAGAAGCTGTCCGGGTCCAGCAGGGAAGAGAGGTCGAAGGAACCGGCGCTCAGGTCAAAGGCACCGCTCAGGTCAAACTTCAGGGCGCGGGTGTCAAACTGGAAAGCGTTCTTCAGCGTATCGGTGTCCACCGAGAACATGGAGGACATATCGAAGGAAGTGCCGTTGCCGGTACCGAACTCCTCGCCGGTGAACACATTGATCTGGGGGTCGGCCATCTGCTGCTGCACGATGGCGCTGGATTTGGCCTGCTCGATGACGTGCAGGGTGAGGTCGTGGGTGTAGCCGATGCCGGAGGACAGCATGGCAGCAGAAGAATCCTCGGCGGGCTGCACCACGCCCACGATGGTCAGGTCGGTGCCGTTGGCCACCACCTGCTTCATATAGTCGGTGTCATCCGATTTATCGCGCCACAAGCTGTAGGTCTCGTCGTAGACATAGCGGTCGGAGCTGTTGATGAGCTTGAACTGCTTGCCTAGAAAATCGGAATAGGAATAGGTCTTGAAGTCATCCGGCACGTCTACGTTCTGGTTCTGGGCAAACTGCTGGATCATCTTGTCCAGCTCGGCGTTGTCCCGCATGCCCAGCGCGTACAGGGCGTAGTCGGTCACGCTGCCGGTGGCGTCCAGCACCAGCACGCATTCGTTGTAGGCTTCCGGCCAGCGGCCGGCCTTGACGTCGTACTGGGATGCATACAGCTCCGGGGTCTGGGGCAGTTCCGAGAACACACTGGTGTTCATCATGGAGGACATGATGTTGTTGGAAGAGGTCTCGGAGCTGATGCCCAGCGAGGACAGGGAGGAATCCGGGTTCACCTGCCGGATGCTGCCGTCGGGGTCCTGCCGGTAGATCTGGGGCGACACATTATAGGCATACTCCACGGCGGTGGCATTGTCGGCAACGGTGGTGTCGGTGGTCTCCAGATACTGCTTGAGGGACTTGAGGTCGTTGGTGGTGATGCCCGACACCATCTGCGAGAGCAGCTGGCGCACCGGCACCATGTCTTCTTCCTGAGTGGTGCTCTGGGAGCTGTCCGACGGAACGCGGGAAGAGAGCATGGAAGTAAAGTCCATGCCGCTGCTCATGATCTGCAGCGGGTACTCCGACAGGGTGGAGCGCTCCATGTCGTCAATGTAGTTGTTGACACCGGTGGACAGGGAGATGATCAGCGCAATGCCGATGATGCCGATGGAACCGGCAAAGGCAGTGAGCAGAGTGCGTGCTTTTTTGGTGCGCAGGTTGTTGAAGCTGAGGGTCAGCGAGGTGAGCACCGACATGGACGAGCGGCCCATGTTCTTGTGCACGGGGGCCGCAAGGGTCTGGGTGTCCGGCTCGTAGGGCATGGTGTCGGAGCGGATGACGCCGTCCTTCAGGGTCACGATGCGGGTGGCGTAGCGCTCGGCCAGCTCCGGGTTATGGGTGACCATGACCACCAGACGGTCCCGGGCCACCTCCTTGAGCAGCTCCATGACCTGGATGCTGGTTTCACTGTCCAGAGCACCGGTGGGCTCGTCGGCCAGCAGGATGTCGGGGTTATTCACCAGTGCACGGGCAATGGCCACACGCTGCATCTGGCCGCCGGACATCTCGCTGGGATGCTTGTGCAGCTGGTTGCCCAGACCCACTTCCTCCAGTGCCTCGGTGGCGCGGCGGCGGCGCTCGGCCCCGGAAATGCCGGAGATGGTAAGGGCCAGCTCCACGTTGGCCAGCACGGTCTGGTGGGGGATGAGGTTGTAGCTCTGGAACACAAAACCGATGGTGTGGTTGCGGTAGGAGTCCCAGTCGCGGTCGGTGTACTTTTTGGTGGAGATGCCGTTGATGATCAAATCGCCGCTGTCATACCGGTCCAGACCGCCGATAATGTTCAGCAGGGTGGTTTTGCCGGAGCCGCTGGGGCCGAGGATGGCGACGAATTCGTTATCACGCAGGTTCAGGCTGACATTGTTCAGCGCATTTTGCACGAGATCGCCGGTCTTGTACTGTTTGCAGATCTGTTTGATTTGTAGCATGTGTGTGCCTTTCTGGGGAAAAGGTTCCGGCCGGGGCCGGAGAGGTGAGGAACGGACAGCTGTGCCGCTGCGGGCCAAAAGGCGCGCAGACTACACAGAAGAATCGAGATGATTTTAGCAAATCTATATGAAAAAACTGTGTATGAAAAAGAAAGTGTTTCCGGAAGCGGAAGCAGAAATTCTCTGTTCTGGCCGGGTCAGAGAGGAAAATTTTCCCAACCCGGCGGCAGAGGTTGCAATCCTGCGGCGTTCGTGTTATTGTAAGGGTACTGAAAAAAGCCGTGCAAACCATCCAGAACGATGAAAATGCGGTGCGGCACAGGCAGCATGATTTGTAAAAACGTCGGAAAGCAAAATAACACGACGCAAAATCGAAAAGAAAAACAGCCTGACACTTTTAGACACTTTTTCAGGGTTGAATGGTTCCTTCCTGCTCCATACAATAAAAAAGGAAAAACAAGGAAACGCACTAAAAACGTCGCAATGCCTTGTAGCAAGGAGGAATTTCTATGGAACGTACGTTTTCACCCATGGTCCGGCAGTTTTCTGCCATCGCCGGGTTGCAGCAGGCATATACGCTGGTTTACTCCCTTGACCCGGACGGCGAAACCGGCTGTCGCCTGACGCTTTGCCGTACCGGCAGCAGCCAGCGCATGGACAGCAAGTATATGGCCGTTGCACCGGAGCTTGGCTACCGTGTTTTGCAATATCTGTGTGAGAATGGCGTTCAGCCGGAGATCTGGCAGGACGTGGTGGCGGAGCTGGATGCGGCACAGCAGACCGAACAGGAAGGCGGCGCGTGGCGTGGACAATGAGCGGACGGCAGATGTGCTGCAGGTCGCCCTTGCAAGCTATGACCGCAAGGAGCTTCGGGTACAGAAAAACTATCTGGAAGAACAGAACCCAGTGCTGGCCTGTACCTGCTTTCTGAACGGACACAAACTGCTGCAGGAGCTGCAGCAGGGCCACAATTTTGACATCGTGGTGCTGTGCAGCCAGATGGAGGATATGAGCAGCATCGAGTTCATGATGGAACTGCGCAAGCTGGAGCACAAGCCGCTGCTGATGCTGTTCGACGAGGGCCGGCGCAAGAACAGCTCGGCACTGCGCATGGAGGATTCCGGCAGCTGTTGCTGCGTGGAGCGCATGGAGCTCAAGAACCTGCTGCGGGAGCTGTACCGGATGCCGGGCCAGCAGTGGCAGCGCACCGAGCAGCAGTGCCAGCAGCTGTACCACAGCTGGGGCATCCGCATCCCGGACATCAATTGCAGCTATCTGACCAGTGCGGTGGGCGTGGTCTACGGCACCTCGCAGAAGCTGGCCATCCGCAAGGAGATCCTGCAGGCGGTCAGTGAGCAGTACGGTGTTTCGGTCTCGGCCGTGGACAGCGGCATCCGGCGCATGATCGACCAGCTGGAAGCAAAACCGGCCGAGGGCTGGACGCAGTTCAAGGCTGAAAGCGGCTTTGAAGCGGAAAAGCCCACTACGGGCAAGCTGATCTATGCAATCAAACGGTATCTCATCCAGCAGAAGAGCAGGGAATAACGCACACAGTCTTGGAGGCGGTAGCAATGGAGCAGGCACAGCAGAATACAGCGCAGGAGCTGACGGCGCAGGCCATCCCGCAGCAGGCGGTGGAGGATGCCTGCTTCCATTCGCTGGGACTGATCGGGCGCAACTGCGAGTATCTGGAGCAGCATCTGGCCCGCGTGGGGGCAGACGCCCAGTCCCTGCAGGCAGTCAGCGACATCAGCGCGGCCACGGCCAAGCTGGAACGGACCATCAACGAACTGCTGTCTGCGCTGGAATTTCTGCGTGCCGGGCAGCCGCCTAAGCTTTACCCGCTGGATCTGTGCGAGCTGCTGCAGCAGGTGGCGGCCCAGGCCGACATGGTGCGTGCGCAGCTGGGAGTCACCCTGGAGCTGGACTACGGCGGCTGGACGGCCTGCCGTGTGCTGGCTGACCGGGATGATGTGGAGCTGCTGTGTCTGCATCTGCTGTCCAACGCGCTGCGTGCCTGCCGCGAGGGCGGCACGGTGAGGATCCTGCTGCGCCGCAGCGAGACCATGTGGCAGCTGACTGTGCGGGACAATGGCTGCGGTCTGCCGGAGGGCAGCCAGGAAGCCTGGCTGGAAAACCGGCGCAGCTTTCTGGGTGGGGCTCAGCTGGGGCTGTTGCTTTGCCGCGAGTGCTGCCGCCGCATGGGCTGGGGGCTGAGCGTGGAGTGTGCCCCGGAAAAGGGCACCCAGGCCGTGGTCACGGTGCCGCTGTACACGGACGATGGGCGGGCACCGGAGGTGGAGCTGCATGCCGGAGCCGACCTTGCGTCCGAGCAGCATCAGTACCAGCTGCGCGCCATGCTGGTGCGGGAGCTGCGCACCATGCCCGAGCGCGGCGACCCGGACGAATAAACCGAACAAAACCAAAAACCCGGAACTTCCTGTCCGACAGGAAGTTCCGGGTTTTGTTGTTTGTCTAGAGTTCCGGCACAGAGGCTCAGTAGTGCAGACGGTCGGCGGTCAGGGCTTCCAGAACCGGCAGCATGGCAGCAGCCTCGGCCTTGGCGGCAGGCAGATCCATGTCGCGGTAGTTGCCGCACTCCACTTCGCTGGCACCGGGCACGGCACCCTCAAAGGCGGCCATAAAGCGGAAGGACTCCACGGTCAGCTCCAAAGCCTGCGCAGGGGTCAGGCCGCGGGTCAGCAGGTAAAAGCCGGTGCGGCAGCCCATGGGGCCCACGTAGATCACACCATCCTGGAAGGCACTATTGCGTGCGTAGGTGGCAAACAGGTGCTCCAGCGTGTGGGCAGCGGCCGTGGACAAGTAATCGCCCTGGTTGGGCTTCTTCATGCGGATGTCCCAAGTGAGCACGTCGCCGTCCTGACGGCTCAGGTACATGCCCCGGTCCAGCTTGGTATGGTCAACACAGAAGCTCGCAATGCGTTCCATTGTGTCGCCCTCTTTCTCAGGCCTGCAGGCGCTGCACGCTGCCGTGTGCGCAGTCCACAGCGATCATCAGGCCGTCACGGATGTGAGAGGTGGCACCCACGGCACCCACGACGGTGGGCTTGAGCAGAGCCTTGCCGACAATGGCGGCATGGCTGTTCAGGCCGGGCTCCTCCACCACCAGAGCGGCGGCGTCGCGCACATAGTTCAGCATCTCGTTGCTGGTGGAAGGCACCACCAGCACCATGCCGGGCTTGAACTTGGCACGCACCTCGTCCAGGGTGCGGCACACGCAGGCCTTGCCGGTGGCGTTGGACACCTCGGCGTTCTCCGGGCCGACGCCCACACCGGTGGCCAGGCAGTTGCCCACCATGTGGATCTTGATCATGTTGGTGGTGCCGGAAATGCCCACGGGCACGCCGGCGGTCACCACGGCCAGCTCACCGTTGTGCAGGAAGCCGTTTTCCTTGGCCAGAGCGGTGGACATTTCGATCAGCTCGTCGGTGCTGTGCGCCAGAGGCATCATCAGGGAGGTGATGCCCCAGCTCAGGGACAGCTGACGCTGCACCTGCTCCTTCATGACGCAGGCGATGATGGGCTGCTGCGGGCGGTACTTGCTCAGCAGGCGGGCAGTGGTGCCGGACTCGGACACGGTGACGATGGCAGCGGCGTTCACGTCCTTGGCGGTCAGGCAGGCGGCGTGTGCGGTCGCATCGCTCACGCTGATCTTGCCGTTGGTGGCCTCGGTCAGGTACTCTACGCGGGCATGGTTCTCGGTCTCGGTACGCTCGGCGATGGCGGACATGGTCTTAAGGGCCTCCACGGGGTAGGCACCGGCAGCGGTCTCACCGGACAGCATGATGGCAGAGGTGCCGTCGTAGATGGCGTTTGCCACGTCCGAGATCTCGGCGCGGGTGGGGCGGGGGTTCACCATCATGCTGTCCAGCATTTGGGTAGCGGTGACGATGGGCTTGCCGAAGGAGAAGGAACGCTCGATGATGTTCTTCTGGATGCCGGGCAGCTCGGTAAAGTCGATCTCGACGCCCAGGTCGCCGCGGGCCACCATGACGGCGTCGGCAGCAGCCAGGATGCTGTCGATGTTGTTCACACCCTCACGGTTCTCGATCTTAGCGATGATGCGGATGTTGGAGTCGTACTCGTTCAGCAGGTTGCGGATCTCGTACACGTCCTGTGCGGTGCGCACAAAGGAAGCAGCGATGAAATCAAAGCCCTGCTCGATGCCGAAGATGATATCGTCCTTATCGCGCTGGCTCATATACGGCATGGACAGATGCACACCGGGCACGTTAACGCCCTTCTTGTTCTTGATCTTGCCGTTGTTCAGCACAGTGCAGACGATGTCGGTATCGTTCACGGTCTGGATCTGCAGTTTGATCAGGCCGTCATCCAGCATGATGGTGCCGCCGGGGGCCACATCCTGAGGCAGATCCTTGTAGGTGATGGAGCAGATCTCCTTGGTGCCCTCCACATCGCGGGTGGTCAGGGTGAAGGTCTGGCCGGCTTCCAGCATCTCGGTGCCGTTCTTGAAGTCCTTCAGGCGGATCTCAGGGCCTTTGGTGTCCAGCAGAGCAGCCACGGGCTTGCCCAGCTCCTCGCGCAGGGACTTGAGCAGGTCCAGACGGCCCTTGTGCTCCTCGTGGGAGCCATGGGAGAAGTTGAAGCGGGCAACATTCATGCCGTTGGCGATCAGTTCACGCAGGACGCCGTCCTTGTCGGTGGAAGGGCCCAGGGTGCAGATAATTTTCGTTTTTCTCATTCAAAATACCTCCGTCTACGTTCTCACTCTCTCATTTATTTTGCAGCAGGCTGTCTGCTGTCATGCAGAACGGCCCGCGCACACGACCAACAGGGAAAACTCCCCGTGCTGTGGGTTGAAATGTACGGTAAAGTGAAAATCCAAAACTTTACCAACTACTATTATAATCGCTTTCTGACAAGAGAGCAAGTGGAATTTCAGGATGAATACAACTTTTTTGCATACCGGGAGGTTTGAACAGATGCTTGACGCAGGGACGCGGTAATTTTGCGGATTTTGCACAGAGAAATCGTTAAAGAAATGGCTAAGATCCTGCCCGTCAGGACAGCTGTGCAGCATGGAAAGACAGCCCTTGCAAACGGGCTTGTTTTTGCTTATAATGGTGGCAGGTAAAAGTGTCACTTATCCGGGCTGACCCGGAAGAAATGGAGAAAACCAAGATGGAAAAACGTGTCTTTCTGATCGTGCTCGACAGCTTTGGCATCGGCGCCGAGCCGGATGCCGCCGCTTTTGGCGACGAGGGCACCAACACGCTGGGAGCCATTGCAAAGCATCCCAACTTCAACTGCCCCAACCTGCAAAAGCTGGGCCTGTTCAACATCGACGGTGTGACCGCCGGGGAAAAGACCGCCGCTCCCACCGGTTCCTTTGCCCGCCTGCAGGAGCAGAGCATGGGCAAGGACACCACCATCGGCCACTGGGAGATCGCCGGTGTGGTGAGCCCGAAGCCGCTGCCCACCTTCCCGGAGGGCTTCCCCGCAGAGCTCATCCACGAGTTTGAGGAAAAAACCGGCCACAAGGTGCTCTGCAATAAGCCCTATTCCGGCACCCAGGTGCTGAAGGACTACGGCGAGCAGGCCATGAAGGAAAACGCCCTCATCGTCTACACCAGTGCCGACAGCGTGTTCCAGGTGGCCGCCAACGAAGAGCTGGTGCCGGTGCACGAGCTGTACCGTTACTGCGAGATCGCCCGCGAGATGCTCAAGGGCGAGTATGGCGTGGGCCGCGTCATTGCCCGCCCCTTCCTGGGCCGCACCGCCGATACCTTCTACCGCACCACCAACCGCCACGACCTGAGCCTGAAGCCGCCCCGCGCCACCATGCTGGACCTGCTGAAGAACGCCGGCAAGGACGTCATCGCCGTGGGCAAGATCTTCGATATCTTTGATGGCGAGGGCGTGACCGAGAAGATCAAGACCACTGGCAACACCAACGGCATTGCCTTCACCAAGGCCCTGCAGACCCGCGACTTCGAGGGCCTGGCCTTTGTGAACCTGGTGGACTTTGACATGCTGTACGGCCACCGCCGCGATGTGGCGGGCTACGCGGCTGCCGCCATCGAGTTCGACCGCTTCCTGGCCGACTTCATCCCCGGCATGCGGGAGGGCGACCTGCTGATGGTCACCGCAGACCACGGCTGCGACCCCTCCTACACCAAGACCACCGACCATACCCGCGAGTATGTGCCGTACCTGGTCTGCGGCAAGGGCGTGAAGCCCGGTGTGGACCTGGGCACGAAGCTCTGCTTCGGCACCATTGCCCAGACCATCTGCGAGTATCTGGGCGTGGATGCCTCCAGCCTGGACGGCCACAGCGTGTGGAACGAGATCAAGGCATAAGATCCTGACAACGAAAAAACGAGGCCCCGGAGGTTCTGCCCTCCGGGGCCTCGTTGCGGTTGTGGGAAATCAGGCGGCGTCGTTCTGGGACGATGCATTGTAGATGGCATCCAGAATGGTGGACGCTGCGTTGTACAGCGAGGATGCAGCCTGTTCCACCTCTTCCTGCGAGGGCAGGGAGATAGACGGAGCTTCGGTGCTGCCGTCACTGGTGCCGCTGTCGGCCGGAGTCTCCGGCTCCTGGGGCTGGGTGTCGGCAGGCTGTTCTGCAGGCTGCTCAGCAGGCGTTTCGGCCGGGGTCTCTTCCGGCACGCTCTCGGCGGGCTCCTCCACGATGACGCTTTCCGCCGGTTCTTCCGGAATGGAAGCAGCGGCGTTCGGGTCGGTGGTGGGGGTAAAGATGTCGGTCTTTTCCGGGGTCTGGGTGGTGTCGCTCACAGTGCCCTCACCGCCCAGCACGGTCGCGATCATCTCCTTGGCCTTGCTGACCGAAGCCTCATCCGGCTTCATGACATAGAGCTTCTGACCCTTGGCGGAATAGCACTGGGTGCTGGTGCCGGAGGAGCCGGTGACGGTGTAACTCTGGATGTCCCAGTCTGCAAAATCGCTCAGCTGCATGCGCACCAGCGCACTGATCTGATCCTGCGAAAAATCGGTGACAAAGCAGTCCGAAGCGGCGTCCATGATCTTGGAGAAGCCCATGAGCAGGGCAGGGGACTTGATCTTGTTCAGCATGGCGTCGATGACCTTCATCTGGTTGATGCCGCGCTGGATATCGCCGGAGGCAAAGGCGTGGCGCTCCCGGGCAAAGGCCAGGGCGGACTTACCGTCCAGATGGTTCCAGCCTTCGGCAAAGGTGGTGGGGTCGTAGTAGCCGGGGCTGCCCACTGAGGTGAAGGCCTGGTCAGAATACACGTCCACGCCGCCCAGGGCGTCCACGATATTGATGAAGCCCGCAAAGTTGATGCGGATGTAGTGACCCACGTTGATGCCATAGAGGTTGCCCAATGTAGCCATGCTGGTCTCCACGCCGTACAGACCGGCGTGGGTCAGCTTGTCCTTGCTGTTGGTGCCGGCCAGATCCACATAGTAGTCGCGGGGCGTGTTGATCAGTGCCACCTGCTTGGTCTGGGGGTTCACCGCAGCCAGAATGTTCACGTCGCTGCGGGCTTTTTCGGTCAGTTCACCACGGGTGTCCACGCCGCTGAGGTAGATGACGAAAGGCTCCTTGGTGATCTTGTTGGCCTCGGCACCGGTGAGCAGACCGTTGGTCATGTTGTCCAGCGCGGTCAGACCCTGCTGGGCCCAGACACAGCCCAGCGCCATGCAGGCGCACAGGAACACCGAGAACACACGGGACACCTTGCCGGGCACATTGTACTCCTGACAGCGCTTGACCAGCAGCCAGAGCAGGAGCAGCAGCGCCGCCAGAATGACCAGATACAACACCGGCAGCATCTGGGTGCGCCACAGCTGCACCAGCGAAGCCACGCTGAGGATGCCCTGCACTGTCAGCAGGATCTTGCCGAATTTCGAGGGTGCAGCGGCGGCAGCCTGTGCCGGGGCACCGCTGCGGCGCGGGGCAGAAGAACCGGGCTTTTTCCGGGGCGGCGGCGTGGGGGACGGGTCCTCCGCAAAAAAAGCGGAGCTGTCCACTTCCACGGTGCGGTCTGCCGCACTGCGGCTCTTGCGGTTCACACGCCGCAGGGAACGGTTGGAATCATCCTTCATAGGAAATCTCCTTTTGAGCGCAAGGCTCAGTCGGCCGGCACGATGGTCAGCACCGCGCGGGCGGGCAGGCAGGTGGCGGTCTGGTCTTCGTTGGACAGCCAGCCGAAGCCCTCACAGATGTGGTCCGGGCAGGGGGAGTCCACAAAGCGGGCGGCACCGTCCTTGACCTCGATGTGCACCGTGTAGTACCCGGTGTCTACGTCATAGGTATCGTTCTTGTCCAGCGGAAGGTTCATGGTGGTGTTGTTGTCACCGTAGATCAGTTCGGCCCGCAGCTTGGAACCGCTGCTGTGTGCACTGCGCACCAGCAGCAGAACGGCGGCAATGGCCAGAACGACGGCGGCAAACAGAAGATTGGTCAGCAGTTTTTTGTGTTTCATGTGTCAGTCCTTGATCGAAAGCTGTTCCAGCTCGGCGAGCCAGAGGGCGGCACAGGCATCGCTGGGCATGCGCCAGTCGCCGCGGGGCGAAAGGGTCACGCTGCCCACCTTGGGGCCGTCCGGCAGGCAGCTGCGCTTGAACTGCTGGGCGAAGAACCGCCAGTAGAAGTTGCGCAGCCACTTGTACAGCACGTTGTCGGGGTATTCGGGGCGGCCTGCAAAGGCGGCCTTTGCCAGCCGGAAGATCTTGGCCGGGCCAAAGCCGAAGCGCAGCACCTGATAGAGGTAAAAGTCGTGCAGCTCATAGGGGCCCACCAGATCCTCGGTCTTTTGCGCGATCTCGCCGTCCTTGGCGGGCAGCAGCTCCGGGGAGACCGGAGTGTCCAGAATGTCCAGCAGCACGGTGCGCAGGGTGTCGGTGGCGGCAATGTCGGCTTCGTAATGCACCAGATGGCGCACCAGCGTTTTGGGCACCCCGGCGTTCACACCGTACATGCTCATGTGGTCGCCGTTGTAGGTGGCCCAGCCCAGTGCCAGCTCCGACAGGTCGCCGGTGCCCACCACAAGGCCGCCGGTGCGGTTGGCGGTGTCCATCAGCTCCAGCGTGCGCACACGGGCCTGCCCATTTTCAAAGGTCACGTCCAGCACGCTTTCGTCCTGGCCGATGTCCCGGAAGTGGCTGTGCACCGTTTCGGCAATGTCGATCTCTTTGAAGGAGACCTGCAGCTCATCGCACAGGATCTCGGCATTGCTGCGGGTGCGGTGGGTGGTGCCGAAGCAGGGCATGGTCACGGCCAGCACATCGCTGGCGGGGCGGCCCAGCTGCTTCATGGCGCGCACCGCCACCAGCAGGGCCAGACAGCTGTCCAGACCGCCGGAAATGCCGATGACCGCCGTTTTGGCGTGGGCGTGCTCCAGCCGCTTAGCCAGACCGTCGGCCTGCATCTTCAGGATCAGTTCGCAGCGCTCGGCGCGGCGCTTGGGGTCGCCGGGCACGAAGGGTGCCGGGTCGATCCAGCGGGTGAGGGGGGTCTCAGTGAGTTCCAGATCAAACTCCACCGTGGTGTAACCATCGCGGCTCAGCTCAAAGCTGGTGTTACGGGCACGCTCGGCCTCCATGCGCTGGCAGTCGATCTCGGTCTCGGCAATGCCGCCCGCAAAGGGAGCTGTCTCGGCCAGCAGGGTGCCGTTTTCGGCGATCAGGTCGTGCCCGGCGAACACCATGTCCTGGGTGCTCTCGCCGTGCCCGGCCGAGGCGTACAGGTAGCCGCACAGCAGGCGGGCCGACTGGTTGGACACCAGTGCCCGGCGGTACTCGGCCTTGCCGACGGTCTCGTCGCTGGCCGAAAGGTTGGCGATGACCGTGGCCCCGGCCAGCGCGTGGAAGGTGGAAGGCGGCAACGCACTCCACAGGTCCTCGCACAGCTCTACGCCCAGCACAAAACTGGGCATGGACCGGCAGAGGAACAGCAGCGAAGTGCCAAAGGGCACCTGCTGGCCGCACACGGTGATCGTTTCCACCTCGGTGCTGCCGGGGGTAAACTGGCGCTTCTCGTAGAATTCACCGTAGTTGGGCAGGTAGGTCTTGGGCACAAGGCCCAGCAGCTGCCCGCGGCACAGCACGGCGGCGCAGTTGTACAGCTTGCCGTGTACCAGCAGCGGCAGGCCCACCAGCACGACGGTGTCCAGCGTCCGGGTGCCGTCCAGCACGGTCTGCAGGGCATCCAGCGCACCGGTCTGCAGCGTGTGCTGCAGGAACAGATCGCCGCAGGTGTAGCCGGTGAGGCAGAATTCCGGGAACACGGCCAGCTTGACCCCGCGCGCGGCGGCTGCCTGCACGTCGGCAAGGATCTGCTGGGCATTATAGGTGCAGTCCGCCACCCGCAGGGCGGGGGAGAAGGCGGCTGCCTTTAAAAAACCATCTTTCATCGGAGGATTTCACATCCTGTCTTTTGTTTTAGCCTGCAGAGGGCCTGCAGTGCCCATAGTATACCACAAACTGCAACAAACGGAAAGTAACAGCTTGGTAAAAGAAGTGTGACAAAACAAAAGCTGCCCGCAGGGATGCGGGCAGCCGGAAAGCATAAAAGCGGAAAACGAGATGGACCGTAAGCCGGGTTCTGTATTAAACGACGATCTGTCTAGACCTGCCATTGCTGACAGGTTCGTGCCGCCTTCGGGACACGCGAGCAGCGCTGTACGTCCCATATAGGCGTTGCTTCCGGTAGGGTTTACAAAGCCGCATGGTCACCCATGCGCTGGTGAGCTCTTACCTCGCCGTTTCATCCTTACCGCATTGCTGCGGCGGTTTGTTTTCTGTTGCACTTTCCCTGAGGTCACCCTCGGCTGCCGTTAGCAGTTACCGTGCTCTGTGAGGCCCGGACTTTCCTCAGAGCGGTCAAAGCCGCCCCGCCGCCGTATGTTCCACTCGTTTTCCGTTCCTCATAATACCATAAAAAAACAAGATTTGCAAGCGAAAGCGTTTTTTGCTATACTATTTATATCTGTTTTTCGTGCAAAGGAGGGGTGTGCGTGCGTCTGTATTTCACGGTGCCGGACACCCTGCAGACCCAAAATGGAACGCTTGTGCGGAACTTTCTGCGCCAGTGTGCCGTTTCTACGGAGCTTGCCCGGGCAGTCAAATTTCAGGGCGGCGGCTTTTTTGCCGACGGTGCGCCCGTGCTGGCCAACCGCCGGGTGTACCCGGGGCAGGTGCTGAGCTTCGACCTCCCGCCGGAAGCGGGCGGCGTGGCCCCGCAGCCGGACATTGCCGTGCAGGTGGTCTACGAGGATGCCTTTGCCGTGGTGCTGGAAAAGCCGCCCCATCTGGCGGTGCACCCCACTCTGAACTACCCCGGCGGCACGCTGGCCAACGGCTATGCAGCCTGGGCACTGCAGCAGGGCCGCAGCCCGGTGTTCCGCCCGGTGAACCGCATCGACAAGGACACCAGCGGCCTTGTGCTGGCGGCCCGCAACACCTATGCTGCGCCGCTCCTGGCAGAAAACGTGCAGAAGCTCTATTACGCCATCGTGGAGGGCGAGCTGCCCTTGGGGCCGGGCGTGATCGACGCGCCCATCGGCCGCCGGGGCGACAGCATCATCGGGCGGTGTGTGACCCCGGAGGGCAAGCCCAGCCGCACCGAGTACACCATATTAAAGGTACAGAACGGCCTGAGCCTGGCCGCCTGCGTGCCGGTGACCGGCCGCACCCACCAGATCCGGGTGCACTTTGCGTCCATCGGCCATCCGCTGGCCGGGGATGACCTCTACGGCGGCCGCCGGGACTGCATCGGGCGGCAGGCACTGCACTGCGCAAAGCAGACCTTCCGGGTGCCGGAGTACACCGAGGTGCCGGACGGCATCTGCATCCGCACCCCGGTGAGCGCCGGAACAGGCCACACGGTGACCGTGGAAAGCCCGCTGCCGCAGGATATGGCCGACCTGCTTTCGTGAAAAGTGCGTGAAAGAACTGCCCAAATTTTGTGCAGGTGCTTGTTTCATTCCGTGCAGGGTGTATAATAAAATGAGCATAGATCGTCTGTGCGCTGACATTCAGCCGCACAGGATGTGGAAACCACCGCCGCGCCGGATGCAGAGCAGCTTTGCCGCGCGGCAAGGAAGGAGAAACCCGTTTGATCGAAGATAAGACAAAGGAACCGCAGACCGCAGAGCCTGCGCAGCAGCCGCCGAAAAAACGCGGCCAGAAGCTGCGCTCCCTGTGGGCACAGTTCCAATGCATGCAGCTCCTGCGTCGGCACCGCTTCCGCCGCAGGACCCAGCATCACGTCAATCATTTTTCTCAGAAGCTGCTGCAGAACCGCCTCGTTCTCATCGTAGGTGAGGCCCTGTACGCTCTGGGATTTTCGGCCGAATATGCATTTGTCCGTGTCGGACGCACGGTGTGCCGGGGCGTGTCCGGTGCACTGCTCTGGGTGCGCAGCCTGCTGCACACCATCGTGTCCATGGCGTTCCCCGGTGCAGCCCAGATGGTGCGCGACCTGTTCGGGCCCATCGTGCTGTTCTTCCGGGGCATGGGCTCGCTGCTGGTACATGCGCACCGCGTCCGGAAGGAAAAGGGCTTTGGCGCAGCCGTAAAGGACAGCGTGCATTATCTGGTCGGCGGCGTGCGGCGCAATGTGCGCACCCTGCCGCGCATGGCCATGTACATCCTGCCGGTGCTGGCACTGGCCGGGATGGTCACAGTGGTGCAGAACACCATCCGTCAGCCCTATGCGCTGGAAGTGCAGGTGAACGGCCAGACCGTGGGCTATGTGGCCAACGAGGATGTGTTCAACTCTGCCAAGGAAGCCGTGCAGGAGCGTATCAACTATGCAGGCACGGACGAGAACACCAAGTGGACGGTGGAGCCCACCTACACCATTTCGGTGGCACACAGCGTGCTGGACGAAAACGAGATGGCCAACGCCATTCTGAAGTCCTCCAGTGACCAGATCAGTGAGGGCACCGCCCTGTATCTGGATGGAGAACTGACCGCCGTGTGCTCGGACGGCACTGCCCTGCAGAGCTACCTGAGCAGCCTGCTGGAACCCTACGAGGACCCGAAAGATCCCAATGTGACCGTGGGCTTCAACAAAGAGGTCACCCTGGAGAATGGCATCTACTTCAATGAAAACTTCCAGCAGGAAAACGATGTGGAGTCGATGCTTTCCGGCGTGCAGCAGCAGGAAAAGATCTATACCGTGCAGACCGGCGACACCCTGTGGAGCATTGCCCAGAAGAACGACCTGACCTTCCGGGAACTGTGCGAGCTGAATACGAACTTCAAGGGCGCGGCCCTGACCGAGACCTCCAACATCCAGGCCGGTGATGAGCTGATCGTGACCAAACAGGAAGCCACGCTGGAAGTGCGCATCACCAAGATCGAGACCTGGCAGGAGGAGATCCCCTATGCCAGCGAGACGACCAAATCCAACGAGTACAACGTGGGCACCAAAAAGACTACGCAGGCCGGTGAAAACGGCATCCGCAGTGTGACGGCCCAGCGTGTGTACGACACCAACGGCACCCAGCTCAGCCAGCAGATCCTCAGCACCGAAGTGATCAAGGAGCCTGTGACCGAAAAGATCGTGGTGGGCACCAAAAAACAGGCAAAGACCAGCTACATCACCGGCAGCGGACAGTTCATCTGGCCGGTGCCCGGCTACCGGAACTGCTCCCGTTGGTACGGCGGCAGCCACAAGGGCGTGGATATCTGCGCCGCCGCCGGTACACCTATCTATGCTTCGGCAGGCGGTACGGTGACCAAGGCCGGCTACAACCGGGCCGGTGCGGGCAACGGCTACGGCAACTCCATCATCATCAACCACGGCAACGGCTACACCACCCTGTACGCTCACTGCCTGTCGCTGGTGGTGCACGCCGGTCAGTCGGTCAAGCAGGGCCAGCTCATCGGCTATGTGGGCAGCACCGGACGCTCCAGCGGCAACCACTGCCACTTTGAGATCCGCCACAACGGCAGTTACGTTGCGCCCCAGAACGTGTTCAACCGCAGCAAATACAGGTAACTTGGCAGAAAGGGCTTTTCCAAAAGGGAAAAGGCCCATCTGCTGTAAATAGGAAAAAAGGAGAGATGATCTTATGTCTACCCCTCACATCAGCGCAGAAAAGGGCGATTTCGCCAAGACCGTCCTCATGCCCGGCGACCCCCTGCGGGCCCAGTTTATTGCCGACACCTTCCTGCAGGATGTGCGTCAGGTGACCGGTGTGCGCGGCATGCTGGGCTTTACCGGCACCTATCAGGGCCGCCCCATCAGCGTGATGGGCAGCGGCATGGGCATGCCGTCCATCGGCATCTATTCCTATGAGCTGTTCAAGTTCTACGATGTGGACAACATCATCCGCATCGGCTCTGCCGGCAGCTACACCGAAAAGGCCAAGCTGTTCGACGTGGTGCTGTCCACCGGTGCGGTGAGCGAGTCCAACTACGCCCGGGTACAGAGCGGCTTTGAGGGTGACATCACCCTGCCCAGCCAGAGCCTGAACGACAAGCTGCGCGCTTCTGCCGCCAAGCAGGGCATTCCCCTCATTGAGGGCAACATCCACTCTTCGGATGTGTTCTACCGCCAGCCCTCCGACGAAAAGCCCACTTACTGGGAAAAGCTGCGGGATGAGCGCGGCTGCCTGTGCGTGGAGATGGAGAGCTTTGCCCTGTTTGCCAACGCACAGGTGCTGGGCAAGCATGCGGCCTGCCTGCTGACCATTTCCGACAGCTTTGTGGCACCGGAGATCACCACGGCCGAGCAGCGCCAGACGAGCTTTACCAACATGATGAAGGTGGCTCTGGGCGCAGAGTACTGAGAAACCCAACCGAAGATCCAGCGCGGTCTGCCTGCAAAAAGGCCGGCCGCGCTGTTTTCGCCCCCAAAAGGAGGAACATTTTATGACGAACCTGACCCTGGAAGAAAAGCAGGAACTGATCCGCATGGCACTGGCTGCCCGCGAAAAGGCTTATGCACCGTATTCCAATTTTATGGTGGGTGCTGCCCTGCGCGCAAAGGACGGACGCGTCTACACCGGCTGCAACGTGGAAAATGCGTCCTTTACCCCCACCAGCTGCGCAGAGCGCACGGCCCTGTTCAAGGCCGTGGCCGACGGCGTGACCGAGTTTACGGATATTGCAGTGGTGGGCAGCCGCCGCGGCGAGGTGAACGAACAGATCACCTCGCCCTGCGGTGTGTGCCGTCAGGCGCTGTTCGAGTTCGGCGGGCCGGAGCTGAACGTGATCATGGCCAAAACGCCAGAGGATTTCATCGAACGCAGCATGGACGAACTGCTGCCCTTTGGGTTCGGGCCTTCCAATGTGGCCGGAAATGCCGCTGTGGAAAAATAAATCGCTTCCCGGCACAAAACCGGAACGGCAGGGAACTGTGCAAAAGTAATATTTTTTGGATATATTTACAAAGATTTTGTAAATGTTTTGTAATCGAAAAGTGCTTGCATCTCACACATCTTCCCGCTATACTTGAACCAGTAAATGTGCAAGTGCCTGCATTTGCAGGCCGGCACGCGATGGATTGAAAATAAAGGAGACTTTCTTATGAAGATTTCTCGTCGTAACTTCCTGGCTGTGGCTGGTGCTGCTGCCGCCGCCGCTGCTCTGACCGCTTGTGGCGGTTCTTCCGCTTCTTCCACCAGCACCGCTTCTTCCGCTGCTGCTTCCACCGCTTCCTCCGCTGCTGAGGGCGGCGAGAAGATCGTCAAGGTCGCTCTGACCTGCGACACCGGCACGATCGACGATGAGAGCTTCAACCAGGCATGCTGGACGGCTGTTTCCGGCTACATGGGCGATGACTGCCAGTACTACATCCCCGAGGCTGATGCTTCTGATGAGGATCGTGAGACCATGATCCGTCAGGCTGTCAACGACGGTGCAGACGTGATCGTCTGCGTCGGCTACCTGTACGGTGCTTCTCTGGCTTGGGCTGCTGATCAGTACCCGGATGTCAAGTTCATCGCTGTTGACGTGACCCAGGGCGATATCGGCACGGATACCATCCCCGCAAACTGCTACTGCATCACCTTCAAGGAAGAGCAGGCAGGTTACCTGGCCGGTTATGCGATCGCCAAGGACGGCAAGACCAAGTTGGGCTTCCTGGGCGGCATGGCTGTGCCCGCTGTCATCCGTTACGGCTACGGCTTTGTGCAGGGCGCTGATGCTGCCGCACAGGAGCTGGGCCAGAACGTTGAGATCAACTACTTCTACGGCGGCCAGTTCTACGGCGATGCCAACATCACCTCCCGTATGGAGGGCTGGTACTCCAACGGCACTCAGGTCGTGTTTGCCTGCGGCGGCGGCATCTACACCTCCGCTGTGGAGGCTGCTCTGAAGAACAACGGCTACGTCATCGGCGTGGACGTTGACCAGAACTACATCGGCGCAAACGGCGTGGCTGACGGCACCTATGCCTACAACCCGTTCATCACCTCTGCCATGAAGGGTCTGTCTGAGGCTGTCAACACCGCTCTGTCCGACATTGAGGCCGGTGACTGGAGCGAGATCGCTGCTTCCAACGGCAACTTCGGTCTGGAGGATGGCGATTACATCGGCCTGCCCACCGCAGACGACAGCTGGAACTTCGAGACCTTCACCAAGGACGAGTACGAGACCGTCAAGGAAAAGATCAAGAGCGGCGAGATCACTGTGGACAACAACTCCGACGATGCTACCAAGCCCACCGTCAGCGAGTTCACTACCGTCAACTACATCCAGTAAAGAGCTTCCCCAGGCGGGATGTTCCGAAAGGGACACCCCGTCTTTTGCTGTATCAAAAACCAAAAGTCATACTATTTCAAGGAGAACCCAAGATAAAAATTTCCCGCCGCAAATTCCTGACCGTGACCGCTTCCGGCGAGATCACCGTGGACAACAGCTCAGATGATGGAGTCAAGCCCACCGTCAGCGAGTTCACCACCGTCAACGATATCCAGTAACCCGGCGTTTCCCGCAGCCTGCGGGCCGCAAACCGGCAGGCCGCTTTTATGAATTACTCAATGCAAAAACAGGGTGCCCATTGCAGGCGGGCACCCTGTTTTTGTGTGTCCGGGCAGGGCAGACCCGGCGGAAACTGTGCAGGATGCTTAAAAAGTAATACTTTTGTCTGTACTTTCTGCCAAAAACGAAAAAAGCCGTGTGCAAATTGTCGGAAATCAGGTATAATGAAAGATAGAATAGTATAGGTGTCGATACGGCACGAAAGGAGAGTGAGCAGATTGGCAGAGGATTTTGTGATCGAGATGCTCCACATCACCAAGGAATTCCCTGGGATCAAGGCAAACGACGATATCACCCTGCAGCTGCGCAAAGGCGAGGTACACGCCCTGCTGGGCGAAAATGGCGCCGGCAAAAGTACGCTGATGAGCGTGCTGTTCGGCCTGTACCAGCCGGAGGCTGGTCAAATCCGCAAGAACGGCAAGGAGGTCGCCATCCGCAACCCCAACGATGCAAATGCACTGGGCATCGGCATGGTGCACCAGCACTTCAAGCTGGTGGAATGCTTCAGCGTTCTGGACAACATCATTCTGGGCGTGGAGCCCAATAAAATGGGCTTTTTGCAGAAAGCCGAGGCCCGCAAGAAGGTCATGGCCCTGAGCGAAAAGTACGGCCTGCGCGTGGACCCGGATGCCCTTGTCAGCGATATCTCGGTGGGCATGCAGCAACGCGTGGAGATCCTGAAGATGCTGTACCGCGACAACGAGATCCTGATCTTCGATGAGCCCACCGCTGTGCTGACCCCGCAGGAGATCGACGAGCTGATGGAGATCATGCGCGGGTTCAAGAAGGAAGGCAAGTCCATCCTGTTCATTACCCACAAGCTGAACGAGATCATGGCCGTGGCCGACCGTTGCACCGTGCTGCGCAAGGGCAAGTACATGGGCACCGTGGACATCAAGGACACCACCAAGGAAGAACTTTCCCGCATGATGGTGGGCCGTGATGTGCAGCTGCAGGTGGAAAAGCAGCCTGCAAAGCCCGGTGCCGTGGTGCTGGACGTGCAGAACGTGACCATGCACAACGATCAGCGCAAGAAAGACTTGGTGAAGGATGTCACCTTCCAGGTGCACGCCGGTGAGATCGTCTGCCTGGCGGGCATTGAGGGCAACGGCCAGACCGAGTTTGTCTACGGCCTGACCGGTCTGGAAAAGCTGTCCAACGGCAAGATCACGCTGGATGGCAAGGACATCACCCATGCCACCATCCGCCAGCGCTCCAAGGACGGCATGAGCCATATCCCGGAGGACCGCCACAAGCACGGTCTGGTGCTGGATTACAGCCTGGAAAACAACATGGTGCTGCAGCGCTACTGGCAGCCGGAGTTCCAGAAGGGCGGCTTCATCCGTTCGGATAAAGTGCGTGAGTACTCCGACCGGCTGATCGCACAGTACGACGTGCGCAGCGGCCAGGGCAGCTCCACCATCGTGCGCAGCATGTCCGGCGGCAACCAGCAGAAGGCGATCATTGCCCGTGAGATCGACAGGGATCCCAAGCTGCTCATTGCCGTGCAGCCCACCCGCGGCCTGGACGTGGGTGCCATTGAGTATATCCACAAGCAGATCGTGGCAGAGCGTGACAAGGGCACTGCCGTGCTGCTGGTCAGCCTGGAGCTGGACGAGGTCATGAACCTGTCCGACCGCATCCTGGTCATGTACGAGGGCGAGGTCGTGGGCGAGTTTGACCCCAAGACCACCACTGTGCAGGAGCTGGGCCTGTATATGGCCGGTGCACGCAAGCAGGGAAAGGAGACTAAGTAACAAATGGACAAGAAAAAACTTTCCCACAGCAGTCTGCAAAGCTCGGTCACCAGTGTGCTGGCGGCTCTGCTGTGCATCCTCATTGGTCTGATCGTGGGCTTTCTGGTGCTGCTGGCCATCAACCCGGCACACGCTTGGGGCGACGGCTTTGTGCGCATCCTGAAAGGCGGCTTCCACGACGCTCCCTACGGCGTCGGCAAGGAGCTGGCCAACGCAGCACCTCTGGTCATGACCGGCCTGTCGGTGGCATTTGCCTTCAAGACCGGCCTGTTCAACATCGGTGCTGCCGGTCAGTACACGCTGGGTGCCTACGGTGCCCTGTACTGCGCCATTATGCTCAAGATGCCCTGGTTCGTCTGCCTGCTGGCAGCCACCCTGCTGGGCGGCATCTGGGGCGCGATCCCCGGCTTCTTCAAGGCCTACTTCAACATCAACGAGGTCATCACCTCCATTATGTTCAACTGGATCGGCCTGTATCTGGTCAATGAGCTGATTTACCAGAACGGCACCGGCCCCATGTACGACGTGCGGAACACCCGTACCCTGAACCTGAGCAAGAACCCGGCCTTTGCCCAGTCCATCATCCCGGATTTCGGCCTGAACAAGATGTTCCAGACCAACAGCACCACCATTGCCATCTTCCTGGCAGCGGCGGTGGCCATCCTGATCTGGGTGGTGCTGAACAAGACCACCTTCGGCTATGAGCTCAAGGCCGTCGGCCTGAACAAGAGCGCTGCCCGCTATGCCGGCATCAACGAGAAGAAGAACATCATCCTCTCCATGGCCATTGCCGGTGCGCTGGCAGGCTTTGGTGCCGGCCTGTACTACCTGTCCAACGTGGCCCAGTGGAACCCGCTGAACTCCACCAGCCTGCCGGCCATGGGCTTCAACGGCATTTCCGTTGCTCTGCTGGCAAGCTCCAACCCCATCGGCACCATCTTCTCGGCACTGTTCATCTCGCACATCTCGGTGGGCGGCTCGTTCCTGTCCACCAAGTATTACCCCACGGAGATCTCGGACCTGATCAGCGGCATCATCATCTATCTGTGCGCATTCTCCATGCTGTTCCGCGGCAAGATCCACGGCCTGCTGTTCAAGAATGCCGACAAGACCAATGTGAACGCAGAGCCAGCTCCGGCCAAGACCGAAACCAAGAAGGAGGGCAAGTGATATGCTGCTTCTGATCAAATATACGCTGCTGTATGGCATCGTGCTGATGCTGGTGGCTCTGGGCGGTATGTTCAGTGAGCACTCCGGCATCATCAACATTGCGCTGGAAGGCATCATGGTCATCGGCGGTGTGGCAGGTGTGCTTACCCTGACCATGCTGCCCGCCGACATGTCTCCCTTCCTGGTGGTGCTGCTCACCATTCTGGCGGCGGCCCTGGCTGGCATGGTGTACAGCCTGCTGCTGGCCTTTGCCTCCATCAACCTGAAGGCGGACCAGACCATCGGCGGCACAGCCCTGAACCTGCTGGCCACCGCCATTGCCGTGGTCATCGCCAAATACTTCAGCGACAGCGGCAGCGCCAAGCTGAACTATTCCAATAAGCCCTTCCTGTTCAGCATCGGCGGGCTGGAGCTCAGCGTCTTTGTTCCGCTGGGCATCATCCTGTTGATCATCAGCTATGTGGTGCTGTACAAGACCCGCTTCGGCCTGCGTCTGCGGGCCTGCGGCGAGCATCCCCAGGCAGCCGACTCGGTGGGCATCAATGTCTACAAGATGCGCTACGCCGGTGTGCTGTTGTCCGGAGCCCTGGGTGCCATTGGCGGCATGGCTTACATCGTGCCCCCGGTGCAGACCTGGAACTTTGAGGTGGGCGTGGCTGGTGCAGGCTTCCTGGCCCTGGCCGTTATGATCTTTGGCCAGTGGAAGCCCTTCCACATCTTTGGGGCTGCCATGTTCTTTGCCGTGTTCAAGAGCCTGGCCAACATTGCAGATTCCACCTTCCTGGCACAGCTGCACTGGTCCAGCAACATCTACAACATGATGCCGTTCGTGGCGTCCATGATCATTCTGGCGTTTACCTCCAAGAACAGCATGGCACCCAAGGCAGAGGGCATCCCCTACGACAAGGGGTCCCGCTAAAACGACGATTTGTGTTCCCAAAACAAGGACGCAGCTGCTTTTCCGGGCGGCTGCGCCCTTTTTGGTTTAAAATTGGGCAAAGTTTACAGAATAATACTTGCTTTTGTTTGGAATTTTGCTATACTATATCTTACAATGTCGTACTATTGAAAAAACGAGGAGCGTGATACGATGCGCGTTTATGATCTGATCGCAAAAAAGCGTGATGGCGGTACGCACAGCCGTGAGGAGCTGGAGCAGATCGTCAATGGCTATGTCAGCGGAGAAGTGACTGATTACCAGATGGCTGCATGGATGATGGCTGTCTATCTGCGCGGCATGACCGATGAGGAGACCGCAGAGCTGACCGATGTGATGGCTCACAGCGGTGTGATGGTGGATCTTTCGCCCATTCCGGGCATCAAGGTGGACAAGCACTCCACCGGCGGCGTGGGCGACAAGACCACGCTGGTGATCGCCCCCATCGTGGCAGCCTGCGGGGTCAAGATCGCCAAGATGAGCGGCCGCGGTCTGGGCCACACCGGCGGCACCATCGACAAGATGGAGAGCGTGCCTGGCACCAGGACGGCCCTGACGCAGGAAGAGTTCTTTGCACAGGTCAACCGCATCGGTCTGTCGGTCATCGGCCAGAGCGAGGGCATCGCCGTGGCAGACAAAAAGATGTACGCCCTGCGGGATGTGACCGCCACCGTGAGCTGCATCCCGCTCATTGCGTCCAGCATCATGTCCAAGAAGCTGGCTTCCGGCTCGGACGCCATTCTGCTGGACGTGACCACCGGCACCGGTGCCTTTATGAAAACCGTGGACCAGAGCATCGAGTTGGCAAAGCTCATGGTGTCCATCGGCACCCACCATGGCCGCCGGGTGGCCGCCATGATCACCGACATGGACACCCCGCTGGGCCACAACATCGGCAACAGCCTGGAGGTCATGGAGAGCATGGATGTGCTCAAGGGCCACGGCCCCGCCGACCTGACCGAGGTGTGCCTGCAGCTGGCCGCCAATATGCTGGTGCTGGCAGGGAAGGGCACCCCCGCCGAATGCCGTGCCATGGCACAGGCGGTGATCGCGGACGGCTCTGCCTTTGCCAAGTGCAAGGAGATGTTTGCCGCCCAGGGCGGTGATACCCGCGTGCTGGATGACTACAGCCTGTTTGAGCAGCCTGCTGCCCGCTATGAGCTGCTGGCCGAGCAGGATGGGTACATCGTGGCCAATGATGCCGAAAAGATCGGCTCGGCCAGTGTGCTGCTGGGTGCCGGCCGCCAGAAAAAGGGCGACCCGCTGGACTTTACCGCTGGCATCACCCTGCACAAAAAGCGCGGCGACTACGTCCACAAGGGCGAGAGCCTGGCAACCTTCTACGGTGCAGCGGACAAGTTTGAAGCCGCTGCCGCCGAGTACCGCAGCGGTCTTGTGTACGGCGCGGAAAAGCCGGAGGAAGCCCCGCTGGTATACGCCCTTGTCACCAAGGACGGCGTAGAGCGGTACTGAGACCTGACAGCAGGGGAGACCTTGCTCTTATAACGATACTTTTCCGCAGATGACGCCCAAAGCGCACGCGGAGGGCATTCTGAATCATTTTGACCCAAGGAGGCTGCTGCACAAAAGCTGTGAGGCAGCCCCTTTTTTGCGCTTTCACGCTGAAAACAGGTAATCCTGCACAAAAGAACCGTCGCTTTTTAAGCAATTAGATGTATTTGTGGGGCAAACAGTGGAACTTTGCGGCTGGATATGATATACTAAGCTGTATTTGTATACCCCGGGAAAGGGGCTGCCAAAGAAGAAAGGACTTGTTATGAAGATCATTCTGGTGGGCAGCGGCAAGGTCGGTACCGCCCTTGCGCGGCAGCTCAGCGAGGAGGGCCACAACGTGACCGTTGTGGACACGAACAAGGCGCGGGTGGAGCACCTGATCGAGACGTACGACGTGCTGGGCATCGTGGGCAACGGCTCATCCATCACCACCCTGTCCGAAGCCGGCATTGAGGATGCGGACGTGTTCATTGCCGTGACCGGTTCAGACGAGCTGAACCTGCTGTGCTGTATGTTTGCCAAAAAGGCGGGCCACTGCCACGCCATTGCCCGCGTGCGCAACCCGTCCTACAGCCACGAGCTGGACTTTATCAAAAAACAGATCGGCATTTCGGCCATCATCAACCCGGAAATGGCGGCAGCCAAGGAGATCTCCCATCTGCTGCGGTTCCCGGGGGCCAGCAAGATCGACACCTTTGCGGGCGGCCGCGTGCGGCTGATCAAGTTTGCGCTCACCGAGGCACAGGGGCTGGACGGCGTAGCCATCCGCGAGATCCCCAGTCGGCTCAAGAGCGACATTCTGGTGTGTGCCGTGGAGCGTGACGGCGGGGTGATCATCCCCAACGGCAACTTTGTGCTGCAGAACGGCGATCAGGTCACCTTCCTGGCCACCCAGGAAAACGCGCATGCCTTCTTCCGGCAGATCCACATGCCGGTGCGGCCGGTGCGCAACGCCCTGATCGTGGGCGGCGGCGCCATCGCGTTCTACCTGAGCCAGGAGCTGCTGGACAACCATGTGCGGGTCCGCATCGTGGAACGGGATGCCGCCCGTGCCCAGGAGCTGGCCGAGCAGCTGCCCGGTGCCCAGATCCTCAATGAGGACGGCTCCAACCGGGACTTCCTGCTGTCGGAGGGGCTGGAGTCCGCAGAGTCCTTTGTGGCCCTGACCAACATCGACGAGGAAAACGTGCTGCTGACCCTGTTTGCCAAAAAGCATTCCCACGGCAAGCTGGTGACCAAGGTGAACCGCCTGGAGTTTGACGACATCCTGGCAGGGCTGGACCTGGGCAGCGTGGTGTACCCCAAGTACATGACCTGCGATTACATTGTGCAGTATGTGCGTGCCCTGCAGAATGAGGCGGGCAGCAACATCAAGACCCTGTACCGCATCCTGGACGACCGCGTGGAAGCGTTGGAATTCACGGTACACGAGGAGAGCCGGGCCACCGGTGTGCCCCTGAGCCAGCTGCATCTGAAAAAGAACCTGCTGCTGTGCTGCATCACCCGCGGCGACCGCATCCTGATCCCCCGCGGCGGCGACCAGATCCAGGTGGGCGACAACGTGATCGTGGTCACGCTGGAGCATGGTCTGCATGACCTGCGCGATATTCTGGACAAGGGCGCAGAGGGTTGACGGAGGCAGACTATGAATTATGCGATCGTTTTCCGTCTGCTGGGCTATGTCATGCTGATCGAGGGTGCGCTGCTGCTGCTGCCCGCAGCGGCCAGCTGGATCTACGGCGAATGGTTCGTGCTGGGCGTGTTTCTGATCACGGCGGCAGTCAGCGCCGCCATCGGCTACGCCCTGCGCGGCATCAAGCCTAAAAGCAAGATGTTCTATATGCGGGAGGGCTTTGCTGCTACCTCGCTGAGCTGGATCGTCATTTCCATCGTGGGCGCCGTTCCGTTTGTGGTGGCGGGCTGCATCCCGAACCCGGTGGATGCCCTGTTTGAGACGGTGTCCGGCTTTACCACCACCGGTGCCAGCATCCTGCCCGGGGTGGAGGATCTGCCCAAGGGCATCCTGTTCTGGCGCAGCTTCACCCACTGGATCGGCGGCATGGGCGTTCTGGTGTTCCTGCTGTCCCTGCTGCCCCTGACCGGCGGCTCTCATGTGAACCTGATGAAGGCCGAGAGCCCCGGCCCGCAGGTGGACAAGCTGGTGCCCAAGGTGCAGTCTACCGCCAAGATCCTGTATGGCATCTACCTGGCCTTGACCCTGCTGGAGCTGGTGTTCCTGCTGGCAGGTGGGATGCCCCTGTTCGAGGCCCTGCTTACGTCCTTTGGCACCGCAGGCACCGGCGGCTTCGGCTTCCGCAACGACAGCTTTGGCAGCTTTTCCCCCTACATCCAGTGGGTGGTCACCATCTTTATGATCCTGTTCGGTGTCAACTTCAACGCCTACTTCCTGCTGCTGATGCGCCGGTTCCGCCGTGCTGCTGCCAGCGAGGAGGTGCGCGGCTACTTTGTGGTCATTGCAGCCGCCATTGCCATCATCACCGCCAACATCTACAGCCTCTACAACAGCTTTGGCGAGGCACTGCGGCAAGCGGCGTTCCAGGTGGGTTCCATTATCACCACCACAGGCTTTTCCAGCTGCGATTTTGACCTGTGGCCCACCCTGTCCAAGGAAGTGCTGGTGGTGCTGATGTTCATTGGTGCCTGTGCCGGAAGCACCGGCGGCGGTATCAAGGTGAGCCGCATCCTCATTTTGGGCAAGACGCTGGGCAAGGAGCTCAAGCAGGCTCTGCACCCGCAGGTGGTGGCTCCGGCGCGTATGGACGGCAAGCTGCTGAACCATGAGACCATCCGTACCACCAACGTGTTCATGGCGGCCTACAGCTTCATCTTTGTGGGGTCCTTCCTGCTCATCAGTCTCAACGGCTTTGACATGGTGACAAACTTTACCGCTGTGGCGGCTACCATGAACAACATCGGCCCGGGCCTGGAGCTGGTGGGCCCCATGCAGAACTTTGGTGGTTTTGCAGACCCGGCCAAGCTGGTGCTGATCTTTGATATGCTGGCAGGCCGGTTGGAGATCTTCCCCATGCTGGTGCTGTTCCTGCCCGACACCTGGCGCAAGTTCTGATCGTACAACGAAATCTAAAAGGGGCCACCCGCTGCGGGCGGCCCCTTTGCCATGCTTGCGTTCTGCAGGCAAAAAGGGTACAATATAACTGCTAGAAAACCAACGCTTTTGACAGAAAGGACTGCTATGGAATACGATTTTTATACGCTGGGCGTCCTTTACCTGGTCTACTCGTTTGCGGGCTGGGTAGGGGAGACGGTAGTAGCTACGGTGCGGGGCAAGCATTTTGCCAACCGCGGCGCAGCAGCCGGGCCCTTCTGCTTTGTGTACGGCTCCACGGCGGTACTGCTGGCCGTGGGCTTCACGGACCTGCGCAGCGACCCGGTGTACCTCTTCTTTGCCTGTACGCTGGCCTCCACGGTCATGGAGTGGCTGACGGCTAAGCTGCTGGAACGGCTGCACCGCCGCAAATGGTGGGACTACTCCGGTAAGCGCTTCAACCTGAACGGCTATGTCTGCCTGCAGTATTCGCTGCTGTGGGGTGTGCTGGGTACTGCCAGCGTGCTGTGGTTCAATGGCCTGCTGTTGCGGCTGTGCCAGGTCATCCCGAGCTGGCTGCTGCACCCGCTGGTGTGGGCGGCGGTCATCGTGGCAGCACTGGACCAGATCGGTTCGGCCGTGCTGGTGGGGCACTATGCGGCCAAACACCCGGTGCTGGAACAGCTGAACCAGCGGCTGGGTGAAAGCTCCGACGGCCTGCGCCGCCGCATTGCCCTGTATGTGGAAAAGCGCATCCAGCGGGCCTACCCAGCGGCGGCCCGGCAGGAACCGACCATTGCCCAGAACGGCGAAACGCCCCTGAGCGCCGCCGACCTGCTGTGGCTGTTCGTGGTGGGCGCGTTTCTGGGGGACCTGGTGGAAACAGTGTTCTGCCGCCTGACGGCAGGCGTCTGGATGAGCCGTTCCAGTCTGGTGTGGGGGCCGTTCAGCGTGGTGTGGGGCCTGGCTCTGGCCCTGACCACCGTGCTGCTGCGCCAGAATCAGGACAAGAGCGACCGCTACCTGTTTGTGTTCGGCACGGTGATGGGCGGCGTGTACGAGTATGTGTGCAGCGCCGTGACCGAGCTGTTGTTTGGCACGGTGTTCTGGGATTACAGCAAATTCAAATTCAATCTGGGCGGGCGCATCAACCTGCTGTACTGCTTCTTCTGGGGCATGGCGGCTGTGGTGTGGATGCGCTACGGCTACCCGGTGGTCATGAAGTGCATGACCCGTCTGCGCAGCCGGGTGCGGCCGTGGATGACCGTGCTGCTGGCGGTGTTCATGGCGGTGAACATGGTCACCAGCTCGCTGGCGCTGGCCCGTTACGACGCCCGCACCAGCGGGGTGCCAGCTGCCAATGCCGTGGAGACCTATCTGGACGCCCATTTCGACAATGCCCGCATGGAACGCATCTATCCCAACGCGAAAAAAGTGGAAAAGGCAGGGTGAAATTTGCAGGTTTCCCCTTGCGCTTTGCCGTTGAAACAGGTATAATATGCAAAGATAAAAGGGAGTAAAGGGCGTATATCCCGCAAGAGATGATACGCTGTGCTGCAGCGACAACCCGGCAGAAATGCCCGATGCAGTACCGGATGCTTGAGACTTTTATTACAAGGACGTAGTATGCGTACCCTGTAATAGGAGTCTTTTCTTTTTTGCCCGGCTGAGAGACTCCCGTTCCCGGAGCCGGGCCAAGGAACGATCAAAAAGGAGAAAAAACATGCTTATACCTGTTTTGCTGTTTATCGTGGGCCTGTTGTGCCTGATCAAAGGCGGTGACTGGTTTGTGGACGGTGCCACCGGCATTGCCCGCCGCTTCCATGTGCCGGAGCTGCTCATCGGTGCCACGGTGGTGTCCATCGGCACCACCCTGCCGGAGGTGATGGTGTCTACCACCTCGGCTCTCACCGGTCACGGCGAGATCGCCTACGGCAACGCCATTGGTTCGGTCATCTGCAATTCCGCCCTCATTGCGGCCATTCCCATTGTGGCCAAGCCGGGCAAGGTGGACCCCAAGAGCCTGCGCACCCCGGTGCTGTTCTTCTTTGTGGCGGCAGCCTTCTACGCCGGTGTGGCCTACACCACCGGCTCCTTCACCCGGCCGGTGGGCATCATCCTGCTGGCCATGTTCGTGGCCTACATCGTCTGCAACGTGATGGCCATGAAGAATGCCCCCGCCCCGGAAGAAGAGGAAGAGCCGGAAGAAAACGCTTCCTTTGCCAAGGAACTGGGCCTGCTGGCGGTGGGCGCGGTGCTCATCGCGGTGGGCGCGGACCTGCTGGTGGACAACGGCACCCTCATTGCACAGGCACTGGGCGTGCCGGAGTCGGTCATTGCTCTGACCTTTGTGGCACTGGGTACCTCGCTGCCGGAGCTGGTCACGGCCATCACCTCGCTGGCCAAGGGCCACGGGGCGCTGTCGCTGGGCAACGTCATCGGTGCCAACGTGTTCAATCTGGTGCTGGTGAGCGGCGTCAGCGTGACGCTGGCCCCCTTTACCATCCCGCAGAACTCCACCATTGCTGGCATGAACGCCTCGCTGGTGATGGATATTCCGGTGATGTTTGCGGTCATGCTGCTGCTGACGGTGCCCGCCCTGCTCAAGGGCAAGCTCAGCCGCCCGCAGGGCATTGCGCTGCTGTGCATCTACGCTGCTTTCTGCGTGGTGCAGTTCACCATTTGATGACGAAGTAAAAAACAGGCCCCCGCACGGTTTTGTGCGGGGGCCTGTCTGCGTTTTGTGGTTACTGCTGTGCAAAAATTTTGACTTCGTCCTTGTCCATGAAGGCGGCACCGGCAAACCCGGCGGCCTCCAGCTGGCCCAGCTGCTTGCCCAGCTTCTTGGCCTGCTGCAGCACGGTGACGTTGTAGGTGTCACGCAGGGCGGCGGCCTTGCTCAGCACGGCGGGGAAGTCGGCGTCCTTGCCGTACAGCAGGGCGATCTTCTGCTTGGCACCGGGGATCTGATACCCCTGCTCCAGCAGGATGCCGCACACGCGCTCAAAACCGATGGAGAAGCCCACGGCAGGCACCTGGGTGCCCAGGAACTTGCCCACCATGTTGTCGTAGCGGCCGCCGCCGGCCACGGCACCGCTGAACTGCGGGCAGGTGATCTCGAACACCATGCCGGTGTAGTAGCCCTGACCGCGCACCAGGCTGGGGCAGTAGGCCACCTGATAGCGGCCGGCAGCCAGCGCATTGGCGGTGGCCAGAACGTACTTCAGGTCATCGGCGATGGCGGGGTCGGCGCAGCGGGCAGCCACGGCGTCCAGCGTCACCTCACCAGCGGCGATGAAATCGGCCAGTGCGTTGATGGCGGCTTCCGGCAGCTGCTTTTCGGTCAGCTCGGCCTTCACGCCGTCAGCACCAATCTTGTCCATCTTGTCAAAGGTGATGCAGACGGAATCCAGCGTATCGGCGGCAAAGCCCATGCTCTCCAGCATGCCGCGCAGGATGCGGCGGTCGTTGATGTTCACCGTGAAGCCGGTGAAGCCGATGTTCAGCAAAGCGCGGGTGGTCACGTCGATCAGTTCTACCTCGGCGTTGGGGGAGCTGTCGCCCAGAATGTCGATGTCGCACTGCACGAACTCGCGCAGACGGCCCTTCTGGGGGCGCTCGGCACGGAACACACGGTCGGTCTGAATCACCTTGAAGGGGCTGGGCAGCTTGTCCTTGTTGGCGGCATAGTAGCGGCTCAGGGGCAGGGTGAGGTCGTAGCGCAGGCCCATGTCGGAGAGCTGCTTGGGGTCGCCGGTGTTCAGGGCGGCGGTGAGCTTGTCGCCGCGCTTGAGCACCTTGAAGATCAGGTTCAGGTTGTCGCCGCCGTCGGACTTGTCCAGATTTTCCATATCCTCCAGCATGGGGGTGGAAATGCGCTCGAAGCCGGACGCGCGGTAGGTCTCCAGAATTTTGCCCTGAATGTAATCGCGCAGGGTCTGCTCAGCGGGCAGCAGGTCGCGCATGCCCTTCAATGCCTGTGTTTTCATAAGATGGTTCCTCTCTATATAAATCAATGTAAATACTTTTACCTTATTCATTATAAAGAAATCTGCCGTTTTGTCAATTGAAATGGGCACACTGTAAAGGAAAAACCATTCGGAGGACAGACGATGAAACAGCAATTTACAGCAAAACATCCGTGGACCATCCTTGCGGCGGGCGCAGCCATTCAGGTGCTCACGGGCATCCCGGCGGCGTGGGGCGTATTCCAGCAGCCGGTCATGGACGAGTATGGCCTGAGCGAGCAGGGGGCAGGCTATGCCTTCGGCATCCTCATTGCGGCGTTCGGCGTGGGGTGCGTCCTCGGCGGCTTTCTGCAGGACAGCCGAGGCCCGCGGTGTGCGGCTCTGTGGGGAACAGCACTGCTGTGCGGCGGATTTTTTGCAGCGGCCATGCTGCCGGGCGGCAGTGCGGGCAGCTTTTTTCTGGCATTCAGCATCCCGGCGGGGCTGGGCACGGCGTTTCTGTACCCATCCATCCAGTCCTGCGCACAGAAGTGGTATGCCGGGCGCAAGGGCCTTGCCACCGGCGTGATCGGCGGGGCGGTGGGCCTTTCCGGTGCGTTCCTCACCGTGTTCGTGCGCACGGCGGTCAGCGGCTTTGGGATCGTGCAGGGCATCCGGGGCGCGTTCTGGGCACTGGGAGCCGTCACGCTGCCCGTCTGCCTTGCGGGCAGTCTGCTGCTGCAGGACCCGCCGGAAAGCAGACAAAACCAGCAGGGGAGCGGCAAAAATGAGATCGACCTTTCCCCGTGGCAGATGCTGAAAACAAAGCAGTACTGGCTGTGCGCAGGCGCGGTGTGCTTTTCCACCCCGGCGGTGCTTCTGTTCAGCCCCATCATCCTGAAGCTGGGCGTGGAGCGGGGGCTGGACGAGAACGCTGCATTGTGGAGCGTGGTGCTGGGCAGCGTGGGCAGTGCGGCGGGCCGCCTGCTGATGCCCATGCTCAGCGATAAAATTGGCCGCAGGCCCACCGATCTGCTGCTGTTTGCGGTGTCGCTGGGGCTTTCGGCAGGGTTTGCGTTTGCGCAGGGCTGGTGGGTGATCGCCTGTTATGCGGGGCTTACCTTCTGCTATTCCGGCCTTGCAGCAGTGCTGCCCGCCCTTTCCACCGATCTGTTCGGCCTGCCGCACGCAGGGGTGAACTACGGTTTTCTGGCACTGGGGCAGAGCGTGGGCAGTCTGGCCTTTCCGTTTGCAGCAAATCTCTGGGGGTTGGAAGCCGGGCGGCACTGGCTTGCCGTGGGCGGCGCAGCGGCGGGCTTTGCGGCCATGTGGGTACTGAAGCCTGCCGGGCAGACACCGCGCAGGCAGGACACAGGAGCGTGAAATTTGCCCTCTTGACATAGTTGACAAAAACTTGACGAATGAAATGACAAAAGCATCCGAATTGACAGTTAGCGGAAGGCAACTGCAAATAGTTTTGATGTTTTTTACCGGAAATGTATTGCAAAATCCGTCAGCTTTCTCTATAATAAAATCATGCGTGGTAGTACCGGTTAAGGCGCTGAAAGAGAGCGGCGCGCCCGGTCAGATGCAAGCAGCAAAGGGCAGCGGCTGTGCCGGCAGGGCGCGGCGGCGGCTTTGTGCTGCAAAGCAACATTTGTCAAAAGGAGAGTATGATTATGACCTATTCGCAGCAAGTACAGAATATGTGCCCGATCACCAAAGGTCCTAAGCATGGTCCGGCTCCCATCCCCGAAGAGGGCGCATGGGTCAAGGCCTATGAGATCAAGGACATCAGCGGCTACACCCACGGTGTGGGCTGGTGCGCACCTCAGCAGGGTACCTGCAAGCTGTCCCTGAACATCAAGAACGGTGTCATCGAGGAGGCTCTGGTGGAGACCATCGGCTGCTCCGGTATGACCCACTCTGCTGCTATGGCAGGCGAGATCCTGCCCGGCAAGACCATTCTGGAAGCTCTGAACACCGACCTGGTGTGCGACGCCATCAACGTGGCTATGCGTGAGCTGTTCCTGCAGATCGTCTACGGCCGCAGCCAGACCGCTTTCTCTGAGGACGGTCTGCCCATCGGCGCAGGTCTGGACGACCTGGGCAAGGGCCTGCGCTCCATGACCGGCACCATCTTCTCCACCAAGGCAAAGGGCGTCCGTTATCTGGAGCTGACCGAGGGCTATATCAACAAGCTGGCTGTGGATGCCAACGATGAGGTCATCGGCTATCAGTTCGTCAAGCTGGGCAAGATGATGGAGGATATCCGTCACGGCAAGACCCCCAACGAGGCTTACGAGAAGAACGTGGGTACTTACGGCCGCTTCAGCAAGGAGCAGGGCGCTGTCAAGTACATTGACCCGCGTGAGGAATAAGAGAGGAGGAACAACTCATGGCAACTTTTGAATCTATGGATCGCCGCATGCCGAAGATCGAGGCATGCCTGAAGGCCAACGGCCTGGAGTCTCTGGACGCTTGCAACGAGATGCTCCTCGCTAAGGGCATCGACTGCGACAAGATCGTCCGCGGCGTGCAGCCCATCTGCTTTGACAACGCTGTCTGGGCTTACACCCTGGGCACCGCCATCGCCGTCAAGCGCGGCCTGACCGACGCTGCCGAGTGCGCTGCTGCCATCGGCGAGGGTCTGGAAGCATTCACCATCCCCGGCTCTGTTGCTGAGCAGCGTCAGGTCGGTCTGGGCCACGGCAACCTGGGCGCTCGTCTGCTGAGCGAGGACACCACCTGCTTCGCTTTCCTGGCAGGCCACGAGTCCTTTGCTGCTGCTGAGGGTGCCATCGGCATCGCCCGCACCGCAAACAAGGTCCGCAAGACCCCCCTGCGCGTCATCCTGAACGGTCTGGGCAAGGACGCCGCTTACATCATCTCCCGCATCAACGGCTTCACCTATGTGCAGACCGAGTACGACATCCCCACCCAGACCCTGAAGGTCGTCAAGGAGATCCCCTTCTCCGAGGGTGAGCGCGCAGCCGTCAAGTGCTACGGCGCTAACGATGTCATGGAGGGCGTTGCCATCATGAAGAAGGAGGACGTTCAGTGCTCCATCACCGGCAACTCCACCAACCCCGTCCGCTTCCAGCACCTGGTTGCAGGCACCTATAAGAAGTGGGCCATCGAGAACGGCAAGAAGTACTTCTCCGTTGCTTCCGGCGGCGGCACGGGCCGTACCCTGCACCCCGATAACGTGGCAGCAGGCCCCGCAAGCTACGGCCTGACCGATTCTCTGGGCCGCGTGCACGGTGATGCTCAGTTCGCTGGCTCTTCCTCCGTGCCCGCTCACGTTGAGATGATGGGTCTGATCGGCATGGGCAACAACCCCATGGTCGGCGCTACCGTTGCATGCGCTGTTGCTGCAGCTCAGGCCAACGCCTAAGTCTTTCCTAAGTTTCAGCGAGGGGGAGCTGCTTTCCGAATGAGCAGCTCCCCTTTTTTTGCTGATAGATATCCGAATACAAGCAACCCAAAATAAGAAGGAAGAAACAATGAAAAAGAATCAGATTCGCAAGAGAGTGGCTGCGCTTGCGCTGGCATCCGTCATGGCCCTGAGCCTGTTCGGCTGCGGCAGCAAGTCTGCCTCCTCCACCGCAGGCGTGTCCGGCGAGTTCACCGGTACAGCCAAGGGTATGGGCGGCGATGTTACCGTCACTCTGACTTTGACCGACGGCAAGATCACCGGCTGCACCGCTGAGGGCAAGGATGAGACCCCCGGCATCGGCACCATGGCTCTGGAACAGCTGCCCGGCGCAATTGCCGAGAGCGGCAGCATTGCCGTGGACGGCGTGGCCACTGCAACCATCACCTCCGACGCCATCAAGGAGGCTGCAGCTGCCGCTCTGACTGCTGCCGGCCTGAACGCCGATGACTACAAGACTGCAGTCGAGGCTGAGAACACCAAGGCTGAGGATTCCACCATTGACGCAGATGTTGCCATTGTGGGCGCAGGCGGCGCAGGCATGACTGCTGCCATCACCGCTGCCGGCGAGGGCAAGAGCGTTGTCATCCTGGAGAGCCAGCCCATGGTGGGCGGCAACTCCGTGCGCGCTACCGGTGGTATGAACGCCGGCAAGACCGTGTACCAGGACGAGAACGAGTTCGGCGAGTCCGCAGGCGTGGAAAAGACCCTGAAGACCGCTGCTGAAAAGTACGCCGACAACGCTACCATCACCGCTCTGGCCAAGACCGTTTCTGAGCAGTGGGCAGCTTATCAGGCTGACCCCAAGGGCTACTTCGACAGCGTGGAGCTGATGGAGCTGGACACCATGATCGGCGGCAAGGGTCTGAATAACCCTGAGCTGGTGGAGACTCTGTGCTCCAACAGTGCCGACGCCATCGACTGGCTGGACGAGCACGGCATCACTCTGCACAGCGTGTCCAGCTTCGGCGGCGCATCCGTCAAGCGCATCCATCGCCCCGTGGACGGCGACGGCAAGACCGTTTCCGTCGGTTCTTACATGATCCCCCTGCTGCAGGAGAACTGCGACAAGGCTGGTGTGCAGACTCTGCTGAACACCACCGCTACCGAGATCCTGACCGATGCCAACGGCGCTGCCGTGGGCGTGAAGGCTACCGGTGCTTCCGGTGAGACCGTCACCGTCAATGCCAAGGCTGTTGTGCTGGCTACCGGCGGTTTCGGCGCAAACCTGGACATGGTCGTTGAGTACAAGCCGGAGCTGAAGGGCTTTATGACCACCAACGCTGCCGGCGCTCAGGGCCAGGGCATTGAGATGGCAACCGCCATCGGTGCCGACACCGTGGATATGGATCAGATCCAGATCCACCCCACCGTGGAAGCCAACACCGCTGCCCTGATCACCGAGGGCCTGCGCGGCGACGGTGCCGTGCTGATCAACGCCGAGGGCAAGCGCTTCATCGACGAAGTGGGTACCCGTGACGTGGTCTCCGCAGCCGAGATCGCACAGACCGGCAGCTACAGCTGGCTGGTGGTCGATCAGGCTATGGTCGATGCTTCCAGCGTCATCCAGGGCTACATCAAGAAGGGCTACACCGTGACCGGTGAGACCTACGAGGAACTGGGCAAGGCCATGGGCGTCGATGAGACTGCTTTTGCCGAGACCATGAACACCTGGAATGGCTATGTTGAGGCCAAGAACGACCCCGACTTCGGCCGTACCAGCTTCGCGAACCCCCTGAACACCGCTCCGTACTACGCCATCAAGGTCACCGCTGGTGTGCATCACACCATGGGCGGCCTGAAGATCAACACCAACACTGAGGTGCTGAAGGCTGACGGTTCCGTCATCCCCGGCCTGTTCGCTGCTGGTGAGGTCACCGGCGGTGTGCACGGTGCAAACCGTCTGGGCGGCAACGCTGTGGCTGACTTCACCGTCTTTGGTCGCATTGCAGGTGCTGCTGCCAGCAAGTACGCTGCATGAGTGTGACGGAAAAATCTGACGCAGCTTCCGGCAAAAAACGCTGGAAGCCGTGGCAGAAGAACCTGATCTTTGCTCTGGTGGTGCTGGCCGTGGCAGCGGCGCTGTACTTTGGTTGGCGCGCGGCCCGCGGCAGCAAGGGCACGGGTCTGGAAGCAGTCGTTGACTTTGGTAGCGGCGCATCTGAGACCCTCTCGCTGGACGAAGATCACGATTACCTGTATGATGTGGGCGACTATGTGGTCCACCTGCAGGTAAAAGATGGCGCGATCGCGTTTTTGGACAGCCAGTGCCCCGATCATATCTGTGAGCAATTCGGCTGGCTGGATAAGGATGGCGCCTGGGCGGCCTGTGTGCCGGCAGGTGTGTATGTGGTGGTGCAGGAAGCTGCTTCCTGACCGCTGTACCGACGAGCTGAAAATGAGAAAAGGGCAGTGTACCGGGGCTCCGGTGCACTGCCTTTTTTGCGTGGCTGCGGGGAGGAAACAGGCGGAATCTCTAAAAATAATTCCAACTTTTTAGTTAATTTGCCACTTGACAGCAGCGCATATTCTTGCTATTTTAAAACTGGAAAAGTATGGCGGCACCGCTCCGGTGCCCCCGCCGAAAGGAGAATGCTTTATGAAGATGCGCAGAATCGCGGGTCTGCTGCTCACTGCCGCCTGTGCAGTGTCGCTGCTGTGCCCGGCTGCATGGGCTGTGAATGCCAGCAGCGTGGATAAGAGCGGCGGCAATGTCCGTCTGAGCTATCGTTTGCAGATGCCTGCCGTGGAGGATTCCGCCAAGATCGGCGCAGACGTGAAGGCGCAGGTCAAGACCACGGCCCGCCGCACCAGCAATAGCGTGGTGGAGATCGGCATGAACAGCCGTGCGGATGCTGAAAGCCAGCTGGGCATGAAGTTTGTGTCCAGCAGCACCTTTGATGCCCTGCCGCAGGGCGGCGGGACGGACAATGTGGTGGTTTCGTTCAAGCCGTCTCAGAAGATCACCAATACCATGTACAACCAGTACCGCACGGACGGTGCCGTGTCGCTGACCTTTGCGGCAAGCACCCGCTGGGATGGCAGCGATGAAGCTGCGGTGGAGGAGTCGGTTGCCGCGCCGGGTGCATCGTATGCCAAGGCAGATTACACCGCAGCCAACGGTCAGGTCTACCAGATCTACAGCGTGAAGGATGCTGCAGGCAATGTGACGGCCCAGTACACCGTGTTCCAGCACGGTGCCACCACCTATCTGCTGTGTGCCCAGAGCACCGGTGCCATGCCGCAGAACTACCTGAACGCCTTGCTGGACACCCTGAATTATCCGGCATAAAATTTGCTTGAATCAAAACAAGGCCCCGTGTGCTGATGCACACGGGGCCTTGTCTGTTGATTTGAGTCTTACTTCAGTGTTCCGTCCAGCACCTGGCTGTAGTACCAGGGCTTCGGGGCGCGGAAGGTCTTGCCGCTGAGGAAGGCAAAATCCGGCTGGGTGAAGCGGGGCATGGTCAGCTCATAAGCGCACAGGGCCTGATACTTGAGCTTCAGCTCCCGGTTGGCGCTGTTGTTGCCGTACTTGCTGTCGCCCAGGATGGGGCAGCCGATACTGGCCATGTGGGCACGGATCTGGTGGGTGCGGCCGGTGATCAGCTTTACTTTGAGCAGGGCCAGACGACCGGAAACGGCAATGGTCTCGTACTGGGTCTCCACTTCCTTGGCACCGGGCTGCTTGTCCTCCACAATCTTCACGATGCCGCGGTCGGCGTCCTTGAGCAGGTAGCCGCCCAGGGTGGCGTCCGGCGGCACAGGGCGGCCGAAGGTGACGCAGAGGTAGGTCTTTTGCACGTCACGGTTCTTGATGGCGGCCAGAAACAGCTCCTCGGCCTCCGGGGTCTTGGCAATGATCACCAGGCCGCTGGTGCCGGTGTCCAGCCGGTGGCACAGGGCCGGGGTGTACAGGTCGTTCTCCTTGTACTCCCCCTGCTGGTTCAGGTAGAGCAGGGCGCGGTTCAGCAGGGTGTCATCGTCCGGGCCGTCCACGGAAAGGCCGGCGGGCTTGTTCACGATGAGGATCTGCGGGCAGTCGAACACCACCTGCGCCGGGCCGCGGGCGTTCTTCCACGCCGGGCCCTCCACTCGCTTGTCGGCGTCCAGAACTTCGTCCAGAATGAACAGCTTGATCTCGTCGCCCGCCATCACGCGGGTGGAAAGCGGCTGCTTTTTGCCGTTGAGCTTGATCTTGTTTTCCCGCAGCGCCTTGTTCAGGCGACCGGGGGTCAGGGCGGGGTACTGCTGGGTCAGATAATTGTCCAGCCGGGTAGGGGCAAGACACTTTACTTTTAAAATTTTCACGGGAAATTCCTCTCTATCTTAAAATCAGTTGCAATAGAATGGGTTCTTGATTCGTTTTTATTGTAGCGGAATAAATCTACCGCGTCAAGAAAGAAGGTATTTTTATGAACCTGAAATATAAGATTCTGGCTGTTCTGGCTGCGGGCATCGCATTGACGGCCTGCGGCGGCTCCGGCACCCCCGCCAGCACCCCCGCATCCAGTACAGTGCCGGCCTCGTCCCATGTGGCAGAAGAAGGCGTTACGGAACCGATCAATCTGCGGACATGGACACTGGATGACCTTGATGACACGCAGACCACCACATTTGTTTCTGCCTCCATTACCTCCGGTGTGCAGAACGGTAAATTGACTGCAAAGGTGTTCGGCTACGACATTTATAAGAAAGAGGAGATTGAAAAGCTTGCTGTCGGCGATAAGATCGCCTTCCATGAAGAGGGTGCGGCGCAGGATCAATGTGTGACAACCGAGGTGAAAAGCATTGAGCGGAATGACCAGCACCATTTTGTAAGCATCAACGGCGGCATGGAGCAGCCCGGCGGGCTGGATCTGAAGCTGGAGGATGATGACACCTACCGGACGATGACCTTTGACGATTACCCGCTCTATTACGAGATGGGAGAAAAGACGATGCCGCTGGCAGAGGATGTAGTGCTGAAGGACAGTTCTGCCGACCCGCAGGCCGAAGCCGTGGAGACTACGGGTGCGGATGCGGTGGCAGCAGCGATCAATGCAGACCCCGATAACTGGACCACCTATAATACCACGCTGGTGGTGCAGGGCGGCAAGGTGCTGGAGGTGCGCCGCATCTGGGTGCCGTAAATTTTGCTCAAAACCGTTGACAAACGTTTTGCGTATGCTATAATTTAGCTGTACGCAAAGGGGCGTTGTGTCTGCTTTGCGGAATGTAAAATTATGACAGATGGCAATGATGGGGTCAGAAATGCACACCGCCGTTCAGAGAGAGCGCTTCCAGCTGCAAGGTGCTCCGGTCGGGATCATTTCGCGCCACCCCGGAGCTTCCGGCGACACAAGTCGGACGCAGCGCAGCGTTAACGCGCCGAAAGCGGCAGGGGACACATTTTATCCTTTGCAATTTGGGTGGTACCACGGAGTTTGATGCACAAGCAGCCTTCGTCCCTTTTGGGATGAGGGCTGTTTTTTGTTTTTTTCACCGTGCCGCCCCTCTGCCATAACAGCATAAAAACGGCGCCTGAGCGCCAAAGACGATTGAGGAGAGAAAACCTATGCAATGGACCGGTTTGAATGAACTGCGTGAAAAGTACCTGAGCTTCTTTGAGAGCAAGGGCCACCTGCGTCTGGACAGCTTCCCGCTGGTGCCGAAGAACGACCCCAGCCTGCTGCTGATCAACAGCGGCATGGCCCCCATGAAAAAGTGGTTCCTGGCTCAGGAAGAGCCTCCCCGCCATCGTGTGACCACCTGCCAGAAGTGCATCCGTACTCCGGATATCGAGCGCGTGGGCATCACTGCCCGCCACGGCACCTTCTTTGAGATGCTGGGCAACTTCTCCTTCCAGGATTACTTCAAGGAGGAGGTCATTCCCTGGGCATGGGAGTTCCTGACCAGCGACGAGTGGATGGCCATCCCCAAGGACCGCCTGCACATCTCGGTGTATGAGCAGGACGACGAGGCCTACGACATCTGGACCAAGAAGGTGGGCATCGCCCCGGACCACATGGTGCGTCTGGGCAAGGAAGACAACTTCTGGGAGCACGGCTCCGGCCCGTGCGGCCCCTGCTCCGAGATCTACTTTGACCGCGGCCCCGAGTACGGCTGCGGCAAGCCGACCTGCGGCGTGGGCTGCGACTGCGACCGCTATATGGAGATCTGGAATCTGGTGTTCAGTCAGTTCGATGCCGACGGCAAGGGCCACTACGAGCGTCTGGCACGCCCCAACATTGATACCGGCATGGGCCTGGAGCGTCTGGCCTGCGTGATGCAGAACGTGGGCAATCTGTTCGAGGTGGATACCGTGCAGAGCGTGCTGCACCATGTGGAGCACATTGCGGGCAAGACCTACAAGCAGGACCCCAAGACCGATATCTCCATCCGTGTCATCACCGACCACATCCGCAGCTGCACCTTTATGGTGTCTGACGGCATCCTGCCCTCCAACGAGGGCCGCGGCTATGTGCTGCGCCGCCTGCTGCGCCGTGCAGCCCGTCATGGCCGGATGCTGGGCATCGACCACCCCTTCCTGGTGGACCTGGTGGAGACTGTCATCCAGTCCAGCGAGTCTGCTTACCCCGAGCTGCGCGAGCATGACGCCTATATCAAGAAGGTCATCGGCACCGAAGAGGCAAACTTTGCCCGTACCATCGACGCCGGCATGAACATCCTGAACAACATGATCGACGGCCTGGAGAAGGCCCACCAGAACCTGCTGAGCGGCCTGGACGTCTTTAAGCTCAACGACACCTTCGGCTTCCCGCTGGACCTGACCAAGGAGATCGCCGCAGAGCAGGGCCTGGAGATCGACGAGGAAGGCTTCCATGCTGAGATGAAGAAGCAGAAGGAGCGTGCCCGCGCCGAGCGCCTGAAGAAGAACATTTCCGGCTGGAGCGAGGATCTGTTCGGCGGCCTGACCGCCGAGCCCACCGTGTTCACCGGCTACGATACCCTGAACGACAACAGCGTGGTGGTTGCCCTGAGCGACGAGGAGACCCTGACCGACGCCATTGCTACCGACGAGCAGGCTAAGGAAGGCGTGCTGGTGGTGCTGGATAAGACCCCCTTCTATGCTGAGATGGGCGGCCAGGCTGCCGACCACGGCGTGCTGAACGGTGCCCAGTGCAGCCTGCGTGTGCTGGACGTGAAAAAGACCCCCAAGGGCTACTACGTCCACACCTGCGTGCTGGAAAGCGGCATCGTGAAGGTGGGCGACGTGCTCACCGCCCAGGTGGACAAGGAATACCGTATGGCCATTGCCCGGAACCACACCGCCACCCACCTGCTGCAGGCTGCCCTGCGTGAGGTGCTGGGTGATCATGTGCACCAGGCTGGTTCCTACCAGGATGCCTCCATCACTCACTTCGACTTTACCCACTTCAGTGCCGTGACCCCCGAGGAGCTGGCACGGGTGCAGAAGATCGTCAACGACAAGATCTTCGAGTCCATGAACGTCACCGTGAAGGAGATGCCTGTGGAGGAGGCCAAGAAGCTGGGTGCGATGGCTCTGTTCGGCGAGAAGTACGGCAAGGTCGTGCGCGTCGTTGATATCGAGGGCTGGTCCACCGAGTTCTGCGGCGGCACCCATGTCAAGAACACTGCCCAGATCGGCGGCTTCAAGATCGTGAGCGAGAGCTCTGTGGCCGCCGGCATCCGCCGCATTGAGGCTGTCACCGGCCGCAACCTGCTGATCCGCGCCAACATGCAGGAGGCTATGCTGCACAATGTGGCCAATACCCTGAAGGCTAACAATGTCACCGCACTGCCTGTCCGCGCCGAGGCTGTCATGGCTGAGAACAAGGCTATGAGCAAGGAGCTGGAAGAGCTCAAGGCAAAGATCGCCGCATCCAAGGTGGACAGCCTGTTCGATAATGCCGAGGAAGCAGACGGCGTGAAGATCGCCTCTGCATACTTTACCGGTACCACTGGCGACACCCTCCGTGGTATGTGCGACAGCATCCGTGACAAGGCCGTGAACCCTGTGGTGGCTGTGCTGGTGGGCAAGGCCGAGGATAAGATCACCATGGCTGTTACCGTCAACAAGCTGGCACAGGAAAAGGGCCTGAAGGCTGGCGTGCTGGTGAAGGAGCTGGCTGCTATCGCCGGCGGCAAGGGCGGCGGCAAGCCGGACTTTGCAATGGCTGGTCTGAAGGACGAGACCAAGATCGACGAGGCACTGGCTGCTGTGGGTGCCATCGTCAAGAAGGCACTGGGCTAAAAAATAAAACGGGCTGGCCCTCCCAAGGCTCACGTCGTGACGGAAAGGGCTAGGACGTTTATGTAGAAGCAGGAAGGAGTGTTCCCCATGGAAGATTGTCTGTTTTGCATGATCGCAGAGGGCAAGATCCCCTCCAAAAAGCTGTACGAGGATGAGCAGGTGGTGGCGTTTTACGACATCAACCCCCAGGCCAAGGTGCACTTTTTGGTGGTGCCTAAAAAGCACATTGCTTCTGCCGCTATGCTGACGGAGGAGGATGGTGCCCTGCTGGGCCACATCTTTGCCGTCATCGCAAAGCTGGCCAAGGAGCAGGGGCTGGAAAATGGCTACCGCATCATCTCCAATGTGGGTGAGGATGCCGGCCAGACCGTGAAGCATCTGCATTTCCATGTTCTGGGCGGCGAAAAACTGCCCGTCTGATTCCGATACGAAAGGGAGATTTTGATTATGGCTGAAACTTATACCCTGCACGTTGCAGGCCTGACCCGTGAGCTGACCATCTGCAAGGTCAACGATCACATGGACATTGCGGCCTTCATCATGCTGGGCGACGCTGAGCTGACCGTGGCCGCTGCCGCCGAGCTGCTCAAGAAGTGCCCGGAGTTTGACATCCTGCTCACCGCTGAGGCCAAGGGCATCCCGCTGGCCCACGAGATGAGCCGTCAGAGCGGCAAGCCTTACGTTTGTGCACGCAAGGGCGTCAAGCTGTATATGCCGGACCCCGTTGTGGTGGAAGATCAGTCCATTACCACTGCCGGCAAGCAGAAGCTGGTCATCGACCGCAAGGAGCTGGACAAGATGAGCGGTAAGCGCGTGCTGGTGGTGGATGATGTGATCTCCACCGGTGGTTCGCTGAAAGCTCTGGATGCACTGGCCGAGCAGACCCAGTGCACCATCGTGGGCCAGGCTGCTGTTCTGGCCGAGGGCGACGCAGCAGAGCGCAAGGATATCATCTTCCTGGAGCCGCTGCCCCTGTTCTTCCACTAAGCCGCCATGCGACGCCCGCTCTGCGTATTCTGCGCCGGAATGCTGGGCGTTGCGTTAGTATGCGATTTTTTGCCGCAAACGGAACTTTTTGTGCCGTTTGCGGCATTTTTTGTAGCCGTCTGCCTGCTGTTGTGCATCCCGGACCGCACCCGCAAAGCATCGCTCTGCCTGCTGCTGGGTGCGGCGGCCGGGCTGGCTGCCGCGAGACATACCACTGCCCGTCTGGAACAAACGCTGGAAAAATACGCCGGGCAGACGGTAGCATTGACGGCAGAAGTGGAATCGGTGTCGGCATCCTATTATCCGGGTATCGTGGATGCGGTGCTGCGGGTGGAACGGGTCAACGGCCGGGCGGCAGAGTTCCGGGTGGAATGCGATACCCTGCCGGTCTGTGAAGCCGGGGAGCGGGTGGAGGGACGCTTTGCACTGGAAGCGCCGGAGCCTGCCGATCGTACAACCCTCTTTGCCGATGGCGCGGCCCTGCTGGCCAAAGAACCCCAGGCCTTTGCCCGGCTGGGGCAGGGTAGCAGCTTCCGGGCACGCACCAGCCGCCTGCAAAAACGGCTCAGTACCAGCCTGCGCGGTGAGATGAACGAGGATGCCGGCGGGGTTCTGGCCGCCATGACGGTGGGTGACCGGCACTATCTTTCTTCCGCCCTGCGCAGCACCTACCGGGGTGCGGGCCTTTCCCATGTGCTGGTGGTCAGCGGGATGCACGTCTCCATTCTGTGCGGGGACGTGTTCGGGTCGGTGTTCGGCCGACGCAGGCGGGAGCGCAGTTATCGCAGCCGCCGGGTCAAGGCGCTGTTTACGGCCTTCCTGGCGCTGCTGCTGGCAGGGGTCACCGGTTTTACGCCTTCTGTCTGCCGGGCGGCTGTGGCGGTATGGGTCAGCGCACTGGGTGTGTGGGTCTATGGCGCATCGGACGCCCTCACCTCACTGGCGGCGGCGGGCATCCTGATGACCGCCCGCAACAGCTATGCTGTGTGCGATATCGGCTTTGAGCTGTCGTTTGCCGCTGTGTTGGGTACACTGGCCGGTGCGGAGCTTTCCCGTCACCTGCATGCACTCTTTGCAGCGCACGCGACCCGGAAGAAAAAGCCCTCTGTATTGCAGCGCATCCTGCGACATGTCCGCAGCAGCCTGACCGAGACGGTGTGCATCGGGGTCTGTGCTTCGGCAGCTGCCTTTCCGGTTCTGGTGCTGCGGGGCCTCAGCGTCAGCATTTATGCAGTGCTGTCCGGCGCAGCAGTGCTTTGGATGGTCAAACCCATGATGCTTCTGGGCCTTGGTACTGCCTTTGCGGGGCTTGTCCCGGTGGCCGGGCCGCTGTATCTGCTGCTGGGCAAGGCTGCGGAAGCCCTGACCGGCCTGCTGAACCGCTGGACTGTGTGGATAAGCACAAAACCCGGCGCGGGGCTGTATTTTGACACAAACTATGCAGCCCTTGTCTGTCTGCTGCTGATGGCTCTGTGCGGGCTGGCACATCTCTGGAAGGTACGGCTGCGGGTGGCTGTGCCGGGCCTTCTGCTGACGGCAGCCCTTGCCATTGGCGCAGGCAATGCCCTGTGCCGGGATGTGGTGCACATCGACCTTGTGGGCAGTGCCAACAGCCCGGCGGTGGTGGTCAGCCAGAATCACACAGCCGTGGTGCTGTTCCGGGGTGGGGCATCCACTCAGCGGGCGGTGGAAAACCAGCTGGCCCGCCGGGGCGTGACCACGGTGGAACTGCTGGCAGATCTGCGTCTGGACCCGGAAAATGCCTGCACGCTGCCTGCCCGGACGATGTGCCGAGTGGCAGTGCAGCCGGTGGGAAGCGCCGTCACCCGACAGACGTCGACCGCAGCAGTGGAGACCCTGCGTACCCGGTTCGGCTGCCTTGTGCGGCTGACCATCGGGGAGCAGCAGTTCGTGACCGTGAGCGGAACGGTGACGCTGGCCGAACCGGTCCGGGTGCAGTGGCTGCTGGCATCTCCGGCAAAGCCGGAGGCCGTGCAATGGGAACAGCTGCTGAGCCGGAGTGATCATTACCAATGGATGCAGGGCGGGGAAGCGGTATATGCTTCCCTCAGCCTGCGCTCTTCCGGCGGCTGGCGGGCAGAGTGATGCTTTGCAATCCGGCCGGAATGTGGTACACTATATGGGTATTATAACAATTCATCCGAAAGGGGGCCGCGGGTTTGGCGACCGAGGCAAAACTCCGGCAGCTGGCCGACAAAGGCTGCCCGGTGTACTATTTTTATTCCACAGAGCGGTATCTGGTGCGGCAGGCGGTGAATGCGGCTGTCCGTGTTCTCTCGGCAGACAGTGACGAGGACGCAACCGTGCTGGACGGTGCGGCTCCGGAAATCGAAGGACTGATCATGGCGGCGGGCACCATCTCTTTTTTTGGCACCCGCCGCGTGGTGGTGCTGCCGGAGGTGGACCCGGGCGCATACGGCGCAAAGGATCTGGATGAGCTGTGCAGTACGCTGGCCAGCCTGGAAAATGCGGTGGTGGTGCTGGGCAGTGTGTTCCCATTGGAGCGCAGCAAGCTCAAGGCCGGGAAATCGGCCCAGAAACTCATTGCCCAGTGCAAGGCCATCGGCTACGTTGAAGAGCTGGCCAAGCCCCGGCCCTTTGAGCTCAAGGCCATGATGATCGACCGGGCAAAGGCACAGGGAACCTCACTGCCGGACGGCGCGGCTGCTGCGTTGCTGGAACGCTGCGGCGAGGATCCATTTTTGCTGGAAAACGAGGTGGACAAGCTCTGTGCGCTGTCCGGCTACCAGACCGTGACCGCTGCCATGGTGGCCGATATGGGCACCGTGAGCCTGGAAGCCGATGTGTTTGAGATGATCCGCATGATCACCGCCAAAAACGCCACCGGTGCCTGCAAGAAATTGCAGACCCTTCTGCGCCTGCAGCAGGAGCCCATTGCCATCACAGCGGCCATGATCGGCAGCTATGTGGACCTGTACCGGGTCAAGCTGGGCGCGGCCCGCAAAAAGAACTACAGTACGGTGTTCAAGGACTTTGGCTACAAGGGCAGCGATTACCGGCTCAAGCGCTCAGCCGAAACGGCGTCGCACTATACGCTGGGGCAGATCGAAGCCTGCCTGCAGGTGCTGCTGGAGCTGGACCAGAGCCTGAAGAGCCAGCCGGTGGAAGAGCAGATCTTGCTGGAAACGGCGCTGTGCCGGCTGGCCATGGCAGGGAGTGGACGATGATGCAGAATGAAATGATCCATACCGGCCGGGTGCTGATTGTGGAGGGCAAATACGATGCCGCCCGCCTTGCGCACCTGACCGATGCTATGATCCTGCTGACGGATGGATTTGGCATTTACAAAGACAAAAAGCGCCAGCAGCTGTTCAAAGCGCTGGCGCAGAAAAACGGGCTGATCCTGCTGACGGATTCGGATGCGGCGGGCTTCCGCATCCGGAACTACATCACGAATCTGGTGGGCGAAAAGAACGTGGTGCAGGCCTATGTGCCCGCCATTCATGGCAAGGAAAAGCGCAAGGAGCAGCCCGGCAAGGAAGGTTTGCTGGGGGTGGAAGGTGTGGAGGATGCCATCGTTCTGCAGGCTCTGCGGGATGCCCTCGGGGCTGAGGCAGGCGCAGCGCCTGCCCGCCCGGAAGGCCGGCAGATCACCTACACGGACCTGTACGAATGGGGGCTCTCCGGCAAGCCGGGCAGCGCAGAGCGTAAGGCAAAGCTGTTGAATGCACTGGGCTTGCCGCCGCGCCTTTCCAAAAAGGAGCTGGTCGAGGCGCTGAACCGGCTGTACACCTTTGAGCAGCTGGACGAGATCCAGGCAAGCGCGCTGACCGAATAAGGATTCCGAGACCGGCACAGGAGAAATGTTTCACTCCTGCGCCGGTTTTTTGTCCCAATGCTGGCGCAGCTGGCACAGCGCGTGGCTTTCCAGACGGGACACATAGCTGCGGCTGATGCCCAGCAGCTGTGCCGTTTCCAGCTGGGTCAGGGGCGGCTGCCCGGCCAGCCCGTACCGCAGCAGCAGGATCTGCCGCTCCCGCGCGGGCAGCGTTTCCAGCAGCTGCCGCACCCGGAGCAGGTCTGCCTTCTTCTCACAGCATTCCTCCATGCAAAAGCCGTCCTGCAGCACGTCCGCCAGCGTCAGGGCAGACTCCCCATCCGCTTCCAGTGTTTCTTGCAGGGAAACGGTGCTGCCGCTTTTGCGCTCCCGCCGGAACTGCATCCGGATCTCGTTTGCTATCCTCACCCGAGCGAACGCCGGATGAAGAATCGGAACCATCTCCACCGCCCTCGGGGTCATTCTCGTCCTCTTCCGGGTCTACCGGGAAGGTGGTCCAGTCGATCTCATCCTCCAGTGAACCAAAGAGCACCACATGCGCCACCTTGCCGTCCCACACTACCTTGCGCACCACCGTGCGGATGGCAGCACGCTTCTGGGTCACGGTCATATCGTCGATGTTGTCGTGGAACACGGTCAGCAGTTGACGCATGACATCAAATTCCAGTCCGGCCAGAACGCCTTCGTCTGTAAGGCTTTCCAGCTCCCGGATGCGGGAACTCAGGGTGGCATCCTGTGCATTCAGTTCCTCGATGCGCTTTTTCAGGTGGACAGCAGCGGTGCTGTCGCTGAAGTCAGCCAGCGAATCGATCAGTGCATTGATTTTCCGCTGCGTCTCGGCCTGCTCTTTGAGCAGGGTGGAAAGCTTGGTCTCAAACTCGGAGCGGTTGCCTGCGTGGGCGGACTTTGCCTTTTCCAACTGCTTCATAAAGTCGCTGGAATGGTCGGCAAGGTGCTTGACCTGCTCGCAGATGGCAGCATCCAGCAAATTGCCGTTGGCATTCCGGACATTACATAACTCTCTCCGGCTGCGCTCCTTCAGTTTGCACATATAGGGAAAGACCACCTGCCCGTCGGCAGTTTTGCGTCCGGTGACCTTGGGGTACATCCGGCTGCCGCAGGAGCACCACAGCAGGCCGGTGAGCAGGGCTTCGTTGCCGCGGGACTTGTGGTAGGACTTGGATTTGTTCCGTTCCAGCGACTCCTGCACCCGAATCCACCGGTTCGAGGAGATGATGCCGGGGTGTTCGCCCACCGAAACGATCCATTCGCTGATGGGATTGTAGACGGTGGCACGGCCTTTTTCCTGGTCGCTGCGGTTGTAGGCCAGCACGCCGCGCACACCGTCGAAATCGGACTCCGGGGCGAACAGTTCTGCCTCATTGTCCACAAAATACTGATAGGCGTCCTTGTCTGCAATCAGGTAGACAGGATTCTGCAAAATAGACTTGATGGAAAACCGGGTGAACGAACGCCCGGTTTTTGTTTTGATGCCCTGCCGCAGCAGCTCGGTCTCAGTCATGGTCAGGGAATCGTATTGCTCGTAGAGGTCGAAAATTTTGTAGATGATCTCTGCTTCGTCCGGCAGCAGCTTGAGCTTGCAGGCCTTTTTGGTCTTGCCGTCCACCGTGATGCTCTTGACGCTCTCGGAAGCATAGCCCGTGGGGGTCGTGCCGCCCAGCCAGCGCCCGGTCTTTGCCAGCTCGTGCATGTTGTCCCGGATGCGCTCCGCGATGGTCTCACGTTCCAGCTGACTGAACACGGATGCGATGTACATCATCGCGCGGCCCATGGGGCTGGACGTGTCAAAACTTTCACGGATGGACACAAAGTCGATGCCCAGCCGTCCCAGTTCTTCAATCAGGCTGGAAAAGTCGCTGATGTTGCGGCTGATGCGGTCCAGACGGTAGACCACAATGGCCTTGAATTTCCGTTCCTTGGCCGCAGTCATCATCTTTTTGAAATCCGGGCGGTTCAGGTTGCCGCCGGAAAAGCCCTCGTCCTCAAAGACAACGGCATGTTCCGCGGCGGCATCGCCGTAGTGAGTGCGGATATATTCGCGGCAGAGGTCGATCTGATTTCCGATACTTTCGCCCTTGCCGGTGTAGCGGGATTTGCGGGAATAGATGGCAATGGTGTCGGCAGTTTTGGCCATAAGATACTCCTTTCCTGTTGTCCAGTGGCCGTAGATGCGGCTATTGTAGCATGGCAGGCCATCTTTGTAAAGAAAAATAACGATAGTCATACATATTTCATCATACTACGAACGGAGGTGTCAAGGATGTGACAAGGCAGAACAAGCGAGGAAGTCAGGATGTTTGACTATTTCTATGGGCAGTCGGGCGAGATGTTCTCGTATTTCCGGGTGCCCAAAATTTTATTCCGGGACATAAAATTCAAGGACCTGTCCACCGATGCCAAAACGCTGTACGGCATCCTGCTGGACCGCATGGGGCTGTCGGTGAAAAACGGATGGCTGGATGAGCAGGGAAGGGTGTATATCATTTTTCCTGTGCAGGAAGTGATGGATGCACTGGGCTGCGCAGACAACAAGGCAACCAAACTGTTCCGGGAATTGGAAAAGTTTGGACTGATTGAGCGCAAACGGCGCGGGCTGGGAAAACCCAATCTGATTTAACGCCAATAGAATGCGAGGATGTTATGAAAACACTTTTAGGCCAACGAATCAGAGAACAACGCAGGAAAAAAGGCTGGACAATGGATAAACTGGCCGAGAAAGCAGATCTGTCTGTAAACTATGTGGGTGATTTGGAACGTGGGGTGAAGACGCCAAGTCTGGACACTTTCATCCGGATCGTTGAAGCATTGGATGTTCCAGCGGATACGCTGATCCGTGACACCGCAGCCCCAGCATCTTATGTGGCAGATGATGAGCTGAACCGGAAGCTGAGCCGTCTTACACCGGGTCAGAAGAAAGCCGCAACCGATATTTTGAACGCATATATCGATAACATACCGTACATCAAAGAGAAGTAAATAGGTTACAGTGGGTGCTGACAAAATCATTGTCGGCACTTTTTCTTTTAAGTGGGTCTGTGCCCAGCGAATATACCACTGAATCATGAACTCCATCAAAAAAGCGTTCGGCAGGAACGCGCAGCCTGCAGCGGTACGATGCAGATCACAAAGGGTTTGGGAATTCCCAACAAGCATTTTGCAGCGCAAAAATGGCGTTTGTATAGACAGACGCCCTGCTTGCAGAAAGTGGATTTAAAGATTACTGAGAGAGAAAATAGACGGGTTGATTTTGTTCGAGGTTGAGATTATACTATAATAGAGTATTGTTTAGCTTTCACTTATAGATGGAGAGATAACTTATGGAATATTTATCAATCAGTCAGGTGGCTGAAAAATGGAGGCTTTCCACAAGAAGAATTAATGTCTTGTGCTCAGAAGGACGAATTCCCGGAGCAACGAAAATCGGTTCATACTGGGCAATTCCAGAGGATGCGGAAAAGCCAGCTGACGCAAGAATCAAGAGTGGTCGCTACGTGAAGACAAAAGAAAACTAAGAAAGGGGTCGTACCAATGGCTGCAATCAATGATTTAATTAGCCAGATCCAAGATGAGACTCTTCGAAATAGAATTCAGGAAGAAGTGAGTAAAATGGCCAAGCAGAAGAAATTCGGCTTGGTCTTTGAAGAACATATGCCGGAAAGCACGCCTCTCTATGATGTGCCTATCAAAAGCGGCTGTAACGTTATGCGCCGTGACAGCAAGGACGACAAATCCATCTATGTTGTGCTGAAGGTTGAAGGCGATACCGCTGTTTGCGTTAAGCCGGAACAGAAAGATGAAACGGCCACCTTTGAGCTGAAGGATATCGTTCGTGTTGCGGAATTTGGAGAATCCATCTATCCCTATCTGAAACCGTTGGATTCAGTTTGTAATGCACCGGATAGCGATCTTTGGCACACGCTGATTGAAGCGGACAACTATCACGCCTTGCAGCTTCTGGAATATTTGTATGCGGGTAAGGTGGATTGCATTTATATCGACCCGCCCTACAATACCGGCGCAAAGGACTGGAAATATAACAACGACTATGTGGATGGCAATGACGCTTATCGTCACAGCAAATGGCTCTCCTTCATGCAGCGGCGTTTGCAGTTAGCAAAGAAGTTGCTGAATCCAGCGGATTCCGTGTTGATCGTGACCATTGATGAAAAAGAATACCTGCATCTTGGCTGCCTGCTGGAGGAAATATTTCCAGAGGCTAATATGCAAATGGTTTCATCAGTGATAAATCCTGCAGGTGTAAGTCGGCATGGGGCATTTGCGCGTGTTGATGAGTACATTTATATTATTCGCATTGGCACATCAGAAGCGCAACGAGTTAATCTTTCTGATGAATGGCGAATCAGACCCAATGATAAACGGGCAACAATGTTGCGGTGGAACACACTAATAAGAACCGGAACAAATGTCCGCAGATCTGATCGGAAAAACCTTTTTTATCCAATTTTTGTTAGAGAGGATGGGAAGGCAATCCATTCAGTTGGCGAACCATATTACGGAACAAACTTAAATGAAGTTCAGGCACCAGAAGGTACAGTAGCCATTTGGCCAATACGCAGTAATGGTGAGGAAGGTAACTGGCAGATTGCGAATACTGGCCTGATGGAGTTGGCACAGAAAGGCTATGTACACTTAGGTCGTTTTACCGAAACAGGAATGGCTATATCATATCTCAAGAAAGGTGAAATCAAGAAAATAGAATCAGGAGCATTTGAAATTAGCGGATATGCGGAAGACGGATCTGTAATGTCTGATACTGTGGCCACCGAATTGGTTCCTGGAACACAGTGGCGCATTTCTTCACATGACGCAACGCTTAATGGCACAAAGCTACTTAATAGTATAATTGGAGAAAAACGCTTTACATTTCCTAAGTCTCTATATGCGGTCCATGACACGATACGTTTCTTTGTTGCCAATAAGCCTAATGCCCTCATCGTTGACTTCTTCGCAGGAAGCGGCACGACTATGCATGCAGTGAACCTGCTCAACGCCGAGGATGGCGGGCACAGACGTTGCATTATGGTGACCAACAATGAGGTCTCCGCAGAGGAAGCAAAGATGCTGAAAGACAAAGGCTATCAGCCCGGCGATACGGAATGGGAAAAGCTCGGCATTGCCCACTATGTCACATGGCCGCGTACGGTCTGCTCCATTGAGGGGCACGATGTGAATGGCAATCCTCTAAAGGGAGATTATCTTGGCAGCGAGCCTCCGATGCATATGGCGGACGGTTTCAAGGCAAATGCGGCATTCTTCAAACTTGGGTTCTTGGATCCGACAGCGGTTTCTCTTGGTATGCGCATTTCGGAAATGCTGCCTACATTGTGGTTGAAAACTGGTGCAAAAGGAAAATGTCCGGAATTGACCGGAGAACAAGTCCCGGACATGCTGATCTTGCCGGAGAATCAATTTGCAGTCTTGATCAACGAGAATACATTTGCCGATTTTGCGGAGAAGCTTGCGGAGCATCCGGAAATCCAAACGGTATACTTAGCAACCGATTATGAAGTGAATTATCAGTCGATGGTAAAAAATCTGAATGTTGAAAATGCGTATCAGCTTTACCGGGATTACTTGGATCACTTCCGTGTGAACAGAGGGAGAAACTAAGAATGATTTGTGAATTATTCCCATTTCAAAAACAGGCGGTCAATGAAATGCGCCTCCGCGTGGCGATGGCGCTGAATAACTATCGCATGCTGAAGATCCCTCAGGTGGTTTCGCTCCAGGCACCAACGGGTTCTGGCAAAACGATTATCATGTCTGCCCTGATTGAAGATATCTTTTACGGCTCTGAGCAGTTTACTGAACAGCCGGAGGCCATTTTTGTATGGCTTTCGGATTCTCCACAGCTGAATGAACAGTCCAAGCAGAAGATCGAGCTGAAAGCAGATAAGGTCCGTATGGATCAGTGCGTAGTGATTTCGGATGAATCTTTCGACCGAGAGATTCTGGAGGACGGTCATATCTATTTTCTGAATACGCAGAAGCTTGGCAAGGCCGGTAATCTGAGCCGTCATTCGGATACGCGACAGTATACGATTTGGGAGACCATTGAAAATACGGCAAGAGAAAAAGCGGACCGTCTGTATTTCATTATTGACGAGGCACACCGTGGTATGCAGGGACGCCAGGCGGGAACGGCTACCACCATCATGCAGCGTTTTATCAAGGGCAGCAGCGAGCAGAATCTGTCGCCCATTCCGGTCGTTATCGGAATGAGTGCAACTGCCGAACGTTTTAATTCCCTTGTCGGGCAGGCAACAAGCTCTACATTGCATAAGGTTGTTATTTCCCCGGCCAAAGTTCGCCAATCTGGATTGCTCAAAGATCGTATTGTAATCACTTATCCGGAAGATCCAATCAAACACGGTGACATGGCCGTACTCCAAGCGGCGACAGACGAATGGCAGGATAAGTGCAAGCACTGGTATCAGTATACCTATGAGCAGCACTACACCAATGTAAATCCGGTGTTTGTTATCCAAGTCTGTGCTGGTTCCGGTACGAAAGTATCTGACACCGATCTGGACGATGTAATTGCGAAAATCGAAGAGCGTATGGGCGACACCTTCAAAGAAAATGAAGTTGTGCATACCTTCGGTTCTACGGGCACATTGTCGATTCACGGATTGACCGTGCCGCATATCGAGCCATCCGAGATTGCAGAAGATCGCCGCATCCGTGTTGTCTTATTTAAAGAAAATTTGTCCACTGGCTGGGACTGCCCTCGTGCAGAAACTATGATGTCCTTCCGGCGTGCGGAAGACGCAACTTATATTGCACAGCTGCTCGGACGCATGGTTCGCACACCACTCCAGTGCCATATTCTCGTGGATGATTCCTTAAATGATGTGCGGCTATTCCTTCCGTATTTCAACCAGGATACCGTTCAAAAGGTCATTGATGAATTGCAGGCAACCGAAGGCGGAGAAATCCCGACAGTTGTCGATGGTGAATCTCTGGAAGATCAGACCTATGATACATGGTCGGTTCACACCCAGCGAAAGAAAACGCAAAAACAGACGGTTGGTCAGCTGAGTATCTTTGATTACCCGAATGGCTTCCAAGAAGAGCCTGCTGCGGCACCTTCCACAGCAGTTGGAGATATGTCAAATTCTGGAGCTGTGGCAGCGAATCAAGGTGGAGCAGATTCAGAAATTCCCGCAGAAGGACAACACCAGACGATTCCGCTGGAAACAGTGTCTGGAAACGATGTACATGCAGGTCAAGAAACTGAGAGAACTGGTGGGGGCAATCAATCTGTGAATAAAGAGCAGCCAGTGCTGACACCGGCTGTATCGCAGATGTCGATGCTTCCAACAATAGATCGTGAAGGAATCACAAAGTTCATCAATGAACAGGGATATCTGACTTATATCGTCCGTGCGGTAAAAATCAACAGCTATTTGAAGTCTTTGATGAGCTTGGCAGGGCTGTTATCACAGTTCAATATCTGTATTACGGCGGCTGAGGATGTGAAAAACGATGTTGCTGAACTTATCCGCAACTATGTGAACGGTCTGCATGATGCTGGAAAATATGACGAGCTTACAAAGCAAGTCATGGAGATGAAACTGTCTGTTCAGATATTCGATGTTTTCGGTGAGAAAATACAAAGCGATAACCACATAGATATGTTTACTGCATCCGAGTCTGACCTTGATCGTCAGCTAAGAGTAGCAGACGCAAAAATGGGTGGATGCGGTTTCCACTTGGCATATGGGCGTAAATATATCGACTTCGACAATCCGAACGCCTTTAAGGTGGATTGTGTTCTGTTCGCATTCGACAGCGAGTGTATTGCGGAATTAAATAAATACGCTGAGAAGAAGTTCCATGAATTGAACGACCAGTATCGTAAATATATTGTGGCCAAACCGGAGAAGTGTCAAAAGCAGTATAGCGATATTGTTGCTAACGGTGATGAAATCAGTAAGCACAACTTTACTCTTCCGGAGACAATCAGTGCCAAGGTTGAAGCAGATGGAATAAAGTACACGGATCATCTTTTTGCCAATGCAGATGGAATAGCAAAAATTAAGTTGAATGGCTGGGAACAGGCTGTTTTGGCAGAAGAGCAAAAACGAGAGGATTATGTTTGCTGGCTGCGGAATCCGTCTCGACAGTCTTGGTCACTGCGAATGCCTTATGAAATGGACGGGAAATGCAAGGAGCTTTATCCGGATTTCATCATTGTTCGCCGAGACCCAATTCTCAAGTATATCGTTGATATTTTGGAGCCGCACAATCCGGATTTCAAGGATAACTTGGGCAAAGCTAAGGGACTTGCAAACTATGCTGCAAATGAACCAAGAATTGGCCGAGTGCAGCTGATACGTATTGGAAAAGACGCAGCAGGAGAAAATCGCTTTAAGCGGTTAGATCTTGCAAAAGGCAGTATCCGCAATAAGGTGCTTGCCGCAATCAATACGGATGAGTTAGACCATATTTTTGACACAGACGGTGTGTTTGAAGACTAAATTAATTACACGGATAGGGGTTCATCATGGAACGTATCAACGCCACAACAGGCTCTTACAATTTTATAGATTTATTTGCAGGAGCTGGTGGATTGTCCGAAGGCTTTATCCAAGCGGGCTTTTCACCTGTAGCGCATGTGGAGATGAACCCATATGCTGCTCAAACATTGGAAACACGAACGGGATACTATTATCTCAAAGCACAAGGGAAGCTTGATATCTACAAGGATTATATTAGCAGAAAAATCACCCGCGACGAATTTCTGCAACATATTCCAGAGGAGCAGCTACAATCCGTATTTTGCGAAACGATGTCAAATAAAACTCTTCCAAGGTTATTTGAAAATATCGATAGGATCCTTACGCAAAGAGGCATCAAGCAAGTAGATGTCATTATTGGTGGACCGCCTTGCCAGGCATATTCTTTGGTGGGAAGAGCGCAAAGCAAGCATATGGAAACGCCGATGTCAGCGGATCCTAGAAATGATCTCTATAAGCTGTATGCGAGATTCCTTCAGAAATATCAGCCAAAGATGTTCGTTTTTGAGAATGTTATGGGAATCAAGTCAGCAAACGGTGGTGCAACCTGGCTGAAAGTCCAGGAAGCGCTGCGTTCCGTTGGCTACGAGATTGAATGTCATGAGCAAAATTCAAAGAATTTTGGTGTGCTGCAAAACCGAAGAAGAATGATCATTGTCGGGTGGCTGAAAAATAGTGGGCTTTCTTATCCGCAGTTTGAGCAGACAATAGCGGATGCTACGGTTAACGATATTCTCAGTGATCTGCCAGCGTTGCAGCCAGGAGGAAAATCGGGTGAATACAGATCAGATGATTTCAGCGATTATTTAAGAAGCACTGGAATCCGCAAGGATTCTGACATTCTGACGCATCATTGCGCAAGACCCAATAAAGACAGGGATATTGAGATTTATCGGCGTACAATTGAACTCTGGAATGATGGGCACAAACGTCTGAACTATAATGATTTGCCGGATGAACTGAAGACACACAAAAACCGAAAATCGTTTCTGGATCGATTTAAAGTTGTAGAGGGAGACGAGGCGTACTGCCACACCATGTTGGCTCATATCTCAAAAGATGGACATTACTTTATTCATCCGGATATTGAGCAACACCGTTCGATTACTGTCCGGGAGGCCGCTCGCATCCAATCGTTTCCGGATGATTATTTCTTTGAAGGCCCGAGAACGGCTCAATTTGTACAGATAGGCAATGCCGTTCCTACGTTAATGGCTAAAGGCATCGCAGAAGGAATCGCCAATGAATTAAGTAAGGAGGGTATCGATGAAAAGCAATCTCCTACTTGAACAATATAGCTGGTATAAGAAGCAACAATTGGCCAAGGCTCCATTTGAATGTCTACTGAATGCGGATATTGAGCCAAATCCCCATCAGGTCAATGCCTTTTGTGCGGCCATTCAAGCATTAAAGACAGGCGGCATCATTCTGGCAGATGAGGTTGGTCTGGGCAAAACAATCGAAGCTGGGTTGGTGCTTAATTATGTTCTGGACAACGGAGCAAAAAAAGTGCTGATTTCGCTTCCTGCTACTTTGAGAAAACAATGGGAAGTAGAGCTTTTGGAGAAGTTTGGACGCCAAGCTGTTATTCTGGATCGGTACACGGTTGAGCATGACCTTGCCAATGTGCAAACTCACCTTGGAAACGCAGATGAGGTTAGTATTGTCATTGCTTCTTATGATTATTCATCGAAACTAATTAAGCGCTTTCCTCATGTCAAATGGGACTTCTTGATTATTGATGAGGCTCATAATCTGCGGAATGTTTTTCATGGCACAAAGCGGGCAAAAAATCTTTATGATTTGACACACGGAATTCCTAAAATTCTTTTAACTGCTACGCCGCTACAGAATTCCCTTACTGATCTTCATGGACTGGTTTCTTTTATCGATCCTCGTATTTTCGGATCAGAAAAGGTTTTCAACCGTCGATTTGTAGATGGCTGTGATTATGAGAAATTAAAACAGGAACTTCTTCCGGTGTTATATCGCACCCTTCGACGCGATGTCGGAAAATACATGGCCTTCAGCAAGAGAACCTGTATTACGGTCGATTTCCATTTGACCGCAGAAGAAAAAGAACTCTATGATGTGACCAATGATTTTCTGCGTCGTGATCCGCTGTATTCTATTCCGAATGCGAATCGTGGGTTGATTATTCTTGTTATTCGAAAGTTGCTTGCATCTTCTAGCTTTGCTTTGATAGAGACCTTTGAAGTATTAGAAAAACGTCTTGAAAAACTCTATGAAGGTACAAAATCTGCGTATGCCCAAGAAGGCTTCGATTTATTCTGGGGGTATGTAGAAGATGAAATCGACGAGGAAGGGTTCAACGAATACGATGATGAAGAAACAGCAGAGAAGAAACAGGCTATTCAGGCTGAGCTCAAGATTGTAAGACATATTCTTGAAATGGCAAGGGCTATAAAGACGAATGCAAAGATTATTGCGTTGAGGGAAGCATTGAAATCCGCATTTGACCACCAGATTTCTGAGGGATTGAATCAGAAGGCTGTCGTCTTTACAGAGTCTAAGCGAACACAAAAATATATAGCCGCGGAACTAAGAAAATCTGGTTATAGCGAGGAAGATATCCTTCTCTTTAATGGTGACTTTGATGATGCCATGACGAAGGAAATCTTTCGAACATGGCAGGTCAAGAATTTTGGTAAAACAAACTATGGCAGAAATGTGGAATATAAGCACGCAATTGTCGATTATTTCAAGAGTCATGCCAAGATTTTGATTGTTACAGATGCTGGTTCAGAAGGTCTAAATCTACAATTTTGCAATACAATCATTAACTATGACTTGCCTTGGAATCCGCAGAAAATTGAGCAGAGAATTGGCCGTTGTCATCGCTATGGACAAACTCACGATGTCGTAGCAATCAATCTGTTGAATACGGATAATGAAGCAGATCGCAGAGTATATGATATTCTTTCTAAGAAGTTTGAACTGTTCGAGGGCGTGTTTGGTGCATCGGATGTTGCGCTAGGCGCACTTGAATCTGGTGTGAGTTTTGAAAAGCGTATTCTGGAGATTTACCAGAATTGTAAGAATATCACTGCGGTAAGGAAAGCATTTGCAGCTTTGAACAGGCAGCTAGATGCAAGGAAGAATGCTCATGCAGCAGAACTTCGCTCAATTCTGCTTACAGAAAGTAGAGAGGCGAAAGGGCAAGCGTTGGAAAAGACCAAGGCTGATATCGATAAATATCTATGTGATGTTGAATATTGGAACCAGTTTAAAGAACCAGAAGTGGATCACAAGCTACATTACTGGAAAATCGACAACTGGGGTGAAAAGATATTTGGTTCACATGGCGTTTTGTTTCTTGGAGCATTCATGGACAATACAAAACTCCTCTTCCCAGTTTTACTACTTTGTGATGAAAATGGTGAGTATATCAATTTTACTGAAGATGAGATTGTCTCCGCATTGGAGGAGGCTAATGATTCGGATGTTCGCTATTTTAAACCGACAGAAGAAGAACAATCTTATTTTCACCGGATTTATACTCGCTTGATTTCAGAAGTTCAGGATCAGCATGATAAAACTGTAGCCCCTACTATCGCATATAACAAGAAGAAGATTGAAAACTGGGTCAATATTCAACAAGAACAGCTTCATGTTCAGCTTACTGATGCTCAAAAAGAAGTTGAGGAGTACATACTTGCTGAAATGGCGGCTACTGATACGCTGGAAAAAAAGGATATCCGAAAAAAAGCAGCTGAAGCGAAGAAAAAAATGGATAAGCTGCAACACGACCTGCCTAAGCGCAGAAAAGAGATTCAAGACGAGGCGCAGGCTGAAATTGATCGATTTAATCAGTCTCAGGAAATCAATCCATTGCTTCTGATTAACATTGTCCTTAAATTTTAACAGGAGGCACCACATGGCAGATAGATTTAAGTTTGCTGAGGTTCGCCAAGAAGTCATAGAAATGTTAAAGAAAGACTTGTTGGGACCAAGTAGTGAAAATGAAATACTGAATCAAAACCCGCGCTTTGAATATATCGTGGGTATGCTTGCGCCACAAACCAGTGAAAATGATTCGAATGAGCAGGAAGTCGATGGAGATGCTTCTTTCGAAGGGGATGCAGATTATACTGCGGGTGAAGACGATGATAATGAGCCGGTCTTTACAAATCGATTTAAAACACCGTCTTCCATTGGCATCAGCTTTTACCTAGAAAGTAGTACAAAATCTTTCAATGTGGATGTGACTTGGGGCGATTACACCAAAGCTTCTGATAAAACCACTAACAAAGAGGGAAAAAAAGTTGATGTAAGCACGTATACACGTCATCCGCAGAAAGAGACAGTTGTTATTGATCTGCAAGAGTTTAGTAAGACCAAAGAATACCCTTTGGTCTGTGATTCAAATGTTATTTTATATATTTCTAAAATCGGCCTCAAGCAGGGGTATACCTTGGTAACAGCATATGTTATCAACAAGCGCAAAAATCCTGAGAGTGATATTGCTGGAATGATGTTCCAAGTCAACTTGCGTGCCTATTCCCAGGACAAAATGGATATCTTCGTGGCAGAACACATATGCAGAAAAATCCTTGCCGTCGATGAATTTTACTTTGCCCAGCGACCTATTTTAGGAAGGGGACGTGGTTGCGCAGCAACTTGGAAAGCCAATAAAAATGGACGTGCTTCTGAAATTGTATCGACATTTATTCCAGAGTACGAATTTCCAGGTGTTAGTGCTGCTTTGGAAGGATTTGACCCGTTCTTCTTCTCTATGAGAACTCTTTCTGTTGCAAAGAAAAAAGATGACATCATTAACCGGCTGAATGTCTTGGCGGATTCCTATGAGGATTGGATTCAGAAAAAATTGGTTCATGATTCAAAAATGGATGATGCTAAGTTCAAGAAAGAAATTGGCGACACAGTAATAAATAAATGTATAGAAGCTCTTGGAAGAATCCGCGCGGGCATTCAGCTACTTGTAGAGGATGATATTTCGTTTGATGCCTTTTGCTTTATGAATCGTTCCATGATTCTTCAGAGAAATATTATGAATTTCTCTAAGAAGCATGGAGCCGGTATCGAGTGTGCCTTTAGGGATTTTGTGGATCCTCGCAATCCTTCCAATAATTTTGGCTGGAGGCCTTTCCAGATTGCTTTTATTCTCATGAATCTGAAAGGTATTGTAGATCCGGAGCATGATAACCGTGAAGTCGTGGATCTTCTCTACTTTCCCACTGGTGGAGGCAAGACCGAGGCATATCTGGGCCTTATGGCATTTGTTATTGCAAATAGAAGGCTGCGTGCTGACGAGAACGATGAATACAATCGTGACGGCGGTGTAACTGCAATCTTGCGTTATACTTTGCGCCTACTTACTACGCAACAGAGAGATCGTATCACCAAGATGATTCTGGCTGCGGAACTCATCCGACAAAAAGAATATCCGAAATACGGAAAAGAACCCATCAGTATTGGTTTCTGGGTTGGTGGTACTGTGACTCCGAACACCTTTAAAGAATTGGAAGAAGATCCGGAGGATCCAGCTAAAACAAGAACAGCAAGAAGCAAGAAAAACGCTATCTACAAACAGCTGCTTACATGTCCATTCTGCGGGAAGCCACTTACAGAGGAAAATTTTTATATAGATATTCCTACAAAATCGATTAGCATCTATTGTTCGGATGATAAATGCATGTTCTATAGGTATAAACCCAGCAATAAGATGAAAATTCCGGTTTATCTGGTAGATGAAGAAATTTATGCTAAGTGCCCGACCATTATTCTGTCAACAGTTGATAAGTTTGCCCGCCTTCCGTGGGAGGTGAATACAAATGCTCTGTTTGGTCGCGTTGATAGAATTTGCAGTCGCGATGGCTATGTTGCTATTGGAGCGGACCATGCTCGGCATACTCGTACAGAAGAGTTGCCCAAAGCTACGCTTAGATCGATTAAACCATTCCTTCCGCCGGAGCTGATTATCCAAGATGAGCTGCATCTTATCACAGGACCTCTGGGAACCGTATACGGTGCATATGAAACAGTTATTGAAGATCTGTGTTCCTATACGATTGGAGGTAAGAAAATCAAGCCAAAGTATGTTGTTTCTACGGCAACTATCAAAAATGCTGCTGAGCAGACAAAATGCTTATATGGCAGAAAAGTAACTGCGCAATTTCCACCAAATGGGTTTGAAATCGGTGACAGTTTCTATATTCGTGAGGTACCGGTCGAACAAGATCCGTTTAGAAGATACGTTGGTGTCTGCGCACCAGGCCAGTCTGTAAAGACAGCTTTGCTGCGTGTATATTCGATTATCCTTCAAAGTGCTTATAATCTTTCGCTGGATGATGAGTACAAGGATGTTATTGACCCTTACTATACCCTTGTTGGGTATTATAACAGTATTCGAGAACTCGGCGGTGCCGTTCGATTGCTACAGGATGATATTCCTGACAGAATTCAGCGTATTAAGAAAAAATATGGAATGAGTAGGCAGCGTTTCCTTAATCATAAGGTTGAAATTACTTCTCGCATGCCTTCCTATGACATTCCGAAGAAACTAAGTCAGTTGGAAACTCCATATACAGATAGCAATTGCCTAGATACGGCAATTGCAACTAATATGATTGCTGTTGGTATGGATGTGGATCGGCTTGGTCTCATGGTGGTAACTGGTCAACCGAAGCAGAACTCCGAATATATTCAGGCAACGAGCCGTATTGGACGTTCTTATCCAGGCTTAGTAGTTACTTTATATAACCCTTATCGACCTCGTGACTTGTCTCATTATGAGAATTTTACTGGTTATCATGCACAGCTATATCGTTTTGTTGAAGGCACAACTGCGACACCGTTTTCCGCGCGTGCAAGAGACCGCGTGTTGCATGCACTGGTTATTTCTGCAATTCGTTTGCATTATCCGGAATTTGCAAGCAATGATGGAGCAGCAGCTATTGATAAGCTAACCGATGAGCAACTTAATGAAGTGAAGGCTCTTATCATGAATCGATTGAACATCATCAAGCCTTCTGCTAAGGCAGATGCCGAACATGAGATTGATGATTTTATAAGCAATTGGAAATTGCTGGCAACTCAATCCAAGGAACTTAGATACTATGTCTATACAACTAAAACGTATAATCGCCTAATGAACACTTATGGCGAAGTTTGTACTGATCTTGAAAAGCCGACTCTTCGTTCTATGCGTGATGTTGAGAGTGCAGCAAATATGTTCTATTACACGGAGGACTAAAAGCCTATGTTTGATAATAATAAATTAGGTGAGATTCGTCCTAATCAGTTGATAACTACATTTGGTCCAGGTTCTATTGTGGATGCCGTGAAAGATTCCGTCACGGTTCTGGACTTGAACTATTGGAAGGAAAAAGGAAAGAAAATTATAGATGGCAGATTGGCCTCATATCTGGGCGTTGACTGCTTTTATATGCCACGGACTTCTTATAGCGGAGATATTCCAGTGGTCTCATTCCCTTATATGCATGTTTGTTCCAATGTGAAATGTGGGAGAATATTTGATTTAAGAGAGAATTTTGACTTGGATCGATATCTGAAGTTTGGTGTAACTTGTCCGGAATGTCATAGACAGGCTTATCCTTCTCGTTTTATTACTATTTGTGAGAACGGCCATATGGATGATTTCCCTTGGAGCTGGTGGGTTCACGGTGGCAATACAATCTGCAAAGGTACGATGAGGATGTATTCAACTGGCAATACATCAACGCTTGCAGATATGTGGGTTAAATGTTCCTGTGGGGCACGACGGAGTATGAGCGGCGCAACGCAGCATGAGAATTTTGAAGGTATGAAATGTTCCGGACATCACCCGTTCCGGCCAAATCATAAAAATGAAAAATGCGATAAGGAAATGATTCCTTCTCAGCGTGGCGCGTCGAATGTATATTTTCCAGTAATGAGAAGTGCCATATCCATTCCACCTTGGATCAATCCGCTTTATAACTTGATTGATGAGCATTTGCGAGATATTGAACTGGCTAAGACTCTAATGGGTGACGATGGCGTGGCTAAAATTTACGAGCTCTATTTCGGTGCTTATGCCAAAGATGAATTCGATGCAGCGTTAGAACGCAGGCAACAGAACATCAAGGAATTTACTGAGATTAAGCAGATGGAATACAACGCCATTACGCATCACGCAGATCCTGTGTACGCCTCCAACAAAAAACATTTTAAGGCTGAGGAGGATCCGCTTCCGGATTATCTGCTCCCGTATTTTAAGAGAGTCATTCGCATTACACGATTAAGAGAAGTGAGAGTGCTGCTTGGCTTCACCCGTGTAGATGCTCCGGATCCAGATGCTGATGAGCAGACAAATATCGTTTATCTAAATAAGGGTAAGACTGAAAAATGGCTTCCTGCTGCAGAAGTGCACGGTGAAGGTGTCTTTATTGAGTTTAATAGGGATAGTATTGATGCGTGGTTGAGAGATCCAGAACTGGGAGCACTTTCTCAGAAATATGCGCAGTGTTATAAGGAATTCTGTGAATCTAAAGAATGGACTGTTACCACATTACGAGATGCAAGGTATGTCCTGATGCATACATTCGCACATTTGTTGATTAAGCAGATGTCAATGTCCTCGGGGTACTCTTCATCCGCTATTCGTGAGCGTATTTATTTTGGGGATGATATGTCTGGTGTGTTGCTCTATACCGGAAGTGCCGATAAAGAAGGCTCACTTGGTGGACTTGTAGAATTGGGAAATATTGATCAGCTTATTGTTTTAATGAAAGACGCTTTCCAGGAAGCACTGGTTTGCACAAATGATCCGGAATGCCTTAACAATGTGCCTGCTGGTAATAATTCAAATGGCGCGGCGTGCCATTCCTGCTGTATGATCTCAGAAACAGCTTGCGAGAATGGAAATCGCATGTTGGATCGCGGACTAATTGTGCCTATTGACGGAAGAGAAAATCAGTCTTATTTTAAAACTTTGGTGGAAGAACTATGTCAACTGGAAGTATAAGCTTAGATATTTTGTTAAACAAAATTCTCACAGATGCTATATCTGGTGGAAATGAGTCTATTAGAGCCATTCAAAAGAGATATCCATCTCTTTCTGAAAAAGAAGCTCATGAAATTCTTGCTATGGTTTCAGCGACTGCCCAAAGTAACGATGATAGCGCTGAATTAGTTGTTACAGCGCCACCTTCTTTTGCGTTGAAAACAAAACCGACAAAGGTTACCGTAAGAGAAATGCTTATGGGAGCTAGGAAGAGCATTCTAATTACCGGGTACTCCCTCTCGGATTATTTTGCCGAGTTAGTCGATTGTGTAATTCAAAAGAGCCAAGAAGGCGTTCTCGTGAAATTTTTTGTGAATGACATTGAGAGTCAGAAGGCCTTTGACCGTTTATGCTGCTATAAGGGAAAATTTCTGCGAATTTATAACTATCCAAAACAGGAAGATAAAATGTCTGCTCTTCATGCAAAGGTAATTTCTGTTGATCAAACGGATACGCTGACTACATCCGCAAACCTTTCATATCATGGACAGGAAGGAAATATCGAGCTAGGGGCACGAATCCATTCGAAAGAATTGGCTAAACAAGTAGAGGATATATTTACTTCACTGGTATTCAAAAGGATATTTGTTGAACTGTAAGCTTTATGGAGGTGCGTCAATGAATTTAAGCTTGAAACATAAGCTAATGCTGCAATCATTGAGTCCATTGGCTTTTTTGACTATTGTACGCAATTTCAAATTTACCCCCGTCAGCGAACTTGCTGAAAATCAGTCATATTGGGGAGAGTTTGTTCGCCTTAATAATGTGCTGATTGTTGTGTTTTTGTTATGTGCTACATGGATTTTAGCAGCAGTCATATCTTTTATTTCTTTTACGGCATTTAGATGGACTGATAAGAAACAAGGGTATCAACTTTCTTCCTTCGTAGAAAAAGAGGACGCAAGTTTGAATTTCTTTATGACAATGATTATCCCGCTTTTGATTGATGATGTAGGAACGATTCAGGGAGCGGTAACATTCCTTATTATTGTGGTTATGATGTGTGCGCTGCTAAGCAAAACACATTTGTACTATGCGAATCCTGTGTTGGCAATTTTAGGATACCGAGTCTATGAGGTTACCTTTAAAAGTAACCCTGACTTTAATAATGAAGTTTGCTTGGCTGTAGTAAAAGGTGGATTTCTAAAAAATCCGAGCACAGTAGAATATAAAGTGATTAATGATACAGTCCTCTACATGAAGGAGATGAACAAATGACCAAGGAAGAAATTCAGGCATCGATTAAGTCGATAATGTTTTCTGGTTCAGTCTGCGGGATTGAAATATATGCCTGCCTGCGCGATGAAAGTGGATATCAAACTAAAAAAATCAGGGCAACAGATAAGTTGCTTTCTAGTACGAAAGATAAGGTGGCGGGCTTTATCAATTGTACCTATCTTGCAGATGATGCAGAATTTGACACATCAGAAAATATTGCAGACAATAAGAAAGAATTTTATGAGATTAGTCTGACAGAGAGTTATAGCCCCTTTGCTTTCCTTGATGATGCTGAAAAGCGTACAGAGTACTACTCGGAAAGTGATAGAAATAAACTGTCTGGATTTCTTTTTAAAATCAATTTGAATGACCAGTACTTTTGGGTTTATCAACATATATACTCTGTATCAAGAATTGATCGAAGTAAAAATGTGATAGCCCTATTTATTGGAGATACATACGATGAAGTCGATAGCGATATTGTGCAGATAGATTCACGAGCAGATATAATAATCTTTTCTTCAAGTGCTGTTACGGCGAAAATGGATCTTATGCAGAGATTCTTTGGATTTGAGCAATACATTCGAGCGGGGGCACAGAAGACGATTGAGATTATTCGCAATCTGGATATTGTAGATAGCCTTGAAAAGTTTGTTGCGTTTGAAAATAAAAGTAAGTTGACAAATGCAAAGAAGTTATTAAAGGCAAAGAATTCGCCTGTTTTGCAGATGAAAAAGAACGATTTGTTAGAGAATCTGAAAAAGCATTCTCGCTACAAAACTATGTTCAAGTTTGAAGAAGATCATATTGTGATTTCTTCACAAAAAGAAGCAGCGGCATTTATTAAAATGTTGAACGATGATATTGTTCGGTCTGAACTTACAGGAAAAGAATATGACAGTTCCAGCAAAATGCTTTTGGGTCCAGTGGGAGCAAGTCAATGACTGACCAATGACAGGAAAATATAGATGAGCGATATAAGAAAGAAGGTTTCTATGTTACAGGTAATGGCAGATATAAAGCCCTATATTATCAACATGATCGCGATGATGACGAAGCGATTTGTAGAGAATGTTCTCAAAAAAGGACAGAAAAATTGGACGGCCGTTTATTGATTTAGGTATGATTAAGCTTAAAATGTAAAAAGGAGGGCCATCATGGAGCTATCAAAAGCAACCAGTGTCAACAGCCGTGCGGAAGAACTGTTTGTTCAGCTGTTCTGTGAGGCGTTCGGCCCAGAAAAGACTGAAAATCTGCAGGTTCAATACCCTTGTGTGGATATTTATGGTCGGCATCGTTATATTGATTTTGCTCTGGAATCCACTGAATCCAAAATTGCAATCGAGATTGACGGTGAGACCTACCACAACCCCAGCAAGGTGTCCGAAAACAAGTATGCCGATGACCTCCTGAAGCAGAACAGCCTGATCTATGACAACTGGAAAGTCTACCGCTGGATCTACAGCCAGCTGGAAAAGCAACCGGAAAAGGTCAAGGATGAGCTGATTACGTTTCTGGGCACCAGCCCCATGTTCAAGGCATTTGAAGCAGACCTGCCGGTGCAGATGGGACAGACCATCGAACTTCGGGATTACCAGCAGGAAGCCACCGAGAACCTGCAGAAGATGCGAGAGGACGGCAAGACCATTGCGCTGCTGTACCATGCAACCGGCGTGGGCAAAACTATCACGGCTGCAACGGATGCCATCGCCGACGGCCTGACGGCAAACGCTATCCCCAAGGGGCAGGAAGTGCTCATCGTG
>PVMN01000305.1_pt1 | contig 113691 bp, 93 predicted proteins | sample 1853401 | NCBI WGS metagenome assembly PVMN01 (sample SAMN08533510, study PRJNA380276) | Human gut metagenome, whole genome shotgun sequencing project.
ATTACGGTGTTCCCTGTCTTGTAGCAGATAAAACAACTTCCGATCTGATGGCAGAGGTCATCCGCTGGCTCAATGTGAAGCTGGCTCCCTGCATCAGCATCCACGGAGTGCTTCTTGACGTATTCGGTGAAGGTGTGCTGATCATGGGAGAGAGCGGGATCGGAAAGAGTGAGGCGGCGCTGGAACTGTTAAAGAGGGGACACCGCCTTGTGACGGATGATGTGGTGGAGATCCGCCGTGTCAGCGACGATACCCTGATCGGAAGTGCGCCGGATATTACCCGGCATTTTATTGAGCTTCGTGGTATCGGGATCATTGATGTAAAGACTCTGTACGGTGTTGAGAGTGTAAAGGATACACAGTCGATCGATATGGTGATCAAGCTGGAGGACTGGAACCGGGATAAGGAGTATGACCGCCTGGGCCTGGAAGATCAGTATACGGAATTTCTGGGCAATCAGGTTGTGTGTCACACCATTCCCATCCGTCCCGGACGAAATCTTGCCATAATCGTAGAGTCGGCGGCTGTAAACCACCGCCAGAAGAAGATGGGCTACAATGCGGCTCAGGAGCTGTATAACCGTGTACAGGCAAATTTAAAAAACGGGATGAATGACTGATATTCAGACCGGAGAAAGGAAACAGATGGAGCTTAAAGAAAAACTGCAGGCTCTTTTGGAGCTGGAGGGCTTTCCGTGCCGTTTTATGGAGCCTATGAGCAGCCACACCACCTTTCGGATCGGAGGTCCCGCAGCGGCTTATGTATGTCCGTCCGGAGAGACAGAGCTTAAAACGGTCCTCTCTTTCTGCAGAAGGGAGAAGCTTCCGTTTTTCATTCTGGGAAATGGAAGCAACCTGCTGGTCAGTGATGCAGGATATGAGGGAGTGGTTATTTCCACGACAGAGGGGCTGACGCGTCTTGAGGCAGAAGGAGAGAGGATTTTTGCATCATCCGGACAGCTTTTAAGCCGAACGGCGAAAAGAGCTTTAAAGGAGGGGCTTACAGGTCTTGAATTTGCGGCCGGGATTCCGGGAACCATAGGAGGCGCTCTGGTGATGAATGCCGGGGCCTATGGGTCAGAGATAAAGGATGTACTGGAGTATGCCAGAGTTATGACGCCGGAGGGAGAAATCCTTACTCTTGGGCCAAAGGAGCTTAAGATGGATTACCGCACCAGCTGTATCCCTGCTATGGGTTATACCGTGCTGGACGCCTGCTTTCGCCTGAAAAAAGGAAATCGGGATGAGATTGAGGCGTATATGAATGAACTGTCTTTAAAACGCAGGGAAAAGCAGCCTCTTCAGTATCCGAGTGCGGGCAGTACCTTTAAACGGCCAAAAGGGCATTTTGCGGCCAGACTCATTGAGGATGCCGGATTAAAAGGCTTTACCGTCGGCGGCGCGCAGGTGTCCCAAAAGCACAGCGGCTTTGTGATTAACAGGGGCGATGCCACAGCGGCAGATGTGATGGAACTCTGCCGTCAGATTCGGGAGCGGGTAAAGACACAGTTTGATGTGGAGCTGGAAATGGAAGTAAAGACACTGGGGAAATTTTAAGGTGGATTACGATAAAGAGTACGAGGTGAACTGACAGATGAAGCTTGTAATTGTCACCGGAATGTCTGGGGCCGGAAAAACCATTGCTTTAAAAATGTTGGAGGATCTGGGATTTTACTGTGTGGACAATCTGCCTATCTCCCTGGCAGATAAATTCGTGCAGCTGGTATCGGACGGAGGAACTGTGCAGAAGGCGGCTCTGGGGATCGATATCCGCAGCGGGGAGGGTCTAAAAGATCTGGAAGGCGTTATCGAAAAGTGGCGCAGAGAACAGATGGATGTACAGATCCTTTTTCTGGATGCAAGCAATACCGCTTTGATCAAACGCTATAAGGAAACAAGACGTTCCCATCCTCTGGCCGGAAAGGGACGGCTGGAAACAGGCATTGAAAAGGAACGAGCCAGAGTGGCGTTTTTAAAGAAGGGATCGGATTTTATTATTGATACCAGCATGCTTTTGACAAAGGAACTGCGTCAGGAGCTGGAAAAGATATTTTTAAAGGAAGAAAGCTTTAAAAATATGTTTGTTACCGTTATGTCCTTTGGCTTTAAGTATGGTATTCCTGAGGATGCAGATCTGGTCTTTGATGTGCGTTTCCTCCCGAACCCTTACTATGTGGAGGAGCTGCGTCCCCTGACCGGAGAAAACCAGTCTGTGAGAGATTATGTGATGCAGGGGAATACAGCAGAGACGTTTATAGAGAAGCTGAATGACATGATGGATTTCCTTCTTCCCAATTATATCAATGAAGGGAAAAATCAGCTGGTTATCGCTGTCGGATGCACCGGGGGAAAGCACCGGTCTGTCACCATTGCAAAGGCTCTGTATGACCATTTGAAGAGCCACGGAGAATATGGGATCCGCATGGATCACAGAGATATTGATAAGGATAGTAAACGATAACAGGGAAAGTTAAGAGGGAGCAATGTCATTTTCTTCCAAAGTAAAGGAGGAACTGTCCAGACAGTGGTCTCCGGCAAGGCACTGCCAGATCGCAGAAACAGCGGCTGTTTTAAGCCTCTGCGGCCGGGTAAAGATATCGGCCTCCGATCACTATGCCATTGAGATCCATACAGAAAATCTGGCAGTTGCAAGAAAATACTTTACATTATTGAAAAAAACATTTAATATAAATACTGATGTTTTGATTCGTCAGGGCCTGTTACCGGCCCGGAGTAAGACCTATGTTGTAGCGGTGAGAGAACATGAAGATGCTCTTCGTGTTTTACAGGCGGCGAAATTGCTGGATGAAAATGGTGAGATCGCGGAAGACCTGTCCTTAGTACACAACGTGATCGTGCAGAATGCCTGTTGCAGACGGGCGTTCATCCGGGGAGCTTTTCTTGCAGCAGGCTCTATTAGTGATCCTGAGAAGTTTTATCACTTTGAGATCACCTGCGCGTCTATGGGGAAGGCGAAGCAGCTTCAGGGGCTTATGGCATCATTTAAAATCGATGCCAGGATCGTACTGCGCAAGCGCTATTTCGTGGTATATGTAAAAGAAGGAAATCAGATCGTTGATCTTTTAAATATCATGGAAGCACCGGTCGCTTTGATGGAACTGGAGAACATACGGATCGTAAAAGAAATGCGCAACACAGTAAACCGCAAGGTGAACTGTGAGACTGCAAACATCAACAAAACAGTTTCCGCAGCGGTGAAGCAGATGGAAGATATACGCTACATCTGCGATACAGTGGGGCTTGAATCTCTCCCTGATAATTTAAAGGAAATGGCAAAACTGCGTCTGGAACGGCCGGAAGCCACTTTAAAAGAACTGGGAGAAGCGCTGGAACCACCGGTGGGAAAATCCGGTGTCAATCACAGACTGAGAAAATTAAGCATGATGGCACAGGATATACGGGAAAGATCTTAAAACAGGTACCTGGATGGAAGAGTTCCATCTACAGGAATGAGGAGGATAATTATGGTTAAAAAATCTATTAAAATTGAGTTGTCTTCAGGTCTGGAAGCACGTCCGGCAGCTATGCTGGTTCAGGTTGCAAGTCAGTATGACAGCAAGATCTACCTGGAAGCTGACTCTAAGCGTGTAAATGCAAAGAGCATTATGGGTATGATGACGCTTGGCCTGGTGACTGGTGAGTCCATCACTGTAGAAGCAGATGGTGCTGACGAAGAGCAGGCAGTTGCTGAGATCGAGAAGTATCTGCAGAATCAGTAAGAGAAGATTTCTGACTGAACCGTAACATATAAACAGGCAAAAGAGGCTGCTGCAAATGAGCGGTCTCTTTTTTTCACAAAGGAGAGTTTATGGCATTTACGCATCTGCATGTCCATACGGAATACAGCCTTTTGGATGGCTCTTCTAAGATAAAGGAGCTGACTGCCAGGGCGAAAGAACTGGGAATGGACAGTATGGCAATTACCGATCATGGCGTTATGTACGGCGTCATTGATTTTTACCGGGCTGCCAGGGAAGCGGGGATCAAGCCGATCCTGGGCTGTGAAGTCTATGTGGCTCCAGGCTCCCGCTTTGACCGGGAAAGCGGTGCCGGTGATGACCGCTATTACCACCTGATCCTTTTAGCGGAGAATAATGCGGGCTACAAAAATCTTATGAAGATCGTTTCTAAAGGCTTCGTTGACGGTTTTTACTATAAGCCCAGAGTTGATCTGGAACTTTTATCCACTTACCATGAAGGAATTATCGCACTAAGCGCCTGCCTTGCAGGTGAAGTGCAGAAATACCTGGCAAGAGGTATGTATGAAGAGGCAAAACGATCTGCATTAAGGTATTATGAGATCTTTGGGAAGGATCATTTTTATCTGGAACTTCAGGATCACGGTATACCGGAACAGAAAATGGTAAATCAGGGTCTTATGCGCCTTTCTCAGGATACAGGACTGGAACTGGTGGCTACCAACGACGTCCATTATACCTATGCAGAAGATGCCAAGGCCCATGACATATTATTGTGTATCCAGACAGGTAAAAAAGTAGCAGACGAGGATCGCCTGCGCTATGAAGGCGGACAGTATTACTGCAAATCGGAAGAGGAGATGCGAAAACTGTTCCCTTATGCAAAAGAAGCCATTGACAATACTCACAAAATCGCCGAAAGGTGTAATGTGGAGATCGAGTTTGGCGTCACCAAGCTGCCGAAATATGAAGTGCCGGAAGGCTTTGACTCCTGGACTTATTTAAATCACTTATGCCGGGAAGGTTTTAAGGACCGCTATCCAGATGATGACGGGACTTTAAGCCGCCGTCTGGACTATGAACTGGGAGTGATCCGTACCATGGGGTATGTGGATTATTTCCTGATCGTGTGGGATTTTATCAATTATGCCCGTTCCCAGAATATTATGGTAGGTCCGGGCCGTGGTTCTGCTGCGGGAAGTATTGTTTCTTATACACTGGGGATCACCAATATTGATCCCGTACGCTATAATCTGCTGTTTGAGCGCTTTCTAAATCCGGAGCGTGTGTCCATGCCCGATATTGACGTGGATTTCTGCTATGAACGCCGCCAGGAAGTTATTGACTATGTTGTGCGCAAATACGGCAAAGACCAGGTGGTGCAGATCGTTACCTTTGGTACGCTGGCAGCAAAAGGTGTAGTCCGTGATGTAGGCCGTGTGCTGGATCTGCCCTATGCCATGTGCGATTCCATTGCGAAAATGATCCCCAATGATCTGGGGATGACACTGGATAAGGCTCTTACTGCCAATCCGGATCTAAAAAAGCTTTATAACGAAAATGAGCAGGTAAAGTATCTGATAGACATGTCAAAACGTCTGGAGGGGCTTCCAAGGCATACATCCATGCATGCAGCAGGCGTTGTGATCGGCAGCCGTTCCATTGATGAGTTTGTACCGCTGTCCAGAGCAGCAGACGGCACCATTACCACCCAGTTTACCATGACTACCATTGAAGAACTGGGACTGTTGAAAATGGACTTTTTAGGGCTTCGTACTTTGACGGTTATACAAAATGCGGTGCGCCTGGCAGAAAAAGACTATGGCATCAAGCTGGATATGGATCATATTGATTATGATGATAAGAAGGTACTGGAATCTATTGGCACAGGCCGTACAGAAGGCGTGTTCCAGCTTGAAAGCGGCGGTATGAAAGGGTTCATGAAGGAACTGAAACCGGAGAATCTGGAAGATATCATTGCCGGTATCTCTTTGTATCGACCGGGTCCTATGGACTTCATTCCCCGCTACTTAAAAGGTAAAAATGATAAAACATCCATTACTTACGAGTGCCCGCAGCTGGAGCCTATTTTAAGCCCGACTTACGGCTGTATCGTTTATCAGGAGCAGGTTATGCAGATCGTCCGTGATCTGGCTGGCTATACTATGGGACGAAGCGATCTGGTGCGCCGTGCCATGAGTAAGAAAAAGACGGCTGTCATGGAGAAAGAGCGCCAGAATTTCGTTTATGGAAATGAGGCAGAGGGAGTAAAGGGCTGCATAGCTAATGGAATTGATGAAAAAACAGCCAATCATATTTATGATGAAATGATTGATTTCGCAAAATATGCCTTTAATAAGTCTCATGCGGCTGCTTATGCGGTGGTTTCTTATCAGACTGCATATTTAAAATACTACTATCCGAAAGAGTTTATGGCAGCGTTAATGTCTTCGGTTATGGACAATGTAAGCAAGTTTTCGGAATATATCCTGACTTGCCGTCGTATGATGGGTATTGCCATTCTGCCGCCGGATATTAACGAAGGAGAAAGTGGGTTCTCTGTATCAGGAGACGGCATACGCTACGGCCTTTCTGCGATCAAGAGTGTGGGAAGACCGGTTGTGGATGCGATCCTGGAAGAACGGAAGAAAAATGGTATCTTCAGCTCTATGGAAGATTTTATCAACCGTATGACCAATAAAGAAGTAAACCGCCGTACCATTGAGAATTTTATTAAGTCAGGAGCCATGGACTCTCTTCCTGGTACCAGAAGGCAGAAGGTTGCCGTGGCGCCGGTCTTGCTGGATAATAAGGCAAGAGAACGCAAAAATGCCTGGGAAGGCCAGATGAGCCTGTTTGACCTGGTATCAGAGGAAGATAAGAAGGAATTTCAGGTATCGTTCCCGGATGTGGGAGAGTATTCCAAAGAAGAACTTCTGGCTTTTGAAAAAGACATTCTGGGAGTGTATATCAGCGGCCATCCTTTGGATGATTACGAGGGACTCTGGAGAAAAAATATCTCTGCCACAGCAGCTGATTTTATTGTAGATGAAGAAACAGAAGAAGCGGCAGTGAAAGATGGCATGAAGGTGGTAGTAGGCGGTCTGGTGACTGGAAAAGTGGTGAAAACCACAAGAAGCAACCAGCTGATGGCATTTATCACATTGGAAGATTTAATGGGCTCTGTGGAAGTAATCGTTTTCCCGAAAAATTATGAGGCAGACAGAGATCTGTTAACAGAAGATTCCAAAATCTTTATCAAGGGAAGAGTGTCTTTAGGTGATGAACCTGTAGGCAAACTGGTTTGTGAGCAGGTGATCCCTTTTTCAAAAGTTCCAAGACAGCTGTGGCTGCAGTTTGAGGATAAAGAAACTTATCAGGCAAAAGAAGGGACTATTTTAAGCATTCTGAAAGAAAGCGAAGGCCAGGACAGTGTGGTCATCTACTTAAAGAAGGAACGGGCAAAGAAAATACTGCCGGCAAACTGGAAGGTAGAGGCTTCACGGGAGCTTCTGGAAAAACTGATCGGCCAACTTGGTGAAAATAATGTCAAAGTAGTAGAAAAAACTTGATTAATCTGGGAAAATGAATTAGAATAGCGTTGTATTTATTGACGAACAAAAGCAACGTGCATCAGAATCGGAGATGTGCTTAAAACAAGGAGGTAGATTGGTATGGCAAAGTCAGTTAAAACCATTGGAGTATTAACCAGCGGAGGTGATGCTCCTGGAATGAACGCAGCCATTCGTGCGGTTGTAAGAGGTGCGATCAACAGAGGTCTGAAGGTAAAAGGTATTATGAGAGGTTATGCCGGACTTTTAGATGAAGAGATCGTGGATATGGACACAACCAGTGTATCTGATATTATTAACCGCGGCGGTACCATTCTTTATACAGCAAGATGTCTGGAATTTACGACACCGGAAGGTCAGGAGAGAGGTGCTGAGATCTGCCGTAAGCATAACATTGACGGTATCGTAGTAATCGGCGGTGATGGCTCTTTCCGCGGCGCAGGAAAGCTTTCTGCACTGGGAATCAACACCATCGGCCTTCCTGGAACCATTGACCTGGATATTGCATGTACGGATTATACCATTGGCTTTGATACAGCTGTAAACACAGCCATGGAAGCAATTGACAAGATCCGTGATACATCTACCTCCCATGAGCGATGCAGTATTGTTGAGGTAATGGGACGTAATGCCGGTTATATTGCCCTGTGGTGCGGTATTGCAAACGGAGCAGAAGATATCCTTCTTCCGGAGCGCTACGACGGAGATGAGCAGGCTCTTATTAATCGTATTATTGAAAACCGTAAGAGAGGAAAGAAGCACAATATCATCATCAATGCAGAGGGAATCGGACATTCTGGTTCTATGGCAAAACGTATTGAAGCAGCTACCGGTATTGAGACACGTGCTACTATTTTAGGTCACATGCAGCGTGGTGGTACGCCTACCTGTAAGGACCGTGTATATGCCTCCATTATGGGCGCAAGAGCTGCTGAACTGCTGGCAGAAGGAAAGAGCAACCGTCTGGTAGCTTATAAGCATGGTGAGTTTGTAGATTATGATATTCAGGAAGCGCTGAATATGAAGAAGGATATCCCGGAATCTCAGTATGAGATCTCCAAGCTGCTGGCAAGATAAGGGTTGCAGCCTGATTTTGCGAATATCCTTTGGTTTTCGCTGTTTATGATAAGGATATAAAGTCCGCCGTTACTGGCATCTGCCGGTGCAGCGGACTTTCATGTGTATAGAAAAATGATGTAAGGCTGAACTGCAGCAGAAAAGCAAAGGGTTAATGAGAATTTTAACAGAAAGGATGAGAAAGTATGACAGATAAAGTGGTGCTTTGTGGAGCTAATTCCTATGAGCAGAAATACTATTTCAACGAAGAGTTCCAGTCTCTGCCTCAGTCTGTAAAAGACGAACTGCACATTATGTGCGTTCTTTTTACAGAAGATGTAGGCGGGATTCTTACTATGGAATATGATGAAAAAGGAAATCTGGATTTTCAGGTTATTTCTGAAGAAGGAGATTATCTTTTTGACGAGATCGGAAGTGTCCTTAAGATCAAGGAATATCAGGAGACGAAAAAAGAACTGTTAGAGGCTTTGGAGCTTTATTACAGGACTTTCTTTCTGGGAGAAAATGTAGACTGGGAAGAAGAAAAGGAAAGTCAGGAAGACGAAAATAAGGGAGAAGCAGATGAAATTTAGGATCGGTGATACCCTTTTAGATAATAATGTATTCCTGGCGCCGATGGCAGGTGTTACAGATCTGCCCTTCCGCCTGCTTTGCAGAGAGCAGGGAGCTGGAATGTCAGTGACGGAAATGGTCAGTGCCAAGGCTATTTTATACAAAAATAAGAACACAAAAGAGCTTCTGGCAGTAGATCCAAAAGAAGGACCAGTGTCGGTACAGCTGTTTGGTTCAGATCCTCAGATCATGGCGGATATTGCAGCTCAGATCGAAGATGGCCCCTATGTGGCTATTGATGTAAATATGGGATGCCCGGTACCAAAGATCGTTAATAACCATGAAGGTTCTGCTTTGATGAAAGATCCGGCCCAGGCAGAAAAAGTACTGTCTGCTATGGTAAAGGCAGTGAAAAAACCGGTAACTGTAAAATTCCGCAAAGGCTTTAACGACCAGAGCATTAATGCGGTGGAATTTGCAAAAATGGCAGAAAGCTGCGGTGTGGCGGCAGTGGCAGTTCACGGGCGAACCAGGGAACAGTATTATTCCGGAAAAGCAGACTGGGATATTATCCGTCAGGTGAAAGAAGCAGTGAAGATCCCGGTGATTGGAAATGGAGATGTGTTTACTCCGGAAGATGCTAAAAGACTTTTTGAGGAAACCGGCTGTGACGGCATCATGGTAGGCAGAGGGGCCAAGGGAAATCCATGGATCTTTAAACGGATCACCCATTATCTGGAAACAGGAGAACTTCTTCCTGGTCCTACCCTTATGGAAGTACGGGATATGATCCTGCGCCATGGAAAGATGCTTACAGAGTACAAAGGTGAGATGATCGCTATGCGGGAAATGCGCAGCCATATGGCATGGTATACCAAAGGAATGCGCAATTCTGCAGCATTGCGCTGTGAGATCAATCAGGTGGAGACGCTGGAGGGACTGGCAGAGCTTTTAGAAAAGCGGATGGAAGTGGAATAAAGAAGAAAAGAGACAATTATTAGTGAGATGATTGTCTCTTTCTTTTTTTTCTGCTATAGTGGTTAGTGTGAACTTACTCACACGTGACTTTGAGCGAACATACATATTTAGGAGGTTTTATGGAATTACGGCAGCTGGAATATTTTATAATAACTTGTGAAAAGGGCAGCTTTAATCAGGCTGCGGAATGCCTTTATACGACACAGCCAAATGTCAGTAAAGTTATCAGTTCCCTGGAAAAGGAATTAGGACGTCCGCTTTTTGAGCGCAGCAGCCGCGGTATCCGAATTACGCCATATGGAGAAGTAGTACGGGAATATGCCCATAATATCCTTCATAATGTTCGTCTGATTGATTCATTGAGTGATCACAATCAGGGAAAAAAGTTTAGTCTTGCAACTTATCCAAGCAACATGATTTCTAATCTTCTCACCGATTTCTATAAAGAGATGGGTAATACTTATGTTGTGGAACACTTGGAAGGAACGGTGGAAGAAATCAGTAACCGGGTGGCGCAGGGGCTTTCTGAGATTGGGATTGTCTATATTGCGAAGAAACAGCTGAGCCAGTTTCAGCATATCCTTTCTCATAAAAAACTAAAATTTACTCCATTGGATGAAAAAGAAGCTTGTGTTTATGTTGGTCCTCATCATCCGCGCTATCATGATGAAAGTATCGATTTTCAGGATCTTTCTACTCTTTCGTTTGTTTGTGGGGTTCGGGATTTTTTCTCAGTAGAGCATCATTTAAGTCATGTCAGCCTTGGCGCTATCAGTACAGAACAGCTTCATTATTCTGTCTATACCAATAGCGATCATCTGACGATCAATTTGCTGATGAATACAGATGTATGCAGCCTTGGAATTAATTTTCTTCATGACCGTTATCGGCAGTATGATATACAGCAGCTTAGGATCAATAACTGCGAACCATTTCTTCTTATTGGTTATATTTGCCCGGAAAATGGAAAAATAAGTGAGGCATCCAGCTGGTTTATCCAGCATTTTCAGGCAATTTTATAAGATTGTTATAACGTTTTGGAATAACTAAGCCCCTCCAAATTCATTAGTAGTAAGTCATGGCTAACCTGTGTTATACTGTTTTTCGTTCCAATGACAGGAACAGAAAATAATGATCGATATGTTACACAGGAGGAAACTGATTATGAAAAAAAGATGGGGCACATTGCTTCTTGCAGGTCTCTTAGGTACCGCTGTATTAAGCGGCTGCGGTTCATCCGCTTCTGATTCTGCAGAGGAAACTGCAGCGGATTCTGCGGCAGCAGAAACAAAAGCTGCGGCGGACACAAAAAAAGAAGATCTGATCTTTGTAAACTACCGCGATATCCGCGATCTGAATCCACATTTATATGCGGGAGAAATGTACGCACAGGAAATGCTGTACGAGGGTCTTGTTAACATTACTGCAGATGGTTTTGAAGGCTGTCTGGCTGAGAACTGGGATGTTAGTGAAGACGGCAAAATTTATACATTTCATATCCGTCCGGGAGTCACATTCTCCGATGGCGAGAAATGTGATGCCTATGCGATCAAAGCAAACTTTGACGCGATCTTAGAAAATAAAGATCGTCACACCTGGTTGGAGATGATGCATTTATTGGTTGGTGTAAACGCTCCTGATGAAAATACATTTGTTATTGAGCTGTCTGAGCCTTATTATCCGCTTTTAACAGAACTTGGTGTTACCAGACCGTTTGCAATGATTTCTCCGAAAGCTATGAAAGATGGAAGCACCAAAGATGGGGTAGAAGCCTACATTGGAACAGGTCCGTATGTTTTAGACGAGTTTGTAACGGATGAGTATGCAATTTTCAAGGCGAACCCGACTTACTGGGGTGAACAGCCAGATATCAAGACGATTACAGTTAAGGTTATCCCGGATAATCAGACTCGTATTCTGGCATTGGAAAAAGGTGAGATCGATATGATCTTTGGAAAAAATATGATCGATGCAGACGCGATCAATCAGTATTTGAACAACGATAAGTTTACGGTAGAACTTTCTGACCCTACTTCTACCAGACAGATCGTTTTGAATACTTCCTCTGATATTCTTGCAGAGAAGGAGGTTCGTATTGCTCTTCAGCACGCAACCAACAAGCAGAATATCTCTGATGGTATTTTTTATGGCTTAGAGAAACCGGCAGACACTTTGTTTGCTTCTACAGTACCGTATTGTGACATTGATCTGGTGCCTTATGAATATGATCTGACTTTGGCGGGACAGATCCTGGATGAGGCTGGCTGGAAAATGGGTTCCGGAAATATCCGTGAAAAGGAAGGAAAACAGTTAAATATCGACCTGCTTTACAACAGTGACAGTGTAACAGAAAAATCAATAGCCGAGTATTTGCAGAGTGAATATCAGACAATTGGAGTAGCATTAAATATTCATGGTGAGGAGGAGCAGTCTTATCGTGATAACATGAAGGCTGGTAATTTTGATATGGTATTTAATATCTGCTGGGGAACACCGTATGATCCGCAATCTTCTCTTGCAGCAATGCGGGCTCCTGTATATGGAGATTATGCAGCACAGCTTGGCCTTGATGATAAAGCAGAGATAGATGCTGCTATTACAGAAATCCTGATCACAACAGACGAAGGAAGACGGCAGGAACTTTATACTTATGTTTTAAATCATCTTCATGAAGATGCTGTCTATATTCCGTTGACTTATGAGTGCAACAAAGCAATCTATCGTTCTGACATGAAGGGATTCCACTTCACTCAGACGCAGTATGAGGTTCCGTTCCAGGATTTTTCGTTCTAAAACGGACAAAAACGGCTGCGGTTCTTATGCATGCCGGGTAACGGAATCGTGCTGAAATACCAACACAAAGCCGTCTCTTTTGAGGCGGCTTTGTTTCTCAACGGAGGTAAATCATTTGAAACCATATATTATTAAGCGGGCGTTATCTGCAATTCCGCTTTTAATTATTATATCTTTTGTGTGTTTTGTATTTATCAATCTGATCCCGTCAGATCCGGCTGAAGTTGCACTGCGCGTCCGGCAGGTCCCGATCATCACAGAAGATGCCATTGCCCAGGTTCGGGCAGAATTAGGTCTCGATAAGCCTTATCTGGTACGTTATTTTACATGGGTATTGAATTGCTTAAAAGGGGATTTTGGCATCAGTTATGTTAATCCGGCCCGCACAGTGTCTGGAGAACTGCTTCGCTGTATGCCGGCTACTTTGCAGCTGGCAGGTGCGTCTCTGCTGATGGTGATCATTTTAAGCTTGCCCATTGGTTTTTTGTGTGCAGTATACAAAGATGGCTGGTTTGACCGGATCATGAGATGCATTGTTTTTATGACCACAGCTATGCCTGCTTATTGGGTCGGGCTGCTTATGATGTGGCTGGTTTCTATTAAACTGGATCTTTTGCCAACCAGTGGAAATGGAAGCTGGAAACATTTGATCCTGCCTGCTTTTACGGTGTCTTTGAGTTATATTTCCACGTATATCCGCTTGATCCGCAATAATATGCTGGAAAATATGAAACAGGATTATGTGCTTTATGCCAATGTGCGCGGACTTTCTCAAAAAACGATCTTGATCAGGCATATACTGAAAAATTCTATGCACACCTGTATTGTAGCAATTGGTATGAGTATCCCGCAGCTGATTTCAGGAACGATCGTTGTAGAAAATGTGTTTGCATGGCCAGGACTAGGTACACTTTGCATCAGTTCCATTTTTAATCGGGATTATCCTGTGATCCAGACTTACGTGCTTTTGATCGGTGTGCTGTTTGTTGTATTTAATTTGCTGTTTGATATTTTGCAGACGATCTCAGATCCGCGTATGAGAAAGGAGAGCCATTAAATTATGCTTTATCGTTTTTTTCATAACAAAACTGCGGTTGGTACAGTTGGGCTGGTGCTGATCGTGGCATGTATGGGGATTTTTGCGCCGTGGATCGCTCCTCATGATCCGTATGCTGCAGATATTCTCAACAAATTTGCGCATTTCAGCAGAGAATATCCTCTTGGCACGGATAATTTGGGGCGTTGTATTCTTTCGCGTATGATCTATGGTATTCGTCCAACTCTTGGGCTTGCAGTACTCACTATGCTTGGCACCATCGGCCTTGGCGCTTTGATGGGACTTCTTGCCGGATATTTTCGTGGGATTACAGAGGAACTAATTATGAGAGTGGTGGATGTAATGCTTTCCTTTCCCAGTCAGATCATGGTATTTGCTGTTGTTGCGCTTCTTGGAATTAACGTGCAGAATGTGATTTTGGCCAATGTCTTTATTAAATGGGCCTGGTATGCCCGCATGATCCGCACAGGTGTTATGCAGTACCGCGATAGAAATTTTGTTCAGTTTTCACGTTGTATTGGTACCCCGGAGCATTTTATCCTGTTTCGTCATCTGGTGCCATCCATAGCAGCGGATCTGGCAGTGCTTTCTTCCCTGGATGTAGGCTGGGCGATCATTAATATTTCTACTCTGTCCTTTCTGGGCCTTGGTGTACAGGCTCCTACACCAGAATGGGGGACTATGCTTAGTGAAGCAAAAAATGTTCTGACCAGCAATCCAGCCCAAATGCTGGTACCAGGAATTGCCATTGTTGTTCTGGTATCTGCTTTTAATCTGATGGGTGATGCGATCCGGGATGTTTTGGATCCAAAGGAGGTGCTGTAACGGATGTCTGCTGTCTTAAAAGCTGAAAATTTGAATGTAACACTTATAAACCGCAAAATGTCTAAAAAGCTGGTGGAAAATGTGAATTTTGAAATACATCCTGGAGAGTGCCTGGGAATTTTAGGAGAATCTGGCAGTGGAAAAAGCATGACAGTAAAAGCGATGCTTGGTCTGTTAGATAAAAACTTTCAGATTTCCGGTAATGCCGTTTTCCATGGAAAAAATCTTTTGCAGGTGTCAAAAGAAGAACTGCGCCGTCTGTGTGGAAATCGTATTACCATGGTATTACAAAATCCCATGACTTGCTTTGATCCTCTATATCGCATTGGAAGCCAGATGGCTGAAACATTTGCTGCCCATACGACATGGACAACGCAGGAAATCCATTCGCAGTGTCTGGAAATTCTGGAACAGATGCGAATCCAAAATGGGGAAGAAGTTTTGGAAAAATATCCTCATCAGCTTTCTGGAGGTATGCTCCAGCGTATTATGATCGGCATTGCCATGGCGCTGCAGCCGGAACTTTTGATCGCAGATGAGCCGACAACAGCCATTGATGCGATTACCCAATATGAGATTCTGGAAGAGTTTGTGCGGATCAAAAAAGAAAATCATACAGCTATGCTGTTTATCACTCATGATCTGGGAGCAATTTCAAAAGTGGCAGATCATATTTTGGTCATGAACAGCGGCCGTGTTGTTGATAGTGGAAGTTTTGAACATATTCTTACTCACGCCAATGACTCGTACACTCGTATGTTGGTAGAAAAGCGTTCTGATGTTATGCACCGCTATTGTCAGATCCTGCATGGAAAGGAGAAGATGGAATGCTTGAATTAAAAGATGTCTGCGTCAGCTTCCGCAGTGAACGTCAGGAAAAAATTTTTGGAACTACCCGGCATCAGGTGCTTTTTAATGTATCCGTGCATGTTCCCAAGGGTACTTGCCTTGGAATACTGGGAGAATCTGGAAGCAGAAAATCCACGATGGGTCGTGTGATCTGCGGGCTGTTAAAGCCTGACAGCGGAGAACTCCTGATTCGTGGTACGTCTGTATATGCCTCCAGAAGTGGACGGAAAAATCTTCAAAAACGGTTAAGTGTGGTGTTTCAGGATTATACTACATCGGCTAATCCGCGTTTTAGGGTAAAAGAAATCATTTCAGAAGGTCTTAGGGCGAGAGAACGCAATCAAAAGATAAAATTAAACCATCCAGAAGAAATCCGTCGGTTATTAGAACTTGTTGGATTGAATAGCACTTACGAAGAGAGATATCCTCACGAGTTGTCCGGCGGTCAGCTTCAGCGTGTCTGCATTGCACGGGCAGTGGCCTGCCAGCCGGAAATTATTTTGTTTGATGAGGCGATTTCTTCTCTTGATGCGCATACCCAGGTGCAGATCATGGATCTTTTGCGTGATCTGAAAGGAAAACTTGGTCTGACCTACATTTTCATTACCCATGATTTAACATCTGTTACCTATCTTTGTGATGATGTACTTTTTCTTTACCGTGGTCATATTACGGAACATATTCCTGTATCCTGTATTGCAAATACAAAGGATGAATACGCAAAAAAGCTGTTGGCTTCGATCATTAAATTCTAATGATCAGGATCAAAATAAAAGGAGTATATTTCAATGAAATTGTCTGAATTAAAAGCTGGAGACGGGAAGAAGCAAAAACTCCGGCTGCCGATCATCAGTCCGTATCCCATAGAAATAACCGTGATTTGCGGCAGAAATCCAGGAAAAAGCCTGGTTGTTACTGCAGGAGTGCATGGATGCGAATATGTGGGAATCGAAGCGCTCCGCAGCTTATGCATGGAATTAAACCCAGATGATATTTCTGGTCGGGTGATTTTGCTTCCGCTTGTAAATCCAGAAGGTTTTTATCAGGGGGCGAAGCAGATCATCCCGACGGATAAACAAAATTTAAACAGAATGTTTCCGGGAAATAAAGCTGGCTCTTTTTCCAGCCAACTTGCAAAAAGCCTGGAAGAAACTTTGTATCAGGAGGCCGATTTTTTTATGGATCTTCATGGCGGCGATGTAAATGAAGCCCTGACTCCATTGATCTTTTTCCCAACTGCCGTTTCCGAGAAACTAATGCACCAGACAGCGGCTGCCGCAGCTGCTCTTTCTGTGTCTTATCGTGTGGCTTCCACAGCGAAAAATGGACTTTACAGCTGGGCTGCGCAGTGCGGGATTCCATCATTGCTGGTAGAGCGGGGAGAACGTGGTTTATGGAGTCAAAGAGAAGTTGAAGCATGCAAAAATAATGTATATGAGATGATGTGGCATCTTGGAATGATCGATGAGGCACGGATGCCGGATACAGCAGTGTTTCAAACTCAAGTTTCCGCATTACCTCCTGACCAGGTTGAAATTCGAGAGACTTTTTATGAAGAATCTCCCTGTGACGGTTTCTGGTATCCTGCTATGATGCAGGCTGGGCAATTTCTTTCTAAGGGTGATCTGATCGGTACTTTAAAAGATTTTGCAGGGGAAGAAATGTTTCGCTGCATTGCACCTTTTGATGGTGTAATACTCTACTATACATTAAGTCTTGGAGTGAAAGCGGGAGATCCACTAACTGCATTCGGCAGGATAGAAAAATGATATGATAAAATAAAAATACCGTTGAAAAGTAATCTGAATAAGCTTTTCAACGGTGCTTTTTTATGGTAAATTTCTTTTGGAAATTATTTGCTTTGTAAAAAAATGACACAGTAGTTTGATGATATTAATTAAGAAAGTGAAAAAATCAATCAAACATGTTTTAAAAAGATACATGTTTTGAAAATAAAAAGATATAGGACTTATCTTAATTAATACAGGTAAAGACGAAAAAAAGGAAATTAAAATAGTGAAAAAAGGAGAAAAACAGGGAAATGTGCCTAAAAAATGAAGAAAAAATTGAAAAAATATTAAAAAAACATAAAAATAACTTGACTTATACCAATACATGTTGTATGCTTGCGGTACCATACAGTTGCAGACAGGAAAGGAGGGCAACACTGTGAATAAATTATCAAATAAACCTTTGTATGATCAGGTATTTGACCAGATCAAAGATATGATACGCAGTGGAGCTTACCGCACCGGGGAGCAGCTTCCCAGTGAAAAAGAACTGATGGAACGTATGGGAGTAAGCAGAGTAACTGTACGCCAGGCCCTTCGTCTTCTTGCGGATGCAGGAATTATAGAAACCTGCAAAGGAAAAGGAAGCGTTGTTTGTGTAGACTGGAAAAATCTGCTGGATCCTGGAGAATTAAAGGATCAGGCGGAAAAGTACTGGCAGCAGTTTGAACTTTCTACAAAAGCCAGACGGCTGATTGAACCTGCTATTGCAAAACAGGCGGCGCTGGTGGCTACACCGGAAGACATTGCCAGACTGGAACGTATCCATGCAAATGACCAGGTGGTGATCGAAAGCCCGAATCTGTATATAGAAGAGGGAAGAGGACTTCAGTCTTTCCACGGCTGTTTGTGGGAGATATTAAAGAACCCGCTGCTGGAGCCGGTATGGAATGCAGTTGTCCTTCCTTCCAATGAAATACGTTCTCTGCCTTTGATCTTTCCTGTAGATCAGGAATTAAATAGAGAACAGGTACATATCCAGCATGGAAACATTCTGGAAGCAGTGCGAAACCACGACGGTGATTATGCATATTTTCATATGTTAGTTCACTGCGACTGGATCTACAGCACGTATAAACAATATTTTGAAGAATTCTGCAGGTAACTGCCTGCGGAGGTTCTTTATCTTATGGTTTCATTATTTCATAGTTATCATTTATTTTGGCTGTAATTTTCTCAGACAGTGCAGGGCCCGTACCGCCTGAGGATATAGCATAGATAGTGTGTACTTACAAAATCTGGTTTCACCGATTTTGCAGGCGCATTTAGTTTTACATCATTTGGAGGTGCAGTAATGAAGTACGATTTTAATAAAGTACAGGACCGCATTGGCTCTGACTCCATCAAGTGGGAAAAACAGCTGAAATTCGGCACACGGACAGGACTTCTTCCTTTCTGGATCGCTGATACCGACTTTGCAACATTGCCGGAAGCAGTAGAGGCAATGAAGAAACGTCTGGAGCATCCGGTTTTCGGATATACCACTACTGGAGAGAGAACTCTGGAAACAGTTAGAAGCTGGTATAAGCGCCGTCATCAGGTAGATCTGCCTGTCAGTGCTTTTTCCCCTTCTGAAGGTGTTGTAACATCCATCTGGTTCTCTATCCGCGGCTTTACACAGCCTGGAGACGGAGTTTTAGTATTTACTCCTGTATATGACCCGTTTTTTGCTGTGATCAACAACCAGGGGAGAAAACAGGTTGACTGTCCACTGGTTTATAGCGAAGGCCGTTATGTCATTGACTGGGAAGATCTGGAAAAGAAATTATCCGGTGGAGATGTAAAGGCAATGATCTTCTGCAACCCTCATAACCCGGTAGGCCGTGTATGGACAGAGGATGAGGTCAGAAAGATCGTAGAGCTGTGTAAGAAATACTCTGTATGGCTGTTCTCTGATGAGATCCATGGGGATGTAGTTCTTTACGGACATCAGTATACTTCTGTTGCATGTTTCGCTGATGTGTATGATCATATGCTGGTTTACACTGCTATCAGCAAGACCTTTAATATGGCAGGTCTTCATTCTTCCTGTACTATTATCCCGAATGCGGAATATAAGAAGATCCAGGAGGATACACTGCGCCAGGCATGGCTGATGAGCCCTAACTGCATGGCAAACAGCGCCATCGAAGCCTGCTATACATATGGGGATGAATGGGTAGATGAACAGAATGCATATCTTACAGAAAATGCTGAATTTGTTACCAGCTATCTGAAAGAACATGCACCGCAGATCAAACCTGTTAAGCCAGAAGGTACTTATTTGATGTGGTTAGACTGCAGCGGACTTTCCATGACTTCCGAGGAGATGGTAAAGATCCTGGCATCTGAATATAAGATGGCAGTAGGAGGAGGAGCCGGATATCAGGGCAATGGAGAACATTTCCTCCGCTTTAATATCGGCTGTCCAAGAGAGACTCTTGAAAAGGGTATGGAAATACTGGCACAGTTTGTGGCAGATAAGAAAGGGGTATAACTATGGAAAACAAAAAACTGAATTTCTGGGAATGCATGAGTTTCTGTATTGGCCAGATCGTTGGTTCCGGTGTATTTGTACTGACTGGTATCGTAATCGGACTGACCGGACACGGCGCACCTTACGGCTTTGTTCTTGCAGCACTGATCGCTGTATGTCAGCTGGTTCCAATGGCAACTCTGGCATCCAGTATGCCTGCAACCGGAGGCAGCTATGTGTATGCTAAAAAACTGATCGGACCAAGAGCATCTTTCGTATTTTTGATGATGTTCGTTCTCCAGCAGGTACTGATCGCAACCTTTGCCATTGGCTTTGCAAGCTATGTAGCTGTTATCTTCCCGAATGTAAATCAGAAATTAGTAGCACTTGGTGCATTGACCTTAGCAGTAGTAGTAAATATGATTGGCCTTAAGACTTCTGCAAAAGTACAGAAGTTCATGGTAGCATTATTGCTGATTTCTCTGTTTATTTACATTGTATTTGGTCTTCCTAAGGTAGACTGGTCTGCACTGGCATTGAATAAAGAAAATATTATGCCAAACGGTCCAATGAAATTTCTTCGCGGTGCTGCAATGCTTTCCTTTGCATGTGCAGGTGCTAAGTTCTTAGCTGAGAATGGCGGTGAAGTAGAAAATCCTGGAAAGACTATTCCGAAAGCCATGGTATTTTCTACACTGCTTGTTGCAATTTTCTATGCTTTAGTTGGTATCGTTGCTGCCTGCGTTCTTCCTGTAGAAGAAGTAGCTGGTGTAAATATCTCTGTAGTAGCAAAATCCGTATTCCCTGCACCGATCTACCTGTTCTTCGTAATCGGCGGTGCCTGGTTCGCATTACTGACCACTTTAAATGGTACCTTATCCTGGACCACACGTTCTCTTCAGAGAGCTGCTATGGACGGATGGCTGCCAGAGGCATGTGCAAAGGAAAATAAGGGCGGTACACCTGTTATCCTGTTATTATTCTTCTTTGTAGTTGGTATTATTCCGATCGTAACTGGTATGAATACTTCTGATATCGCAAACATGGGTACTGGCTGTGGTAAGCTGACTGACCTGTTAATGGTATATGCCTGCTTCCGTCTGCCTAAGGTATTCCCGGAAGAATACAGAAAATCTGCTCTGTACATGAGCCCTGCAAAGTTAAATGTAGCTCTGGCAGTTGTATTCGTTGTACTGGCAGCTACTTCCTATGTCAGCCTGTCCAGCTTAAATGCAAGACAGTTCCTGTACATTGGTCTGTTTATCCTTGCAGCGATCGTGCTGATGTTAGTTCGTTATAAGAACGTAAAAGATAAAATGGATCAGCAGTAATCACTGTTTGATACCGGTAGACGCGGTGATATGTTGCAGCAGTGACATTGTCGCCGCGTTTCCATGTTATATACAGGAACATGAAGATCAACGGGAGGTAGAATTATGAAATATGCAGTAGTAGGCTTCGGTACAGCCGGCTACCATGCAGTGAAAAAGATCCGTAAACTGGATAAAGAAGGATGCATTGACGTCTACAGTAACACAGGACGGGCTCCTTATAATCCTATGCTGACCACCTATTATGCTTTTGGAAAACTGGAATATGAGGGAATGTTCCCTTTTGGTGATCTGGAGCAGATTCAGAAAGAGGTGGACTTTAACCTTCGCAGAGAGCAGGTTGTGAAAGTTCACGGATCAGAACATCTGGTAGAAACAGAAAAGGGATCAGAAAAATACGATCGTATCCTGATCGCTACAGGCGCAAGAGCCTTTGCGCCTCCTGTAAAAGGACTGGAGCCTGAGGATGCATTTTTAATGCGTACAGTAGAAGATGCCCTTCGTTTTAAAGACAGACTGAAGAAAAATGATATTAAACATGCGGTTGTGATCGGTGCTTCCATGGCTGGTATTAAGGTAGTGGAAGTCCTGCACAAATACGGCATTGAAACATGGCTTTTAGATCTGGCAAGCTACATCTTCCCTCTGGCAGCTTATAAAGAGGTGGCAGAAGAAATTGAGAAGAGAGTAGAAGCTCAGGGCGTTCATTTAATGTTTGGTGTGACCATTGACCATATGGAACAGGAAAATGGAGAAAAAGTGGCTGTCCTTACAGACGGAAGCCGTATTCCTGCGGATATCGTTGGCCTTTGCATTGGTACGAGAGCGATTACGGAGACGGTTCAGGGAGAAGTTGAGATTGGAAGAGGCATTGTGGTAGATGACCATATGCGTACTTCTGTTCCGGGCATTTTTGCTGCAGGAGACTGCTGTGAAGGCAATAACCTGGAAAGCGGACAGAACCAGATCATCGGTCTGTGGGCCAATGCCAATCATCAGGGTGAAACTGCCGGCATCAACATGGCAGGGGGAGATATGACTTATAAAGGCAATATTCTTCATAACATCACCCATTTTATGAACATGGACTTTATTGGTTTTGGAGACAACTGTATGCAGGGAGAGATCCTGGAATATGGTTCTCTTTCCGAAGACCTTTATATCCGTCTGGTGATAGATGGAAAACGCATTGTAGGTGCTAATATTTTAGATAATTATCGTGTCAGCGGCATTATTAAAAACTATATGCTGCGACTGTTTGCAGGTGAACAGTTTGCTCTGCCGGATTATCAGCGTGCGATGCTGGTAAAAGCAGGACTTTCCGTTCCTTTTATAGAAGAAGTTGAGGAGAAGATCCATGGATAGTTTAGAGGCTTTAAAAAAAGCAAAGATACCGGGACCGGAGACCGGCATTGAAAAAAAGAATACGGTCTGTGCTATCTGCTCTCCGGCATACAACTGCGGTGTGTGCGCTTATGTAAAAGATGGAAAAATGGTAAAGCTGGAAGGCTTGGATGAGCATCCGAGAAATAAGGGATGCCTTTGCACAAAAGGATTGTCCGGCCGTGGCTTTGCTTACAGAGAAGACCGTATAAAAACTCCCCTTCACCGTACTGGCAAAAGAGGAGAAGGAAAATTTGAACCCATCACCTGGGATGAGGCTTATAAGGAGATCGCTGAAAAGTTAAATCATATCAAAGCAACAGACGGGCCTCAGGCAGTGGCATTTTTCGGTGGGTACAATAAATGGTTCCGTCCGTGGCTGCGCCGTTTTGCCCATTCCTTTGGAACTATGAATTATGGTACAGAGTCCAGTACCTGTATGACTACCGGCTGGATGGCATGGAAAACAGCCATAGGACAGCTGGCAAGACCGGATATGTCAAATTGTGACCTGCTTCTTGGCTGGGCATTTAATCCTTATTATTCCGGTTATTTAAAGGCTCAGGGAGCAGAAAAAGCAAGAGCAAGGGGCATGAAGGTCATTGTGGTGGATCCGAAGATCACACCTACTACAGAGAAAATGTGTGACCTGCATCTGCGTCCTTATCCGGGTACAGATGGAGCACTGGCACTGTGCATGGGAAATGTGCTGATCCAGAAGGGATGGATCGATAAAGAATACATTAACCAGTATGTACATGGTTTTAAGGAATATGCCCAGTATGCAGCTGGTTTTAACGAAAGCAATATTGAAAAGCTTACAGGCGTTCCTTATGATCTGGTAGTAAAGGCCTGTGAGATGATCCATGAGAGCAAGTCCATGGCGATCAATGAAAACAGTGCGCCGATCCCTCATCATAAGAATGGTTTCCAGAATTACCGTGCGATCATGGCGCTTTCAGCACTGACTGGAAACTTTGACCGCACAGGCGGACAGCTGCCGGGAGAACATACATTTACCCACCAGATTTCCGGATTTACTACTTTAGAAGATGAATTTGCTGATGGTACAGAACCAAAGGATGCAGCTCTTCCAGTAGGAGCATCCCGTTTCCCTCTGTGGTATCATATGGAGCGGGAAATGCAGTGTGTGGACCTGCCAAGACAGATCCATGAGGGAACTCCTTATCCTGTTAAGGCTATGTTTGCCCTGGGATTAAACTACAGGATCCTTCCAGATGATCAGTATTTTAAATCTGCTATTGAAAAACTGGACTTTTTCGTCGATGCAGATCTGTTTATGACAGATGCAGCGAAAATGGCAGATATCGTTCTTCCGGTATGTACTTCTTACGAACGTGGAGAACTGGAGACTTATCCAGGCGGCTATGCATGGCTGACCAAGCCTGCAATTGACAGAGTGGGAGAGAGCAGATCGGATGTTGAAATCCTCTGTGATCTGGCAAAAGTGATGAAACTGGGGGATAAGCGGCTGGAAGAAGGATATGAAAAGAATATTGAAGAAATCCTTTCTGATCTGGATATCACTATGGACGAACTTCGTGCCAGTGACCTGCCAGTCAAAGTCCGCGGTGTGAAGCCTTATGTTCCGGGAACTGTCCTTGAAAGCGGCTGTAAGACACCTACAGGCAAGTTTGAACTATATTCAGAATTGATCGCATCTCATCCAGAGTGGCATTTAGACCCGCTGCCAACTTATTGTGAGCCTATGGATGAAGCAGATGAAAGGGTGTACCCATTTATCCTTTGCTCAGGAGGAAGACTGCCAAATGCCATTCATTCCCGGCTGCACAAAGTACCGTGGGTACGCAGTCTGCGCCCGGATCCGGCAGCAGATATTTCTGTGGAAGATGCAGAAAAACTGGGCTTAAAGGATGGAGATGACATAGAACTGTTTACAGAGAGGGGAACTATTTCTGTAAAAGCCCATCCAACCCACAGAGTGCCAGAACATGTAGTATTTTTCTATCATGGATATTCTGAGGCTGATGTAAACTCTCTGATGTCCGGAACCCATGTAGATCCATATTCCGGCTTCCCGGCCTATAACTCCACCAGGTGTGGTATGAGAAAGAAGGTGCAGAGTTGAAAAAGTACGCAATAGATCTGGATATTACCAAATGTATTTCCTGCGGAGCCTGCTCCATTGCCTGCATGGATCAGAACGATTTTCAGGTAAAAGAAGGACAGAGACCTTTCAGAAATGTATTTGATCTGGAAATGGAAGAAAAAGGGAATGTAAAATACAGCCACCTGTCGCTGGCTTGTATGCATTGTACCGATGCTCCCTGCATCAGCGCCTGCCCAAGTGCCTGCCTGCGAAAAGATCCGGATACCAATCTTACAGTTTACGATACTACCAACTGTATCGGCTGCCACAGCTGTGCCATGGCATGTCCGTATGGCATCCCGTCTTTTGGGGAAAACGGCAAGATGATCAAATGCGACGGCTGTTATGTGAGAGTCCATCACGGAATGCTGCCGGCCTGTGTAAAAGCATGCCCGGTAAAGGCATTGCAGTTAGTAGATACAGAAGCAAAAGAGCCTCAGATCCCGGCAGAACATTCTTTGCGGATGACCAGTGCGGGAATGCTGAAGCATCAGGTATAAAATGTTGATGTAAAAAATAATGCTAACATAAATGTTGCCGCAAGTTAGATAGGAATATCTGACTTGCGGCAGTTTTACGTTATTTACACTACTTACCCATTGACAAAGTAGGAAATGAAAGATATGATAAGCGCTAGAAGATGCAAGGCTGAATTGTAACTGAAAATGTGCTGATACAGCCGCGAAAGGATAGCTTACGGTATGACAAGATCCCAGATCAGAAAATATGCGTTTATTAAATCCATTCCTATTATGTGCAGCTATATTTTTGTCAGTATGGCTTATGGTATTATGATGGAAGAAGCTGGCTTTAAGTGGTATTATTCCCTGTTAGTAATCCTGACCGTGTATACAGGTGCGTTTCAGTTTGTCCTGATCACTTTTTTAAGCAGCGGCGCTCCGATCATAACAGTGGCCCTTACAGCACTTTTAATGAACAGCCGCCAGAGTTTTTACAGTCTGACTTTCCTGGAAGATTTTAAGAAAATGGGAAAACGGATGCTTTATATGATCCATACCATGACGGATGAGACATATGCAGTGAACTGTACATTGGAACTGCCCCAGAAAGAAAAGGAAGATACCATGTTTCTGGTGGCATTTTTCAGTCGCTGCTACTGGATGATCGGCGCTGTTCTGGGTGGAGTGCTGGGGCAGCTGATTCCGTGGGATATGGAAGGAATTGATTTTTGCATGACGGCCCTGTTTGTTATTATCTTTATAGACCAGTGGGAGAAAACAGACCGGCATACACCGGCTCTTGCAGGTCTGGGGATCGGTATTATCTGTCTTATTATATTTGGGGCTTCCGGCTTTATGCTTCCTGCACTATTGTTAACATCAGGACTGTTGGTGGTGTTGCAGAAGAGAAGGGAGGAAGTATAAATGAATACAGAAAGAATATGGATCATGATCGTAGTTTCGGCTCTTTGTACCTTTTTCCTGCGTGCGCTTCCGTTTCTGGCTTTTAGAGGTACACAAAAGATGCCAGACTGGCTGGATCGCCTTGGAAAGACACTTCCAGCGGCAATCATGGCAGTGCTGATCGTTTATTGTTTAAAAGATGTGGGAAGCAATGTGAGACAGATCGGCTTCCCCAAGATAGCAGCAGTGGCTGTTGTGGCATTGACGTATAAGTGGAAACATAATACACTGGTAAGTATTGCAGTGGGAACGGCTGGCTATATGATACTTTTGCGTCTGATGGCTATGTAGTATATAAAAAGCGATGCAGAAAGCATATTGAAAAATATGTTTCCATGCATCGCTTTTTGTCATATCCATGGTCGATTAATTTCTCTTGGAAGTGATCAGCTCTCCAGAGGTGTTTCCATGGCAGATCGGCTTCCATTCTACTTTTTTAACCAGTGCTACTGCAGAGATCGGAATGTAAGTAAACATGAAGATCGGGAAGGTAAATGTATACAGGATCTTCTTCGGAAGAGAGAGGGCGATCTCTTTCCATTCGCTGATCATGGTAATAGCGCCGTAGACCAGCAGACTTAAGTAGAACATAACGACAGTTCTTGTAAGGAAGGAAATGTTCTCAGCTGCGATCATCTTTGCTATGTAACCAGGTTCGGTCATATAGGAAAATGCCATGCCTAAGTTGAGCAGAATAGCAGCCAGTGTAAAGAACATGCCAGGCGCTACTGTCATGAAAATATCATAACAGGAGAATGCTTTTCTTCCGCCTTTGAAAAATCCACGGATCAGTCCAAGGCTGTAATGCCAGTCTACCTGATAAAATCCTTTAGACCAACGCAGTCTCTGTGTCCAGGACTGACCGAATTTTACTGGCTGTTCATCATAGATAACAGCCTTGTCACAGTAACCGATCACCTTGCCTTCAATAGCGCAGTTAACGGAAAATTCAATATCTTCTGTAAGCAGGTGGAATGGCCAGCCGCCGTTTTCACGGATCACTTCGCTGGAAACTAAAAATCCGGTTCCGGAGATAGCGCAGTTGGTGCCAAGGATCATTCGCGGGAAGTTTAAGAAACGTGCTTCACGTAAGAACCAAAGTCCATAACCTGCAGAGATCCAGTTGGATCCAAAGTTTTTCGAGTTGCGGTAGCTGGTAATAGCTGCAAAATGTCCGCTGTCAAAGGTGGCATTCATTTCTTTTACAAAGTTTGGATCTACATAATTATCTGCATCAAATACAAAATAACCATCATATACATCTTTACCAGATGCAAAAAGGCATTTAAACAGATAGTCAAGAGCGTATCCTTTTCCTACCTGCTGCTGATTATAGCGGCGGTAGACTTTTGCACCGGCCTGGGCTGCTACCTGCGCGGTGTTGTCTGTACAGTTATCAGCAATAACAAAAATGTCAAGAAGTTCAGAAGGATAATTCTGCGCTTTTAGACTGTCGATCAGCCCGCCGATGACATTTGCTTCATTTCTGGCAGAAATAATAGCTGCATATCGGTGAAGCTTGTGACTTTCGGTATCATTTTTCCTGTGTTTCATAAGAAGACCCAGGATCAGATATCCGATCTGATAAAAATAAAAAACTACAAATACAGTTGCGATCACATAATTAAAATAGTGGATCATCTGAAGCGTTTTCATAATATACCTCTTTAATAATATCTGAAATATAATCAGAAACTGATAATATTTCTTAATTTGCGGCTTGTTCTTTTACGCAGAATACAAAATAGCATATTTAAAAAATAATGCAAGCCTTGACGGAAAAATTAATAAAAAATTAATAATTGTTTCATATAATATTCAATTATGAACGGTAAAACAAATGACTTCTTAAAAATTCATTTAAGGTGTCGCAAAACAAAAAAAGATGTGGTATACTAAATTGATAGTATCGGGAAGAAAAATAAAGGAGTGCTTTATGCTGAATGAGGAAAAAATCCAGGCAATGACAGATCTGGCAGTATTTGAAAAGCATCAGGGCAGAAAAGTCTTCCCTGTAAATCAGTTCTTTAAAAGTGATTATGTAGGAGGACAGCTGTTCCGCTCTTTTTTTGGATATACCTTTAGCTTTGCATTGATCCTTCTTATGTGGGTCCTGTATAAGCTGGATGTGATCATGAAGGGAGCAGCCATAGAAGAGGTTATCACCTGGGTGAAAAACTGGGGCCTGGGTTATGCGGTCGGGCTGGTGTTTTACCTTTTTATTACGTGGAAGATCTATTCCGGGCGATATGATTTCGCATCCAGAAGCCAGACGATGTATATGGCAAGGCTGAAACATCTGGATCGCAGATTTGGGAAAGACCACGGAAAAGAAAACAGAGGAGGAGCCGCTTTATGACAGGTCTTTTGCTGTTAAAAGAGCACCTGAAAGAATTTTATAATAAATACAGTTATTGGATCCGCTTTGTGGTCCGGCTGCTGTTTGTACTGTGTACTGTTTTAAGTATGAATGCCAATATTGGCTATATGACGAAATTAAAAAATCCTGTAGTGGTGGTTTTGATCTGTGTTTTTGGAGCCTTGCTTCCGGACAGCGCAAGTGTGTTTTTGATGGGATGTGTGATGGTGGCACATGTGTATGCAGTATCCATGGAGATGGCACTGATCACGCTGATGATGATATTGGTAGTAGCTGTGCTGTATTATGGTTTTAAACCTGGAGACAGCTGGCTTATGGTTCTGACACCTCTTGCTTTCCTATTTAAAGTACCTTATGCTGTGGCACTTTTGGTAGGACTGGGAGGAAGCCTGGTATCAGTGATACCGGTGGGCTGCGGTGTTTTTCTCTATTATCTTCTTATGTATATACGTCAGAATGCGGGAGTACTTACAGGAGAGGGAAATGTAGATATTGTTCAGAAATACAGTCAGATCATCCGGTCTATATGCTTTAATCAGACTATGATGGTGATGATCGCTGCCTGCGCTGTAGGGATCATTGTAGTATATCTGATCCGCAGGCTTTCTGTAGACTATGCCTGGATCATAGCTATCGTAGTTGGTACAGTCGCCCAGCTTTTAGTTATTTTTGTAGGTGATTTTGTATTTGGAGTGTCTGTATCAGCAGGTGCCCTGATCTTTGGCCTGCTCCTTTCCATTGTTCTGGCTATGATCTACAATTTCTTTTTCTTTTCTGTGGATTATACCCGGACAGAATATGTGCAGTTTGAAGATGATGATTACTATTACTACGTAAAGGCTGTTCCTAAGATGACAGTAAGCAGTACAGATGTGAAGGTACAGCGTATCAGTGCGAGAAAACGCAGTGCAAGAGTGAAAGAGAATAATTAAAAAGATAAGAAATCAAGGGAGGATGATATCAGGTGGAAATCTTAACAGAACTTATGATGAAAGCCTCATCCTGGCTGACATTGCTGCCGCGGATCTCCCTCCGGAATATTTTTGAGATAGCGATCATCTCATTTCTGGTATATGAGATCCTTTTCTGGATAAAAAATACAAGGGCCTGGACTTTGTTAAAGGGGCTTTTGACCATAATGGTGTTTGCTATTATGGCCGTCCTTCTGCGTCTGGATACGATTGTCTGGATCCTTAAAAATATTACTGCTATTGCAGTGACTGCTTTTTTGGTTGTTTTCCAGCCAGAGCTTAGAAAGGCTTTGGAACAGTTAGGCAGCCAGAATCTGCTGTCCGGCATTTTAGCTCAGGATGACGGCAAAAGCAGCCAGGAATTCAATGACCGTACAGTTAATGAACTGGTGCGTGCTACCTTTGAAATGGCAAAGGTGAAAACAGGAGCTTTGATGGTCATTGAAAGAGGAACTTCATTAAAGGAGATCGAAAGAACCGGAATTGAGATCAGCGGCCTGGTTACAAGCCAGCTTCTCATTAATATTTTTGAACATAATACACCGCTCCATGACGGCGCAGTGGTGATCCGTGGAAACAGGGTGGCGGCTGCTACCTGTTATCTGCCGCTTTCTGATAATATGTCCATCAACAAAGCATTGGGAACCAGACATCGTGCAGCTGTGGGTGTCAGTGAGACAACGGACAGTCTTACGATTGTTGTTTCCGAGGAAACAGGACGTGTATCTGTTGCAGAAGGCGGAATGCTTCGCAGTGTTCCAACTGCGGAAGCGCTTCGGAATATTCTTTCCGGGCTGATGAAAGAAGAGCCGGTTTCTTCCAACCGGTTTAAGATATGGAAGGGAAGGCTGATCAATGGGAAAAAAGCTGACAAATAATTTAAAATTGAAGATTCTTTCCGTTTTCCTTGCCTTTTTTGTATGGCTGGCAGTGACAAATATCTCTAATCCGGATGTAACTGCTTCCAAAGAGGTACCTTTGGAGGTGCTGAATGAAGATGTACTTTCCACAAACGGAAAAACCTATGAATTAATTGATAACCGCAGTACTGTGACGGTAGCATATAAGGTGCGTACACTGGACGCAGGAAGTATTTCAGCTTCTGATTTCAGGGCGTACATCGACCTTGCGGATATGTATGAGCCTACAGGTGCAGTACCTGTAAAGGTAGATGTGAAGAACAACAAAGTCGATGCTGTCACTGCAAAGCCTACAGTCATCCGTGTGACTACGGAGGATATCCAGCAGAAGAAATTTGACCTGACTGCTTATACAGAAGGAAAGACGGAATCCGGATACAGAGAAGGAACGGTGAATATCGTGCCTTCCAGTATTTATGTAAGCGGACCGGAGTCTCAGGTAGGACGGATCAGTACAGTAGGCATCACCATCCGGTTAGACGGAGCCAATTCCGATCTGTCTGGAACCGCTCAGATCCAGTGCTTTGATGCCAACAGAAATAAGATCACTCTGGATGACAGAGTAAGCTTGAGCCGTTCGGAAGCAGATTACACACTTTCTATCTTAAAAGTAAAAACGCTGGGACTGAATTTTGAAACGGAAGGAAGAGTGGCAGATGGATACCGGTTTACAGGTATTGAAAGCAATGTGAATTCCGTTGATGTGGTAGGACTTAAGTCAGATCTGGCAGAGATCAATGCGATCAATATTCCTAAATCGGAATTAAATATGGATGGCGCTTCTGCAGACAAAGAAGTGACCATTGACCTGAATAAATATCTTCCGGAAAATGTAGAACTGGCTGATCCTAACAGCAAGATCCGTGTAACTTTAAAGGTAGAGCCGTTAGAGACCAGGAACATTGAGTTAAAGACAAGCAAGATCCGTCAGGTAGGTTCTTCCAGCCGCTACAGTTATCAGTATGACAGAGATTCTATTAATTTAAGCATCAAGGGATTAAAAGAAGACTTAGACCAGCTGACGGATGATTCCTTAGAGGCAGAGGTAGATGTAAGCGATATGGGACCGGGAACGCATCCGGGAACGGTAACCTTTGAACTGGGTGCCGCTTATGAGCTGGTAAGTCAGGATGATCTTCAGATCATTGTTCATGACAGAGAACCGGGAGAAACGGTGCCGGCGACAACGCAGGAAGAAACAGAAAGCAGCACTAAGGAGACAACTGCTGCAGAAAGCAGCGGGGCATCATCTTCACGTGCGTCTGGAACGGAATAAAAGAAAAATGGCAGCTTACAGGCTGCGGAAAATCAGGAGAAATAATAATGGTAAGTGGAACAACTGTGATCAAGAACCCATCAGGTCTTCATTTAAGACCTGCAGGCATCCTCTGTAAAGAGGCGCTGCTGTATAAATCAAAAGTCTCTTTTAAGGTGCGCAATGTAACTGCAAATGCGAAAAGCGTTCTCAGTGTACTTGGTGCCTGCGTAAAATGCGGGGAAGAGATTGAATTTAACTGTACCGGTCCCGATGAAGAGGCGGCACTGGCAGCAATGATCAAGATCGTAGAGGACGGTCTGGGGGAGTAAATAAACAGGTCCAAAAGAAAAACAGGTGACGTTCAGACGGCATCTGTCTTTCTTGGGTATAAATAGGTACTTTCAGAGTCGTTCATTTAATTCTGAGAGTACAATAATAAGGAGGAAACACATATGTTTAAGGGAACAAGTGCTTCTGCCGGTATCGGCATTGGCAAAGTTGTGATCGTTGAAGAAGCAGAATTAGTGATCACAAGAAATGAGGTAGCAGATGCAGAGGCTGAGATCCAGCGCTTTAAGGGGGCTCTGGAAAAGACCATTGCAGCTACACAGAAAATGGCAGATGATCTGGCTTCACGTGTGGGAGAGAAGGAAGCAGAGATCATGCAGGGACATATGATGCTGTTATCAGATCCCATGCTTACAGGTGAGATTGAAAACAGTGTGAAAAATGATAAGGTAAACAGTGAGTTTGCCATTGAAAATGTCTGCAATATGTACGCAGATATGTTTGCATCCATGGGAGATGAGCTGATGCAGCAGCGTGCTACGGATATGAGGGATATTAAAGTCCGTATGCAGCGTACATTAATGGGACTGGAGTCTGTAGATGTATCTTTACTGCCAAAGGGAAGCATACTGGTAGCAAAGGATCTGACACCGTCTATGACAGCAGGCATTAATCCGGAAAATGTTTCCGGTATTGTAACGGAACTGGGAGGAAAAACCTCACACAGTGCTATTTTGGCAAGAGCGCTGGAGATTCCGGCAGTAGTTGCAGTAAATGGTCTTATGGATGCAGTTAAGGACGGTGACCTGGTTGTTCTTGACGGAAGCACAGGGGAGGTATTGGTAAATCCGGAAGCTTCTGTAGAAAAAAAATATGAGGAAAAGAGAACCCAGTTCTTAAAAGATAAGAAAGAACTGGAAAAGTATATTGGACAGCCTTCTGTTACAAAAGATGGTGTACAGGTGGAAATCGTTGCTAATATCGGAAAACCGGAAGATGTGGACAAGGTGCTGCAGTATGATGGAGAAGGCGTTGGTCTGTTCCGTACAGAATTCTTATTTATGGACCGAACTGCTATGCCTACAGAAGAGGAGCAGTTTGAGGCTTATAAGAAAGTAGCAGTTGCATTAAAGGGTAAGCCGGTGATCATCCGTACACTGGATATCGGCGGTGACAAAGAGATTCCATATATGGGGCTGGAGAAAGACGAAAATCCATTCCTGGGATATCGGGCCATCCGTTTGTGCCTGGACAGAAAAGAGGACATTTACAAACCTCAGCTGCGTGCCCTTTTAAGAGCCAGCGCGTATGGAAATATCCGTATTATGATCCCTCTTGTAACCTGTATTGATGAGTTAAGAGAGGCAAAGGCACTGATCGAAGAGATCAAGGCAGAATTGGATGAAAAGAACATTGCATACAAGAAAGATATCCAGGTAGGTATCATGGTGGAAACAGCAGCAGCTTCCCTGATCGCGGATCTGTTTGCAAAAGAGGCAGATTTCTTCAGCATTGGTACCAATGACCTGACCCAGTATACCATGTCTGTGGACAGAGGAAATAAAAAGGTATCTTATCTGTATTCTACCTTTAATCCGGCAGTACTTAGAAGCATCCGCCACATCATTTCCTGCGGACGGGAAGCCGGTATTATGGTAGGTATGTGCGGAGAAGCAGCCAGCGATCCGATGATGATCCCACTGTTGCTTGCCTTCGGTTTAAATGAATTCAGTATGAGCGCATCCGCCATCCTGCGCGCAAGAAAGATGGTAACAGAATACAGTGTAGAAGAGCTTCAGGCAGTAGCTGATCAGGCTATGAGCTTTGCAACAGCAGCAGAAGTAGAAGACTACATGAGAAAGTTTGTGGAGAAGATTACAGATTAATGGCAGTTTATCTTATTTGTTATGGAATCAGTTTTATTCTGGCCTGGCAGCACTTATATGTGCTGTCCGGCCTTGTTTTAGTTGGAGCAGCTATATGGCTGTATATCAGAGACTATATGAGGACAGGAAATCTGATCCACCTGCGTGGGCTGTTCTGTCTGTTTTTTGTGGGAGGACAGGGAATTTCCTGTTTTAAACTTTCCCACCTGCAGACGGACTGGCTGCTTATTACATGGATCAGCTTTTTTCTGGCAGTCATGGCTTTCTGGTGGGTATTTGAGGTGCTGACCAGGATGTATGACGGCTGGAGCGCGGCAGATATGGGTTCTGTATACAAATATTACTCCTCTGCGGATTCTCCGTTACAGGCGAACCGTATTCTGATCTCCATGGCAGTGATTACTCTGATCTCTGTATTGTCCTTTGCTTTTGAAGCATGGAAACTGGGATACATCCCTATGTTTTCTTATGGTGTACCTCATGCATATTCCTATTTCCACATAAAAGGGATCCATTATTTTACGGTATCCTGTGTGTTGGTTCCCAGTCTTTCCGTTGTATATAGTCTGATGATGGCAAGAAGAGGACGGGGACTGCTGCGCTATAAGGGGTTCTGGCTGGCTGTGGTCTGCGATATTGCAGCGGTGATGATCCCTTTACTATGCGTATCCCGTTTCCAGCTGATCCTGGCAGTGGGAATGGCAGTATTTACTTATATTTCCATGACAGGAAGTTTCAGCCTGATCTATGTGGGAGTGCTGTTAGTGGCATTGATCCCTGCATATGCAGCCCTTACAGTGCTTCGAAGTCACAGCGTAGAATATTTAAATGGCATTTTTGAGATGAAAAACAGCCATATGCCTATTTTTATTACCCAGCCGTATATGTATATTGCCAATAACTATGACAATTTTAACTGTATGGCAGCAGAACTGAAGCATTTCTCTTTTGGACTGAAAGGGTTGTTCCCATTGTGGGCATTGACCGGACTTAAGTTTATCTTCCCGGCACTGACTGATTTTCCGCTTTTTGTGACAAAAGAGGAATTGACGACTGTAACACTGTTTTACGATGCATTTTATGATTTTGGTGTTGTGGGAATGGTATTTTTCGGCGGACTTTTAGGCGGTGTCTGCTATTTGCTGGGCCGATTCAGAAGAAAGCTCACCTGTCCTGCGGGACATGTGATCTATGCACAGATTGCCATGTATATGATGCTTTCCTTCTTTACAACCTGGTTTTCCAATCCGGCAACCTGGTTTTACCTGATCGTATCAGGGGTTGTATATGTGTATGTAAATTCATAGGGTAACAAGCAAGAGAAAAAGGCTCCGATGATTCGGGGCCTTAAAAAATATTAAATAACCAAGTAAAATGATTGGTTGAAGCGCCTTTGTGACTGCCCTATAATAATTACAGTTTTACAAATTTTTAATGAAGTCACATAAGGAGAAGAAATATGGAGAAAAAACAATCATTGGACACCATTTGCATCCAGGGCGGCTGGCAGCCTGAAAACGGGGAGCCGAGACAGCTTCCGATTTATCAGAGTACCACTTTTAAATATACTACCAGTGAGCAGATGGGACGTCTGTTTGACTTAGAGGAAAATGGTTATTTTTACACCAGACTGGCAAATCCTACCAATGATGCAGTTGCAGCAAAGATCTGCGCGCTGGAAGGCGGCGTAGGTGCCATGCTTACATCTTCCGGACAGGCAGCAAACTTCTATGCTGTGATGAATTTATGCCAGGCAGGTGATCATGTGGTCAGCTCTGCAGCGATCTATGGCGGAACCACCAACCTGTTTACAGTTACGATCCCGAAAATGGGAGTAGAATGCACCCTGGTAAGCCCGGATGCAACAGAAGAAGAACTGGCAGCAGCTTTTCGCCCAAACACCAAGGTTTTATTTGCAGAGACCATCGCAAACCCGGCTTTAACAGTTCTGGATATTGAGAAGTTTGCAAAGGTTGCCCATGAACATGGCGTACCGCTGATCGTGGACAATACATTTGCAACACCGATCAACTGCCGTCCTTTTGAATGGGGTGCAGATATTGTTACTCACAGTACCACAAAGTACATGGATGGACATGCCATGACAGTGGGAGGCTGTATTGTAGACAGCGGTAATTTTGACTGGGAAGCTCATCATGATAAATTTAAAGGTTTAACAGAACCGGATGAATCTTATCATGGCATTATTTATACTCAGAAATTTGGAAAGCTTGCATATATTACCAAGGCAACTTCCCAGCTGATGCGTGACTTAGGTTCTATCCAGTCCCCACAGAATGCATTTCTGATCAATATCGGTCTGGAAACATTACATCTTCGTATGCCAAAGCACTGTGAAAATGCCTTAAAGGTAGCTACTTACTTAAAATCCAGAGAAGATGTTGCCTGGGTAAATTATCCGGGACTGGAAGGAGACAAATACTACGAGCTGGCTAAGAAGTATATGCCAAATGGTACCTGCGGTGTTATTTCCTTTGGCTTAAAGTCAGGAAGAAAGGGAGCAGCAGACTTTATGGATCAGTTAAAGCTTTGCTCCATTGAGACTCATGTGGCAGATTCCCGTACAGCCGTTCTTCATCCGGCAAGCCACACCCACAGACAGCTGACAGACGGGCAGTTAGTAGAAGCAGGAGTAGATCCGTCCATGATCCGCCTCAGCGTAGGTATTGAAAGTGCCGATGACATTATTGAGGATATCCGTCAGGCTCTGGAAGCAGCGAAATAATAAAGTGTTCAAAACAATAAAAAACGTTATTTTTTGTAGAGAACAGCGATTTTTTATCAATTGAAACATGATAAAATTGTGCAATATGCACAAAATAATAAAAAATTTTTGAGACTTTTCAATCTGGACTAAAAAAATATTAAGATGTATAATAAAGACAATTAAATAAACTAAATTGTCTGATATGTATATCCTGGGGATTGGCCCAGAGTCTCTACCAACTACCTTAAGAGTTGACTACATAGTTTATGTAGTCAACTCTTTTTTTCTACCCTCGGGGTATAATTCCGTATTTACCCTGTAAGCGTCTGCGATGGGGTATTGCAGGTCGAAACGGTGAAAAAGAAAGAGCTGTTTTTCATTTAATATCAGATATTAGTAAAGGAGGAAGCGTTTATGAAAGTTGTAGGTCAGGGATTAAACCGTGTGGATGCATATGGAAAAGTAACCGGTGAAGCGAAATACAGCGCAGATTTAGAGCCAAAAGATATCCTTCATGGAAAGGTGATCCATTCTACCATTGCAAACGGTCTTGTAAAAAGCTTTGATCTTACAGAAGCCTTAAAAGTACCGGGAGTGGTAAAGATTGTTACCTGTTTTGACGCACCGGAATGTCAGTTTCCAACAGCTGGTCATCCATGGAGTGTGGAGGCAAAGCATCAGGATATCTGCGATCGAAGAGTATTAAATCAGAGAGTGAGACTTTATGGTGATGATATTGCTGCAGTTATTGCTGAAAATGAGGTGGCAGCTGCGCAGGCAGCCCGTCTGGTAAAGGTAGAATATGAAGAATATGAGCCGATCGTTACTGTAAAGGCGGCTATGGCACCAGAGGCAACTCCTCTTCATCCGGATATCCGCAAAGACAATGTGATCGTTCATTCCCACATGACCATGGGACCAAGCGACTTCACTTTTGAAGATGGCTTAAAGCAGGCAAAGGAAAAATATAAAGAGGAAGACCTGGTAGAGATCGGCGAAGTATACGACACACCACGTATTTCTCATTGTCATATTGAACTTCCTGTTTCATGGGCTTATGTAGATGTAAATGGAAAAGTGACCGTTGTTTCTTCTACACAGATCCCGCACATTGTACGCCGCTGTACAGCACAGGCTTTAAACATTCCTATCGGTAAAGTCCGCATTATCAAACCATATATTGGCGGTGGATTCGGAAACAAGCAGGATGTTCTTTATGAGCCGTTAAATGCATTCCTTACAATGAGTGTAGGCGGAAGACCTGTAAGACTGGAGATCAGCCGTGAGGAGACCATTTCCGGAACCAGAACCCGTCATGCCATTGAAGGCGTATGCCGCGGCTTGGTAACAAAAGACGGTACTATTCTTGCAAGACAGTTAGACGCCTATGCGAATAATGGCGCATATGCTTCTCACGGACACGCCATCTGTGCAAACTGCGGAAACGTATTCAAAGATCTGTACAGAGACCGTTTAGGCGCAGAGATCGACTGCTGGACGGTTTATACTTCTTCACCAACAGCCGGAGCTATGCGTGGATATGGTATCCCCCAGGCAGCCTGGTTTGCAGAATGTCTTACCGATGATATGGCAACAGCCATTGGCATGGATCCATATGAGTTCCGTATGAAAAACTGTATGGAAGACGGTTTCGTAGATCCTGCAAATGGTATTACTTTCCATACCTATGGTTTAAAGAAATGTATGGAAGCAGGAAAGAAATATATCCACTGGGATGAAAAGAGAGAAGCATATAAGAACCAGACCGGTCCTGTAAGACGGGGCGTGGGAATGGCTATTTTCTGTTACAAGACAGGTGTACATCCTATTTCCCTTGAGACTTCTTCTGTACGTATGGTATTAAACCAGGATGGATCTATGCAGGTTTCCATGGGCGCTACCGAGATCGGTCAGGGCGCAGATACTGTATTCAGCCAGATGGCTTCTGAAACTACGGGAATTTCTTTTGATAAGACATTTATTGTATCTACACAGGATACAGACCTGACACCATTTGATACAGGCGCATATGCTTCCAGACAGACTTATGTATCTGGTATGGCCTGCAAGAAATGTGCTACAGAATTAAGACATCGTATTCTGGACTATGCAGCATACATGTTAAATCATGATGTGACAGATCTTTCAAAGACCGTTTATGCAGGTCTTGTAAAAGAGGCAGCAGAAAAACTTCGTGAAGCATTGGGACTGCATCCGGAAGATGAGATCAAAGAAGATATGCTGGATATTGTTGACAGCAAGGTCGTTGTACACGGCGGTGATCCGGTACTGTTTGATGTGGCAGTTGTAGCAGATACTGCATTCTATTCATTAGATAAGTCGATCCATCTGACTGCAGAAGTGACCAATCAGTGTCTGGACAATACATTTTCCTCCGGCTGCTGCTTCGTAGACGTAGAAGTAGATATGCCTCTGGGTCTGGTAACTGTAAAGGATGTTATTAACGTACATGATTCCGGTATCCTGATCAATCCTAAGACTGCAGAAGCACAGGTTCACGGCGGCATGAGCATGAGCCTTGGCTTTGGTCTCTCAGAGGAATTATTAGTAGATGAAAAGACAGGACGTCCATTAAACAACAACCTGCTGGATTATAAGATCCCGACAGCTATGGATGCGCCGGATCTTCATGTAGAATTTATCCAGTTAGATGATCCTACAGGCCCTTATGGAAACAAGTCTTTAGGAGAACCTCCTGCAATTCCGGTTGCTCCGGCAGTGAGAAACGCAATCTTACATGCTACAGGTGTTCATATGAACGTAAGTCCTATGACAGCACAGAGACTGATTGAGAAATTTAAGGAGAAAGGCCTGATCTAGGGAGGTGAATGAGTATGTTTGATATTAAATCATTTTATGAAGCAAGAGATGTAAAGGATGCAGTAGAAGCATTGGTACGTGAGCCTGAGGCAGAGATCATCAGCGGCGGCACTGACGTACTCATCCGTGTAAGAGAGGGAAAAGATGCAGGAAGAGCACTGGTATCCATCCACAATATTAAAGAATTAAAGGGCGTGAAAGTCCTGGAAAATGGAGACCTGTGGATCGGATCCGCAACTGCATTTTCACATATTACCAATGATCCGACGATCCAGAAGCTGGTTCCTATGCTGGGAGAAGCAGTAGATATGGTAGGAGGACCGCAGATCCGTAATACAGGTACAATCGGCGGAAATATCTGCAATGGTGCTACATCTGCCGATTCTGCAGCAAGTATGTGGACATTAAATGCACTGATCCAGTTAGAAGGACCAGAGGGCCACAGGGAAGTACCGATCCATGAGTTCTACACAGGACCTGGACGTACAGTCAGAGACAGATGTGAAGTCTGCACCGGTTTCATTATCAAAAAAGAGGACTATGAAGGCTGGTACGGACAGTATATTAAATATGGAAAACGTAAGGCAATGGAAATTGCTACTTTAGGCTGTGCAGTACGTGTTAAACTGTCTTCTGATAAAAAGACAATTGAAGATGTAAGACTGGGATACGGGGTTGCCGGACCTACACCTTTAAGATGTCATGCAGCAGAAGAATATCTGAGAGGAAAAGCTGTTTCTGATAAGGAAGCGGCAGCAGAGTTTGCCAAACTGGCACTTACAGAAGTAAATCCAAGATCTTCCTGGAGAGCTTCTAAGGAGTTCCGTCTTCAGCTGATCGAAGAACTGGCAAAACGCGGGCTGGCAGAAGCCATCAGAAGAGCAGGAGGTGGAGAGAATGCTTAAGATCATTCATATGACAGTAAATGGAAAAGAAACAGAGATTGCAGTGGATGAGAGAGAATCTCTTCTGGATACACTGCGTAACCGCCTGGGACTTACATCTGTAAAGAAGGGCTGTGAAGTAGGTGAATGTGGTGCCTGTACTGTGCTGGTCAATGGAGAGGCCATTGACAGCTGTATATATCTGACCATGTGGGCAGACGGAAAGAGTGTAATGACCGTAGAAGGATTAAAGGGGCCAAATGGGGAATTGTCTCCGATCCAGAGAGCGTTCATTGAAGAAGCTGCAGTACAGTGCGGCTTCTGTACACCAGGCCTGATCATGAGTGCAGTAGAGATTGTAGGAACAGGGAAAAAATATAACAGAGAGGAGCTGAAAAAACTGATTTCCGGGCATCTGTGCCGCTGCACAGGATATGAGAATATCTTAAATGCCATGGAGCGTATTGTGGAAGAGGTTTACAAAGTAAGCCACAAAGAGTGAGTAAAAGCCACAAAGAATAAAAATTCATTCTGTTTTTGGGGAAAGACAGCAATGAAGCCCGAAATCGTCTGTAAAAGCAGGCAAATGTGCGTAAAGACGCGGGGTATGAGTTAAAAAGATTGGAGGCAGCAAAACTATGAAAGAAAGTACAAACTGTAGTATCAGCAACATTTATAAACTAGACGGGTGGGTGCCTATTGGTAAGGCTATCCCATTTGGACTTCAGCACATTTTAGCTATGTTCGTATCAAACCTGGCACCGATCACCATGATCGCAGGTGCGGCAAAGGTACCGGTCACCGGAGCTGAACTTGGTATGCTTTTACAGAATGCCATGTTTGCAGCAGGTATCGCAACTCTGATCCAGCTGTATCCTCTTTGGAAGATTGGATCTAAACTTCCGGTTGTAATGGGTGTCAGCTTCACCTTCGTTACAGTTCTCAGTACCATTTCAGCCAATTATGGATATCCGGCAGTAATAGGAGCCGTACTGATAGGTGGTTTGTTTGAAGGAACCCTGGGACTTTTTGCAAAGTACTGGAGAAAGATCATAAGCCCGATCGTAGCAGCATCTGTAGTTACAGCTATCGGTTTTTCGCTGTTTACTGTTGGTGCAAGATCCTTCGGCGGCGGCTATGCAACAGATTTCGGTTCTATGTCAAACCTGCTGTTAGGTCTGATCACATTAGCAACCTGTCTGCTTTGGAATATGTTTGCTAAGGGATATTTAAAACAGCTTTCTGTATTGGCAGGTCTGGTCGTTGGCTATATTGTTGCTATCTTTATGGGAAAGGTAGATTTAAGTATGATCATGTCCGGCGGCATCGTGGCACTTCCACATCTGCTGCCTGTTAAACCAGAGTTCCACGCAGGAGCCATCATGTCTGCATGCATCATTTTCATGGTATCTGCAGCAGAGACGATCGGTGATACTTCTGCGCTGGTAGCAGGAGGTTTAGGACGTGAGATCACAGGAGAAGAGATTTCCGGTTCTTTAGCATGTGATGGTTATGGTTCCTTTATTTCCGGTCTGTTTGGATGTCCGCCAGTTACCTCTTTCTCACAGAACGTAGGTCTGGTGGCAATGACAAAAGTAGTAAACCGTTTCACCATTATGACTGGTGCAGCAGCGATGATCCTGGCAGGTTTATTCCCGCCGATCGGTAACTTCTTCGCATCTCTTCCACAGTCTGTACTGGGCGGATGTACGATTATGATGTTTGGTACTATTTTAACATCTGGTATGCAGATGATCGCTAACTGCGGATTTACACAGAGAAATATCACCATTGTTGCAATGGCATTATCAATTGGTATTGGATTTACGACCACCAGTGAAAGTGGCATCTGGGCCGGATTTTCACCAGTCGTTCAGTCTGTATTTTCTGCCAATGTAGTAGCTGTAGTATTCGTAGTAGCTATTATCATGAATCTGATCCTTCCGAAGAATATGGAAGTAGAGAAACTGGATAATTAAAGAAAAATATACATACATAATGTATAAGATGAAAAGAACGTGACAGAAAGGTCCAAAGTCGTAACTGGCTTTGGGCCTTTCTTGTCCACTGCAAGCGGGCAAGAAGATGCAAGGCTGAACTGTAACTTATTTGACAATGCATTTCAATGTGTACATTGCATTTTTTTGGGAAAAGTGGGATAATCATTATTTAAATAAGTTATAAGTCCCATGCTTCTGTTTTGTAAAGCAATAAGCATTGGGTGAGGAGATATATATGAAATCACAGCCAAGGCCAAGAAGCCTTTTCAGGATCATTTTCGGAAGAACTACCTTTGTAATATTAGGTCTGCTGCTTCAGATCGTGTTTTTCTTCAGCATTTTCAGATGGCTGGGAAATTATATTCATTTTGTATACGCTGTTTATGTGCTGATCAGTGCATCCATTGTAATTGCTATTTTAAACCGTCCTATGGATTCCAGTTTTAAAATGGCCTGGATCATACCAGTATTGGTCATACCAGTATTTGGGGTAATTTTGTATGTTTTCGTGCAGATCCAGTTCCAGACAAGGGCTCTTGCAAAAAGAGTGAGCCAGTCCATTGAAAAGACGAAGCCGTATCTGATCCAGGATGAGAATGTACACAGGCAGCTGTGCCTTGCCAGTGTACGCAGCAGCCGTCTGGTAGACTATATGAACCATATTGCTGGTTTTCCTGTATATGAAAACACAGCAGCAAAATTCTTCCCCCTGGGAGAAGATATGTTTGAACAGCTGATGAAGGAGTTAAAAGCAGCAAAGCATTTTATCTTCATGGAATACTTTATCATTGACCGCGGCTATATGTGGGACAGTATTCTGGAGATATTAAGACAGAAAGCAGCAGAAGGGGTGGAAGTACGTATTATGTATGACGGCATGTGCTGTCTTATGCTCCTTCCTTACCATTATCCCCAGAAACTGGAAAAAATGGGAATCCGCTGTCAGATGTTTTCACCTATTAAACCGGTGCTTTCTACTCACCAGAATTACAGGGATCACAGAAAAATCACTGTGATCGATGGACATACGGCTTTTACTGGCGGAGTCAATCTGGCAGATGAGTATATTAATAGAAAAGAACGTTTCGGCCACTGGAAAGATACGGCGATCATGGTCAAGGGAGATGCAGTAAAAAGTTTTACCATGATGTTTCTTCAGATGTGGGATGCAGCCAGTTCTAAAAGCAAGAATGAAGAAGATTATGAGAGGTATCTGGTGCCGGTGGATTATAAACTGCCAGAAGGTTATACAGGAGACGGCTTTGTAATGCCTTACGCAGACAGCCCTCTGGATCATGAACAGGTGGGAGAACAGGTATATCTGGATATACTTAACCAGGCAAAATCCTATGTACACATTATTACTCCCTATCTGATCTTAGATGATGGGATGAAAAATGCCATGGCTTATGCGGCAAAGCGTGGGATCGATGTGAAGATCATCATGCCACATATTCCGGATAAGAAGTATGCGTACTTACTGGCACGGACCTATTATCCGGAGCTGATCGCTTCTGGAGTAAAGATCTATGAATATGAACCAGGCTTTACCCATGCGAAGATTTTTGTCAGCGATGATGAAAAAGCAGCAGTGGGAAGCATTAACCTGGATTTCAGAAGCCTGTATCTTCATTTTGAATGCGGCACCTATTTATACAGGAACTGTGCAGTGGCAGATGTAGAGAAGGATTTTGAAAAAACTCTTAAAAAATGTATTCCCGTTACCTTAAGTGACTGTGCCCACTATAACTGGTTTGGAACCAAAGCCGGAAAATTTTTAAGATTAATCGCGCCACTGATGTAATGGCTCAAAAGAAAAACAAGCGCCACCGCAAGGTGGCATTTGTTTTTCTTGAGCCATTAACGAAGGTCCCGCCTGCGCCAGCAGGCAGTGGAGCGCGTAAGCGCGGGGGACCTGAGTCTGTTATGAAAAAAACAAGCGCCACCGCAAGGTGGCATTTGTTTTTCTTGAGCCATTAACGAATGTCCCGCCTGCGCCAGCAGGCAGTGGAGCGCGTAAGCGCGGGGGACCTGAGTCTGTTATGAAAAAAACAAGCGCCACCGCAAGGTGGCATTTGTTTTTCTTGAGCCATTAACGAATGTCCCGCCTGCGCCAGCAGGCAGTGGAGCGCGTAAGCGCGGGGGACCTGAGTCTGCTATGATAAAAAACAAGCGCCACCGCAAGGTGGCATTTTTTGACCGAAAAAACACAGCCAAAACACATTTTGTTCACAAACCAATGGTACACTTCAAACAATGAAGTAAATATGAACAAATACGAAGAAAATGTTCAGTGAATGGTTGATTGATTTGAGAGGAGTTTCCCATTATGAAGGTACGAAAAAACCACACACGATTTCTGTGCGGCTCCCTGGCGGCTGCAGCGGCTGTTTCTCCCATACTTAGTATAACTGCGTGGGCAGATAATATTTCCACTGCTAATTTTAATCTGAGGCAGCAGGTTGTAAAGCTGACAGGGATTATGGAAATTTCCAGTTTCAGGGAAAATGTTTCCAGAGCGGACTTTGCAAAAATGCTGGTAAAGGCATCCAGTTACCGTGAAAATCTGCCTACATCCAATGTTTCTGTTTATGCAGATGTGCCGGCTACAGATCCTAATGCTGTGTATATCCGCATTGCAGCAAGAGAAGGCTGGATGAGCGGATATTTAGGAGGAAAATTCAAACCAGAGGATCCGGTACTTTACAAAGATGCAGTGAAAGCAGTTCTTACTATGTTAGGTTATACGGATGATGATTTTACAGGAGATCTGGTTTCTTCCCGTATATCCAAGTTCAATTATCTGGAATTAAATGAAGATGTAAGCCGCCAGGCAGGTGATGAGGTGAACCAGACGGACTGCATGAACATTTTTTACAATCTGTTAAAGGCAAAGAAAAAGGACAGCAATGAGATTTACGGAAAGATCCTGGATTGTGAATTAAATTCTGATGGTGAGATCAATCCTATTACCATTCTTGACGATGAGCGGAAGGGCCCGATCCTTGTACATAAAAATTTCAGCGTTTCACAGTCTGTACCTTTTGATACAGAAGATGCAAATGTGTTCTTAAATGGTGTGGCAAGTACCTTATCAGCGGTGAAATCTGCCCAGCAGCAGGCTGGTTTTGCTGTTTTATACTATAATGTGAAGTCAAAGACGATCTGGGCCTATACCACCATGGGTTGGGACAAAGATGATAATTCCGGCAATAATACCTACATTCTTTTAAAAGGAGAGATCAAAAATATTTATTATAAATCCACAGATGTTATGACACCAACTTCTGTGCGTATTGAAGTAGACAAGGCAAATTCAGATGACAGTTTTGACAGCAGCGAGGATGAAGATTCTGACGGCTATCTGAGCATCAGCCTGGATTCTTCTGAACTTCAATATATGTTTTCCATTTATGGAGATCTGGAAGTGGGAGATGATGTGGTTCTGGTATGTAACCGCAACGGCAGTACATATATAGCAGTAGACGCCATTGAATACTAAGGGGGATATTATGAAAAAGAGAAAAAAGCTGATCAAACTGGTTATTATCCTTCTTGTGATCGCTATTGCAGCGGGAGCCATTTTTGTATGGAGAAGCCATAAAACAAAAAAAGCAGCAGCTGCTGCAACAGCAGAAAATACGGCAACGGCAGAAAAAAGAAGTATCAGTTCCCAGCTGTCGTCTTCCGGTACCTTGGAGGCAAAAGATACTTACAGCATTACTTCCATGGTAGAAGGTGAGGTCATATCTGCTGATTTTGAAGAAGGAGATCAGGTGGAGAAAGATCAGGTCCTTTATGAGATCGACCGTTCCAGCATGGATACGGATCTGAACAGTGCCCAGAATTCCGTTACCCGTTCCCAGACTTCTTATGCGGATGCCTTAGAGGATTATAATCAGGCTGTGTCTGATTACAGCGGAAATACTTATAAAGCGACAGATACTGGTTATATCAAGGAACTGTATATCAGTGTGGGAGATAAAGTCAGCGGAAATACAAAACTTGCAGATATTTACAGTGATGATCTGATGGAGATCCGCATTCCTTTCTTAAGCGGAGAGACAGAAATGATCCCGGTGGGAAGTACGGCTGTTCTTACACTGGTGGATTCAGGAGAGCAGATCGAAGGAATTGTTAAGGCAGTGGCAAACAGAGAAGAGACTCTTTCCGGCGGCCGTCTGGTAAAATATGTGACGATTTCTGTAAATAACCCAGGCGGACTTACCACTTCTACAGCAGCTTCTGCCCAGATCGGTGAGTTTACAGGCAGTGAAGAGGGAACTTTTAAGGCTTCTACAGATACGACTATGAATGCAGATCTTACCGTGAGTGTAGAAGTAGAGGAGCTTCTGGTCCATGAAGGAGATTATGTGACCAAGGGAACTCCCATCTTCCGTATGACTTCCCGTACAGCAGAAAAGCTGATGCGTAATTATAAGGATGCCTTAGATAAGGCGCAGGAAAGCGTGGAGTCAGCTCAGAGCAAGTTGGAAAGCACACAGGATAATTATGATAATTATACCATTACTGCACCGATTTCCGGTCAGGTGATCACCAAGAACTTTAAAGTAGGAGATAACATTACCAGAAATACCAGTACTACAACAACATTGGCTACCATCTATGACCTGTCTGCCCTGACCTTTAAAATGTCCATTGATGAGCTGGACATCCAGAGTGTAAAAGTGGGACAGAAAGTAACGGTAACGGCCGATGCTTTTGAGGGACAGACTTTTTCAGGAACTGTTACAAATGTGAGTCTTGAAAGCAGTTATTCAAATGGTGTCAGCACCTATCCGGTGACTGTGACCATGGATGAGGCAGGCGATCTGCTTCCTGGCATGAATGTAGATGGCGTGATCACTTTGGAAGAGGCTTCAGATGTGATTACGATCCCTGTGGATGCTTTGATGAGAGGCAACCAGGTTTATTTAAAAGATGATTCTGTAAAAGAACAGCAGGGACCGGTTCCGGCAGGTTTCAAGGCAGTAGAAGTTGAGACAGGTCTGACCAATGATTCTTATGTAGAGATTAAAAGTGGATTGTCAGAAGGGGATGTTGTCTATGTGGCAAAATCCAGCACCAGTTCTAATAACTTCTTCATGGGCGGCCCGGGCGGTATGGGTGGTCCTGGAGGAATGGGCGGCCCGCCAAGCGGAGGCGGAAATCATAGTGGAAATGGCGGCGGCCGCGGCGGAAACAGCGGAGCACCAAGATAGGGTGATCAGCTGCAGAAAAAGAACAGTAACAGGTTATCCACAAAGAGCAGAGCAGTGTTAAATATGAAAGGAGTTTTTATGTTTCATTTGTGGAAACAAGAGAAAAAAACTTATGAGAAAAAAACTCAATATATAAATACCGAGGCAGATTCCACGGAAGAAAAACAGAAAGATGCAGGGACAATATCTGAAAATACAGGGAATACAGATCAGGAAAAACCAGGAAAACACCTGATCGACCTGCGCCACATTTTTAAGATCTATTATCTTGGCGGGGAAGAAGTACGGGCTAACGATGATGTAAGCGTAGCCATTGACAAAGGTGAGTTTGTAGCCATTGTAGGAAAGTCCGGAAGCGGAAAATCCACACTGATGAATATTATCGGAGCTTTGGATGTACCTACCAAAGGAGAATATTATCTGGGTGGAGAAGATGTGAGCAAAATGGAAGACAAGCAGCTGGCAAAGATCCGTAACAAGATGATCGGCTTTATCTTTCAGCAGTATAATCTTCTTCCAAAGCTAAATCTTCTGGAAAATGTGGAACTCCCCCTTCTCTATGCGGGAGTGGGAAGCGAAGAGCGAAAGCAGCGGGCTATGGCTTCGCTGGAGAAAGTAGGTCTGGCTGATAAATGGAAAAATATGCCAAAGCAGTTATCCGGCGGCCAGCAGCAGCGTGTATCCATTGCAAGAGCGCTGGCGGGAAGCCCGTCCCTGATCCTGGCGGATGAACCAACGGGAGCTTTGGATTCAAAGACCAGCCGGGAAGTGTTAAACTTCCTGAAGCAGTTAAACGAAGAAGGAAATACCATTGTAATGATCACCCATGATAATTCCATTGCCCTGGAGGCAAAGCGAGTGGTGCGCATTGCAGATGGACACAAAATATTTGACGGAGATGTAAAAGATTATGCTGCAATCCTTTAAACTGGCCATAAAAAGTATATGGGGCAATAAAATGCGTTCCTTCCTGACTATGTTGGGTATCATCATCGGTGTGGCAGCGGTTATTATCCTGGTGAGCCTGGTAAATGGATATATGGGAAGCGTAGTAGAAAGTTTTGCCAGTATGGGTGTTAATCAGATCAACGTAAATGTGACGAACCTTACTTCCCGTACGGTAGATGTGGAGCAGATGTATGAGTTTTATGATGAACATGGTGATATGTTTGACGGCATCAGTCCCAATGTATCCCTTTCTGCTACCATTAAAAAGGGAGATGACTCCATGACATCTACCAGCGTGGCAGGCAGAAGCGAGCAGTATCTGGAGATGAAGGATTATAAACTCCAGGTTGGAAGGAATATTGCATATTCTGATATTGTTTCCCGACAGAAGGTGTGCGTTATCGGCGCTTATGTAGCCCAGGAATTATTTGGAAGTGCAGATAAGGCCATAAGCGATACTTTAAAGATCAATGGCTATGCGTTTAAGGTAGTTGGTGTAGTAGAAGCCCAGGATGAGGATGACATGGAAGACGGGGGAACAGATGATTTTGTATGGATCCCTTACAGTGTAGCCACCAGTCTTGCAGGAAGTGCCAATATCAGCAGCTATACATTGACTGTATCTGATACAGATAATGCAGATACGGCAAAGACGCTGATCCAGAATTTCCTGTATGAAACTTTTAAGGACAGTGATCTGTACAGAGTGACAGCCATGAGCGAAATGCTGGATAACTTAAATAACCAGATCAGCCTGATGAGTGGTATGTTAGGAGGCATTGCAGGAATTTCTCTTCTTGTTGCAGGTGTAGGAGTTATGAACATTATGCTGGTATCTGTAACAGAACGTACCAGAGAGATCGGTATCCGAAAGTCTCTGGGAGCTGACAAGGGAACCATTTTACAGCAGTTTGTTATAGAAGCAGCTGTGACCAGTTCCTTAGGCGGCCTGGTAGGAATACTGATCGGCTGTATTGCGACAAAGGCAGTAGGAGCGTTGATCGGTATCTCTGCATCCCCTACGTTAACGGCAGTGATCGTTTCTTTTGGAGTGTCAGTGGCGATTGGTCTGTTCTTTGGATATATGCCGGCAAGACGGGCAGCGAATTTAAACCCTATTGATGCTCTTAGAAGTGAATAACTGTAACATCAACAGTCAAATGTAAAGTTTTACATAAATTTTACATTTGACTGTTTTTGTTTTTACATGACTGTGATATGCTGATAAATAAGAACATAACCGGGTACTGCGGCTTTCTGGAAGATATGCCAGTGATCTTTGCATATACATGGGAAAAAACGGGGAAAGATGAGGAGTAAAATGGACAGGATCTATATCATCGAAGACGATGAAAACATACGCAATTTATTAAAAATAGCACTGGAAGGTTTTGGTTATGAGGCGGAGGGCTTTGAAACCGCGGAAGAAGGTTTGGCACGGATCGAAGAAGCGGCGCCTTCTCTTGCTATTTTTGACTGGATGCTTCCGGGGATGGATGGAGTTACAGCGATCCGCAAGATCCGCCAGACAGATGGCCTGAGGGAATTTCCTATTATGCTTTTAACAGCGAAAGAAAAGGAACTGGATAAAGTAGTAGGTCTTGACTGCGGAGCAGATGACTATATGGTAAAGCCCTTTGGAGTTTTGGAGCTTTCTGCAAGGATCCGCAGTCTGCTGCGCCGGGTGAAAAGGGAAGAAAAGAAAGATGTACTTAGTTATGAGGGCATTGTGGTTAATAAAAAAACCAGGGAAGTCACCAGCGAAGGTCATTTATGTGAACTGACTTTAAAGGAATTTGAACTTCTGGTCTATCTGCTGGAAAATCAGTCCCGTGTGGTAACAAGAGATGAACTTTTAAATCAGGTCTGGGGCTATGAATATGACGGAGAGACCAGAACACTGGATATGCATATCCGTACTTTGCGTCAGAAATTAGGGGAAAAGGGCAGTTCCTGCATAAAAACGATCCGTGGTGTAGGTTACAGACTGGTACGTCAGGAAGGATAAAATATGAGGAAAGCCATACTGGAACGATTTATCTTTGTACTTTTAGCGGCGCTGTGTATCAACAGCGTCATCTTTTATATTGCCAGCCGCAATACCATATTAAATACCACAGGAAAGGATATGCTTTATACCCTGGAAATGCTGGATCAGACTCTGGATTATGAAGGAGATCTTTCACAGCAGGTGCAGAGGATGGAAGCCTTTACCGCTGGAAATCCCAGCCGCGTAACGCTGATCCGCACAGATGGAACGGTAGTTTCTGACTCAGATGCAGATCCTTCTGAACTTGACAACCATTTAAGCAGAAAAGAAGTAGTCCAGGCTCTTGATAAGGGAAACGGTTCTGCCAGACGTTATTCTTATACCTTAAAAAAGGAACTTTTATATGTGGCCTATAAGTCTGCCCGCTCCGATATGATTATCCGTGTTTCCGTGCCGTATTCCGGTGCCACGGAATATCTTACCATGCTCCTTCCTGCGGCGCTTTTCAGCTTTTTGGCGGCTCTTGTCTGTGCGCTGGTAGTGTCTAAGCGGTTTGTGGATTCTGTGACAAGACCTTTAAGCAATATAGCGACAGAGATGTCAAAGGTAAGAGGAGATTACAAAGGCGATTATACAGAACTGCATTTTGAAAAATGCCAATATCCGGAGCTGAATGTGATCGCAGAGACTACAATGGAAATGTCTAAAAATGTAAAAGACTATCTCAACCGGATTGACAAGGAAAAACAGATCCGTCAGGAGTTCTTCAGCAATGCATCCCATGAATTAAAAACCCCGATCACATCTATTCAGGGATATGCGGAACTGATGGAAAGCGGTATGGTCCAGGATGAGAACATGAAAATGGATTTTATCAAACGGATCAAAAAGGAAGCCATTAATATGGCCGGACTTATTAACGATATTCTGATGATCTCCAGACTGGAAGCAAAGGATGCAGAAGTAGTGGTTTCGGATGTAAGGATCAGTGTGCTGTTAGATGAGATCACAGACAGTCTGAAACCGGCAGCTGCATCGGGGCAGGTTTTTATACATTGCGATTGCCAGCCTTTATGCATTAAGGCGAATCCTCAGCAGATGAAAGAACTTTTGTCCAATCTGGTGAGCAATGCAGTCAAATACAACCGGCCCGGAGGTCAGGTATGGGTCAATATCCGGGAAAAAGGTGAAAATCTGGTTATCCGTGTGCGGGATAATGGCGTTGGCATCCCACAGGAAAGTCTTGACAGGATCTTTGAACGTTTCTACCGGGTGGATAAGGGACGCAGCCGGAAACAGGGCGGTACAGGACTGGGCCTTTCTATTGTAAAACATATTGTTAATTTTTATCACGGAACCATACGTGTTACTTCACAGCTGGAAGAGGGAACAGAATTTACAGTGGCTATTCCATTAAACTGGCAGGATCTGTAAAAAAATGGAAAATCTATTGGTAAAAATGACGAAAAACGCTTTATTGCTTTAAATTCTAAAAAAATTAAAGCAATAAAATTGACGAGGCGGTTTTTTTGTAGTATCATATCTGTAATTCGTGTAAAACGAATGAGTTTTGAGCGAAAAGAGGACGGTATTATGAAAAAATCTACAAAAATCATGTCAGTATTATTAGCAGCAGCATGTGCAGCATCTATGACCGGATGCGGCGGTTCAGGCAGCACAGCTACTACAGCAGCAGCTTCAGAAGCAGCAACTGAGGCAGCTTCCTCCGAAGAGGCAAAGAGTGCAGAGGCTACCACAGATGGAAAGACCTATAACGTAGGCATCTGCCAGCTGGTACAGCACGTAGCTCTGGATGCAGCTACCCAGGGATTTAAGGATGCATTAACAGATGCGCTGGGTGATGCAGTTACCTTTGATGAACAGAATGCACAGGGTGATTCCAATACCTGTTCTACTATCATCAACAGCTTTGTTTCCAATAAGGTAGATCTGATCCTTGCAAATGCAACTCCGGCTCTTCAGGCAGCACAGGCAGGAACCAATGAGATCCCTGTTTTAGGAACAGCTGTTACAGAATACGGTGTGGCACTTGGCATTGACAACTTTGACGGTTTAGTAGGCGGAAATATTTCCGGTACTTCTGACCTGGCTCCATTAGATGAGCAGGCAGCTATGCTTCACGAACTGTTCCCGGATGCAAAGAATGTAGGACTGTTATATTGCTCCGCAGAAGCTAACTCCCAGTATCAGGTAGATACCGTAAAGGCAGCGCTGGAAGAAATGGGATATACCTGCGAATACTATGCATTCTCTGATTCCAACGACCTTGCAACCATTACTACTAACGCAGCAGGCAACAGTGATGTGATCTACATCCCAACTGACAATACAGCAGCAGCAAACACAGAGATCATCAACAATATCTGCCAGCCTGCAAAGGTTCCTGTGATCGCAGGAGAAGAGGGCATCTGCTCCGGCTGCGGTGTTGCAACTCTTTCCATCAGCTACTATGATCTGGGTGTTGCAACTGGCAAGATGGCAGTTAAGATCCTTACAGGTGAGGCAAATGTTTCTGAGATGCCGATCGAATATGCACCTCAGTTTACAAAGAAGTACAACAAGACCATCTGCGATGCCCTGGGTATCACAGTTCCAGATGATTATGTAGCCATTGAAGAATAAAAAGTAACCATTCAGCCTTGCGAAGATTTAGGGTCAAAAGTACGTTGAAAACTTGTTTTCATAAGTTCTTTTGGCACTAAATCTTCATAAGACGGACGTCCAAAGCTTCTTGTCCGCCGAAGGCGGGCAAGAAGATGCAAGGCTGAACAACAGCAATAAAAAACTTTCGTGGCAGACACAGCGGGAAGGCAGATAAAGCTTCCCGCTGTATGCTGTCTAAAGGGGAAAAACAATGAATATAATGAATTTATTAAATGCTCTTCCTGGCGCAGTAGCTCAGGGTCTGATCTGGGGCATTATGGCAATTGGTGTTTATCTTACATTTCGTATACTGGATTTTGCAGATCTGACCGTAGACGGATCTTTATGTACCGGCGGTGCCGTGTGCATTATGATGATGTTAAACGGGCAGAATGTGTGGGTGTCCATGTTTGCAGCCCTTCTTGCAGGAATGGCAGCAGGCTGTGTTACTGGATTTTTACATACGTTTATGGGCATACCAGCCATCCTTTCTGGTATCCTTACACAGTTAGGACTGTATTCTATTAATTTGAAAATAATGGGAAAGGCAAACCAGGCGATCAACGTAGACAAGTACGATCTGCTTGTTTCTTTACGTTTTATCCGCAATGTGCCTCTCTTTAAAAATACCATTCTTTTAGTAGCCATTGTTATTGTGATCCTTGTGGCCATTCTTTACTGGTTTTTCGGTACAGAGCTTGGATGCTCCATCCGTGCTACTGGCTGCAATGACAAGATGGCAAGAGCCCAGGGCATCAATACAGATTTCAACCGTGTGCTGGGTCTGATGATCTCCAATGGTATGGTAGCTCTTTCTGGTGCTTTTCTTTCTCAGTATCAGGGCTTTGCAGATATCAATATGGGCCGTGGAGCCATCGTTATCGGTTTGGCAGCTGTTATCATCGGAGAAGCGATCTTCGGAAAGATCTTCAGAAACTTTGGTTTACGTCTTTTAAGCGTTGCTTTTGGTTCCATTATCTATTATCTGGTACTTCAGGTGGTAATCTGGCTGGGAATCGATACCGACCTGTTAAAGCTACTTTCAGCAGCAGTGGTAGCTGTTTTCCTGGCGATCCCTACATGGAAAGCACGTTATTTTTCAATGGGTTCCAAAGGAGGTAAAGCCTGATGCTTCAGATCAAACATGTATCTAAAACCTTTAATAAAGGCACAGTGAATGAAAAACAGGCGTTAAGGGATTTAAACCTTACACTGAAAGAGGGAGATTTTGTTACCATCATCGGCGGCAATGGCGCTGGTAAATCTACCATGTTGAATGCGATTGCAGGTGTATGGCCGGTAGATGAAGGCCAGATCATCATTGATGATAAAGATGTAACAAAGCTTCCGGAGTATAAAAGAGCAGCTTTCTTAGGACGTGTATTCCAGGATCCTATGAATGGAACAGCTGCTACTATGGGAATCGAAGAAAACCTGGCACTGGCTCTGCGTAGAGGCGGCAGCCGCACTTTAAAGCCGGGAATTACTAATAATGAGAGAAAACTGTACAGAGACCTGTTGTTAAGATTGGGACTTGGACTGGAAGACCGTCTGACTTCCAAGGTAGGACTTCTTTCCGGCGGACAGAGACAGGCACTGACTCTTTTAATGTCTACCCTGAAACGTCCGAAACTGCTTCTGTTAGATGAGCATACAGCAGCTCTTGACCCGAAAACAGCCCGAAAAGTTCTGGAACTGACAGAAGAGATGGTCAATGAACAGCATCTGACTGCATTAATGGTTACCCATAACATGAAGGATGCGATCCAGATCGGCAACCGTCTGATCATGATGAACAGCGGCCACATTATCTATGATGTGGAGGGAGAAGAGAAAAAGAAACTGACAGTGGAAGATCTGTTAGAGAAGTTCTCCGAAGCAAGCGGTGAGGAATTCTCCAATGACCGTATGATGCTTGCAAAATAAAAGAAAAAAATATTAATTTTAAAGATTTTTTAATATATTTAATAGTTTGTTCACTTTTTGGAAGAGATTTTATGTTATACTCTTGAAGTACGCCTAAAATAAGCGGACCTTAATAACAGGAGAAAAAACAATGAGTGAAAATAAGGACTATATATCCCGCCTGAATAAGGCGAGGAAAAAACGAAATCAGAAATGGGATCCAAAATATATCCTGATGGCTCTGCTGGCAGTGATCCTGCTTGGCATCATCGTACTGGCAGCGGTAAATGTAAAATCAGCAGTTTCAGAACGGGTGACACCAGACGGCAGTGAAAGCGTCATTGACGAGCCGGGAACCGGACTGGAAGCGGCAAGTGCCTCCAATGTAGCAAGAGAACAGGAGGAAAAGGCCAAAGAAGAGCAGGAAATACAAAGTGTCATTGATGCATACCAGAATCTGGGTATTGTCCAGGTTTCCGGTTATGTAAATATCCGTGAAACTCCGGATATGAAGGGAAATATAATAGGAAAAGTTTCCGGAGACGGAGCCTGTGAGGTCTTAGGAGAAGAAGGCGAATGGAGCTATATCACCTCCGGAGGGATTGAAGGTTATATCAGCAGCCAGTACCTGGTAACAGGAGAGGAAGCAAAAGAACTGGCAAAAGGTCTTGTAAAAAAACGTGCCATTATCATGACAGAAAATGATAATCTGAATATCCGCAGCGGAGCAAGCAAGGATTCAGAGATCGTGGGACAGGCACTTCCGGGAGAGCGATATGAAGTGCTTTCTGAGGAAGATGGATGGGTGCAGATAGGCGGAGGTTATATCTCTGCTGATTACTGCGAAGTAAAGTATGCCTTAAATGAAGGACGGAAACTGGATTTAAAGGCTCAGGCTATTAACCAGTATGATAACCTGGTCATCTTTAAAAAAAGCGGTTATATGAATGTTCGCAGTACACCGGAAAATAAGGGTGATGAAAATGTAATCGGTAAGCTGACAAGTAAAGCAGCCGGTGACATTATTGAAACCACAGACGGATGGTACAAGATCAGATCTGGTACGGTAACTGGTTATATTTCTGCAGATCCGGAATTGATCGCAACTGGTCAGGAAGCAAAAGATCTGGCTATGCAGAATGCTACCCAGATGGCTATCATCACAACAGATGTGTTAAATGTCCGCACGGAACCAAATACAGAGTCAAAGATCTGGACACAGATCGTCAAAGATGAGCGTTATCCGGTAGTAGATCAGCAGGATGGCTGGGTACAGATCGATTTAGGATCTGTAGACGAAGAAGATGGAGGCCAGGACGGGGATGAAAAGGCATATATTTCTACCCGTGACAACAATGTAGAAGTCCGCTATGCCTTAAACGAAGCCATTAAGTTTACGCCTTCAAAGGACAATGGCTCTTCCGGCGGCGGTTCCAGTACAAAGCAGTCCCGACGTTCACAGCTTGTAAATTATGCCCTTCAGTTTGTAGGAAACCGCTACGTATGGGGCGGTACCAGTCTGACCAATGGTGTTGACTGTTCCGGCTTTACTATGAGAGTGATGGAAAAATTTGGCGTATCTCTGCCTCATTATTCTGGTTCTCAGGCCCAGATGGGAAAGAAAGTTACTTCAGCCACCATGCAGCCAGGTGATCTGATCTTCTATGCAGGCAGCAACGGAAAGGTAAACCATGTAGCGATCTATATTGGAAATGGCCGTATCGTACACGCAGCCAGCCGCAGAAGCGGTATTAAGACCTCTACCTGGAATTACCGTACACCGGTAGCGATCCGCAGTATGCTGGATTGATAAAAATGAGGAAACTCTGAAAACGAATTAGGAATATTTTTGGACAAATATCAATAGAAAGATGTAAAATACCCGGAAGAGCCTTAAAAAGCTTTTCCGGGTGTTTTGTTAGATGTGAAATATTATAAAGATGCATGATATTCCACAAATGTATAGGGGAAGTTATACTAACGGAAAAACAGTGGAATTACAAACCAGATACATAACAAATGAATGATGGCATGGGGCAGTGTGTATTTTAAGTAGTCGGAAAACTTATAGCCGGCTACCAGAGTCATACTGATCTGGGCAGCTGCCAATGGGGTAGAGCAGGCAAGACTGGCTGCAAAATAGATGCCAAGGCAGACTGTCATAGGATTTAATCCCATAGCGGTTCCAATGGAGAAACCAATGGGAAGCACGATCAGGATTGCAGTAGAGTTGGTGATAAAGTTGCTTAAGATAAGTGTCAGCAGGCATAAGATTCCATATACCAGCACAGGAGAAGAGCAACTGCCAAGGAAATTGTTTGCAAGGTCAGCTAAAATTTTTCCAGAACCGCCTGTATTTAAAGCATCCGCCAGTCCAAGACAGAAAGCCAGGAATAAAATAGTATCCCAATCCATGTTTTTACGGATGCTTTTTGTATTGGTGCATTTGGTAAGAATGCAAAGCATAGCTGCGCACATAGCGGTCATAGCAGTGGAAAGCCATTCTGTTACATAGAATAATATCATCAGACCCAGTATCACAAACATAATAGTGATTTTTTTGCGATCTGTGTTTTCCGAAGAAATGATCTTTCTATTGGTGTTTTCCAGTTCCATAGTCTCTTCTGGACGGTTACCCCATATTTTTTTGCCGAGAGTGTAGCCAAATAACTGAGTGCATACAAGATACAGTAAAAGCATGCAAAAACCAGGCCCAAACATGGTAAACATGCTCATATGCAGACCGGTGGTCTGCTCAAGTAAGGCGTTGGCGGTCAGCTGGGGAGTGCAGCCAATGAGAGTACTGGAGCCTCCGATCATAGCACAAATGGCAATGTTCATGGTCAGGTTTTTGCGTTTCATGTTGCTGGAATTGGAACAAACACTTTCTACAATAGGAAGAAAGGCCGCGATCGTAGCGGTGTTTGCTAAAAACATAGAAAGGCATCCTGCTGTAAGACCGGAGATGAAAAGAAAGAGTCTTTCATTATCTCTGGACATTCGAATGACCTGTTTTCCAATAAGGGCAGCAGCTCCCGTTTCAAACATGGCATTTCCTACGATCATAGCGCCAAAGAGAAGATAAATGATAGAGCTGGCAAATCCGGAAAAAGCATGAGACAGATCACATACATGAAAAAGTACCATCAGAAGACAGCCTAAAGCGCCGGTGACAACGGAAGGCAGCCATTCTGTGACGAATAATACAATGCACAGAAGCAGGATAAGAAGACCTATAATACCACTGGACATTTTTAATACTCCTTTCAAGCAGTAAAAGCATCGGATTATACAAACGTTAAAAAAGTAACAATTCGGGTTTTAAAAAATCTCTTTTCTCCCAAAAATCTCGATGTACTCTTGGAAGAAAAGAGATGAGAGGGGCTTTTTATTACTGCTCTTTTAATTTTTTAATTTCTGCAGTAAGTGCAGGAACTACTTCAAACAGATCTCCGGTGATGCCGTAATCAGCAATGCCGAAAATCGGAGCTTCCGGATCTTTGTTGATAGCGATGATCGTATCAGAACCGCTCATTCCGGCTACATGCTGGATCGCACCTGAAATACCGCAGGCAATATAAAGCTTAGGAGCAACTGTTTTACCGGTTTGTCCTACCTGATGGCTGTGTCCGATCCAACCAGAGTCTACAGCTGCACGGGAAGCGCCTACAGTACCGCCTAAAACATCTGCAAGTTCTTCTAAGACTTTAAAGCCTTCAGGACCGCCTACACCGCGGCCGCCGGATACGATTACTTCTGCGCCTTCCAGATCTACGGCTTCAGAAGCTGCTTCGCGAATAGTTTCTATTATTTTTGTACGGATATCAGCAGCGTCTACATGATAATCCTCACGGATTAATTCTGCTTTATTTTCTGTTGCTGCAGGTTTCTTAAATACTCCTGGACGGATCGTACCGATCTGTGGACGATGATCCGGGCACATAATAGTGGCCATCAGATTTCCGCCGAATGCAGGACGGGTCCATGCAACGTTTCCGCTTTCTTCATCAATGTCAACGGCAGTGCAGTCGGCAGTCAGTCCTGTGTTTAAACGGCAGGAAACGCGAGGTCCCATATCACGGCCATTAGGAGTTGCTCCGATCATTAAAGTGGATGGACCATATTTTTCAACCATATGGCAGAGAGCATTTGCATAAGCATCTGTAGAGTAAGATTTATATTCAGGTCCTTCAATAGCGATCACCTGGTCAGCACCGCAGGTCCCGGCTGCTTCTACAGAAGCGGCAATATTGTCACCGATCACAACCGCAGCTAATTTTCCACCTTGTTTGTCAGCCAGGCGGCGTCCTGGATTTAACAGCTCCAGACCAACTTTTTTAGGACTTCCGTCCTCCTCTGTCTCAATAAATACCCAAAGATCTTTTGTCTTTGCTTCCATTTGTGTGTCCTCCTTATTATAGCAAGTGGGCTTCACTGAGCATAGTCACAAGTTTCTGTGCAGAAGCCGTATTTGAATCTTCGTGGATCATAACACCGCCCTGTTTGCGAGGCGGAACAAAGGATTTCTTTACATGAGTAGGAGATCCCTTTAAACCGATACGTGATTTGTCAATATCAGGAAATGCTTCTTCCCCTAAAACAGGGATCTCTGCACGATTGGCAGCAAGTTTGCGCTTGATAGTTGGATAACGTGGGTCAAAGCTTGGTTTGGTGAAAGTAACCAGGCATGGAAGAGAAACCGCAATTTTCTGGTTCGCATCTTCACATTCTTTTAAAATAGTCAGTCCATCATCTGTAAGCTCTGCTTCCAGAGCATATGTAACCTGAGGAAGTCCCAGATGCTCAGCAATTTCTGGTCCAACCTGAGCTGTATCTCCGTCAATCGCCTGTTTACCACAGAAAATAGCATTAAATCCACCTTCCAGTTCAGCTACTTTCTTAATAGCGCAGGAGAGAATATAACTGGTAGCAAGAGTATCAGAACCGCCGAAAGCACGTCCGCTAATAAGATAAGCTTTGTCAGCAGCCATACCTAAGCATTCTTTTAAAGCATTTTTGGCCTGCTCCGGTCCCATGCTTAAAACGATGATACGGGTATCAGGATGTTTGTCTTTAATACGTGCAGCTGCCTCTAAGGCATAGCCATCAAAAGGATTTACGATGCTGGGTACTCCATTACGGATCAGAGTATTTGTTACCGGATCAATTTTTATCTCAGTTGTATCCGGAACTTGTTTTACACATACAAGAATATTCATAAATCACAGCTCCTTTTCACATGATATAATGTTCACTTTTATATAAAGCAAGTTTTATGCCAAAAAAATAACTATAAAAAACCGTATTTTTTTAATTTCAAAATAAAAAAAGCGGCAATTTTTTGCCGGTTTTGGAAAAGAAAAGCGGAAAATATATGCCAAATTAACAAAAATTTAACAATAAAACAGCAAATAAAAAACAATATATGATAAAATAGATGGGGAAATGCTGAAAAATATAAGCAATATAAATAAGGAAAGAACAGGCATTTTTAGAAAACACAAAATTTATCTCGAGAAAAATGTTTAAAAATTGTCAAATTTGGCATGGATGTTGCTCTTTATATAGGTGAGAGTTCGCAGTGAAGAATCGTTAAGAAAAAAACGATAAAAATAAAGCTGTGGATAAAGAAAGGAGAGAACAAGAATGAGTGAATACCAACTTATGACAGAAGACCAGAAAGATATGGTGAAACTGGTAAAGGACTTTCTGATGAAGGAATATTTGCCCCATGTTCCTGAATACGAGGCAAAGGGAGAGTATCCACTGGAATTTCACAAAAAATTAGGAGAACTTGGTCTTTTCGCAATGGATGTGCCAGAAGAGTACGGCGGACTGGGCTTAGATGCGGTAACGACCTGTCTGATCCGTGAAGCGATTGGTTATGTAGATGCAGGTTTTGCATCATCTTTTGCGGCATCTACCTTTGGTATTAAGCCAGTTTTATTAGCAGGTACAGAAGAGCAGAAAAAAGCATACGGTGCAAGACTGGCAGAAGGACAGATTTCAGCAATGTGTCTTACTGAACCGCAGTCCGGCTCTGATATGGGTAATACAAAGTGCCGTGCGGTAAAAGATGGTGATGAGTATGTATTAAACGGAACAAAGTGTTTTATCACAAATGGTGGTATAGCAGATATCTATACAGTGGCGGCTTCTACTTCACCGGAACTGGGAAGTGCAGGAATTTCTCTGTTTATTGTTGATCGAAATACTCCGGGTGTCAGCGTAGGTAAGGAAGAGAATAAGTTAGGTATACGTACTTCTAATACTACAGATGTTGTTTTCCAGGATGTAAGGATTCCGGCTGCAAATCTGATCGGAGAAGAAAATAAGGGATTTGCTATCAGCCAGAAACTTCTTGCAAGAACCCGTCCTACTGGTATGGCATCTGCTTTAGGTGTAGCCCAGAGAGCTCTTGATCTGGCAATTGACTATGCTCAGCAGAGAGTAACCTTTGGAAAGCCGATCGCAAGCCGCCAGGCTATCAAATTTAAACTGGCTGATATGGAGATCAAGCTTCAGACTGCAAGAGCCCAGCTTTTTTATAATGCCCAGCTGATCGATAAAGGTATTTACGACGGCATGTTAGGTTCTGTTACCAAGACCTGTGTGTCAGAAATGGTATTTGACGTAGCAAATCAGGCTCTGCAGATCTTTGGCGGATATGGCTACAGCAGAGAATATCCAGTAGAAAAACTGTTAAGAGATGCAAGGATCTTCTCTCTGTTTGAGGGAACAAATGAAATCCAGAGAATGATCATTGGCGGAACACTGGTACCTAAAAAGAGAAGCTGACAATAAAAATGAAAAAATAAGGGGGAATCACGATGCTTTGGAAAGAATATGAAGATGTGCTTCTGGAACGGGAAGACAATGTGGCAACTATTTTATTAAACAATCCGGCAAACATGAATCCTGTTACTGCATCAACGATGGATCATCTGGTAGATGCTCTTACATTATGTGAAGAGGATGATACGGTCCGCGTGATCGTACTTCGGGGAGCAGGCGGAAACTTTTCAGCAGGTGGAAATGTAAAAGGCATGAAAGAACGTCTGGATAAAGGTATCAATACCACAAAAGAGGGAATCCGTGCAGGCGGTGAATTCATGATGCGTCTGCGTACCATTAATAAACCAACGATTGCATGGATCGAAGGCGCAGCAGCAGGAGCTGGTATGAGCATGGCACTTTGCTGTGATTTTGCTTTGGCTGCAGAAGACGCAAAAATGGTATTTGCTTTTGTAAATATTGGTTTTGTTCCGGATTGCGGTATTACACATATGCTTACAAAGAATGTAGGACGTGCAAGAGCTACTGATCTGTTAATGGGTGGACGCCGCTTTACTGGTGCAGATGCAGCTAAGTGGGGAATGATCACAGCAGCAGCTCCGAAAGAGGAACTGGAAGACCTGGTAAAGAAATATATTAAGAAATATTCCCAGGGACCTGCAGTTGCTTATGCACAGATCAAGAGAATGATCAACAGCTGCACAATGAGAGAATTAAATGCCTGCATGCAGGAGGAAGTAGAAGCTCAGTTCATTTGCAGTAAGACAGAAGATTACCGCATTGCAGTTGAAGCATTTTGTGAAAAAAAGAAACCGGAATTTGTAGGTAGATAGGAGAGTCACCATGGAGAAAAAGAGTATCATCAATGTAGATGGCCGTTTCTATTATGGCTGGGTCATGCTGATCTGCGGATTTATGACCATGTTTATCTGTTATGTAATTAAAGCAAACTGTACTTCTTTGTTTTATACCCCTATTTGTGAAGAACTGGGCGTAACAAGAACTGTTTATACACAGACCAATACAGTGCTTACCATCTGTATGCTTATTGGTTCTTCCTTTATTGGAAAGATCTATAAAAAGTACCCTGTTAAATATGTACTTACCGGCTGTGTAGGTCTGGCTTCTCTGTGCTACTTAGGAATGTCAAGAGCAACAGCCATGTGGCAGTTCTTAGTACTTTCTGGTATCCAGGGCTTTGCATGGGCTGGTGCAACCAATCTTCCTGTAGGTATCATGATCAGTAACTGGTTTGGACCTAAGGTAAAAGGTACTGCAATGTCTATTGGTATGTTAGGTAGTGGTGCCGGTGCTCTGGTATGGGTAAACTTTATCAGCAAGATCATCGCTGGCAGTGGCTGGCGTACTGCTTATCTTGCAATGGCAGGTGTAAATGCCCTGATGATCCCGATCGCATTGATTTTAGTTGTAAGTATGCCAAGTGACAAAGGCTTTGAAGTACGTGTAGGCGATCCATCTCCGGAAGAAGTAGCAAAAGCCGGTGGTGTTTCTACCCAGAAGACTGGTATTACAGGTACTCAGGCATTAAAGACAAGCCGTTGGTGGTTCCAGTGGATGGCAGCTATGGTTACTATGATCGGTGCATCTGCATTTAACTCTCAGTGTGTTGCTTATTTTACAGATTTAACAGGTGATAAGGCATCTGCAGCATTGGTTTATTCAGGCGCTTTAGGAACCATGATCTTAGGTAAGTTCTTATTAGGTGTATTCTCTGATATCCTTCATATTAAGAGAACAGCTGTGCTGGCTCCGCTGTTTTATGCAGGCGTATTTATTTGTATGGCACTGGCAGCAACCAACATGGGCTTTACAAAGGGAATGACTTTATTCTATATGATCGGTGGTGCTGTTCCTTCTGTTATTCCGGCTCTGATCACAGTACATAACTTTGGTGATAAGGAATTCAGTGTTATGAACGGCTGGATGAATATGGCAGGAAATGTAGGACAGATCATTGGACCGACCATTGCAGCTTTCGTATTTGATGTAACAGGTACTTACCGTATGGCATGGATCATTTTCGCAGTTTTAATGGTAGTAGTAGCACTGTTATACTTTATGTCCAATATCAGCAGCAGGAAGCAGATCGAAGATATGGGATATGTGATCCCACAGTAGCAACATGATTTTTAAGAGGTGAATGATTATGGCAGAGGAACGTAAACTTCCCTTACAGGGGTTAAAAGTAGTAGAACTTGGAACCCATTTTGCAGTACCAAGTGTTACAAGAATGCTGGCAGACTGGGGAGCAGAAGTAATCAAGGTTGAAAATGTGAAAGGTGATGCATGGAGAATTGTAGGACGCAATCAGAAATGCCCGATCACAGATGAAGAAAACCCATTTTTCATGGTACCAAACGCAAATAAAAAGTTTGTAGCTTTAAACTTAAAGGATCCAGATGGAAAAGAGGCTTTGATCAAGCTGATCGGTTCTGCAGAGATCTTTGCTACCAATATGCGTATGGGAGCGCTGACCAAGTTAGGCTTTGACTATGAAACCTTAAAAGAGATGTATCCAGGACTGATCTATGTACATTTTACCGGATATGGATACAAGGGACCAGATGCTGCAAAACCAGGTTTTGACTCTGTTGCTTTCTGGGCGCGTTCTGGATCCATGATGGATTGGGGAACGGAAGGAAACTTCCCGTTTTTAGCTCCTACTGGTGCAGGTGATGCCATGGTTGGTTCCATTCTCTGTGCAGGAACTCTGGCAGCTCTTATTTCCAAGCGTGAGACAGGAAAGGGTACCCTGGTATCTTCTTCCTTAATGGGAAGCTCTATCTGGTATAACAATGCGGCTGTTGTATCTACTCAGTATGGAAATAAATTTCCGAAGGATAAGGATCATCCTGCTAACCCATTTGGATGGCAGTATGAGTGCTCTGACGGTGAATGGCTGATGATCGGCGTTGTTGATTATGCAGATGCATATCGTAAGATTTTCCATTTGTTTGGCAGAGATGATATGTTAGATGATGAAAGATTTAATACGATTTCCGCAGTTCAGCAGCATTTGGACGAGTTTATGCCGATCCTGCGCGGATATTTTAAGACCAAGACCAGAGATGAATGGGTCGATCTGATCGCTGGATTAAATATTGTAGTAGGAAAGATTGGTCACTTAAAAGATCTTGCCAGTGACGAACAGGCGATTGCAAATCAGTTTGTGCAGGATGTACAGTTCCCAAGCGGAAAAACGGTTGCTATGCCTACAGTACCGATTGAGTTTTCTGCTTACGATACCAGAGGAAAGTATGAAAAGACCGGTGAGATCGGACGTGATACAGAATCAGTTCTTGAGGAAGTTGGATATACAAAAGAACAGGTAGAGGCACTGCGCAGCCAGGGTGCGGCGAAGTAAAAAATATAAGTCAGGGACTGTGCTGCTTTGGGACAGTCCCTGTATTTATACTGAATACAATGTCTGGTTTATTAAAGTTGACAGGAAACTTCCTTTAGGATAGGATGGTACATGTTAAAAAGTGAAAATTATCATACAGATATAAAGGAGAAAACTGCTATGCTTATAAAAAATGACGAAAGCTGTAATTCAGAAAAAACGATTTTGCGTTACCAGGAAAACGGGATTGCAGATTTGCTTGCCAGTGACTGGTACGGTATTATGCTTCTGTCTCCTGGCGGGCGGGTATATCTGGATAATTATAACGATATTCATGGGATCGGCAACAACATTCCGTTGGAATTTGTTAAAAACTGTGTGGAGTGGGACAGCCTTATCCATAATAAATCTTTGACCTATGCCTATAAGGACTGGTACTTTCTGATATATTCTATCCGTCAGACAGACAAAGGGAATTGTGTGTTTTTCCTTCACTGTCGAAAAGGACAGCCTTTTGAGAGAAGAGATGTAAAATGGTATGAATTGTACAGTGGAGCAGGACAGCAGAGAGTACTTCTGGAAAATGAGCTGATACAGGAAAAAAACTATTTAAACAGTATTCTGGAAAGTTCAGAAGGCTGTATTGCAGTTGTAGATGGAGATCATAATGTCATTTCGGCAAATGATGAGGCACAGGCGTTATTTGGAAGCAATTTGAAAGAGACACCTTCCGGCGCGATGCTTTCTCTGATCAAAGCAGTGGATCGGGTACTTCTTCAAAAAGAAAAGGTAGTTCTACCAAGAGTGATCATTAATGGAACAGAAAACGAATTTGGCTTTTCTATCTATAAATTTATACTGACTCCTCTTCGCAGCAGTAAAGGAAAAGTGGCCTGTGCTGTTGTGGTGGCAAACGACATCACCCATGATTTTATTAATAAACGCAGAGCTACACAGAGACAAAATTTCAGAATGGCTGGAAACCTTAATTTTGAGATAGCCAAGGAAATGCGAACACCGCTGATGAATATTGAAGGCTGTGCAAGCCTTCTTGCAGATGCGGTAGGAGATAATAAAGATTCAAAAGAGCTCCTTGCTTATATTAAAGAAGAAGTAAACCATATTTTGCAGATCAATAATCGAATGCTTTCCTTTTCTAATCTTACACAGGAAAATACGTATGGTCAGATTGACATCAATGAAGTACTTAAAAATTGTGTATCGGCATTATACACGCAACGAGTAAAAAAGAAATTAACAATTGAAACGAAAATGGAAAGAGAGCTGCCGCTTGTACGAGCAGAAAATGCGGATTTGCAGCAGATATTTTTCAATCTTTTATTCAGCGCTTTTGATAATGCAAAAGAAAAAGGAAAGATTTGGATCAATAGTCATTATGACAGCAGCTTAGGAGCGATCATTGTAGATTTTGCTCATGAGGGAAATGGTTATGCTCTGGATGATCGCCAGCTGTGTCTCCAGATCAATGGAGGGGATCGGCAGGGAGAAATCGATATTCCCTTCCTGATGGCTAAAAAAATGGTGCTTGATTGTGGTGGAAAACTTCTTGCACAGGAAAATGAAGACGGTGGAAGTGTGAGGACAGTGATGTTTCCCTGTTCGTAGAAAGGACCGGAGGTAGAGAAAATGGGAGAAGTATGTACCATGAAGCGGATATTGGTTGCGGATCATTCTGAGATTTCAAATCGTATGTTCTGCGCCGGACTTTCTAAGTACGGGTTTTCTGTCAGTTCTGTATCCACTACAGAAGAATTGATCCATAAATGTACAGCAGAGGATTTTGCCATGCTGGTCTTGGATCTGTATCTGGATGGAACCAGTCAGATGGATCAGATCCAGTATCTGAGGAAACTCTGTCCGGACATGTATCTTCTTGTAATGAGTGATGAGCCGGACATTTCCAGTGCTGTTCAAACCATGAAAAATGGTGCGGATGATTTTATTGAAAAACCCTGCGATTTTGAAACTATTTTAGCGAAGATACGAGGGCTGTTAAAGACAGACCGGGAAGTTAAAAAAGAAAAAAAGCAGACTTCGGATGAAGTATTGCCTGTAACAGACCGCGCTGTCCAAAAAATTGAGGAAGTAGTGGAAAAAGTAAAGGATTATCCTACTACGATACTTATTACAGGAGAAAGTGGAACAGGAAAGACGATGTTGGCAAAACGGATCCATCGAACCAGTATCCGTAAAGACCGTCCTTTTGTTCATGTAAATTGCTCAGCTATACCGGCCGAACTTTTTGAAAGTGAATTGTTTGGTTATGAAAAAGGAGCATTTACAGGTGCTCAGCGTATGAAACCTGGTAAATTTGAGGCAGCGGGAGAAGGTACGATTTTTTTGGATGAGATCGGTCTGGTGCCATTTCATTTACAATCCAAGCTTTTGAATGTACTTCAGGAACGTTGTTTTGAAAGAGTAGGAGGAAATGAACCCATCGACATGAAGGCGCGAGTGATTGCAGCGACCAATGCCAATCTGGAACAGTGTGTGGAAAATGGTACTTTCCGTCGGGATCTGTACTATCGATTAAACGTGATACAGCTGGAAATGCCGCCGCTCCGTTATCGAAGAGGAGATCTTAAAAATCTGACAAAACAATTTATAAAACGTTTCTGCGACAGTTTTGGAAAACCGGAACCAGAGATAACGACGGATTTCTGGCGGACGGTTGAGCAGTATAACTGGCCTGGAAATATAAGAGAGTTAGAGAATGCCATTGAAAGTGCAGTGGCATTGTGTGGAGATCAGCTTTCTGCAGATTGCCTTCCTTTAAGAGTGGGGCAGATACGGGCAGAAGAAAGAGAAGAAGAATACCCGAAAAAAGAAGTACCCCATAATTTGAAACTTTATTTGAAGCAGCAGGAAGATGCCATTATACAGGAAGCGCTGGATAAGTTTAATGGCCGCAAGGAGAAAGCGGCGCAGTATCTGGGAATTTCTGACAGGACTCTGAGATACAAATTGAGCAACATGGGAAAAACAGGAAAAGAGAATGATAGTGAGGAATTCTAATGAGCTTGTGGAAAGTATTTGAACGTTCTGTACGGCTGTATAGTGACAAAACGGCTTTGATTTTTGGAAAAGAACGGATCAGCTACAAACAGCTTTATGATAAAAGCTGCCACATAGCGGATCATTTATATGTGATTGCAAAGGGAAAGGAGCAGCAGAAGGTTTTTATTCTGTCTAAGAACTCCATTGACATGGTGGCTCTTATGTTAGCCTGTATGCGTATGAATCTGATCGCATGTCCGGTAAACTGGCGTCTTTCAGCCAGAGAACTGGCAGTGCTTTTAAAAGACCATGATTATGTGATCCGCGTATGCGATGAAGAAAACAAAGAACTATTGGAGCAGGCCTGCAGCTTTCTTCCTGGAGAAATCTTTGTAAAAGCAGATTTAAAAGAACTGATGGAAGAAAATCAGAAAGATGTTTGTGCTTCAATCCCTGAGCCAGATGGAAATGATATTGCATTGCAGTTATTTACCAGCGGAAGTACAGGAACGCCAAAGGCCATCTGTCATACGCACGCAGGCATGATAGCCTATATGTATGACTATATGAAGGAATCCAGGTGGGAGCCGGAGGATATTTATCAGACCAGTGCAAACCTGTTTCATTTGTCGGGACTTTCTGTTCTTATGAGTCTGATGGTGGGAAGTACGACCGTATTTTTTGCCCGTTTTGTTCTGACGGAGTTTTTAAGCGTTATGGAGCGGGAAAAAACGACGCGCATCAGTTTTGTGCCTACATTGGTTACCAGGCTTTTGAATGACGAAAGATTGAAAAACTTTAATTTTGACAGTGTTAAGAAAATTGTTTATGGAGGTTCTCCAATGAATTACACAACGGTGGTGCGTGCCATGGAACATTTTCACTGTCAGTTAGAGCAGGCATATGGAGCAACAGAAAGCTGCTGCATGTCAATACTTTTGCCAGAAGACCACAGCGACTGTGCGAAAGGTATTTTAGATAAGAAAGTATTAAGTTCTGCCGGAAGACCTCTTCCAATGGTAAAAGTAAGGATACGCAGTGAAAAAGGATATGAAGTGGAAGGATATCCCTGCGGAGAGATAGAGATAAAAAGTCCATTTCTCTGTTCAGAACGCATGTCAGTACCTGGCACCAGAACGGAAGATGGATACTATCCTACAGGTGATATTGGTTATATGGATGCGAAGGGCTTTTTGTATCTGGTGGGCAGAAAACATGACATGATCATCAGCGGAGGCGAAAATATTTATCCAAAAGAAGTGGAAGATTGCATTGCGTCTTTAAAAGAAGTGAAAGAAGTCTGTGTTCTGGGAATGCCGGATGCACTTTGGGGAGAACAGGTAACTGCCTGTATCGTAGTAAGGCAGGGATTTAATCTTACAGAGGAAGATGTGGTTGCCTGGTGCAGAAAACATATTGCAAGTTATAAGAAACCAAGAAAAGTGGTATTTCTTCCGGAATTGCCGGAAAATGCAAACGGAAAGGTTTCCAGAATTTTGTTAAAAGAACTTTTAATGAAAGGGGAATAAAGATCATGAAAAACTATTTTGATGTGAAGGGAAAATACGCAGTTGTAACAGGTGCTTCTTCTGGACTGGGACGCCAGTTTGCCATCTGCCTGGCAGAGCAGGGAGCTAATGTGGCGATTGCAGCCCGCAGAGTGGAACGTCTGGAAGAAGTAAAAAAAGAAGTGGAAAGCTATGGGGTAAAATGTCTGGTGCTTCCATGTGATGTAACAGATACCCAGCAGATCCGTCAGTCTGTTGAAAAGGTGGTAAAGGAATTTGGCCGGATCGATATTCTGATCAATAATGCAGCAGCTTCTTTTGCTACTCCGGTTGTAGAGACTACAGATGAGCAGTGGTATAATGTAATGAAGACAAATGTAGATGGTGTATTCTTCTTTGCAAGAGAAGTTGGCAAAGTGATGATAGCTCAGAATTATGGTAAGATCATCAATATTGGTTCCTTCCATTGCCAAGTTACCATGAATGGCGTTCCTCGTTCCGGTTATTCTACAGCAAAGGGCGCAGTTTTAATGATGTCCAAGGCGCTGGCAGCAGAATGGGCAAAACATAATATTACAGTAAATGTTTTAGGTCCTGGTTATTTTGCAAGTGAAATGTCTGCGAAGGTTGCAAATGAAGCATATGAAGCCTCTATCCGCAATAACTGCCCAATGGGACGCAGAGGAAATCCAGGTGAGTTAAACGGCGCTATGCTGTACCTTGCTTCGGATGCTTCCAGTTATGTAACAGGTCAGCTGTTATTAGTAGATGGTGGCTGGACCATTGTATAACTGGCAAAGGGAAAGGATATCTTCCGCTTTTTAAGGAGACGTCCCTGATTTGGTTATAAAATAAGTTAAAACAGGAAAGACTGTCCTTATGCAGCCGCTAATACCGGCACAGAAAGGACGGTCTTTTTTATGAGTAAAAATCAGAAAGATAAGAAAGAAATAAAACGGGATGATAAAGAGATAGTGGGAGATCAGGAGAGGAAAATACAGGAAAAAGAGATTGAAGAGAAGGAAGATGCTCATCTGAAAAACTGGGGTCAGATGACTTTAGAGGGAAATGAGGGGAAACGGCGGATCCATCTGCTGTCTATTATCGGAGAAGTGGAAGGGCATGAAAATGCTTCGGGAAATACCAAGACAACGAAATATGATCATGTGCTGCCGGCTCTGGCCCGGATCGAAGATGATTCGGCCATTGAAGGGATGCTGGTTCTTTTAAATACATCCGGCGGTGATGTGGATGCCGGACTTGCCATTGCGGAAATGATCGCATCCATGAGTATCCCGGTGGTTTCTCTGGTTTTAGGAGGAAGCCATTCCATCGGTGTTCCGCTGGCTGTAGCTTCTGACTATTCTTTTATTGTGCCTTCCGGCACTATGATGGTCCATCCGGTGCGTATGAGCGGTATGGTGATCGGTACAGCGCAGACCTATGAATATTTTGAAATGATCCAGGACCGGATCCTGAATTTTGTATCCACTCATGCAGATATTGCCTATGATCAGCTGCGGGCATTGATGCATAACACAAAAATGCTTACAAGGGATTTAGGGACAGTGCTGGTTGGTCAGGAAGCGGTAGACGCAGGGCTTATTAATGAGGTGGGAGGTATCAGGGAAGCATTAAAAAAGTTGTATGAAATGATCGATGAAAAACAGGGGTTTTAATTTTTAACAGGGCAGTGTAAACTATAAAGAGAAAGTCATTAGCCTGTGAATGTATGGTAATAAGACTAGTATAATCCACAATAATTATCCGCCCCTTTCACTTGTCTAAATTTCCATCTGCCGCGTCAGCTTCAATCGACGATGCTACCGGCATCGCCTCATTCAGCTTCCTTGCACATGAAAATTTATCCTGCGTGTAAGGGATCGGTAATTATCGTGGATTATACTAGAATCAGGCAAAGGGGAGGACAAAATGAAAATTTTTGATTTACACTGCGATACCATTGAAGCATTAAAAAAACATGGTGAAACTTTTGATAACAGCACCACACAGTTTACAATGAAGGGGCAGGAAAAGCTGGAAAAAGCAGTACAGTTTCTGGCTGTATGGCTGCCGGATCATTTAAGAGGCCAGGAAGCTGTGGATTTTACCAACGGATATTATGAATATATGACAGAGGCGCTGCAGAAGGTTTCAGACCGGGCGGCGCTGGTAGAAGATATGTCTGATCTGGATCCTATTTTAAAAGAAGGAAAATGGGCTTTTATCCGTTCCATTGAAAGCGGCGCAGCACTGGGCGGAAAACTGGAAAATGTGGATCATTTTGCAAAGCTGAATTTTAAAATGATGACGCTGACCTGGAATGGGATCAATGAGCTGGGAAGCGGTTCCCAGTCGGAAATGGGGCTTACAGATTTTGGAAAAGCAGTTGTACGCCGTATGGAAGAAGTGGGGATGATCGTGGACTGTTCCCATTTAAATGATGCAGGTTTTGAGAATCTGTTAAACTGCTCTGCAAAGCCTTTTGTTGCTTCTCATTCTAATTTAAGGTCTTTATGCAGCCACAGCCGCAATCTGAGGGAAGATCAGTTTAAGGAGATCGTGGCAAGAGGAGGACTTTGCGGCATCAATATTTATTCCAAATTTTTAACAGAGCCGGATGATCTGGGAGCAGGTCAGAAGGAACAGCTGCTGCGGCTTATTGACCGGATGTTAGAGCTGGGAGGTGAAGATGTGATCGCCTGGGGTATGGATCTGGATGGCGGTGTCACCTGTGACCCGTCTATAGGAACTCCTTATGGTGCAGCTGCTTATGGGGAATATCTGGTGAAACATGGGATCAGCCGGAAAGTAGTGGATAAACTGTCCTTTGACAATGCATATCGGTTTTTTACGGAAAATCTTTCATAAGGCTTTCAGGGATGTTTGCATTACTGTACATAGGTCAGCCCGCTGGTTAGGAAAGCTCAAAAACGTTGCAATTCTTAAGAATTTTTTGTATACTGTTAGTAGTCCTTATTTTTAAAGAACATATGTTCTTTAAGGCGAGGCATGAAAATAGGAGGCTATGATCTGTGGCTGATTCAGTAAAGAAACAACAGGGGAAAACGGGAAAACCAGGGAGACCGAGGGGAAGTACCGCGAAAAAAGAGACAACAGGAAGCAGCAGAGGGAAAAAACAGGGAAATACTTCTACAGGAAAGAACAGTTCTTCCAGACGGGTACAGGAACCGGTCTATGAAGAAGATGATATGGGATTTATGAAGGCGGAAGTGATCATTATCTGTTCTTTTGCAGTTGCGATCCTTTTATTTTTAAGCAATTTTGGTTTGTGCGGTATTGTAGGTGAGATATTAAAGAGCGTGCAGTTAGGTTTGTTTGGTATTTTAGGTTATTTGCTGCCGCTGCTTATTTTTGTAGGAACCTGCTTTCATTTATCAAACCAGGGAAATATCCATGCAGCTATTAAATTAGGAGCTGTGATCGGCACTATGATCACACTTTGCGGGTTATTCCAGCTGCTTTTTGGAAAGATGCCTCAGGATGGTTCCATTACTCAGTTCTATATAGATGGGGCAGCAGGAGGCGCAGGAGGCGGACTGGTAGGCGGAGCATTAGCTTCAGCTCTTATGTTTTTCGTAGGAAGAGCAGGCGCATATCTTGTATTTCTGGTACTTCTTATTATATGTATGGTATGTATTACCGGAAAGTCCTTTGTATCTGCGGTAAAGCAGGGCAGCGGCCGGGCATATCAGTATGCAAGAGAAGATATGGACAGACGAAAAGAGATCCATGCTCAGCGAGCAGAAGAGCGGAAACTCTTACGGGAAGAGCAGAGAGTCCGCGGAGTCAACTTAAATGCCACCAGGCTGACGGCGATGAAAGAGGGCAGACGTCCTGTGCCGGAAGATGCACAGTATGATGAAGAAGCTTTCCAGAAAGAATTAACCAGAGAACCGGCAGCAGCTGGTAAAAAGGTTCCGGAAAACAAATCGATTGACGAAGCCGGATATGCAGATCTTTTAGAGGATGAGCAGGAAGATGGGGCAGAGGGACGCATAAAAGAAAAGCCGTCTGCTACGGGTAAAAACAGAGTTATTTATGAAGAAGAGGAAGAAATGCCTTCCCCGGCAGATGAGTTCAGAGGGCGGATCCAGATGCCGGCCGGTTATGACAAGCCTAAGGATGAGGCTCAGGCTCTGGCAGATGAGCTGGAAGCCCAGTATGAGACCATTCACGTTCCAAAAGACAGAAGAACTTTAGAGGAAATGGAGATCCCGGCACCTGATTTTACTTCAGGCCGGGCAACTGCCTGGGAACAGAAGGTATCTGCTGTTTCAGGAAATCCTGTGCAGGAAGAAGAACCAGTTCCAAAGGAACTTCATACAGTGCCTGTAGACGATACGCCATGGGATGAGGATCTTTCAGAAGAAACAGTCAGTCTGTCTGATATTGAAAGAGAAGATGATACAGAAGCTGTATATGATACTTACGAGAAAGATACACATGAGCATCATGACTATGAGAAAAATACTCATGATTTTGAAATGACAAACAATGAGGAAAAAGCTCATGAAGTAAATGCCGATATAGGGGATGATACAGAGGAAGAATCTCCATGGGATCCAAAACCGGATGCTACAGCTGCTCCTGATCCTTTCATGGCGGCATCCGGCGCAATTTATGTTCCGGAAGCCAAAAAACAGGTGGTGACTGCGTCAGGAAAAGTGATCGAGACAGAGACGGATCTGCTGAAGAAAAAGTTAGAAAGTACACGGGCGGCAGAGGCAGCAGCTTCTGCACCGAAGCCAGATCCATTTATGGCACCAAGATCATCCAATGTGAAAGCAACGATCACAGAGTCAGATGGTGAGTCGGCAGAATCAGTTGCACAGGAGATCGCAAAAAAGGAGCCGGAAAAAGAATACATATTCCCGCCGACAGATCTGTTAAAGAAGCCGGTGCGCAATGAGAATGCTTTTTCTGAAGATGAATACAAGGCTACAGCCATTAAATTACAGCAGACGCTGCACAATTTTGGAGTAGGTGTCACTGTTACCAATATCAGCTGCGGACCTTCTGTTACCCGGTATGAGCTTTTGCCGGAGCAGGGCGTAAAGGTCAGCAAGATCGTAGGCCTTACAGACGATATCAAGCTGAGCCTTGCAGCAGCGGATATCCGTATTGAGGCGCCGATCCCAGGCAAGTCTGCAGTAGGTATTGAGGTACCAAATAAAGAGAATAATATTGTATACTTAAGAGAACTTCTTGATTCAGATTCTTTTAAAAACCATAAGTCCCGCCTTGCATTTGCTGTTGGCAAGGATATTGGCGGTCAGGTGGTTGTTACGGATATTGCCAAGATGCCTCATCTTCTGATCGCAGGTGCTACTGGTTCCGGTAAATCCGTATGTATTAATACACTGATCATGAGCATCATCTTTAAATCTGATCCAAAGGATGTGAAGATGATCATGGTAGACCCGAAAGTAGTAGAATTAAGTGTATACAATGGTATTCCTCATCTTCTGATCCCGGTAGTCACAGATCCGAAGAAAGCGTCCGGTGCCTTAAACTGGGCAGTTGCGGAAATGACAGACCGGTATAAGAAATTTGCAGAATGCAATGTAAGAGATTTAAAGGGATACAATGAAAAAGTAGACAAGCTGGCAGATATCCCGGATGATAAAAAGCCAAAGAAACTGTCTCAGATCGTTATTATCATCGATGAGCTGGCAGATCTTATGATGGTTGCGCCGGGAGAGGTGGAAGATTCTATCTGCCGTCTGGCGCAGTTAGCCCGTGCAGCAGGTATCCACTTGGTGATCGCTACACAGAGACCGTCTGTTAATGTCATCACTGGTCTGATCAAGGCAAATGTACCATCCAGAATTGCCTTTGCCGTTTCTTCTGGTGTGGATTCCCGAACCATCATCGATATGAACGGTGCAGAAAAACTTCTTGGAAAGGGCGATATGCTCTTTTATCCGGCAGGTTTCCCGAAACCTCAGCGTGTTCAGGGCGCTTTTGTATCTGATGAGGAAGTGGGACGGGTCGTAGAATTTTTAACAGAACAGGGTCTGACAGCCCAGTACAGTGAAGATGTGATAAGCCGTGTGGCTGCGCCTGCTTCTGATGGCGGAAGTTCCTCAGCCGGATGGGATGAATATTTTGCTCAGGCAGGTAAATTTATCATAGAAAAAGACAAAGCATCCATCGGTATGCTTCAGAGAGTCTTTAAGATCGGCTTTAACCGTGCGGCCCGTATTATGGATCAGCTGGCAGAAGCCGGAGTAGTAGGAGAAGAAGAAGGAACCAAACCAAGAAAAGTGTTAATGAGCCCAGAGCAGTTTGAAGAGCTGCTTGAACAGGGAAGATAAAAAACATCATATCATTATTCATCAAGGAGGAAGTACTTATGAAAACAGATATTGAGATCGCACAGGAAGCGGTAATGCAGCCAATTAAGGAAGTGGCAGCCAACTATGGCATTGGAGAGGATGATCTGGAGCTTTATGGAAAATATAAGGCAAAGCTTACAGATGATCTGTGGGAAAAGGTAAAAGACCGTCCAGATGGCAAGCTGGTCCTGGTAACCGCTATTAATCCGACTCCGGCCGGTGAAGGAAAGACAACCATCACTGTAGGACTAGGAGAAGCATTTGGAAAGATGGGCAAAAATGCCATTATCGCTTTAAGAGAACCTTCTCTGGGACCTTGCTTCGGCATCAAAGGCGGAGCAGCAGGCGGCGGCTATGCACAGGTACTTCCTATGGAAGATCTGAACCTTCATTTTACAGGAGACTTCCATGCTATTACATCAGCCAATAACCTTCTGGCAGCGCTTCTTGATAATCACATCCAGCAGGGAAATGCCCTTGGCATTGATCCAAGACAGATCCTCTGGAAACGCTGTCTGGATATGAACGACCGCGTTTTAAGAAATGTAGTAGTCGGTCTTGGCGCAAAGGCAGATGGTATGGTACGAGAGGATCATTTTGTGATCACCGTTGCATCTGAGATCATGGCGATCCTTTGCCTTGCAAATGATATGGATGATTTAAAAGAACGCCTTGGAAAGATCATTGTTGCTTACAATTTTGCAGGAGAGCCTGTAACAGCAGCAGATCTTCATGCAGTTGGTTCCATGGCAGCTTTACTGAAGGATGCCTTAAAGCCAAATATGATCCAGACTTTGGAGCATACAGGTGCCTTAGTACACGGCGGACCATTTGCAAATATCGCACATGGATGCAACAGTGTACGTGCTACCAAGACGGCTTTAAAACTTTGTGATATTGTTGTTACAGAAGCAGGATTTGGCGCAGATCTGGGTGCAGAGAAATTTATGGATATCAAGTGCCGCAAAGCAGGCATTCATCCGGATGTAGTGGTATTAGTGGCAACTGTAAGAGCTTTGAAATACAATGGCGGCGTTCCAAAGGATCAGCTTTCTGAGGAAAATCTGGATGCTTTAAAGAGAGGCATCGTAAATCTGGAGAAGCATATTGAAAATATCCAGAAATTCGGAGTTCCGGTAGTTGTTACCTTAAACTCCTTCATAACAGACACAGAAGCAGAGTATGCTTATATCAAGCGCTTCTGCGAAGAAAGAGGCTGCGAGTTTGCTCTGGCTGAAGTATGGGCAAAGGGAGGCGAAGGCGGCATCGCTTTAGCTGAAAAGGTATTAAATACTCTGGAAAACAAGAGAGGAAACTTTAAGCCGATCTATGCAGACGAGATGCCATTAAAAGAGAAGATCAGAACCATTGCTTCTGAGATTTACGGAGCAGACGGCGTTTCCTATGCACCGGCAGCTTCTAAGGCATTAAAACGTATTGAAGAAATGGGCTTTGGTGATCTGCCTGTATGTATGGCAAAGACTCAGTATTCTCTGTCTGATGACCAGACAAAACTGGGAAGGCCATCTGGCTTTACCATTAATGTAAGAGATGCCTATGTCTGTGCTGGTGCTGGCTTTGTAGTAGTTCTGACCGGTTCCATCATGACTATGCCGGGACTTCCAAAGAAACCGGCAGCAGAAGGCATTGATGTAGTAAACGGAAAGATTACCGGTCTGTTCTAAAAAGATGGTTCCCTGCTTTAGGGGATTTCCGGCAAATATAGCAGAAACAGAGGTTTAAAAGCATGATATTTCGTGATTGGTTAAATGGACTTGAATACACACTGCTTCAGGGAAGTGTGGATGTGGAAACAGAAGATGTGATCTATGATTCCAGAAAAGCAGCTCCCGGCAAAGTATTTGTGGCAATGAAAGGCATCCGTGCAGACGGACACAGCTTTATCCCACAGGTATTAAAGGCGGGTGTGACGGTTCTTGTGACAGAAAGGCCTGTAGAAGAAGAACTGGCAGGCAGCGGACTTTCTGAAGATGAGTTAAAGAAAGTAACGGTGGTCATGGTGAAAGAAGGCCGCCATGCACTGGCTCTTCTTTCTGCTGCCCGTTTTGGTCATCCAACGAAAAAACTGGTGATGATCGGTGTTACCGGAACCAAGGGAAAGACCACTACCACCCACATGATCCGGGCTGTTTTGCAGGCTGCAGGAAAGAAAGTAGGAATGATCGGTACCACAGGTACTGTGATCGGAGATGTGGTAACACCTACTTTAAATACCACACCGGAATCCTATGAACTGCATCAGGCGTTTTCACAGATGGTGGAAGCCGGCTGTGAATATGCAGTAATGGAGGTATCCTCTCAGGGGATCAAGATGCACCGTACAGACGGGCTGTACTTTGATTATGGCATTTTCACCAATATCTCTCCAGATCATATCGGACCGGGAGAACATGCGGATTTTGAAGAATACCTTTATTATAAGACGAGACTGCTTAACATGTGCCGTATTGGCCTGGTCAATAAAGACGACGAGCATGCAGAGCAGATCATAAAGGCTGCAAACTGTGAACTTTATACTTACAGCGAAAAAGGAAAAGAAGCGGATTTTACAGCTTCTGACATTCGCTATGTGTCACAGCCTGATTTCGTGGGAACAGAATTCCATATTTCCGGCAAATATGATATGGAAGTAAGACTGGGTATCCCGGGCCTGTTTAATGTGGTCAATGCTCTGGCAGCTGTCAGTGTGTGCAGTTTCCTGAACCTGGATAAGGAGAGGATCCGTCATGCATTAGAGCATATCCGGGTTAACGGACGCATGGAAATCGTTTATACCAGTGCAAGATGTACCGTTCTTGTGGATTATGCCCACAATGCAGTGAGCATGGCAAGCTTGTTATCCACATTGCGGGATTATAAGCCGAAACGTCTGGTCTGCGTCTTTGGCTGCGGCGGAAACCGTTCCAAAGACCGTCGATATTCCATGGGTGAGATAGGCGGAAAAATGGCAGATTTCTGCATCATTACAGCGGATAATTCCCGTTATGAAAAAGTGGAAGATATTATTGCAGATATCCGTGGAAGTATTGAAAAGACTGGTGGAAAGTTTATTGAGATCCCGGATCGCAGAGAGGCTATCCGTTACAGTATCCTTCAGGCACAGCCGGGAGATATGGTAGCTGTCATTGGAAAGGGACATGAAGATTACCAGGAGATCAATGGGGTCCGTCATCATTTCCTGGACCGTGAAGTCATTGAAGAAACAGTGAAAGAACTGGGAGAGAAGGCATAAAGATGAGAGAGATAACAGCCAGAGCCCTTGCAGAAGCGGTTGATGGAGTTTTAATACATGAAGGAGATGGCCCATCAGCAGAGCATATCAGCCTGGATTCCAGAAAAATGGCAGGAAATGACCTGTTTGTGCCGATCGTGGGGGAAAGAGCAGATGGACATGATTTTATCTGTATGGCGATCGGAAATGGCGCAAAAGTGGTGTTTACCAGCTGTCACAAAACAGAAGAGGAAGTTCAGGAAGCAATTACTGTCCAGTGCAATGGAGAGAAAGAAAAAGAGGTAGCTGCAAAAGCTGCAGCCTGGATCTTTGTTCCGGATACCAGAAAAGCCCTTCAGGATTATGGAAGATATTGCAGGAAAGTGCATTCTCTTCCCTTAGTTGGTATTACCGGAAGCGTGGGGAAGACAACTACCCGTGAAATGGTAGCTGCTGCTTTAAGTGCCGGTTTTCTTGTATACAAGACACCTGGAAACAGCAACAGTCAGGTGGGAGTTCCTATTACCATTGCAGAGATACCGGAAAATGCGGAGATCGGCGTGATCGAGCTGGGAATGAGTGAGCCGGGAGAAATGACCCGTATTGCCAATGTTGCCAAGGTCAACTGCGCAGTTATGACCAATATTGGGGTGGCTCATATTGAACAGTTAGGTTCTCAGGAGAATATTTTAAAAGAAAAACTGCATATCCAGGATGGAATGCCGGAGGATGGTACTTTATTTTTGAATGGAGATGATCCTCTTCTTAGAAATGTAGTTCCCCAGGGCGGCAGAAAGAAGGTTTTGTATGGACTTTCTGAAGGCTGTGATTACAGAGGAGAAGATCTTCATTTAGAAGATGGATATCCTGTGTTTACGGCAGTCCATGGAGAAGAAAGAGTGCAGCTGCGTCTGCAGGTCATGGGCAACCATATGGTACAGAATGCACTGGCAGCTTTAGCTGTTGCCGGAGAATATGGTATTTCTATGGAAAAAGCAGCAGAGCCCCTTTGCCGTTTTGAAGGCTTTAAGGGCCGTCAGCAGATCTTACATCTGAATGGTGTAACGGTGATCGATGACAGCTATAATGCAAGCCCTGTTTCCATGAAAGCAGGAATTGAAGTGCTTGGCTCTCTGCCTTGTGAGGGAAAGCGGATCGCTGTTCTTGCAGATATGAAAGAATTAGGGCCTGACACTGTAAAATTCCATCAGGAAGTGGGCGCTTTCTTAAAAGAACATCCAACAGATCAGGCAGTTCTTTACGGAGAGCTGGCAAAAGAGATCGGAACTGGCTTAAAGACGGCTGGGGGAGATATTCCGCTGACAGAAGTGGAAAGTCTGGAAGAATTGGAAAAATGGTTAGATGACCATGTAGTTTCCGGTGACTGCCTGCTGTTTAAGGGGTCCAACAGCATGGGGCTTTCCAAGGCAGTGGCTTATATGAAAGAAAAATAGAAAGAGTACATACCCGCCTGCCTGTGCAGGCGTGGTTTATGAAAGTGATATTTAAAAGTTAATATAAGGAGAAGATTTTTAACACTATGGAATTAACAAGAGAAAACTACAACGAAACAGCAAAAGAACTGCTTGCATTTTTACAGAACAGCCCTTCCTGTTTCCATGCAGTGAAAAATATAACAGATATGCTTACAGCAGCAGGTTTTACAGAAGTAAAAGAGGAAGAATGCTGGGAGCTTAAAGCAGGCGGCCGCTATTTTGTGACCCGTAATCAGTCTTCAGTGATCGCCTTTAAAGTGCCGGGAAAGGATTTTAAAGGATTCCAGATCATGGCAAGCCACAGCGATTCCCCAACTTTTAAGATCAAGGAAAATCCAGAGATGGAAGCAGCTGGCTGCATTAAGTTAAATGTAGAAAAATATGGCGGTATGATCTGTGCTCCATGGTTTGACAGACCATTATCCATTGCAGGAAGACTGGTTGTATCGGAGGGAAGCCGTCTGGTTTCCAAGCTGGTAAATGTAGATCGTGATCTGGTGATGATCCCTAATCTGGCGATCCATATGAACCGTCAGGTAAATGACGGTTATGCTTATAATGCGCAAAAAGACATGCTTCCTGTATTTGGCAGCATGGAAGCAAAAGGAACATTTATGTCTCTGATCGCGAAAGCTGCAGGCGTAAAAGAAGAGAATATTTTAGGACATGATCTGTTCTTATATAACCGTCAGCCGGGAACCATCTGGGGAGCAGATGAGACGTTCCTGTCCTGTGGAAGACTGGATGATCTGCAGTGCGCATTTTCTTCTGTAAAAGCAGTGATCGAAGGAGAGAACGGTGCCAGTGTATCTGTGGCTGCTATCTTTGATAACGAAGAAGTCGGAAGCGGAACGAAACAGGGCGCAGATTCTACCTTTTTAAAGGATGTTTTAGAGCGCATTAACAACAGTTTGGGACGAACCAGAGAACAGTATCTTATGGCAGTTGCTTCCAGCTTTATGATCTCTGCCGACAACGCTCATGCAGTACATCCAAACCATGCAGATGTAGCAGATCCGACTAATCGTCCGGCAATCAACGAAGGCATCGTGATCAAATATAATGCAAACCAGAAATACACCACTGATGCTGTTTCAGCAGCCGTTTTCAAGGCATTGTGCAAAAAAGTACAGGTTCCGGTACAGACCTTTACCAATCGTTCCGACATTGCAGGCGGTTCAACGCTGGGAAATATTTCCAATGCTCATGTTTCTTTAAATACGGTAGATATTGGACTTCCACAGTTTGCAATGCACTCTCCTTATGAGACAGCAGGTGTAAAAGATACCTGTTATCTGATCAAGGCTGCAACGGAATTTTTCAACAGCTGTATTGTGGCAGAGGGAAATGGAAATTATACGCTGGGAGAATAAGGAACACTTTTTTTAGAAAAAGCAAATAGAATAAATTCAATGGAGCAGGGCAACCTATACACAGGAGGCCCTGCTTTTTTACCGCTGCCATTATGTTATCGCAGGGCACTTTCGGTTCCAAAAGTGCCTGCCCATGTGCGGTAACGAAAAAACTTCCCTATAAGCTGCATTGCGTTTGCATCGTTGCTATGCTAAAATATTAACGGTTAGAAATAACTAACTAACATGAATCGATCATGGCCAATTCCCTCCAGAGCGCATGATAAGCGGCAGAGGGAAAATTCCGTTGCCAGAAAGGACAAAATTATGAAGCATTTGGAAATCGAAAAAGTAATCGGAAGAGAGATCATTGATTCAAGAGGCAATCCTACTGTAGAGGCAGAAGTTTATCTTACAGACGGAACCGTGGGAAGAGGAACTGCCCCAAGCGGAGCGTCCACAGGTGAATTTGAAGCCCTGGAGCTGCGGGACGGTGACAAGAGCCGTTTTGGCGGAAAAGGTGTTTTAAAAGCAGTTGAAAATGTAAATACAGTCATTTCTCAGGTGTTAAAGGGAATGGATCCTTCAGATGTTTATGCTGTAGACCGTGCTATGATCCAGGCAGACGGAACGAAAGATAAATCAAAATTAGGCGCAAATGCTATTTTGGCTGTATCCATTGCAAGTGCAAGGGCAGCAGCTAATGCACTTCAGATCCCGCTGTATCGTTTCCTTGGGGGAGTCAATGGAAACAGACTGCCACTTCCTATGATGAATATTTTAAATGGTGGTGCTCATGCGGCAAATACAGTAGATGTTCAGGAATTTATGATTATGCCTGCAGGCGCTCCAAGTTTTAAAGAAGGACTGCGCTGGTGTGCAGAGGTATTCCATGCTTTGGCAGCATTGTTAAAAGAAAGAAAACTGGCAACTTCTGTTGGTGATGAGGGCGGTTTTGCACCAGATCTTGGAAGCGATGAAGAAGCAATTCAGTGTATTTTAGAGGCAGTAAAGCGTGCAGGTTATGAGCCTGGAAAAGACTTTGTACTGGCTATGGATGCAGCTTCCAGTGAGTGGAAAGGCAGTACAAAGGGAGAATATATCCTTCCTAAGTGCGGAAAGAAGTTTACTTCTAAGGAACTGATCGCGCACTGGAAAGATCTTTGTGAGAAATATCCGATCTATTCCATTGAAGATGGTCTGGATGAGGAAGACTGGGAAGGCTGGCAGCTGATGACGAAGGAACTGGGAGACAAGGTTCAGTTAGTTGGTGATGACCTGTTTGTAACCAATACAGAGCGTCTGTCCAAAGGTATCAGCCTTGGCTGCGGCAACTCTATTCTGATCAAGTTAAATCAGATCGGCAGCGTTTCTGAAACACTTGAGGCAATCAAGATGGCTCATAAGGCTGGTTATACAGCTATCGCATCTCATCGTTCCGGCGAAACAGAGGATACCACCATTGCAGACCTGGCTGTAGCATTAAACACCTGCCAGATCAAGACCGGTGCACCAAGCAGAAGTGAGAGAGTAGCTAAATACAATCAGCTGCTGCGTATTGAGGAAGAGCTGGGAGCAGCTGCTGCATTCCCAGGTTTTGGCGCGTTTAACCAGAATAAGTGAAACGAACAGATCAAACAGGTACTTGTTTTACAAATATAGTGTGTGTTAGAATAAAAGCCGGACTGGCTTACATGCCATCAGACAAAAGAGAAGAATAGAGGTAATTCTTATGAGTTTTTCCGGCTTATTTCAGACACAGGGAATGCTGTTTCTGACTATGCTTATCGGCTATATTTTCGGGAAAAAGGGACTGGTGGATGATAAAGGAAAGAATCTCCTTACAGACCTGGTGATCTATGTTACTCTTCCTGGAAGCATACTGAAATCATTCCAGATCGAATTTAATCATCAGATCCTTATTGCCTGTATGACGATCGCCATAGCAGGAGTTGTGATCCAGATCGGAAGTTCCATTCTTGGAATGTTCCTTTATAATCATTATGGCGAGAGCAGAAAAAAGGTACTGCAGTATGCTACGATCTGTTCTAATGCGGGAATTCTGGGAAATCCTATTGCGGAAGGGATTTTTGGACAGATGGGAATGATGTATGCATCCATTTATGTGATCCCCCAGCGTATTTTCATGTGGTCTGTAGGCCTTACTTATTTTACAGAGGCACCGGATAAGAAAACGCTCTGCAAAAAAGTAGCTACTCATCCATGTATTCTTGCTGTAGTGATCGGATTTATTATGATGGTGACCCAGATACAGCTTCCGGGAGTTCTGAACGTGACCATAAAAAATATAGCCGGTGCAAATACATTTCTGGCAATGTCCCTGGTAGGTGTGATCTTATCAAGAGTAAAACTGACAGAAATAGTGGATCGTGACACCATTTACTATGGATTTATACGTCTGGTATTTATCCCGTTGCTGGTGTATATCGGATGCAGGCTTGCGGCAGTAGATGAGCTGGTAACAGGTGTGTCTGTAGTATTGGCGGCAATGCCGGCAGCCAGCACTACAGCGATCATAGCCTCTAAGTATAAAAAAGATGAAACATTTGCTACCCGCTGCGTTGTATCTACTACATTGCTTTCCCTGGTAACAGTGCCTGTTTGGTGTTTGTTTTTAGTATAAGTGAAAAAAGCAGCATACCTGCTTCTGAAATAAGTTCAGAAGACTGGGTATGCTGCTTTTTATATCAGATCCGTTTTTTGTTCTGCTTTATTTGGCTGCTTTTTCTACCAGATCTTTAAACAGTCCACGCATACGAGGTTCGCTGTCCTGAAGTTCTTCCGGATGCCACTGCACCAGGATAAACTGACCATCAGCTGTTTCCATAGCTTCCGGGATACCGTCTGCAGTGCGTGCAGTGATCTTTAATCCTTCTCCCGGTGTTTTTACACATTGGTGATGCATGGTATTAGTATATACAGATCCTGTGCCTAAAACAGAAGCCAGATAACTGTCAGCATCCACGCTGACCTGATGGATCAGCTGATCACGGTTCTGCTTCTGGGAGTGGAGCATATGATCCGGGTTCATATAGGAAAGATCCTGATAGAGGCTGCCGCCAAAAGCTACATTTACAAGCTGCAGTCCGCGGCAGATACCAAGGACCGGCATTTTGTGCTCTAAAGCGTATTTTGCAGCGTGGATCCAGAAAAGATCCATGGCTGAGTCTATGGAGCCTAAAAGTGCAGATGGATCTTCATTATAAAAACGCGGATCTACATCTACACCGCCTGGAATCAGAAGTCCGTCACACATGGCCAGCAACGGATCTGAATCTTTGGGATCCTTTAAAACAGGCAGAAGAACAGGAATACCTCCTGCATTTTCCACACCTGCACAGTAAGCATGATTTACATAGTCGGCAGGTACCGGAGCCGGGCCGCCGTTATTTGACATGTGGGCACCAAGGATGCCGATCACAGGTTTTTTCATTTGTATTTATCCTCCTGAATCATGTTTGTAAGATTTAATAACAGTATAACTCATTTTGCAGAAAATAAAAGCAATTTATAATTGACTAACTGAGGAAAAACGGAATACAATATTAGTACAATAAAGATAATTGACTGAAAATATTAGTTACGAATAACTTAAGTTAGTCAACGTTAATATGTATTCCCAGAATACATGGATCAGATTAGGGGGCATTTATATGCAGGCATTAACAGAAATAAAGCCTGGTGAGATCTGCACCATCAAATGGATGACAGCAGGTGCAAAAATCGCAGAATGGATGGAAGAACACAATATTAAAGAAGGAAGCCGTATTACAGTGATCCAAAACTGTATGGGAGACCTGATCATTGGCACCAGAAAAGGAAAGGTGGCAGTGGGAAAAGAGATCGCTTTCAGGATCAAAGTATAACCAGATTAAAGGTACGCTGTAGTTCAGCCGTGCATCTGCCTTATGAATATAGAAAACTTATTGAGAAATGTTGGAATTGATTAACCACAGATGGATTTGCTAAAGTATCAAATGTAAAAAATAAATATAAAAACACCTGACAATTTAAGGAGGATAAAAATATGATGTTAGATATCGGTAAAGTTAAGAAGATTGGTTTATTTGCAAGCGGTGTACTGTTTGGTACAGCTGGTGTTAAGGTTTTAGGAAGCAAGGATGCTAAAAAGTTCTATATTAATTGTCTGGCAGCAGGCCTTCGTGCAAAGGATTGCGTTATGACCACTGCAACTAATATTCAGGAAAATGCAGAGGATATCCTTGCAGAAGCAAAGGAAATCAACGAGCAGAGAAATAAAGAAGAAGTTTTCGAGGATGAGAGCCAGGCAGAAGAGTCTTTCAAGGAAGAAGAAGCAGAAACCGCTGAGGCTTAATTAAAAACTAATCGGGGGCCTGGGGAGAAACACTTCCCGGGCTTTCTTTTGCAGGAGTGATATACGTATGAAATTTTCTATTAAACATGAGATAAACGGAAGATTCCGTATCCATGTATTCCAGAAAGGAATTATGAGCCTGCGTCAGGCTGATCTGCTTCAGTATTACCTTGAAACACTTCCAGGTGTACAGAATGCAAAAGTGTATGAACGGACGGCAGACGCAGTTATTCTTTATAAAGGTGACAGAAAAGAGATCCTGGAAGGCATCAGGACCTTTTCTTATGAGAATGAGGAATTAGAGGAGATCGTACCGGTAAACAGCGGACGTGGCTTAAACAGAGAGTATCAGGAGAAGCTGTTTAAACATGTGGCTGTGCGAGTGGTTACAAAGACCTGTTTCCCATTCTGGTTAAGAGCTGCTTATACTACAGCAAAAGCGATCCACTATGTATTTAAGGGTATCCGCTGTCTGCTTAAGGGCAAGCTGGAGGTAGAAGTCTTAGATGCAACGGCCATCACTGTTTCTATTATAAGAAACGACTTTGATACAGCCGGTTCCGTTATGTTCTTACTTGGAATTGGCGAGCTGTTAGAGGAATGGACTCATAAGAAATCTGTAGGCGACCTGGCAAGAAGCATGTCTTTAAATATTGAAAAGGTATGGCAGAATGTAGATGGTACAGAAGTTTTAGTTCCTGTTTCCAATATTAAAGAAGGAGATCTTGTAACAGTCCATGTTGGAAATGTGATCCCGTTAGACGGCGAAGTTGTAACCGGAGAAGCTATGGTAAATCAGGCTTCCATGACCGGTGAGTCAGTTCCTGTAAAGAAGGAAGCAGGTTCTTATGTTTATGCAGGAACAGCAGTGGAAGAGGGAGAGATCACCCTTAAAGTTAAACATGCAGCAGGTTCTACCCGCTTTGAGCGTATTGTAAAGATGATCGAGGATTCAGAAAAATTAAAATCATCTGTAGAAGGAAAGGCTGCAAGTCTGGCAGATGCTCTGGTTCCATGGAGTCTTGGCGGAACGGCGCTTACCTGGCTGCTTACCCGCAACTCTACCAAAGCATTGTCGATTCTGATGGTAGACTTCTCCTGCGCATTGAAGCTTGCAATGCCGTTATCTGTTCTTTCCGCTATGCGTGAGGCAAACAGCCACCGTATCACTGTAAAGGGCGGAAAGTTCTTAGAGGCTGTATCTGAGGCACATACCATTGTATTTGACAAGACCGGTACTCTTACAAAGGCAGAGCCGGTACTGGCCGATATCGTTGTGTTTAACGATATGACTAAAAATGAGATTTTAAGAATTGCTGCCTGCCTTGAGGAACACTTCCCGCATTCTATGGCCAATGCAGTTGTGAAAGAAGCTGTAAAGAGAAAGCTTGTCCATGAAGAGATGCATTCAAAGGTTGACTATATTGTGGCACATGGTATTGCAGCCTATGTTAATGAGGAACGTGTTGTCATCGGAAGCCATCATTTTGTATTTGATGATGAAAAGTGTACGATCCCAGAAGAGCATAAACAGGCATTTGATGAGCTGCCACCTTATTATTCTCATCTGTATATGGCAATCGGCGGAAAACTGGCAGCAGTTATCCTCATTGAAGATCCTCTTCGTCCGGAGGCAAAGGATACGATTGAAGCTTTAAAACACCTTGGCATTAAGAAGATCGTTATGATGACCGGTGACAGTGAGAGAACCGCAAGAGCGATTGCTGAAAAAGTAGGTGTTGACCAGTACTTCTCAGAGGTACTTCCAGAAGATAAAGCCGGATTTGTAGAGCGTGAAAAGTCTCTTGGCCACAAGGTTATTATGATCGGTGACGGAATCAATGATTCCCCTGCACTTTCTGCAGCTGATGTAGGTATTGCGATCAGCGAAGGTGCTGAGATCGCAAGAGAGATCGCAGATATTACTATTTCTGAGGAAAATCTGTATCAGCTGGTTACATTAAAGGCAATCAGCAATGGTCTGATGAAGCGGATCCATGGAAATTACCGTTTTGTTATCGGATTTAACTTAGGATTGATCCTTTTAGGCGTTGCCGGTGTGATCGCGCCTGCTACCTCTGCGCTGCTGCACAATACATCAACACTGGGCATCAGCTTAAAGAGTATGACCAATCTGTTAAATGACCAGGAAAAGAGAAAAGAATATGAAGAGGCAGAAGCCTGATTTTGGAACAGGTTTTGCTTTCAGAAAATAAAAAAGGCATGAAAGGCCGCTGTAAGGGAAAAAATCCTTTGCAGCGGCTTTTTTGTATTATCATAGATCCTCCATAACCTTTTTCGCAGAATATTTTTGATGTGAAACAGCCATGCTAAAAATAAAGAAAAAGAGAAAGGAAAGGCTGGAAATGGTATGGAGCAGAAACGAGGAAGATCCACTATTTTATTCGAACATCCGCCGGTGATCAGAAGTATGGCTTCTGTAGCGGGGACAAAAGAAGGGGAAGGACCTTTGGGAACGCTGTTTGACATTGTGGAGCAGGATGACAAAATGGGAAAGGAGAACTGGGAAGAAGCAGAAAGCGCCATACAGGAAAAGGCGGCCAGAATGGCCATAACAAAGGCTGACCTTACAGAAAATCAGGTGGATTACTGTTTTGCAGGTGATCTCTTGGGCCAGCTGATCGCAACCTCATTTGGAACCGGAAGCCTGAAAATCCCTATTTTCGGACTCTATGGAGCCTGTTCTACCATGGGAGAAGCATTAGGGCTTGGTGCAATGACTGTAAATGGAGGATATGGGAAAAATGTGCTGGCCATGGCTTCCAGCCACTTTGCCACAGCGGAAAAAGAATTTCGTTTTCCTCTTGCTTATGGAAATCAGCGGCCCAAATCCGCTACATGGACGGTAACAGGCTGCGGGGCGGCAGTAGTGGGAAAATATGGAGAAAAAGGGATCGCAAAGATCACAGGGCTCACCACAGGTCAGGTTGTGGATGCAGGGATCAGAGATTCCATGAATATGGGAGCGGCCATGGCACCGGCAGCTTTTCATACGGTTATGCAGAATTTGAAAGATCTTGAGATCACAAAGGAACAGCTGGAAAAGGGTTGGTATGACAAGATCATTACCGGTGATCTGGGAAAAATTGGAAAACAGGCTCTGGCAGATCTGCTAAAAGAAGAGGGACTGGAAGCGGAACCATTTTTAATGGACTGCGGCATGGAGATCTATGACAGTGGGAAACAGGATACCCATGCAGGAGGAAGCGGCTGCGGCTGCAGTGCATTAGTCCTTGGAGCGCTAATATTGCCAAATATCCAGGCAGGTATTTGGAAGAGAGTCCTTTTTATTCCAACAGGTGCTTTGCTTTCTACAGTCAGTTTTAACGAAGGTCAGACCATACCGGGGATTGCCCATGGGGTAATATTGGAATCTATGGGAATATAAAGTAAAACAAGGGAAAGCCAATGAAGTAGATGAAAGGCGGTATATGGAAATGGATTATATAAGAGCGTTTTTTGCAGGAGGAGTGATCTGCGCCCTGGTGCAGATCTTAATGGAAAAGACCAAAATGATGCCCGGCCGTATTATGGTCCTTTTAGTAGTAACCGGAGCCATTTTAGGTGCAGCTGGCATTTATGAGCCATTTAAAGAGTGGGCTAAAGCAGGAGCAAGTGTTCCTCTTTTGGGCTTTGGAAATACTCTGTGGCAGGGCGTAAAAAAGGCAGTAGACGAGGAAGGTGTAATAGGAGCCTTTAAAGGAGGCTTTACGGCAGCTTCCGGAGGAATCAGTGCAGCACTTGTATTTGGATATCTGGCATCACTGGTCTTTAAACCGAAAATGAAATAAGAAAATAAAAAAGGGGACTGATGGGGTCTGTATTTAAAAACAGTCCCCTCAGTCCCTAAAATCTGGTTCTGAGTAAGGCGTAAAAGAGATTGGATATATCCTTGGATAGACCGAAGTTAATGTCTTGCTCCAGGTCCGGTATATTCCCATTCTGGTGCTGTAGAAGGCTGGTATCCAGGTCCTACAGGAACTACGGTTGCTCTGGTAGGCGCGGTAGTTTCGCTGCCTCCCGGGGTGACTATGCCATCCTCAATGGTAGGTGAGATGATGGTGGAGTTATGGCTGTGGATCGTGCAGTAGTCCGGGATAGAGAAAACGGAGTCGTCAGTTGCCAGATTCTCTTCCCCTTCCGGAAGTACCATACATACTTTTGTTGTTTTGTTAGGACAGAATTCGGTAGAACGCTTTCCAGAATCTGCGCAGACACTTACGGCTACATGTTTATCACATACTTCCGTAGGAGCCGTTCCTTTTGCAAAATATTCGGTATAAACTGCATCGCCTCTTGGATCGTGGTCACATACGCCGGATACAGCACGTTTGCCGGATTTGCGGCAGATTTCAGCGGTTTCAATGCTGTCAGGAACTGTAAATCCAGGATCTTCCAGACCTTCATGTACCCGGTTCATGATGTTGCGCCAGATATCCTTGTGGAAAGAAGTTCCGCCGTTATCCACATTTCCATGTTTTAACTTCTGGTTGTTGTCACAGCCGCCCCAGACACCTGCTGTGTAATAAGGGGTAAAGCCTACGAACCATACGTCATTGTTGCTGGTAGTAGTACCACTTTTTCCTGCTGCAGACATACCTGTAAGAGCTGCGCGGGTACTGGTGGAGTTAATGGATACGCCGGAGCGGGCAAATTTCCGGTTTGCTTTCATGGATTCAGACATGGCATCTGTCAGCAGGAAAGCGGTGGAGTCTTTTAATACCTGTTTGGTCTCAGGTTCATTGTCGATCAGTACTTTGCCGTCATGATCCAGGATCTTTGTGAAAAATCTTGGGGTGGTGTAAACACCGCCGTTTGCAATTGCGGCATAGGCAGCGGTCAGTTCCATGTTGGAAACACCCTTTGTAATGCCGCCCAGTGAGAGAGCAGCGCCCAGGTCATCTTTGGTAAGAGAGGTGATACCCATATTTTCTGCATATTCTACACCAAGCTGAGGAGTAACTGTTTCCATTAAAGTACGTACTGCAATAATATTCATAGAGTAGATAATGCCTTCACGGATGTTGGAATATCCGGTAAATCCACGGCTTTCTCCCCACCAGTTGCGGAATGTTTTGTTGCCGATGGTATAAGGGGCATCATAGTAAACTGTTCCAAGTGTGGCTCCGCAGGTATCAATAGCAGGAGCAAAAGCAGTCAGTACCTTGAAAGAAGAACCAGGCTGGCGGTAAACATTGGTGGCACGATTTAAAGTACGGCTGGCAGTTTTTTCACCGCGGCCGCCGGAAAGAGCTTTTACCTCACCAGTATGCTGATCCATGATAAAGAAAGAAGCCTGTGGCTGCAGAATCAGGTTCTGACGTTCTGCGATCACATCATCTCCGTCTTTTAAAAGCCATGCCTTGTATTGGTCAATGTCTGCCTGAACTTCTTCTTTGCTGTTATAAAGGCCTTCAAATGCGGTGTCTCCCAAGGTGTTTTTGCGGTAAGCACGTAAATTCTCTTCGGAATAATGCTGTGTGATGCCGTCTGCATGGTTCACAGAAAGACGGTATTCCACAGAATACTTCGCTACTGTATAATTGCCAGGATCATTTACCTCTTCATCTACAATGGCCTGGATCTTTGGATCCTGGGTGGTGTAGATCTTAAGGCCGCCGGAGTATACCAGATTGCTTGCCTGGCTTTCTGTATAGCCTAATTTTTTCATTAAGGCCTCAGTTACCTGATCGATCAGTTCATCTGTAAAATAGCTGTAATGGGAACTGGTTTCCTTGGCAGCTGTATTTACATTCTGGATCCTGTCATATACATCATCGGAAAGTGCGTCTTCCATCTGTTCTTTTGAGATATAATTCTGGTCTACCATATTCTGAAGGACGATCTGTCGTCTGGTATTGTTGTTTTCAGGATTGGTAATGGGATTATATCGGGAAGGATTGGAGGTAATAGATGCAAGGACCGTACATTCTGCAAGAGTAAGGTCAGAAACGTCTTTATTAAAATACCGGCGCGCTGCTACCTTAACTCCCAGGGTATTGCTGCCCAGGTTGATGGTGTTCAGATAATTGGTGATAATGGTTTTCTTTGTTTCTTCTTGGCTTAAACCGGAATTTTTCTCCAGCTGGACAGCAAGATACTGTTCCTGAAGTTTTCGCTCAATGCGGGCACCCCAGCTTGTCTCCATGCCGCCGGAAAAAATATTATTTTTAATGAGCTGCTGGGTAATGGTACTTCCGCCGCCGGAATAGTCGTCGCTGACCACACCTTTTACAGCTCTGGCAATAGAGCGCAGATCAATACCGTCATGAGTCCAGAAACGGGAATCTTCAATGGCAACAAAGGCATTGACCAGATTTTCAGGAAGCTCTTCATAAGTTGCTGATTCACGGTTGGAACCGCTGGTGACAAGGGTTTCTGTAAGATTTCCTTCCGCATCAAAGACTGTAGTGGCAAAACGATCCGGCTGGATATTCATAATATCCACAGTAGGGGCATTATCAATAATACCCTTGATCATTCCAAATCCTACAGCCGCTCCTGCAACTGCCAGAAAAAGGAACAGGATAAAAAATGCCTTGAAAATATTAAAAACAAGTCTGGATGTGTATTTCCCGGTTTTCGATGAAAGGGACTTAAGCCGTCGCTCAGTCTCATATTGTCCGTAGTTCATATGATCTCCTTTATGGTAGTATGTCGGCAGGCTGAACTATAACATTTGAACAGAAAACAGCCGATGAAACTCCTACGATTATACAACAATTTTCAGGAAATGAAAAGGGGGTGCTGTTCATGCGCTGCATGACCAGCAATGCGAACAGTACCCCTTGCAAGCTTCTTATGTTTATATTATGATGATAGATATGAATATTTTTATAAGGAGCGTATAAAGTGGCAGAAAACTGTAAGATTATATATAAGGAAGGAACGGGAGAACTGGTGGAGAAAAAGTCCCGGTTTATTGCCCAGATCCGTCCGGTAAAGTCAGAGGAAGAGGCTCTGGCTTTCGTAGAAGAGACCAGAAAGAAATACTGGGATGCAAGGCACAACTGCTATGCCTACATTATTAAAGGAGAAGGTGCGACTCCTGCTGCCAGGTGCAGTGATGACGGGGAGCCTTCACAGACAGCGGGAAAACCGATATTGGATGTCCTTATGGGAGAAGGTCTTATGGATGTGTGTGCAGTGGTCACAAGATATTTCGGAGGCACACTTCTTGGTACCGGCGGTCTGGTAAGAGCCTATTCAGGTGCAGTGAAAGAAGGACTTGAAAATGCGCAGATCCTGGAGAAAAAGCAGGGCATTCGCATGGAAGTGACCACAGATTATAACGGTGTGGGAAAGATCCAGTATCTTGCAGCTCAGGAAGGCATTGATACACTGGACAGTCAGTATACTGATAAAGTGGTATTTATCTTTCTGGTTCCTGAAGAACAGGAGGAAAGTTTTAAGGCGAAACTGATAGAGAGTACAAACGGCAGAGCTTTGATCCGCACAGACGGGGAAGTATATTACGGAAAGTGCGGGGGAGAGCTGATATTATTATAAAAAAACCTTGCATTCTGTATAAGGGAATGATATACTACAAAATTGTGGCTGAGACAAAAAGATTCGTATATATAAAAGGAAGATAATCACTATGAAGACAAAAAGAGAAGATGTAAGAAACATTGCCATTATCGCCCACGTAGACCATGGTAAAACAACTCTGGTAGACCAGCTGTTGAAACAGAGCGGTGTATTCCGTGCAAACCAGGAAGTTCAGGAACGTGTAATGGACTCTAACGATATTGAACGTGAGAGAGGTATCACGATCCTTTCCAAGAATACTGCTGTATACTATAAAGATACAAAGATCAATATCATTGACACCCCAGGACATGCAGACTTCGGCGGCGAAGTAGAGCGTGTACTTAAAATGGTAAATGGTGTTGTACTGGTAGTGGATGCTTACGAAGGCCCTATGCCTCAGACAAAGTTCGTGCTTCAGAAAGCTCTGGAATTAGACCTTTCCGTTATCGTCTGCATCAACAAGATCGACCGTCCGGAAGCAAGACCGGCAGAAGTTATTGATGAGACTCTGGAACTGATGATGGATCTGGACGCTTCTGATGAGCAGTTAGACTGCCCGTTTATCTATGCATCTGCAAGAGCAGGTTTTGCAAGATATGAATTAGATGATACAAATAATGATATGGGACCTCTCTTTGAAACCATTGTTAAGCATATCCCGGCTCCGGAAGGTGACCCGGAAGCACCAACCCAGGTTCTGATCAGTACCATTGACTACAATGAGTTTGTAGGCCGTATTGGTGTTGGTAAGATCGACAACGGAAGCTTAAGAGTCAATCAGGAATGTGTTCTGGTAAACCATCATGATCCTGATAAATTCAAAAAGATCAAGATCGGCAAGCTGTATGAGTTTGACGGTTTAAAGAGAGTAGAAGTACAGAAGGCAGAGATCGGTTCTATCGTAGCTATTTCCGGTATTGCAGATATCCACATTGGAGATACCATCTGTTCTCCGGAAAATCCGGAAGCAATCCCGTTCCAGAAGATCTCTGAACCGACCATTGCTATGTATTTCATGGTAAATGACAGCCCGTTAGCTGGCCAGGAAGGAAAATTCATTACTTCCCGTCACTTAAGAGACAGACTGTTCCGTGAGTTAAATACAGACGTCAGCCTTCGTGTAGAGGAAACAGATTCTGCAGACTGCTTCAAGGTATCCGGCCGTGGTGAGCTGCATCTGTCTGTCCTGATCGAAAATATGCGCCGTGAAGGATATGAGTTTGCAGTAAGCAAGGCAGAGGTACTTTACAAATATGATGAGCGCAACCGCAAGTTAGAGCCAATGGAATTAGCATACATTGATGTTCCGGAAGAATATACCGGCGTTGTTATCCAGAAGCTGACTTCCAGAAAGGGTGCTCTTCAGGGCATGAGCCAGGCAGCAGGCGGCTATTCCAGATTGGAATTCTCCATTCCGTCCAGAGGTCTGATCGGCTATAGAGGCGATTTTATGACTGATACAAAGGGTAATGGTATCTTAAATACAATTTTTGACGGTTATGCTGAGTACAAGGGTGACATCGCTTACCGCCAGACTGGTTCCCTGATCGCATTTGAGGCTGGTGAGTCTATTACTTACGGTCTGTTTAATGCACAGGAAAGAGGTACACTGTTTATCGGACCTGGTGTTAAAGTATATTCTGGTATGGTCATCGGACAGAGCCCGAAGGCTGAAGACGTTGAGATCAATGTCTGCAAGACCAAGAAGCTGACCAATACCCGTTCTTCCAGCGCAGATGAGGCATTAAAGCTGACTCCTCCTAAGATCATGAGTCTGGAGCAGTGCCTGGACTTTATCGATACAGATGAGCTTCTGGAAGTAACTCCTGAGAGCCTGCGTATCCGTAAGAAGATCCTGGATCCAACTCTTCGTAAGAGAGCTTCTTTTAAGAATAAATAAAAGAAAGTGCATACGCAATACAATACCCAACTGAGGGAGTAGTGGCATTGTTTGAAAAGGCAGTGTGACAAGTCAACATACTGGTCAAGGACCTGGCTTGTCTTAAATAACGAGACTCATGTATGGCTTATTAGTCATACATGATGTCTCGTTTTTTTATATGATAATACAGGATCAAAAACATGAGTAAGAAGCCAGTATTCAAAGAAAAATAAAAGGATTATGAATGTTTTTTGAAGATTCCGAGAGTACATATAAATCACAAGGAGATGAGAGACATGAAAGACGCTTACACGAAAACGCCAGAGCAGGTGCTTTCTGAACTGCATTCAGACGGCAGCAGCGGCCTGACGAAAGAACAGGCAGAGCAGTCCCGCAAAAAATACGGGGCCAATACCTTTATCAGGGAAAGCCATGAATCTCTGTTAAAAAAGATCTGGGATGCTTCCACAGAACCTATGCTTTTGATGCTGATCTTTGCGGCAGTGATCACATTGGGCGTGAATATTGCCCGCTATATGACGGGAGGCGAGTATAATTTCCTGGAATGTGCCGGTATTTTTGCGGCCATCGCATTATCCGTGGTTATTACCATTATCACAGAAGGAAAAAGTGCCAAGGCTTTTGAGGCATTAAACCGCATCAATGAAGATACACTGGTAAAGGCATTACGAGATGATGCACCTCAGCTGATCCCACAGAAGGATATTGTGGTAGGAGATATTCTGTTAGTAGAAACAGGAGACAAGCTGGTAGCAGATGCCAGGCTGTTAGAAAGTAATGATCTCAGCGCAGATGAATCTTCTCTCACAGGGGAAAGCCTTCCTGCGCCAAAAGACGCTGATGCAGTCTGTCCGCTGTCCACACCTGTGGCAGAACGGAAGAATATGCTGTATTCCGGATGCTTTGTTTCAAGCGGTACAGGAAAAGCAGTGGTAACTGCCGTTGGAAATAATACAGAGTTTGGACAGATCGCAAAAGAATTGTCATCCATTGAAAAAGACACCACACCTCTTCAGGAAAAGCTGGACCGTCTGGGAAAGACCATTACTGTACTGGGTGCAACAGCAGCATTTATCGTATTTGCCATCCAGATCATTGGTTTTGCTATGTCCCATACCATGAACTGGGAAACAGTATCAGACGCATTTATTACCAGTATTGTCCTGATCGTAGCAGCAGTTCCAGAAGGACTTCCTACCATTGTAGCGGTATCCCTGGCATTAAACATTATTAAAATGTCCCGGGAAAATGCCCTGGTAAAGAAAATGATCGCCTGTGAGACAGTAGGCTGCATCAATATCATCTGCTCTGACAAAACAGGAACTCTTACAGAGAATAAAATGACCGTACAGCAGATTTATACAAAGGGAGAACTGCTGGAACCGGAAAAGCTTACAGATGTCTGTCTTCTGGAAAACTTCTGTATTAACAGCAATGCCAATGTGACCATAGAAGAAGGAAAAGACAGCTTTATCGGCAACCCTACAGAATGTGCTCTTTTAGTTGCAGCAAGAAAAGCAGGCTGGGATTATGCTGATAAGAGAGAAAAAGCAGATGTTGCCCATATATTCCCTTTCTCCTCCCAGAAAAAGGATATGAGCACCATCCTTCGAACAGAAGATGGATATATGCTTTATGTAAAGGGAAATCCGGAAAAGATCATGGCTCTTTCCAGCAATCTGACAGAAGAGGAAAAGAAGAAACTGGAAGAAAAGATCACTTCCTTCCAGAGCCGTGCAGGCCGTATCCTTGCATTTGCACATAAAAAACTGGCTCAGTATACTGGTGAAGAGACCCAGGAAGAGCTGGAAACAGATCTGACTTATGATGGTTTCGTTGTTATTTCCGACCCATTAAGCCCGGATGTTTACGGTGCCATCGGCCGCTGCCGCAAAGCAGGCATTGAAGTAAAGATGCTTACCGGTGATAATATTTTAACAGCAAGAGCCATTGCAGACGAGCTTCACATGCTGGATGCAGACCATATTGCAGTAGAAGCATCGGAAATTGAAAAGATGTCGGATGAAGAACTGGCACAGGTGCTTAAGAAGATCCAGGTAATCGCCAGAAGTACCCCCCTTGTTAAGATGCGCGTGGTAAAGGCCTTAAAAGCACAGGGCAATGTAGTGGCAGTTACAGGTGATGGTATTAACGATGCCCCTGCTATCAAGAATGCAGATGTTGGTATCGCCATGGGTATCGCAGGTACAGAAGTTACCAAAGAGGCCAGTGATATTGTTCTTCTGGATGATTCTTTCTCCACTATTATAAAAGCCGTGCAGTGGGGACGGGCGATCTACGAGAATTTCAAGCGCTTTATCCAGTTCCAGCTGACGGTTAATGTATCCTCGGTAGTCGTGGTAGTCTGTTCCATTCTGGCGGGCTTTGAGGCACCATTTACAGCCCTTGATCTGTTGTGGATCAATATTATCATGGATGGTCCGCCAGCACTGACACTGGGACTGGAACCCATCCGTGATGATATTTTAAACCGTCCGCCAACACGCAGGGATGAAAATATCATTTCCAAAGATATGATGGCTCGTATTTTTGTAAATGGCATTTATATTTCCATCGTATTTATGCTCCAGCATTTTACGAATTTCCTGGGAGCAGCACCGCAGCAGGAAGCAACGGTTCTGTTTACCATGTTTGTTGTATTTCAGCTGTTTAATGCATTTAACTGCCGTGAACTGGACCGGACACCTGTATATAAGAACCTGCTTAATAATAAGCTGATGTTAGGTGTATTTCTTCTGGTTTTGATCCTGCAGATGATTATCACACAGGCCGGAGGTGCTGTATTTGAGACCGTTCCGTTGTCTGTGGGACTCTGGTGTAAGATCCTGGCGGTATCCTGCAGCGTCGTCGTATTAGATGAAATCTGGAAACTGCTTGGAAAATAAAAAAGAATGTGCTTTGGCACATATCCATCTCTTTTTTCTGTCGTTTTCTGTCGGAAAAAAGAGGTGGATTTTTTAGTATATCCGGTCTATTTGTACAGGCCTTTTCATAAATTATCTATGTAAGGCAAAGCCCGAATAAAATAAAAAATGGAAAAGAAGAGGAGAAGTACTATGCCGGAAAAAATGATCGAAAACAACAAGGTAAGCGTGATCGGAGAAATCGTATCAGACTTTACATTCAGCCATGAAGTCTTTGGAGAAGGTTTCTATGTGGTAGAGTTGTCAGTAAACCGTTTAAGTGAGCAGGCGGATATCATTCCCTTAATGGTTTCTGAACGGCTTGTAGATGTACATAAGGACTACAAGGGCTGCACAATGGAGGCAATTGGTCAGTTCAGGTCCTACAACCGTCACGAAGGAGCAAAAAACCGCCTGATGTTATCGGTGTTTGTACGGGAGATTCATTTTATGGATGAATTTACTGACTATACAAAGACCAACCAGATCTTCTTAGACGGTTATATCTGCAAGGCGCCTATCTATCGAAAAACGCCTCTGGGGCGTGAGATCGCAGATCTGCTGTTGGCGGTGAACCGTCCTTATGGCAAGTCCGATTACATCCCCTGTATCAGCTGGGGCCGTAATGCCCGCTTTGCTTCCGGATTTGAAGTTGGAACAAGGGTACGTATCTGGGGAAGAGTCCAGAGCCGTGAGTATACAAAGAAGATCACAGAGACTGAATGTGAGAAACGGATTGCTTATGAGGTATCTATCAGCAAGTTGGAGTGTGACGAAATTTAAAAAAATTTTCATATTTAGACAGGAAAATCCACTGGAAATTGTAAGAAATATTTGCATTATTACATAAATTGTGCTAGAGTGGTTTTGGAAAATTGCTCACATGAGAGAATAGACATGAGGTGCAGAATGATGAAGGAAAATCTGATACAGGTGATCTGCGGACCTGGAAAGGGAAAGACCGCAAGTGCCTTGGGAAGAGGCGTAGCCGCTCTTTTAAAAGGGAAGACAGTCATCATGGTACAGTTTTTAAAGGGCTCCATGGAAACAGAAGGAATGGGGATCATAAAACGACTGGAACCGGAGTTTAAATTATTCCGCTTTGAAAAATCACCTATATTTTTCGCCCAGCTTTCAGAAGAGGAAAAAGACGAAGCAAGGATCAATATCCGCAATGGACTGAATTTTGCTAAAAAAGTACTGGTTACAGGAGAGTGTGATATCCTGATCCTGGATGAGATTCTGGGCATTCTGGATGAAGGTATCATTTCTTTGGACGAGTTAAAGGCACTGATCTGTCAGGCAAGGCAGTCTGAGACAGAACTGATCATGACAGGTACTGTTTATCCTCAGGAACTGGATGAATATGCAGATGAGATCACCAAGGTCCAGACCCGGTATGAGCACTGTGAGGGTTAGACGTTGCTGGTCATGCAACCCATGAACAGTAACGGTTAGACTGGTAAAAAGCAACAGACATTTACAGTTGACATCTGCAGTTGATAATGCTAATATTAAAAACATAAAACAGAGTAGAGGTTGCGCTGATCAAGATTAACCGACTGGATGTGACAGGCACAGAGGAAGGCATGGTGAAAGGGAGAGGCGCCGAAGAAGAGAGAAAACCTGAAGAACTCTTTTCTGGGCACAGGGTTAAGAGCTTTGTGACTGTCATCCTGGTGGATGGAGAGCTACCGAAAGAGCAGATTCGTGAAGATGCGAAACCGTTGGAAGAGCTGACATTTACCTCAGCTCTTCTTTTTCTTTGATAGGAAGGACTCTGTTGGATCCGGGGACGCGTGTTTGCGTGTTTCCAACATAAAAATATATTCGTTATAGAAGAGAAGGAGAAAAACTATGGCAATTTTTGAAGGCGCTGGTGTTGCACTGATCACACCATTTAAGGCAAATGGGGAAGTAAATTATGATAAGTTAGAGGAAATCGTAGAAGAGCAGATCGCAGGAGGCACAGATGCCATCATCGCCTGCGGTACTACCGGAGAAGCTTCTACCATGACTCATGAAGAGCACCTGGATGTTATTAAGTTTGTATGTGATGTTACAAAGAAACGTATCCCTGTTATTGCAGGTACAGGTTCTAATTGTACAGAGACTGCTGTTTATCTGTCTCAGGAAGCAGAAAAGAGCGGTGCAGATGGTCTCCTGGTAGTATCTCCATATTATAATAAGGCAACCCAGAAGGGACTGATCGCACATTTTAGCACAGTTGCAAACTCTGTAAAGATCCCAATGCTTCTTTACAACATCACCGGAAGAACCGGTGTGACGATCCAGCCGGCTACCGTTGCTCATCTTTGGAAAAATGTAGATAATATTGTTGGTGTAAAAGAGGCAAATGGCGATTTTTCTGCTACAGCAACTTTGATGAATATAACAGACGGCGGCATTGATGTATATTCCGGAAATGATGATCAGATCGTTCCTTTATTATCCTTAGGCGGAAAAGGCGTTATTTCTGTATTATCCAACGTTGCTCCGGCAAAGGCACATGAGATCTGTGCAGCATACTTTGCAGGCGATGTAAAGCGCAGCGCAAAACTGCAGATCGAAGCAATTCCGCTGATCCATGCTTTATTCTGCGAAGTAAACCCGATTCCTGTTAAGGCAGCTATGAACCTTTTAGGAAAAGAAGTTGGATCTTTAAGAATGCCTTTAACTGAGATGGAACCAGAACATCAGGAGATTCTTAAGAAAGAATTACAGGCATACGGACTGCTGTAAGAAGAGCGTGAGCTTAAAAAGCGTTAAACGTTAAAATTTCAGAACAGCAGAAGAAAGGAAAGAAAAATGGTCAGAGTTATCATGCATGGCTGCAACGGTGTTATGGGACAGGTCATCACCGGAATGGCAAAAGATATGGAAGGCCTTAAGATTGTTGCAGGTATTGATCTTAAAAACGATAAAGAAAATGGATATCCGGTATATGCTTCTTTAGAGGAGTGTAAAGAAGAGGCTGATGTAGTAGTGGATTTTGCTTCCCCAAAGGCAGCAGATCATCTTATGGATTTTTGCGCAGAAAAACAGCTGGGTTTGGTACTTTGCACCACCGGACTTTCTGAGGAACAGATCCAAAAAGCAAAGGAAACAGCGAAAAAAACAGCAGTGCTGCGTTCCGCAAATATGTCTTTAGGTGTTAATCTTTTATTAAAGCTGGTTCAGGATGCAGCGAAAGTGCTGGCAGGTTCCGGTTTTGATATTGAGATCGTGGAAAAGCATCACAACCAGAAAAAGGACGCTCCAAGCGGAACAGCTCTTGCGCTGGCTGATTCCATAAATGAATCATTAGGCAATCAGTATCATTATGTATACGACCGCAGCAGCGTTCATGAAAAGAGAGATCCCAAAGAAATCGGTATTGCATCTGTCCGCGGCGGCTCTATTGTAGGAGATCATGATGTGATCTTTGCCGGAAAAGATGAGGTTATTACCTTTAATCATACAGCTTATTCCAAGGCTATTTTTGCGAAAGGCGCCCTGGAAGCAGCAAAATTTCTGGCTGGAAAAGAGCCGGGACTGTATGATATGAGTGACGTTGTGCAGTTGTAATTTGATTAATTGCTATTTTGCGCTGATGGTTCGTTTTTTTGATTTTTTTGTGCTGCGAAAAACAGGAAAAATTTAACACAATAAAGCATTCTTCTTATTCACATACTAATAGCAGGAAAACGAAAGGAGAATGTTTTATGAAAAAGATCAGACCGTTTTTATTTGCATGCATGCTGGTGATATTGTCGCTATCCCTTACTGCCTGTGCAGGAAGAAAAAATGGCAATATGAATGAGACAGGACAGAATAGTGCCACTTCCTCAGCCGTCTCTGAAACCGGAAACGGTGCAGGAATGGAAACCGGGGAAAATGGTGTTACCGGGGACACGACATCTGGCTGGGGAGAAGGAGAGAACGGAACCATGACCGGCGGCACCAATGGAGAAACCCAGACTACAGGTGAAGGATTGATCGATGATCTTACAGATGACCTGAGCCGGGGCGTGTCTGATGGTGCAGATGCTCTGGAAGGCCAGTAATTTATGTGACAAACGGATGTGCTTTAAGGAGTGCTTCCCATATGGATTGTGTGATAACTGCCAGGAGAAAGAGGAAGATTCTTTTTCCTGGCAGTTTTTTGTGTACTGGGAAATCCTGTTAAACCGGCCTGGTACGCAAAAAGGCATTTTGTGGGGTTTGGCTCTTGCTGGAACGATGAAAATTTTTTATAATAAAACAGGAGTGCGTGGGAAAGGAATCCCATGAAGAAAAGAAAAGCGATAAGACGCTTAAATAAGATGCGAAGGGCGGGAGTAAAGGCCTGGAAGAAGAAAAAAACCTGCAAATGGCAGCTGTCTGTCATTTTGTTTCTGGTGCCTCTGGTTTGTATGTCTTCATTTAAGGGACAGGATAGCTGGCGGGAGATCTGTATCAGTAAAGGAGAATTTATCAAAAAAGAATGGATACAGGAACAACGTAAACTGGAAAAAACTGGAAATTCTGGAGGCATTGAAAAAACAGAGACAAAAAATCCGGTTTTAAACGAAGGCGCCGCTATTTTTTTGAAAGAGGGAAAACTTCTATTTTTCCGGATCAGGGAAGAAGAAAAGCAGCAAAAACTGACTGATTAGAACAGGGCGGATTCATTCATTAGCAATTTTAATGAGCACTTTGCTTGTATTCATTAAAATCGTGTATTATAATTTCTACTGAAAATGACTTCTTTTATCGATTGGACTTATAAATAATCAAAGCAAGAAAAGCAGTCACTGCAAAATGTATTCCTGGCAGTATCATAGAGCTGAAAATATAGGCTCTTAACATTGTTTGAATACATAAAAGGCGAAAGCGGAAAGGAAAGACCAATGAACCAGAATCAGATGGACTTTGATATCAGAGGAGATGAAGTGCGGGAGGAATGCGGCGTTTTCGGAATTTACGATTTTGACGGAAATGATGTTGCCTCCACAATTTATTATGGACTGTTTGCTCTACAGCACAGAGGACAGGAAAGCTGCGGTATTGCAGTCAGTGATACAGAAGGCCCAAAAGGAAAAGTAAGCGCACATAAGGGAATGGGTCTTTGCAATGAAGTATTTACACCGGATGTGATCGAATCTCTTCACGGAAATATCGGTGTAGGTCATGTAAGATATTCAACAGCAGGAAGCAGCACCAGAGAGAATGCGCAGCCTTTAGTATTAAACTATGTAAAAGGAACCTTAGCTATGGCTCACAACGGAAACCTGGTCAATGCACCGGAACTGCGTCATGAGCTGGAATATACAGGTGCGATCTTCCAGACGACCATTGACTCTGAGGTGATCGCGTATCACATTGCCAGGGCGCGTATTAAGACACCTACAGTTGAGCTGGCAGTGGCAGAGGCTATGAAAAAGCTCAAGGGTGCATATTCTCTGGTGATCATGAGCCCCAGAAAACTGATCGGAGCCAGAGATCCATTTGGATTTAAACCTCTTTGTATTGGAAAAAGAGATAATGCCTATATATTAGCTTCTGAGACTTGTGCCCTGGAAACGATCGGCGCTGAATTTGTCCGTGATGTAGAACCGGGCGAGATCGTTACGATCACAAAGAAGGGGATTGCGTCTAATAAGGAGCTTTGCTTTACTGATCACGCAAAAGAAGCAAGATGCATTTTTGAATATATTTATTTTGCAAGACCGGACAGTGTATTTGACGGTGTAAGTGTATATCATTCCCGTATCCAGGCTGGACGTTTCCTGGCAATGGATTCTCCAGTAGACGCAGATCTGGTAGTGGGTGTGCCGGAGTCCGGAAATGCAGCAGCTCTCGGCTATGCAATGGAATCCGGAATTCCATATGGAACTGCTTTTGTGAAGAACTCCTATGTAGGACGTACCTTTATCAAGCCAAAACAGAGCAGCCGTGAATCCGCAGTCCGTATTAAGTTAAATGTGTTAAAAGAAGCAGTGGCAGGAAAACGTGTGATCATGATCGATGACTCTATTGTAAGAGGAACGACCAGTGCTCTGATCGTAGGCATGTTAAGAGATGCCGGCGCCAAAGAAGTCCACGTACGCATCAGTGCACCGCCATTCCTTCATCCATGTTATTTCGGAACGGATATCCCATCTGAAGACCAGCTGATCGCATATAACCGTACAGTGGAAGAAATTCGTCAGCTGCTTGGTGCGGACAGCTTGTCTTATCTGAAAATGGACCGTCTGTATGAGATGGCAGGAGGAAAGGCTATCTGTACTGCATGCTTCAGCGGTGATTATCCTATTGAACCGCCAAAAGAGGATATCCGGGGCAGTTATGAGAAGTAGATAGTTGTTTAGATGATGCAGGTATGTTATACTGTAACAGCAGCCAGCCTGTGAAAACAGGCAATAAAAGCGGGCTGTGTGGCAAATACAGGAGGAAAAACCAATGAGTAATGATAAATACGTAAGTCCCCTTTCTGAGCGTTACGCAAGCAAGGAGATGCAATACATTTTTTCACCGGACATGAAATTCAAAACCTGGAGAAAACTCTGGATCGCATTAGCTGAGACAGAAAAAGAACTGGGATTAAATATTACACAGGAGCAGATCGACGAGCTGAAAGCCCATGCAGATGACATCAATTATGATGTAGCAAAGGCAAGAGAAAAAGAAGTCCGTCATGATGTTATGAGCCATGTGTACGCATACGGCGTACAGTGCCCGAAGGCAAAAGGCATTATCCATTTAGGTGCTACCTCCTGCTACGTAGGAGATAATACAGATCTGATCATTATGACTGAGGCACTGCAGTTAGTACGCAAAAAAGTATTAAATGTACTGGCAGAACTGGCTAAGTTTGCTGACAAATACAAAAATCAGCCAACACTGGCATTTACCCATTTCCAGCCTGCTCAGCCTACAACCGTAGGTAAGAGAGCAACCTTGTGGATGATGGAGTTAAAACTGGATTTAGATGACTTAGAGTACCTGATCGGTTCTATGCGTCTGTTAGGCTCTAAGGGAACCACCGGAACCCAGGCAAGTTTCTTAGAGCTTTTTGATGGAGATCATGAGAAATGTCGCCGTCTGGATCAGAGAATTGCAGAAAAAATGGGATTTTCCGGCTGCTATCCGGTATCCGGACAGACCTATTCCAGAAAGATCGACAGCCGTGTGATCAGTGTTCTGGCAGGAATCGCACAGAGTGCTCACAAGTTCTCCAATGATATCCGTCTGTTACAGCACTTAAAAGAAGTAGAAGAGCCATTTGAAAAACACCAGATCGGTTCTTCCGCTATGGCATATAAGAGAAACCCAATGCGCAGCGAGCGTATTGCTTCCCTGTCCAATTACGTAATGAGCGACATGATGAATCCAATGTTAGTGGCTTCTACTCAGTGGTTTGAACGTACGCTGGATGACTCCGCTAATAAGAGACTGTCCGTACCAGAAGGATTTCTGGCAATTGATGGTATCCTGGATCTGTACTTAAACGTAGTAGACGGACTGGTGGTATATCCAAAGGTAATTGAGAAACATATGATGGCAGAACTTCCATTTATGGCAACTGAAAACATTATGATGGATGCTGTAAAAGCAGGCGGTGACCGTCAGGAGCTTCATGAACGTATCCGTCAGCTTTCCATGGAAGCAGGCAGAAACGTAAAAGAAAAGGGCGAAGATAACAACCTGTTAGAGCTGATCGCGGCAGATCCTGCATTTAACCTGTCCTTAGAGGACTTAAAGAAGGCTATGGAGCCATCCCGTTATGTAGGCCGTGCTCCAAAGCAGGTAGAAGAGTTCTTAGAGGAAGTTATCAACCCGATCTTAAAAGAAAATGAAGAAGTACTGGGAATGACTGCTCAGATCAATGTATAATGAACTGTAGCATAAATTAAGATAAATGTACTCTCGGAATCTTTTTGCACCTGCTTTTGCGGCCAATTTTCCGCCAGTCGCACCCGAATTTTATCAACGTACGCACCGCGTACGCCTCAAAAATTTGGGCACAACTGACAAAAAATCTTCTCGCAAAATCAAGTACAAATAGATTTCGAGAGTACATATAATGGATAAGGGGCTGGAGCGAAAGCATTCAGCTCCTTTTGTGCATGAGGGATTTTATGAATATCAATCTGGAATACTATAAAGTGTTTTATTATGTATGTCAGGAAGGAAGCCTTACGGCAGCGGCCCAGCGCCTTTGCATTTCTCAGCCTGCGGTGAGCCAGGCAGTGCGTCAGTTGGAAAAAGAAGCGGGGACAAAATTATTTTCCCGTACATCCAAAGGCGTTCTTCTTACAAGAGAAGGGGAATTGCTGTATCACTATGTGAAAGGCGGGGTAGAACAGCTGTTAGAAGGCGGCCGGATGCTTAAAAGAATGCTGGATATGGATATGGGAGAGGTGCGCATCGGAGCCAGTGACATGACGCTGCAGTTTTTCCTGCTTCCTTATCTGGAGCAGTTCCACAAGGAATATCCAAAAATCAAGGTGACTGTGACCAATGCACCAACTCCGGAGACCATCCGCTGTCTGGAAGAAGGCAAGATCGATTTTGGTGTGGTAACAACGCCATTTTCCAGTCACGGAGCCATCCGCAGCACAGAAGTAAAGCCCATTGACAACGTATTTATTGCAGGAAGCAGTTTTGAAGAACTGAAGGGAAAGGAACTGGACTATTCCATTCTCTGTGATCTGCCCTGCATCTTTTTGGAGAAAAATACCAGTACACGATTATTTATGGATCAGTTCCTTTCCCAGAAAGGAATCGAATTAAAGCCGGAATTTGAACTGGCTACCAGTGATATGATCGTACAGTTTGCCAAGAGGAACATGGGTGTAGGCTGTGTCATGGAAGGTTTCGCAGAGGAAGCTATAGAGAGGGGAGAAGTATTTGCCCTTTCCTTTAAAGAAAAAATGCCATCCCGATCCATTTGCCTGGTCACAGGAGAATCCGGTCTTATGTCCATGGCAGGAAAACACCTGCTAGAGCTGCTCGCAGGGAAATAAGGAAAACAGATAGTAGATAGGCGCGATATAAGCTGGTATTATGGCATTCATAATAAATAATCACTTTACTTATAGTTCATAATATAGTAAAGTAAAAGATGATTGATTATTAATGATACTGGGCTTATGCCCCAAGGAGGAATTTACGTATGGTTAGAGCAATTGTAGGTGCTAACTGGGGAGACGAAGGAAAAGGCAAGATCACAGATATGCTTGCAAAAGAGTCTGACATTATCATCCGTTTCCAGGGCGGAAGTAATGCAGGTCATACCATTATCAATGATTATGGTAAATTTGCACTTCATCTTCTTCCATCTGGTGTATTCTATCAGCACACTACCAGCATCATCGGAAATGGTGTTGCATTAAACATCCCATATCTGATCAAGGAGATCCAGTCTATCGTTGACAGAGGCGTTCCGAAGCCACACATCCTGGTTTCTGACAGAGCACAGATCCTGATGCCTTACCATGTATTATTTGATACTTATGAGGAGGCTCGTCTGGCTGGTAAGTCCTTTGGTTCCACCAAGTCCGGAATTGCTCCATTCTATTCTGATAAATATGCAAAGATCGGCTTCCAGGTAAGCGAACTCTTTGATGATGATCTGTTAAAGGAAAAGACAGAGAGAGTATGCGAGATCAAGAATGTATTGCTTGAGCATCTGTATCACAAGCCTCTGTTAGATCCAAAGGAACTGTATGATGAGTTAGTAAGCTACCGTGAAATGATCCGTCCATATGTATGTGATGTATCTGCTTATCTGCACAATGCCATCAAAGAAGGAAAGAAGATCCTGTTAGAAGGACAGTTAGGCTCCTTAAAGGATCCAGATCATGGTATCTATCCAATGGTAACTTCTTCTTCTACACTGGCTGCTTACGGCGCTATTGGTGCAGGTATCCCACCATACGAGATCAAGGACATTACCACTGTTGTTAAAGCATACTCCAGCGCAGTTGGTGCAGGCGCATTCGTAAGCGAGATCTTCGGTGATGAAGCAGAAGAGTTAAGAAACCGCGGCGGTGACGGCGGCGAGTACGGCGCTACTACCGGACGTCCAAGAAGAGTAGGCTGGTTCGATGCAGTTGCTACCAGATACGGCTGCCGTGTCCAGGGCGCTACAGAAGTAGCTTTCACAGTACTGGATGTACTTGGTTACTTAGATGAGATCCCGGTTTGTATCGGATACGAGATCGATGGTGAAGTGACCAGAGATTTCCCAACTACTGCAAAGCTTGAGAAGGCAAAACCAGTATTTACCAAGCTGCCAGGCTGGAAGACCGATATCCGCGGAATCAAGAAGTATGAGGATCTTCCTGAGAACTGCCGCAAGTACATTGAGTTTGTAGAAAAAGAGATCGAAGTACCGATCAAGTTAGTATCCAATGGCCCAAGCCGTGAGGATATTATCCTGAAGTAAGAAACGTATATGTTTACGCGCCACCGCGCGTAAACTTAAGTAAAAAGAAACAGCTGCCTGTGATTGCAGGCAGCTGTTTTTGTTATAAACTTTATTATTTTTTTTCCTCTGATTTTGACTCATCGCGTTTTAGCACCCGTGTCATCAGCCCCATAGCATAAAACAGCACGGAAATAAACACAATAGAGAAGATAACAGCCATCAATTGATTCGCCGGAGCGCCGGTTATTGCAAGCACAATCGCTGCAATAAAAAGACCGGCCAGCAGTATTATCATAAGGATAGCCAAAATTCTTTTTAATTTCTTCATGAAGCTTTTACTCCTAGATCTATTATGTATTCTCACTTTTGGAAGCCATTATTCTCATTCAGCCAGTTCTTCCCATTTTTCATAGAGAACTTCCAGCTCTTCCTGAATGCTTTCTTTTTCTTTGTTTAACTCCATCAGGCGGGAAACATCGGTATAGATCTCTTCTTGGGAGAGAAGCTCATCGATTTCTCCATCCCTTGTTTCTAATTCATGGATTTTGTCTTCGGTCTTTTTTAATTCATTCTGACGCTTGCGAAGACGGGCCTGTTCTTCTTTCTGGGTTTTCCAGTCCATTTTTCCGGCAGCAGAAGAGTCGGAAATGGCAGCGGATGGTGTACTTTGCAGAGATGCCGCCTGGACGGAATTGTTGGAAACATTCGGGCTGGCAGTATTTCCTGCGCGGTTATATGCAGCTTCAGCAGCCTGTCTTGCCGCAAATGCAGCTTCCACATCTTCCTTCTTTTCCAGATAATAGTCATAATTACCAATATAGTTGATAAATGAACCATTTGTCAGATCCAGGATACGGGTAGCAGTACGGTTGATAAAATAACGGTCATGGGACACATACAGCACAGTTCCGGTATAGCGGTTTAAAGCGCTTTCCAGAATCTCCTTGGAGGTGATGTCCAGATGGTTGGTAGGCTCGTCCAGAAGCAGGAAATTAGCATCAGAGAGCATTAATTTCGCAAGGGAAACACGGCCACGCTCGCCGCCGCTTAAATCCCGGATCAGCTTAAAAACATCGTCTCCTGTAAACAGAAAAGCTGCCAGTGTATTGCGGATCTGTGTATTGTTCATGTTTGGATAGGTATCCTGGATCTCCTGAAACAGAGTCTTATCCATATGCAGCACCTGATGCTCCTGATCATAATAGCCAATATGGACTTTTGAGCCTAAGCGGATCTGGCCGGAGTCTGCAGGGATAATGCCATTGATGATCTTTAAAAGAGTGGTTTTTCCAGTACCATTATTTCCAATAATGGCAACCCGTTCTCCACGCTTGATCTCAAAATCTACATTGGTAAATAAAGTCTGCGTATCAAAAGACTTGCTCAGATCCGTAACAGTCAGTACATCGTTTCCGCTGACAACATCTGGTTCTAATCGGATGTCCATGGAATCATTTGTCTGAACCGGTTTTTCTAACCGGTCGATCTTATCTAACATCTTTTCCCGGCTTTCTGCACGTTTAATGGACTTTTCCCGGTTGAAAGATTTTAATTTTGCGATAACGGCTTCCTGATGACGGATTTCCTGCTGCTGGTTTAAATAAGCACGGATGGCAGCATCGCGCAGCATCGCTTTTTTGTCACTGTAGGCAGAATAATTGCCGGAAAATACAGTACAGTGTCCCATATCCAGTTCAATGACCTTTGTGACTACACGATCCAGAAAATAGCGGTCATGGGCAACGATGATCACAGCACCGCTGTAGTTTCTCAGATAAGTTTCCAGCCATGCGATAGATTCCATGTCCAGATGGTTGGTAGGCTCGTCAAGAAGCAGGATGTCCGGTTTGGTAAGAAGCAGTTTGCCTAAAGACACACGGGTCTTCTGACCGCCGGAAAGAGCAGTGATCGGCTTTGAAAACTCGTCTTCCGTAAATCCAAGACCTTTTAAAACACCTGTGATCTCACTCTGGTAAGAATAACCGTCTGCCATTTCAAATTCATGGTTTAAACGGCTGTATTCAGAAAATTTGGCTTCCAATTCATCGCCGGAAGCAGATTTCATTTCCAGTTCCAGACTCCGGATGCGCTCCTCCATCTGGATCAACGGCTTTTTCACCTCTAACAGGGCGTCATAGATGGTTTCAGCTCCCTCTAAGTCCTGATGCTGGGCCAGATAACCGATGGAAGCGCCTTTGGCCCAGGTTACAACACCGTCATCGGCAGACAGTTTTCCAATCAGTATCTTTAACAGAGTGGACTTACCGGCACCGTTAATGCCTACAATGGCCGCTTTTTCGTGGTCTTCTATATGGAAAGAAACCTGCTTTAAAATGTCATTTTCACCAAATGACTTGCAGATATTGCTGCAGGATAATATCATGATAAACTCCTTAAAACATAGTAAAAATAAAATGATTTCCCGGCCCAAGGGGCCGGTTTGCACAAAACAGTATAATATAGGAAAATAATTTTTTCAAGAACATACTGAAAACTGATTTGACATTTATTTAACGTCTGTTTATAATGGATACTAGAGTAATTATACCCCTGTAATGCAGGGGGAGAATCATATACAAGAAGGAGAGGGTTAAAATGGAACGCAAAGAAATATCAAAAGCAGTGATTTCCAGACTGCCTAGATATTATCGCTACCTTGGCGAGCTGATCGAGGAAGGTGTGGAGCGTATTTCTTCCAACGAACTGAGCAGCAGAATGAAGGTAACGGCGTCTCAGATCCGTCAGGACCTTAATAATTTCGGTGGCTTTGGCCAGCAGGGATACGGATATAATGTAAAATATCTTTATTCAGAGATCGCAAAGATCCTTGGAATCGACCGCCAGCACAATGTGATCATCATTGGCGCAGGTAATCTGGGACAGGCCATTGCCAATTATACTAATTTTGAGCGGAGAGGTTTTGTTATCAGAGGAATGTTTGATATTAATCCAAAGCTGATCGGACTGGTGATTCGCGGCATTGAGATCCGTTCTGTAGATGATTTGGAAACCTTTATCAAGGAAAATAATATCCAGATCGCGGCACTTACGATTCCAAAGACAAAGGCACCGGAGATCGCTGACCGTCTGATCAAGGCTGGTATTAAGGCAATCTGGAACTTTGCCCACACAGATCTGGTAGTGCCTGATGACGTAGTAGTAGAAAACGTACACTTATCAGAGAGTCTGATGCGTCTGTCTTACCGTGTATGCAACATGCAGGAAAAGGCAAATACAGAGGATACAAAAAAAGAATAAAAAGAGAGTAAACGTGATGATACTGGGAGTAGGAACGGATCTGGTGGAAATTGACCGTATGAGAAAGGCCTGCGAAAAAGAACATTTTGTGTCACGCACATTTACAGAGGCGGAAAGCCGGCAAGCAGGAGGGTCTGCCTCTAAGCTTGCCGGCTCTTTTGCTGTAAAAGAGGCGGTAGCAAAAGTGTTTGGAACGGGTTTTCGCACCTTTATGCCTGGAGATATTGAAGTTTTGCGGGATGAACTGGGCAAGCCTTATGTACGCCTTTATGGCGGTGCATTGAAACAATTTGAAGAAATGGGAATGGAGCAGATCCATGTTTCTATTTCCAATACAAATGGACTGGCAATGGCTTTTGCAGTAGGAGAAGGGAAAGGATCACAGGAAAAATGAGGACTCTTTTGTCGGGAAGAAGAATGAAGGCAGCAGATGCCAAGACCATACAGGAGATTGGCATTCCATCTGTGGTGTTGATGGAACGGGCAGCTATGGCAGTTGCTAGGGAGGCAGAGAAAGCAGCTAAAAAAGATCAATGGATCTGGTCTGTATGCGGCAGCGGAAACAATGGAGCTGACGGTGTGGCGGCGGCTAGGATGCTTTATTTAAAAGGATATCCTGTATGTATCTATATGGCCGGAGATGAGAACCGGGGAACAGAAGAATTGAAAATGCAGCTTTCTATTGCACGAAAACTTGGAATTTCTGTAAAACCATGGCAGGAAATAGAAAATGACAGGAAAAACAAAAAATGCGGCGTGATCATTGACGGGATATTTGGAGTAGGTCTTGGCCGTCCGGTAGAAGGAAACTATAAGAGATGCCTGGATGAGCTGAATCAGATCAAAGAACAGGATCAGGCTTTCTGTGTTGCAGTAGATATTCCTTCCGGTGTCCATGCAGATACAGGCGCTGTTATGGGAACTGCATTAAAAACGGATCTGACAGTGACCTTTGGATGGGAGAAAATGGGAACGGCTCTTTATCCGGGAAGAAGCTATGCAGGAAAAGTACTGGTAGAGGATATCGGATTCCCTGAAATGGCTTTGGAAAGCGAAGAGGAAGAAGATGGCAGACCAGAATGGGCTTTTGCTTATGAAAGAAGAGATCTCTGCTGTATTCCGGAAAGAAAAGCGGATTCTAATAAGGGTACCTTTGGCAAGGTACTGATCGCTGCGGGAAGTGCAGGAATGTGCGGGGCTGCCTATTTAAGCGCTCTCACTGCCTACAGAGCAGGCGCAGGGCTGGTAAAGATACTGACAGTAGAAGAAAACAGACCGATCCTTCAGGGATTGCTTCCAGAGGCGATCATAGTGACATATACACCAGATCAGCTCCTTCAGGGCCGGGAAG
>PVMN01000327.1_pt1 | contig 108834 bp, 98 predicted proteins | sample 1853401 | NCBI WGS metagenome assembly PVMN01 (sample SAMN08533510, study PRJNA380276) | Human gut metagenome, whole genome shotgun sequencing project.
TTATCATAAAAGGACCTTATCGTAGTTAATTTTACAGAAAAAGTTTCACATTCTCCAATCTTCGGAGTACTTGGATTTGATGTGTAATCATAATCACTTCCATCAGCTTCTTTAGCTCCAGTAATCTTATATCCTGTAAATGTAAATGTTACATCTTCCGTATTGTCATTTTCTACATCATATTTCTTACTTGTAGATTTCTGAAGTTTACCCTTGCTGTTTACAAGATAGTAATCGCTTCCGATTTCATAGATTCTGTAATCATCATCAGCTTCCAGTCTCTTTCCATTCCAGTACAGATATCCACTGTTTTCTCCGTTGATACCTTTACCATTACCACCATTCTTAGTCTGGAAGTAATATGTGAAGGAATCATTTTCTTCTTCTACACTTGACATTTTACCAGTCTTCATATAACCTTTATCATCGAAGTAATAGAATGCATTCTGGGCCGGAATAAACTGTAAGCCCGTCTGCATCTGGCCTTTTTCATTAAAGCAGAAATACTTTCCTTCCACTTTAATTCTAGCTCTGTAAACAGTATCTCCATCATCTGTTACCTCAGGACCAGTAAGTCCAGATTTATCGGAATAGGATGCCTTTTTAGCTTCACCATTCTTGAAATAATACCAATCTGTATCGTTGTTTGTTTCAAGGTCTTCAGAACCGTCGATTTCGTACCAGCCATCCGCTCTCCAACCTTCTTCTACTACGTTTGTATAGAGCATATCAGCCGGGGAAGCTGTTCCAATATTGTTACCGTCTAACTGAGCATTGGAACCTAAAGTAACTTTACCGCCATTGATCCACTCATACAGCATCTGGCCGTGCTCATTGAAGTAATAGTATTTTCCATTAATTTTCTTCTTAGCAGCATCTTTGTACATTTTTCCGTTAGAACCGAAGTAGTACCATCCTTCTTCGTCACAGATATCATTGTCATCAGCATGGCCATTGACATCTACATCCTCTTCTTCAGGAACTTCTAACCATAACCAACCAGAAGCTCTAGCTCCGTCATCTTCGTCGCCTAAATAATAAACATCGGTACCATCCTGATACCAACCATCTCTCATTTTGCCGTCATCGTCAAAGAAATAAGTTTTTCCATTGATTTTCTTTGAGTCAGATGTAGTCTTCTTACCCTTGCTTCCGAAGTAGTACCAAGCTTCTCCGTCATCTTCCGGATCATCCATGTCTTCGTCAGACAGAGTTTTCTTCCATGTGTTAACCAGCATAGCGCCGTCTTCACCAACATAGTACTCATCGTCAACCCAGCTGTCTGTCAGCATTTCGCCGTCATCATCCAGGTAGAACCACTTTCCGCCGTCTTTCTTCCACTCACCTGTTACCAATTCGTCATCACTATCATAATAGTGCCAGATACCAGCGTCATCTTTTTCCCAACCAGCGGCGAAAGATGTCATGGAAGCACCCATAGCGAGTAAAGCTGCTGCAGATAAAACTGCAACTAATTTAGTCTGCTTTCTCATAATTAATGCACTCTCCTTTTTTTCTTTTTGAAATATTTTTCGAAATTCCTAATTGCATTACGAGGTCATTATACTTCGGATAAGGAAAATTATAGAAGCCGACAATGAATGGAAAGAAGAGCTGAAGAAAATTATATTTTGAATTACATAAATATACAAGAATGCGGCAGATGCAGATTATACTTTAGTTCATAATCTGCATCTGCCGCATATAAATCGCCGGATAAACTAACTTACCGCTACCGGGCCCTATTCATCTGCATCCCCGCAATTGCCTATATTAAATTTCTCCATCAATTCCGTCAGCTTTCGTATGCAGTAATCCATCTCCCTGAGTTCTTCATCCGTATAGGAACTGAGTCCGTAAAGAGTTGATTCAAGCATCCCCCTTTTTATATCGTCCATCATCGCACGGCCGCGGTCACAGATACGGATATAAACACGCCGACGGTTTTCCTTATCGTGGATGCGCTCCACCAGTTCCTTTTCCTCTAAAACATTGATCATTTTGGAAAGCTGCTGCTTGGTTATCTGTAATTTATCGGCAAGTTCCGACATGGTATAATCCACATCAGCCCAATTATCAAGTGCCACCAGGGTGAAGAAGGGGAGGGAATTTACTTTGACGTCATTTTCATGCTGGTACTGGCATTTGGCCAGAGTAAGGAAAGCAACGGCAAATTCAAGAAAATGTACACCCACGGAATTAATGTCCGGGTTTCCGCCGCTTTCACAATTTTTTCTGTTTTCTATATTCTCCATAAATAACTCCTCCAAATAAAATATAAAGTTAATTACAAGCATATTAGTAGGGAATCAGATGATTAGCCCACGTTCACATCCTAGCATATTTCGAAATACAAGTCAATATTTATTAAAAGTAAATAAATATTGACTATTAAATATTGACAAATATAAATATAAGAGGTATATATTTAATAAATCAGTGCGATGAAAAAAATGAAGGAGATTCGTACAAAACTCCGCCAATTTTAAAAAGCGCCTGATATGGTTATTATATAAAACAATGATACAAATAAGAGGAGAACAACATGAAAGAGAGCAACGATGGCAATAAAGCACCTAAAAAATCTTTCCTATATTATTATGGACTGGTCATGCTGGTATTGATGCTGCTTAATATTTTTATTTTTCCGTCCCTGATGGACCGGACGGAGCAGGTCAGATACGATCAGTTTGTAGATGAACTGAACAAGAAAAATGTAGATGAGGTTTATGTAACTACGAATGGCGAAATAGTATACACTCTGAAAGACAGTAAGTGGAAAATTAACTATAAGACAGGTTCATTTCCGGGAGACGATTTGCAGCAGCGGATTACGGATGCCGGCGTAGTGAAATACAGCTCTGAGATTCCGACCCAGGCATCCCCTCTTCTGAATTTTCTGGTTACTTGGATTCTTCCGCTGATTATTTTTATTGGACTTGGCCAGCTGATGAGCCGTGCAATGATGAAACGGATGGGCGGAGGCAACGCAATGACATTTGGAAAGTCCAATGCGAAAATTTACGCGGAATCGGAGACAGGCAAGACATTTGCCGATGTGGCCGGCCAGGACGAGGCCAAGGAGGCGCTGCAGGAAATTGTCGATTTCCTGCATAATCCCCAGAAGTATGCGGAGATTGGCGCTATACTTCCGAAAGGAGCTTTGCTTGTAGGCCCTCCGGGAACCGGTAAGACGCTCCTTGCAAAAGCGGTTGCGGGTGAAGCGCATGTTCCGTTTTTCTCAATATCCGGATCGGAATTCGTAGAAATGTTTGTGGGAATGGGCGCTGCAAAAGTCCGCGATCTCTTCAAGCAGGCGAATGAAAAAGCACCCTGTATCGTATTTATTGATGAGATCGATACCATTGGTAAGAAGCGTGACGGTGCAGGCATGGGAGGCAATGATGAGCGGGAACAGACATTAAACCAGCTTCTTACAGAGATGGATGGATTTGACGGACGGAAGGGTGTTGTTATTCTGGCCGCAACCAACCGTCCCGAATCATTGGATAAGGCGCTCCTTAGACCGGGTCGCTTTGACAGAAGAATTCCGGCCGAGCTTCCTGATTTGAAGGGCAGGGAGGCAATTCTTAAGGTACACTCAAAGCAGGTGAAAATTGACGAAACAGTAGATTTCAATGCAATCGCCAGGGCCACCAGCGGTGCCAGCGGAGCGGAGCTTGCCAATATTATTAATGAGGCGGCCCTGAGGGCGGTCAGGATGGGAAGGAAGACCGTATCGCAGGCCGATCTGGAAGAAAGTGTGGAGACGGTAATTGCAGGATATCAGAGAAAAGACGCCGGCGTCTCAACGGATGAGAAAAAGATTGTATCCTACCATGAAGTTGGTCATGCCTTAGTAGCGGCTTTACAGAGCCATTCAGCTCCGGTTCATAAAATTACAATTATACCGAGAACATCGGGTGCGCTCGGATATACAATGCAGGTAGAGGCAGATCAGAGATTTTTGATGAGCAAAGACGAGGCGTTTAATAAGATTGTGACACTGACAGGCGGCCGGGCAGCGGAGGAGTTGATCTTTCATTCCATTACGACCGGCGCATCCAATGATATCGAACAGGCAACAAAGATAGCAAGAGCCATGGTCACACGGTATGGTATGAGCGAACAGTTCGGCATGGTAGCTCTGGAGACGGTGAATAATGCGTATCTGGGCGGAGATGCTTCGCTGGCTTGTTCTGCGGAAACTGCATCAAGAATTGACAATGAAGTGATAGAGATGGTCAAAGATGCCTATGAGAAGGCAAAATCAATCTTGATGGGAAATGAGAAAAAACTCCACGAACTGGCCGATTATCTCCTGGAAAAAGAGACGATTACAGGTGAAGAATTTATGGAGATACTCAACGAAAAAGCCGGAGCCGTTGGTACGGCGGAAATTGTCTCGGAGATTGAATCTTAAAGACACCTGCGAAGCTTAGATGCAGAGTCCCCAAACGATAAAATATTGTCCTCTGAATGAATATTAAAATGTACTTATACCCTGGTGGCAGAATTAAATTGCCGCCAGGGTATTTTCATTGATGGCGGTAACCTGTGCGCGGAGCGTGCAGGTTATCGTTCTGCCCTGGAGTAAGGGGCATAAACAGAAATCAGGTATAAACAGCGGTTTCTAACTTATATGAATGTATTTATGACATTTTATATCCTGCCGGAAAATCGTTATAATAAACACATCCCTCATGAGAACGGATGGAAAAAGAAAGTTTCAGTATAGAAGCGAAGAGCCTGTCCCTGCAAAGCGCGCTGCGGGACGGCATGAACGGAGGAACAGATGAGATTTGACGTTGTATTAAAAGGCGGACGTGTATTTGACCCGGTTCACCATGTGGATGAGCGTCTTGATATAGGGATAAGAGAAGGCAGGATAGCGGAACTGGAAAAAGAACTGCCGCATGGTGAAGAGACATACGATGTTTCCGGCCTGACGGTGATTCCGGGAGTCATCGACATGCATGTGCATGTGACAAAGCTGCTGGGCGGCAGAGTCGGGTATTATATGGCGGCCAAAACCGGAGTGACGACGATTATTGATTACGCGGGGCCTGTGACCGATATCTCGTCCCAGATTTCATCACACGGATGCGGAATGAACGTTGGCTGTATCGACGCAGTGCTTCCCGGAGAGGTTGGACAGTCGCCCTCCAGAACGCAGGTCAGAAGGTTTCTGGAGCAATCCCTGAAAAACGGCTCTCTGGGACTTAAAATCCTCGGCGGCCATTATCCTCTTACCCCGGAGTCTTCCAGGCTGTGTGTGGAGGAAGCAAATGCTAAAAAAGTAATGATAGCCTGCCATGCAGGGAGTACGCAGCAGAGAAGCGATATATACGGCTTACAGGAAGCGGTTGAATTTGCGCAGGGACAGAGGCTTCTGATGGCCCACATTAATGCCTACTGCCGTGGAAACCGGTATCATTACCTGGAAGAATTGAGAGACGCATTTCAGATGCTCAGAGAAAATCCGAATATTATTTCGGATTCCCACATGGCTGTAAACAACGGAACCAGCGGTGCATGCAGGAATGGAATACCCTGCGACGCTATCACCGTCAATTGCCTGAAGATGTTTGGTTACGAGCCTACCCAGGCAGGACTGGCGAAAGCGATGAAGGACGGAACCGTTTGTGCAATTGCATCCCTGAAAGAGGAAAACGTACTATTAAATAAAGAGGATGCATTCCAATACTGGTCCGGCCGCGACACCAACATAAATGTGAGCTTTCCCGCCAATCTGGCCCCGGTTGCGTCGGCTTGCCTGACAGAGCGCAGGATACCTGGCGGCTCCCCCTTAATCGAGCTGGCGGCGACAGATGGCGGAGGATTTCCCAGAAACGGACTGATACAGAAATTACTCCCGTTTTACCGGCTTGGATATTTGTCACTGAAAGAGATTGTGGAAAAATGCTCGGTCAATCCGGCGGAGACGTTCGGGCTGCACCAAAAAGGAAATCTGGGAATCGGAGCAGATGCCGATATAACGGTATTGGATATGAAACGTCTTGACGCGGCAATGAGCTTTGCCGGCGGAAAAAGAATTATGGATCACGGCCGGGTAACGGGGAGCGGAGGAACGTTTCTAACCACGAAAGCCGGGGTGAAAACAGCGCAGGAAATGCAGCTTAACTATCAGATTGCGGATACGCAGCGCAGCGCATTATACGGAGAGCGGACGGCAAAATAAATACTCAGTGACAGTAAAGGAGAGGAATGTGTTGAAAAAAATCAGTGTTTTGACTTTGGGAGGGACGATTGCCTATACATGGAAAAACGGGGTTCCTCAAATAGGGGATCTGACAGGTTTTATAGATTCACTTGATGAAGTGAAAAAAGAAGCCGATATTACGGTGAAGGCGTTCAGGCAAAAATCAAGTTCTTCGATGGTGATAAGCGATATCACCGGGTTAGCGGCCGAAATCCAGTCCTTGTTAGAGGGGGAGACAGAGGGCGTGGTGGTGGTCCAGGGAACGGACACAATCGAGGAGACAGCCTTTGCTTTGGAGATGCTGCTGGATTCAGAAAAACCGGTGGCCGTGACAGGTGCAATGCGAAATCCCGACATGAGGGGAGCAGACGGGCCGGCCAATCTTCTGGCGGCAATCCGGACCGTCTCCTGCAGCCGGTGCAGAGAACTCGGCGTGATGGTAGTTTTTAATGATGCAATTTACCCGGCTTTATATGTGAGAAAAATTCATCCACAGAGTACCGAGGCTTTTGCGGCAGAATGCGGACCTCTCGGGTATCTGGCGGAAGGAAAGCCAAGCATCCGTATGAAGCCGCTGCAAAGAAGAATCCCCGGACTTGCAATAAATAGGTGGAATGTGGATGGGAAAAGACCGGATCAGCCTGTATCCGTTCCAATTTACGCCGTTCCTGTCGGAGATGACGGGAAACTGCTAAAGTGTGCGCTAGACTGCAAAATAGACGGCCTGGTTCTGGAAGCGATGGGAGGAGGCCACACGCCATCGGAGCTGGTGGAGACACTGAAACAGCTTGCGGATAAAATGCCGGTAGTTCTGGCATCCAGAATCGGCCGGGGGGACATGCTCACCGGAACTTATGCAGGCTACCCAGGTTCGGAGACGTCTCTGCTTTCCAAAGGGCTTATCAGTTCCGGCTTTCTGGACGGAAGAAAAGCAAGACTGCTTCTGATTCTTATGCTGATGTCCGGTTTTGATATGGATGGAATAAGAGAAGGGTTCCGGATTTTTTCGAAGGAATGTGAATGAAAACGGCTGAGGGGGTAAGGCCGTACTTCGAATAAAAAACGGATAAGCGTCATTTTAATGAGGAGGGGAACATCATGAATGAAAATACAGGAATAAAGAGTGAGAAAGACAGGGAACCAATGTATATCAGGATCCTTGCAAAAATAGAAAAGGCAGGAAACAGGCTGCCTGATCCGGTTGTACTGTTTGCATTTCTCTGCGTTCTTCTGTTAATTATTTCGTATTTTACTGCCGGAGCCAGCGTGGTCCATCCCGGTACGGGGGAGACGATTACCGCGGTTAACCTGCTAACAATCGCAAATCTTCAAAAAATATTAATCAACTTCCCAAGTAATTTCCTGGGATTTGCACCACTGGGAGCCGTGCTGACTATAATGCTGGGCTGCGGCCTTGCAGAAAAAAGCGGCTGGCTTACCTCGATGGTCCGGCTGGCGGGCGCCAGGGCCAGCGGCAGAACCGTAACCGTTATTGTCGTGTTTGCAGGCATCATGGCAAACCAGGCCGGAGATGCCGGATGGATTGTCCTGCCGCCTCTTGCGGCCCTGCTGTTTCTTTCCGTGGGGAGAAACCCTCTTGTGGGTATTTTTGCGGCATATGCGTCCGTATCGACGGGTATGGCGGCTAATCTTCTGATCTCCATGAGCGATGTTCTGGCCGGAACGTTTACCATATCGGCTGCCCAGAGTATCGATCCGGGATTCAGCGGCAATATTGCAATGAACTATTATTTCCTCATTGTCTCTACCTTTATTTTATTATTTACAGGCGTAATCACAACTGATAAAATTGTAGAGCCAAGATTAGGGGAATATAAAGGCGATGTCCGCCTGGAGCATGATGCCAATCTTGCGCCGGAGGAGAAAAAGGGAATAAAATGGGCAGGTGTCTGTTTTATTGCAATCTGTCTGGCAATCGTGGCTCTTTGCATCGGACCGGATGCATTCCTGGCGGATCCGGAAACAGGGTCGATTATGAGCAATAATTCACCGCTTATGAAGGGGATTATCAGTATTGTAACCATCATGTTCTTTGTTCCGGCTGTTGTGTACGGCAGAGTGGCAGGCACGATAAAAAGCAGTAAGGATATTGTCAATATGCTGATAGCTGCGATGAAGGATATGGGCGGTTATATTGTGCTTGTATTTGTCTCGGCACAGTTTACCTCCTGGTTTTCACAGAGCAATCTGGCTACCGTATTTGCCGTTAAAGGCGCCGAGTTTCTTGAGAATACGGGCATCACGGGTATCGGCTTAATTATCGGACTGATTATTGTTTCGGGGATTATCAACCTGTTCATAGGCAGTGCATCGGCAAAATGGGCAATCATGGCTCCGATTTTCGTTCCGATGTTCATGATTCTGGGCCTCCATCCCTCTGTAACGCAGATGTCATACCGAATCGGAGACTCAATTACAAACGTGCTTTCTCCTCTGTTCCCATATGTGATGATTCTTTTATCGTACGTGCAGAAATACGATAAGAAGGCGGGATGGGGAACCCTGTTTTCAAATATGCTGCCCTATTCACTGGTCATGGGAATTGCGTGGAGCGTCATTTTAATTGTGTTTGTATTGTTTAAAATTCCGCTGGGTCCCAGCGGACCGATATTCTACAGTCTGGGATAGTCAGAACAAAGAACCGGGCAGGCGGATTGATACCGGGAGTGAAAGGATAAGGGGGAGGCAATGGCGTCAGTTGAGATGGAATATGTTTATCTGGTATATCAGGAAAAGAGTTTTTCAAAAGCGGCGCAGAAACTGTTTGTGAGCCAATCGGCTGTAAGCGCCATGGTGAGAAAAGCGGAGGCCAAAATCGGCTGCCAGATATTTGACAGAAGCACAATCCCCCTTACCGTGACGAAAGAGGGGGAGTATTATATCAAATGCGCGGAACAGTTTATGCGTCTTGAGAAGAATATGGACGCATATTTCAAAGATATGGCGGATATGAACACGGGACATCTTTCGGTAGGCAGTTCTTCTTTTTTCTGTGCTTACCTTCTGGCGGGACTTTTGAAACGGTTTAAGAATAAGTATCCGGGCGTATCGGTGGAAATCCATGAGGGGAATATCAGGGAACTCAGGGCAGGACTCCTGGATGATTCGATTGACCTTTTGCTTGAGACGGCAATTCCGGCCGGGGATGAGGTGGAACGGTATCTCTACGACTATGAACAGATAATTCTGGCCGTCCCGGCTGAATTTGAAGTAAATAAAAAGCTGCGGAGCTTTCAGATGGCATTTGCGCAGGCCAGGGACGGCGCGTTCAGGGGGAAAGATGTACAGCCGGTGCCGATGCAGGCATTCCGGGACTGTCCGTTTATCTTTTTAAAAGAGGAAAACGATATTTGTATGCGCAGCAGGGGGATTTGCAGGAATGCCGGTTTTGAACCTAAGGTGGAGTTATTCCTGGATCGGATTATGACATCATTTTATGTCGCGAAATCCGGTTCCGGCATTGCGTTTATCCGAAACAGCCTTTTGAGCCTTGTATCCGATACGGATGCCCTGATTTATTATAAAATCGGAGACCCTCTGGCGCGCAGGGAAATTTTTATGACCCGCAAAAAAGGAAGATATATGACAAAGGCTATGGAGGCTTTTTTGAGGCTTTGTCATATCCGGCCTGAAAAACCGATAGAATAGCCGGACCGGATTTTTGAATTTCAGATAACAATTCTTTATTTGTGCCATATAGAGGCTGCTTTATTTCCCGTAAAGCAGCCTCCCCTTTTTATTGGAGGCGGTTACCTGTACCCGGAGCGTGCAGGTTATCGTTGTTATCAATGTTCGGAAGAGCCGCAATCCCGGTAAAGCGGGGCTTTTGCCGTTAAAACAAGTTATATGAAAAAAACTCGACAAATTCCGTGAAATCTCTTGCAAAACTTAGGAGAAAATGTAATAATTGTTCAGTATTGACATTCATTTATTTTTATTGAGGAGGAAAGAAATGAAAAAAGTATTAAGCGTGGTACTGTCAGCAGCTATGGCACTTTCCCTCTGCACAGGATGTTCATCTTCATCCGGCAAGGAAACAACCGCAGCACAGACCGAATCAGCGGCAGAAGCAGCCGGAGAGACAGCAGAAGCAGGAGCAGAGACAGGAGAGGCTAAGGCGGCAGAGGGTGTTATGCCGGCAATCCCGAAGGAAGATTTGAAGGTCGGCGTAATCCATATCGGAAACCCGGCAGACGGCTCCGGTTATTCTTATGCACATGATCTTGGCATTGTTGCCATGCAGGAAGCAGTAGGTCTGGAAGACAGCCAGATTATCCGCAAGAACAATGTAGCGGATGATGATCAGACTGCAATTGAGACGGCTATGAGAGAGTGCGTGGAAGAAGGATGCCAGATTATCTTCGCCACAAGCTGGGGTTATATGGATGCATGCGAAGCGCTTGCAGACGAGTTCCCGGAGGTTATCTTCTCCCATGGTACAGGATATAAATCAAACGGCGTTAACTTCAATAACTACTTCGGAAGAATTTACCAGTCCAGATACTTATCCGGTATTGCAGCAGGCCTTAAGACAGAGTCCAACAAGATTGGTTATGTAGGCGCCTGGGGCAAGGACAACGCAGAGGTTACAGGCGGATGCAATGCATTTGCCATGGGTGTTTACTCTGTAAATCCGGATGCGACCGTATATATCAAGACAACCAACAGCTGGTATGATCCGGAAGGTGAGAAACAGGCTGCCGTAGCTTTAATTAATGAAGGCTGCGACGTAATCGGACAGCACTGTGATACACCCAACCCACAGCTTGCGGCTGAGGAAAACGGAGTATACGGCGTTGGTTACAACTCCGACATGAGCAAGGATGCCCCTAAGGCAGTTCTTACTTCCACCGTATGGAACTGGGGCGCATATTATACATCAGCCGTTCAGAGCCTCGTTGACGGGACATGGACAGGCGAGAATTACTTCGGCGGTTTAAAAGAAGGTCTTGTGGACCTGGCTCCATTATCCGATCTTTGTGCAGAAGGCACAGCAGAGAAGATCGAAGAAGCAAAAGCTAAGATTGTTTCCGGCGAATGGGACGTATTTGACGGCGTAATCGAGTGCAACGACGGTACAACCGTTGGCACAGAGGGCGAGCATATGTCTGATGCGGATATTACAGGAAACATTCACTGGTATTTCAAGAACGTTGTTGAGAAATAATGTTATCAGAATGAGATAATACCACTAAAACAGGCTGAAAGATGAGGGATGCTTAAAAATGGTGAATTACATAAATTCTCATTTTGCGGCATCCCTTTTTTGACGCCGTCCGAATCACGGTTACTATTTACAGCGACTGTCCCGCGGGCATCGCGCAGCATATTACTGTTCGCAGAGACGCATTTTTGGCGGGGCTGTGAATTGTAACGAAACAAGAGGTGAAGAAATGACAGAGCAGTATGCCATTGAGTGCAGACAGATTACAAAGGTATTCGGAAGCGTGGTCGCCAATGATAAAATCGACCTGTCGGTAAAATACGGGGAAATTATGGCTCTTCTTGGGGAGAACGGCTCAGGTAAGACAACGCTTATGAATATGATTTCCGGCATCTATCATCCTGATTCCGGTTCGATCCTGGTGGGCGGAAAAGAGGTGGCGATCAATTCGCCCGTGGATTCCAGAAACCTGGGGATAGGAATGATTCATCAGCATTTCAAACTGGTGGATGTATTCAGCGCGATGGACAACATTGTATTGGGGACCGGCGGAAAGCGGCTGGGAAGAAAAGCTTTAAAAGAAAAGATTGAGCAGATCAGCCGGTCTTTTGGACTCGAAATCGAACCTGAAAAGAAAATTTTCGATATGTCTGTCAGTGAGAAGCAGACGGTTGAGATTTTAAAGGTATTATATAGAGGAGCCCAGATTCTGATTCTGGACGAGCCGACTGCGGTTCTGACTCCGCAGGAGACGGATAAATTATTTGCCATCCTCCGCAAGATGAAGGAACAGGGCTGTGCCATCATTATTATTACGCACAAGCTCCATGAGGTGCTTTCCATCAGCGACCGGGTGACAATTCTGAGAAAAGGCCGGAGTATTGATACGGTGAATACAAGCGAGTGTAACGAGAAGAAGCTGACGGAGCTTATGGTGGGCCGTCCGGTCAGCTTAAACATCGAGCGCCCTGAGATGGAAAAACGCGATACAATACTAAAGGTTGTGGATTTGACTGTAGATAAAAGCGACGGTTCTATAGCGCTTGATGATGTATCCTTTGAGATTAAGACAGGGGAAATCCTGGGAGTGGCCGGCGTGGCAGGAAGCGGGCAGAAGGAACTCTGCGAGACGCTGACCGGCCTGATGACTGCCAAAAAAGGAGCGATCCTGTATCATAAGGAAAACATCGTGGGCAAGACTCCGGCGGAGATCATAAAGCTTGGAATCAGTATGAGCTTTGTCCCGGAAGACAGGCTCGGTATGGGGCTTGTGGCATCCATGGGCATGGTGGATAATATGCTCCTGAAATCTTACACGGAGGGGAAAGGCCCCTTTGTGGAACGAAAGCCTGCCAGGGAGCTGGCGCAGAAGCTGGTGGAGAAGCTGGCAATCGTGACTCCCGGAGTGGATACGCCGGTCCGCCTGATGTCGGGAGGCAACGTCCAGAAGGTGCTTCTGGGGCGTGAGATCGAGTCAAGTCCCCAGGTATTAATCACCGCCTATCCGGTGAGAGGACTTGATATCAACTCCTCCTATACAATCTATGATCTTCTGAATGAGCAGAAGAAAAAGGGAGTCGCCGTTATCTATATCGGTGAGGATCTGGATGTGCTTCTGGAACTGTCCGACCGTCTGATGGTACTCTGTCACGGCAAAGTAACCGGAGTGGTCGATGCGAAGACGGTGACAAAGGAGCAAATCGGTCTGATGATGACAGGCGCTGAGGCTGCTGAGGCAATGAAAGAGACATCCGGACAAGAGCTTTCGGCGGAGCAAGATAAAATACCGGAACCTATTTCAGAAGAGGAGGAAAAAGCATGAATGAGCCGTTAATCCGTGTAGTGAAAAAAGCGGAGCTGGGCAGCAGGGAGACATTTATCCTGCGTCTGGAAGCGATTCTGCTGGCGCTGGTGGCCGGCGGGCTTTTTATCCTGATAATCGGACAGAATCCATTTGTCATTTATAAAACAATTATTACCGGAGCTCTCAGAAGCGGGATGGCCATCCAGGCGACGGTGAAAATTGCGATTCCGCTGTTGATCGCGTCGCTGGGAGTAACGCTGGCGTTTAAGATGAAGTTCTGGAACATCGGCGCGGAGGGACAGATTATTGCAGGCGGCATCTGCGCGTCTTATTTTGCACTGTTTCATTCCGGATGGAACCACTGGGTGCTGGTGATTGTCATGTTCATCGCAGGAGCCGTGGGGGGCGGACTTTGGGGCCTGATTCCGGCCTGGTTCAAGACAAAATACGATACGAACGAGACTCTGTTCACATTGATGTTGAATTATATTGCCCTCAATATTATCGTGTTCCTGAGAGAGGGGCCGTGGCGCGATCCCGGTTCACAGGGATATGCAAAGATAGCCAGATTTGATAAGAATGCGGCTCTTGATAAAGTGTTTGGTATCCAGTTCGGCTGGATTATTGCCCTTGTGCTGCTTGTACTGGTATTTGTTTATATGAAATATTCCAAACAGGGATATGAAATCGGCGTGGTGGGCGAGAGCCAGGAGACTGCCCGGTATGCGGGGATGAATGTAAGAAAAGTGATTCTTCGCACGATGTTCCTTTCCGGAGCCGTATGCGGTATCGGCGGAATGGTTCAGGCAACCGGTTCAGACGTCACGCTGACGACGGCCGTGGCCGGAGGCGTTGGCTTTACCGCAATTATTGTGGCATGGCTGGCACAGCTCAACCCGCCGGCAATTCTGATTGTCACGGTTCTGTTCAGCATTCTGGAAAAGGGCAGCAGCGTTGTGCAGTCTTCCTTCGGTCTGTCCTCAGACAGTGCGGACGTGCTTCAGGGAATTATCCTGTTCTTCATTCTGGGATGCGAGCTGTTCATACGGTATAAATTTGTGATGAGAGGGAAAGGAGGTGCCGGGGCATGAGCGGAGACATCTTAATTAAATTTCTTGTGGCAGCGGTACTGGCGGGAACTCCGTTCCTTTTTGGCACGGTTGGAGAGATTTTAAGTGAAAAAGTAGGGCATCTGAATCTCGGTGTGGAGGGTATGATGTCCCTGGGCGCCTGTGCCGGGTTTATGGCAGGTTATCTGTCCGATAATTTTCTGGTTGCAATTCTGGCCTCTGCGGCTGCAGGCATGTTCGGCGCGCTGATTTACGGAGTTCTGACCGTTACCTTTATGGCAAACCAGAATGTTACAGGTCTTACCATGACGATTTTCGGCGTCGGACTTTCCAATTTTATCGGCGTGTTTATGCTGGAGCGCTCCGAGGGAGGGACGCTGAAGCTTCCGGAGACAATCACGGCTCAGATGAGAAATATTAATATTCCCGGGCTGAGTGATATTCCGGTGGTGGGAGAGCTGCTGTTTTCCTACAATCCGTTTGTATATCTGGGGCTGGTCATTGCCGTCCTGGCAAGCATCTATCTGTACAAAACCCAGGTGGGCCTGAATGTGCAGGCAATCGGGGAGAATCCGGGAGCCGCCGACGCGGCCGGTATTGAGGTTACAAAATGGCGCTATATCAACATTCTGCTTTCCGGTGCCATATGCGGAATCGGCGGGGCGTACTGCTCCATGATTATCAACAGCGGCGTCTGGCTGAGAGACAGCGTGGCGGGGCTTGGATGGATTTCCGTAGCGCTCGTTATCTTTGCTTCCTGGAAGCCGGTGAATGTAATTTACGGTTCCTTTATCTTCGGAGCGCTCCGGGTACTGAAATATTACGTACCGAAGAATACGTATGCAATCCCGACCGCATTCTTCGACGCGCTGCCGTTCCTGATTACGGCTCTTGTCCTTGTCATCTCTTCCATGAGGAAGAATAAGGGCGGCCATATTCCGGCGCATCTCGGCATGAATTATTTCCGGGAAGAGCGGTAATATCAGGTGAAAGAAAAGAAATAAGAATGAAAGAAATCCTTTTACACTCCGGGGGTAGCCATTCCGGAGCCTGTAAAAGGATTTTTTCTTAGTTATTCCCATAATCGCCAATAACGTGCCAAATAAACCAATAAAATCCGGAAAAATGTGCCGAACAAATGTTTGCAAAACGCAGCCGGATATGATATACTGGGATAGCTAAGACAGGTTAAAACAATAAGAGGAAGCAGATAAAATGCTGAATGAAACGGAAGGGTTCCCCACTGCCGGAAGTGTATGGATGGAACCTGTTCTGTATACACAGGAGTTAGAAAAATGGCGAAGCAATATATTAAAATCCGTGGTGCCAATGAGCACAATCTGAAAAATGTTTCACTGGATATTCCGAGAAATGAGCTGGTGGTTCTGACGGGATTGTCGGGATCGGGTAAATCATCACTGGCTTTTGATACGATTTATGCGGAAGGGCAGAGACGGTACATGGAGTCCCTCTCCTCCTACGCAAGGCAGTTCCTGGGCCAGATGGAGAAGCCGGATGTGGAGAGCATAGAGGGGCTTTCCCCGGCCATCTCCATTGACCAGAAGTCCACCAACCGGAACCCGCGTTCCACCGTTGGGACGGTTACGGAAATTTATGATTATATGCGCCTTCTGTACGCAAGGATTGGTATCCCCCATTGTCCCAAGTGCGGCCGTGAGATCAAGAAGCAGACCGTGGATCAGATGGTGGATCAGATTATGGCGCTTCCTGAGAAGACCAGGATACAGCTTCTGGCCCCGATTGTAAGAGGACGGAAGGGACGCCACGAGAAAGTCCTGGAACAGGCGAAGAAGAGCGGCTACGTACGCGTCAGAATCGATGGGAACCTATATGAGCTGACGGAAGCCATCGAGCTGGAGAAAAATATCAAACATAATATAGAGATAGTGGTTGACCGTCTGGTGGTGAAGGAGGGAATCGAGAAGCGGCTTTCCGACTCCATAGACACGGTTATGGGGCTGACCGGCGGGCTGATGATGGTAGATGTTTTCGGCCAGGAACCGATTATGTTCAGCCAGAGCTTTTCCTGCCCGGACTGCGGAATCAGTGTGGACGAGGTGGAGCCGAGAAGCTTTTCCTTTAATAATCCCTTCGGAGCCTGCCCGGACTGCTATGGCCTGGGATATAAAATGGAATTTGACGAAGACCTGATGATACCGGATAAGAGCCTCAGCATCAAACAGGGCGCCATCGTCGCGATGGGATGGCAGTCCTGCTGCGATAAGGGCAGCTTCAGCGGAGCGATTCTGGAAGCGCTGGCGGAGGAATACCATTTCAGCCTCGACACACCGTTTGAGGAATACCCAAAGGAGGTTCATGACATCCTGATTGGGGGAACCGGCGGAAAGATTGTAAAAGTCCGCTATAAGGGTCAGAGGGGGGAGGGCATTTACGATATAGCCTTTGAAGGCCTGATACAGAACATGAACAAGAAGTACAGGGAAACATTTTCCGAATCCATGAAGGCGGAGTACGAGACATATATGAGAATTACACCCTGCCCTGCCTGCCATGGCCAGCGTCTGAAGCCGGAAGCACTGGCCGTTACGGTCGGAGATAAGAATATTTACGAAGCGACGAATATGTCGATTGTGAAGTACAGGGAATTTCTGGACGAGCTTCAGCTTACGACGATGCAGGAGACGATTGGCGCCCCGATTTTGAAGGAGATCAAGGCGAGGGTGTCTTTCCTGATTAATGTGGGCCTTGATTATCTGTCCCTGTCCAGGGCTACCGGCACTCTGTCCGGCGGCGAGGCGCAGCGTATCCGTCTTGCTACCCAGATTGGTTCCGGCCTGGTCGGCGTTGCCTATATTCTGGACGAGCCGAGTATCGGACTTCACCAGAGGGATAATGACAAGCTGCTGCAGACGCTTCTGCATCTGAGGGATCTCGGCAATTCCGTTCTTGTGGTGGAGCATGATGAAGATACCATGCGTGCGGCCGACTGTATCGTGGATATCGGGCCGGGAGCCGGAGAGCATGGAGGCCATGTTGTTGCGGTGGGAACGGCCGATGAGATTATGGCATGTAAGGAATCCATCACGGGAGCTTACCTGAGCGGCCGCGAGAGGATACCCGTCCCGAAGGAGCGCAGGACGCCCACCGGCTGGCTGACGGTAAAGGGGGCGGCGGAGAATAACCTGAAGAATATTGATGTCTCCTTCCCGCTCGGTGTCATGACCTGTGTGACAGGAGTATCAGGTTCGGGGAAAAGCTCTCTGGTGAATGAGATTTTATATAAGGCGCTCGCCAAGAAGCTGAACCGCGCGCACACAATACCAGGCAGGCATAAGAAGATTGAGGGTGTGGAGCAGCTTGATAAGATTATTGCGATCGACCAGTCTCCGATTGGCCGTACGCCGCGATCCAACCCTGCAACCTACACGGGTGCCTTTGATTTGATACGTGATTTATTTGCCTCAACATCCGATGCGAAAGCTAAGGGTTATAATAAGGGGCGCTTCAGCTTTAATAAAAAGGGCGGCCGCTGTGAGGCCTGTACCGGTGACGGAATTATCAAGATTGAGATGCATTTCCTTCCCGATGTCTATGTTCCGTGTGAGGTTTGCGGAGGCAAGCGGTATAACAGAGAAACGCTGGACGTTAAATACAAGGGAAAGAGCATCTATGACGTTCTGAACATGACGGTGGAGGAGGCGCTTAAATTCTTCGAGAATGTACCGTCGATTTACCGCAAGATAGAGACGCTTTACGATGTGGGGCTTTCCTATATCCGCCTGGGGCAGCCGTCCACGGAATTATCGGGCGGTGAGGCACAGCGTATCAAGCTGGCGACGGAGCTGAGCAAGAGAGGAACGGGAAAGACGATCTACATTCTGGATGAGCCGACGACGGGACTGCATTTTGCCGATGTCCATAAGCTGATCGAGATTCTGCGCAGACTGTCGGACGGCGGCAATACGGTCGTTGTCATTGAACATAACCTGGATGTGATTAAGACGGCGGATTATCTGATTGATATCGGGCCGGAAGGCGGTGACAAGGGCGGCACGGTGATTGCCCGGGGAACGCCGGAGGAGGTCGCTAAGAGCGATATATCTTATACGGGACAGTATGTGAAGAAGTATTTAGAGATGGAGTGATGGACCCTCGGTTTTATCTTGTAGTTTCAGTGTAACGGTTCAGACAGCAATGTCAACTAATTAAGCAGGTGAGGACGCTGCCGGTACGGCCAGCGGACGGGGGGCGGGGTGTGTATATGAGTCTTTCGTCCCGGGGGAAGTAGGCGGAATCAATTGCGGAGGGGACATGGGAGTCCGCCGGTGCTTAGCGAGGTTCCTCACGAGCTTAGAACCGCTGCGCACTCCAAAGAGCGCAAACAGTCCCCGCAGCAATTCATTCCGGCCGGATTTCCCCCTCACGACACCCTCCAATCGGGGACGGAAAACGAGTTATCAGGGCAGAAGCAAGGTTTGGTTTCTGTTCGCAGCCCAGCCGCGTTTTGGCAGGCGTGTGAACAGAAACAGGCTTGTCTCTGCCCTTTAAGGTATCGGAGGCCGGCATGAGGCTGTTTGACATTTTTTCCATACTGTTGCAAAGATACAAAATATAGGGCGAAAAATGGCGTAAAACCGTGAAAAAACTTCTTGTCAATATATCGTCATTATTTTATAATAAAGAGTACGCTTAAAGGCGGGAAATGTAACTGCCGTTATGGCAGGTGTTTGACCGGTTTTGTAGAGAATTGGCCTGAGTTTATAATTTATGGCAATTTTGCCGATAATAGTTACGGCAGGACACTGCTGTATGATTATGAATTTGAGGTCATTGTTTAGATTCACTAACATTATTTAAATTCACCAACGGAAATTATTAGGAGGAATACTCGTGGAAAAAGAGATGATTATTGTATTGGACTTTGGCGGCCAGTATAACCAGCTTATTGCCAGAAGAGTCAGAGAATGCAACGTGTATTGTGAAGTACATTCATACAATATGCCGCTGGAACAGATTAAGGAAATGAACCCGAAAGGAATCATTTTTACCGGCGGACCGAACAGTGTGTACGGGGAAGACTCTGCCAGCTGTCCAAAGGAAATTTTTGAACTGGGTATTCCGATTTTGGGAATCTGCTATGGCGCGCAGCTCACGGCGCATCTGCTCGGGGGCAAGGTGGCAACGGCTCCTGTCAGCGAGTACGGTAAGACAGAGGTGGAAGTAGATACGGATTCCAAGCTGTTTGAGGGCGTCTCACCAAAGACGATCTGCTGGATGAGCCATACGGATTATATTGAAAAAGCGCCGGAAGGATTCAAGATTACCGGCACAACTCCTGTCTGCCCGGTTGCGGCCATGGAGTGTGAGGAAAATAACTGGTACGCCGTCCAGTTCCATCCCGAGGTTATGCATACACAGGAAGGCACGAAGATGCTTTCTAACTTTGTATATAATGTCTGCAAATGTTTGGGCGAATGGAAGATGGATGCGTTCGTAGAGAGAACGATTGGTGAAATCCGTGAGAAGGTCGGAAGCGGCCGTGCGCTCTGCGCACTGTCAGGCGGCGTGGACTCCTCCGTGGCTGCCGTAATGATGGCTAAAGCGATTGGCAAACAGTTAACCTGCGTATTTGTCGATCACGGCCTGCTCCGTAAGAATGAGGGAGATGAGGTTGAGGCGATATTCGGACCGGAAGGACAGTACGATTTAAACTTCGTGCGTGTGAATGCCCAGGAGCGTTTCTATGAGAAGCTGGCCGGGGTATCGGATCCGGAACAGAAACGTAAAATTATAGGAGAAGAATTTATCCGCGTGTTCGAGGAAGAGGCGAAAAAAATCGGTAAGGTGGATTTTCTGGTCCAGGGGACAATTTACCCGGATGTCATCGAATCCGGCCTCGGCAAATCGGCGGTAATCAAGTCCCATCACAATGTGGGAGGCCTCCCGGAGCATGTTGATTTTAAAGAGATCATTGAACCGCTCCGCATGCTGTTCAAGGATGAGGTAAGAAAGGCGGGGCTGGAACTGGGGATTCCGGAGAGACTTGTGTTCCGTCAGCCGTTCCCGGGACCCGGACTCGGTGTGAGAATTATCGGTGATGTAACACCGGAAAAGGTGAGAATTGTTCAGGACGCTGACGCGATTTACCGTGAGGAAATCGATAAGGCAGGCATCGCAGGCGATTTGGGCCAGTATTTTGCGGCGATCACCAATATGCGCTCTGTTGGCTGCATGGGTGACGAGAGAACCTATGATTACGCGATTGCCCTCAGGGCAGTTTTAACATCGGATTTCATGACTGCCGAATCGGCTGAGCTTCCCTGGGAGGTTCTGGGCAAGGTGACGAGCAGGATTGTGAACGAAGTGAAGGGGGTCAACAGGGTACTGTATGATTGTACCGGGAAGCCGCCGGCTACGATAGAGTTCGAGTAGAGGTATCTCTAGTCTCCGGTTCCGTATCTGTTATCCGGCCGAAAATAGAATAAAATAAGAAGTTCGCAGAGCCGACAGGAATTAAGATCCTGCCGGCTCTGTTTTTGTATATGTCTTTTAGTTTAGTCGATCACTCTAGGGGGGGATAAGGATAGATTAAGGAGAGAAATAAACCAAAAACAACATATTTCCACATCGAAACGTTTAAAAAAGTGAAATAAAAAAGTCTATTTTAATCTGGACAAAAGGTGATTCTTCAATTGCACCTTTACATTTATTTGAGTAATACCGGATGTTACGTGATATCTGTTTTTAATATATTTTGATTTCTCCATCATAGTTTTCTGCCCTTTCTAATAGCGGTCCTTTGGCACCCATTGTGAAAGCAATATCGCTGCTTCGGATAGATAACAGCTCCATTCCAATTTCCAGATTAAGAAAATCAATTATATTCTGATTTAACTGAATTATACCAGTTCTGGAAATACTTACCCAGCAATATGACCGTCCTTTGTATTTGATAAACTCGCCCTCCGAAGTCTGGTAATTCAGTAAAGCCGGATTAGCAGAAAGAATGTGTCCCAATTTTGATGGTTCTAACAAACTCTTCCTTGTCACGCAGAAACCGCCGGTAATTTTGCTTCCGGTAAAAAGATAGACTTTTCCCTCTGCTGTGGCGTTGTATTCAGTGAGTGCCTGCGGTGGAAGATGTATCGTTAAGTCCTCTCGTATCAGTGACTTTCCAAAAATAAATTTACCGCCTTTGTTCATCTGTGGCATATATTATCAACTCCTTTTCATAAAAGTGGAAGTTTACTATACCACAAAAAATTTTTAAAGTCACTAAGGCTCTTTAAAGTATGGCAAAGTCTGTTGCAAGTGTGATGAAATCGTTACTGTTCACAGCCCAGCTGAAAAGCGCAGTTCTGTGGACAGTAACATAACTTCTACGCCAAAATATTAAAATCTACACTACAAATTCCCCTTTTAATTCAAACAGATGGTTCATAGGTCCCTGTCCCCTGCCCAAATCCAGCATATCTGCCAAAGCGCCGGAGATATATTCTTTTGCCCGTTCCACCGCCGCAGTCAGTTCCATTCCTTTTGCCAGATTGGAAGCAATAGCGCTGGAAAGGGTGCATCCGGTTCCATGGGTGTTGGGATTATCGATTCTGCGTCCATAAAACCAGTGTTTTTCACCGTTCATATACAGCAGGTCGTTGGCGTCGTTTAAATTGTGGCCGCCTTTGCAGAGTACGGTGCAGCCGTACCGCCCGCTGATTATCTGCGCGGCTTTTTCCATATCCTTGTCATCGCGGATTGCAGTGTCTGATAGCAGTTCGGTCTCCGGGATATTCGGCGTCACAATCTCAGCCAGGGGAAGCAGTTTTGCCTTCAGAACATCGATCGCGTTGTCCTTGAGGAGTTTGGAACCGGAAGTGGACATCATCACCGGATCGACCACTATGTGACCGGCCCCATACTGTGTCAGTTTTTCTGCAATAACCTCGATAAGCTCTGCGGAAGAAACCATGCCGATTTTTACCGCATCCGGGCGTATGTCGGTAAATACGGCGTCGAGCTGGGCGGCTAAAAATGCAGGAGTTACATCAAAGATACCGGTGACACCGGTGGTGTTCTGGGCGGTCAGAGCTGTGATGGCGCTCATGGCATAGATGCCGTTGGCCGTCATGGTCTTGATATCGGCCTGAATACCGGCGCCTCCGCTGGAATCACTTCCGGCTATCGTCAAGGCTGTTTTCATAAAGATTCCCTTTCTTCATCATGCTTATATGTGCTTTTAAGCCGTAATTTAACCGGCTCCATGTTAACGGTGTTTGGTGATTTTCTGGTCGATGGTCAGGATTTGGCCCTCCGGCTGATATACCACCTTTATATAGGCGGACACTTTTTCTGCACCGGCACGGACGGCTACATGCTGGCATTCCTTTACAATATCCATGAGCTGGTCGTAGCTGTCACCCTCGATTGTGGTTTCAAAGGGGCCTACTTCACAGCGCAGACCGCAGCTTTTGATATAGGCGATGACCTCATCCACGATCCTTACCAGTTCGGTGTCGTTTTCTGCCTTGGGCAGTACCTGAATTGCAATGCTTGCACTCATTATTTTTCCCTCCTTATTTGTTGTTATATTTATTAACAGGCTCTTTCCAGTCCCGGATTGTTTCATCTGAAAGGGCTTTCAATGCCTCCCAGTTTTCAGCGGCACATTTGTCATAGACACCTATTGTATAAAATCCGGCCTTTTTAGCTGTTTTAGCGGCGTAGAGGGCGTCTTCATAGACAGCGGTTTCCTGAGGGGCGGCCTCTAATTTTTCTGAGGCGAGGAGGTAGACCCCGGGCCTGTCTTTTCCGGCGCCGGCTTCATCACAGGAAATCAGGAAGCTGAAATACTCCGCCACGCCAAGGCGTGTCAGACAGGCGTGTATCAGATGAACCGGAGTGGCAGAGGCGACGCACATTTTCACTCCGTTACTCCGGAGCATATTCAGATATTCCGGAACACCGGGTTTAAGCGGAATATCAGAACGATAGTGGCGTTCCATGATGGCATTCATCTCTGCGGCCAGGTCTTCCTTTGTTCGCGACAGACCAAATTCCTGAATGAATAAGGCTGCGGATTCTATCATGGTCATGGGAATAATTCGTTCCAGAACCTCATCTACCCGCTCTGTAATGTTTTGTGAGGCAAGAAATTCCCTCCCGAGCCGCTGCCAGAATGCCATGGAATCAACAAGAGTGCCGTCCATATCAAAAATAGCGAAGCGTTTATTCATTACCTTCTCCTCTGACTGTCTTAGCAGAGAGCATTTCTTCTGCCAGCTTTAGCATCCCGGCCGTCGCTTCCCCGGGATGCGGTGCGGCGAAGATGGCGGAAACTACGGCAACTCCGTCCACGCCGCTGCCAGCCAGCCGCATGATGTTTCCGGAATTGATTCCGCCGATTGCCACGATGGGAATGGAGACTGCATTACGGATGGCGCGAAGCTGTTCCATGGTCAGAGAGCGTGCGTCTTTTTTTGTCCCGGTGGTGAAAACCGCACCTACTCCGATATAGTCGGCCCCGGCCGCTTCTGCCGCTTCAGCCTCCTGCACTGTTCCGGCGGAGATGCCCAGAATAGCATCGGGACCAATCAGCGCCCGGATATCGCGTCCTTTGATATCGGACTGCCCCACATGGACACCGTCGGCGTTACATCGGAGGGCAATTTCAACGCTGTCGTTGACGACAAAAGGAATGCGGTATTTCGTACAGAGGGCGTGCAGCGCCTCTGCCTCTGCTTCAAAATCGTCCTCATTCAGATCCTTTTCACGGATTTGCAGAAAGGTTGCCCCGTTTTTTAAAACTTCCTCCGCCACAGAGATCAGGGTTTCTCCCTCATTGAGCCACATGCGGTCCGTGACGGCATAGAGCAGCATGGATTTGCGGATTTCTTCTTTAGTAAATTTCATAGCGTACACCCTCCGTTAATTGTTGTTCAGTGAGATTAAATACTGCGTCGATGAGATCGGTGCGGAACGTGGCATTGCCCGTACCATTGGTGAGACGGCGTTTTTCCGCCAGCTCGCCGCACACATTCATGGCGGCCATGGCGGCGCAGGCGGCGGTATAAAGATCGTCCGGCATTGCCCCGCAGAATGCGCCGATCAGAGTGGTCAGCATACAGCCGCTGCCCGTGATACGCGCCATGGTGGCGCAGCCGCCCCGCAGTGCCATGGCGTTATTCCCGTCGGAAATGATATCGATGGCTCCCGAAACGGCAATTACGGAGCCTGTGCGCTGCGAAAAGGAACGAACCATTTCCAGAGACGACAGAAGATTTTCTTCGGTAACGACATCTAAGACACCTGCATCCACGCCGCTGCCGGCTGCCGTTTCTCCGGCAAGGCCGCGAATCTCCGAGGCATTTCCGCGGATGACGGCGAAATGGATTTCGGAGAGAAGCCGTCCGGCGGATTCCCGGCGAAGCGCAGTCCCTCCGGCGGCTACCGGATCTAAGATAACGGGTTTACCAAGCCGATTGGCCTGTTTTCCGGCCAGTATCATGGCATCCGTGTCTTCAATCGCTCCCATGTTGCATACCAGAGCGTCGGCCCCGGTGACTGCTTCTGCTGCTTCACGGATGTCGTGGGCCATGGTAGGGGAAGCTCCGGAGGCCAGCAGGATGTTGGCACAGTCGTTCACAGTGACAAAATTGGTGATGCACTGTACCAGAGGGGTCCGCTCCCGGACCCGGCGCAGCGCCGCTTCAAACTTTTCCATTATATTCTCCTTTTATTAGTTCAGTGTCTGCTATTGGTTCGGTTTCTGCTATTGGTTCAGTTCCTGCAGCATCCGGCTGAATACTCCGGCACGGCGCAGAATCAGAAGTACTGCGACGCCCATGGCTGCACCCATGACGGCAGATGGGGTATAAAACGGTATGTAATAATAAGGTGACCCGGCATCCAGTCCGTAGAACCACTTCATCAGCGGGTAGGATGCGATGGCGCCGAAGAAGCCGGTGCCGATCACTTCACCCAGGGCAGCGGCCCAAAGACTGTGGAATCTCCGGTAGAGCAGTCCGCCCAGAATGGGACCAAAGACGGCCCCGGTGACAGCCTGAACCGTACGGCCGGAGAGCATCCGGAGTATTCCGCAGATAAATGCAGCGGCACAGGCGTACCAGGGGCCCAGTGTCACGGCGGCAATCACATCAACGAAGTGCTGGAACGGGGCCATGGCAGGAAAATACACGAAGGTATTCAGCACAAAGGCGAGACAGGCGAACATCGCCGCAAGCACTATCCTGTAGACAGCACACTTTCTGCTGCGCGCCGGGGATAAAGATTGTGATTGTTGATTCATTGATTATTCCTCCTTCTTTTCCTTGTTTACAAAGGAGATTTTAACGACAAGCACGAACCCCGCGAGTAGTGCCGCGGAGCGGTTTTTATTTAACAGGGGAATTTTCCTGTTAAACAAGAAAGAATCCCGCTCGTGGGATTCTCCGCCTGCGGCGGGGCGCTTCGGCGACATAATTCTCTACCGCCGCAGTGCGATCCTCCGCGGAGCGGTTTTTATTTAACAGGGGAATTTTCCTGTTAAATAAAAAAGCCATCCTCCTGCAAGAGAATGGCTCTGACTTTGCGGTTACATCCACCGGTTTCCGTTAAAACCCGCGGCACACTGCCGACAGATTTTCTGAAAGTCGTAAAAATGTAGATTGTCGTTGCATCCCTACGTTGGCATTATCCAAATCAGGTGAGGTCGAGGGAATACACCCTCCTCTCAGCCCTCTTACGAGAACTCCCTTGCAATTTGGATTATAGTAGTGGCGGGAGTTAATGTCAAGCATTTTATTATTTTCTGATTATAGTGGAGAAATTAATTGACAAAATAACGATATTGCGTTATTATGAAATAACGAAATGCGTATAGGAAACAAATAAATAAAACTCTGCCGGTCCATCCGGTGCAGAGAAGGAGGCTCTATGCTAAAGAAAACAATGCCGGTCAAGGCAAACTCATTTCAGGTACTTTTAAACCCTGTCGGGAACAATGATTCGAAGAAATACATCTTCTATGTGAAAGTAGATGATGTGCCTCTGGGGATACCGATGGCGACAAACCCCAGGAACCAGAAACTGACATCCAGTGTTGCGAAGGCAATCACGGAATCTCTCCTGAGCAATGACGGCAATTTTTATCTCAAGAATCGTGGAATCATCCTGTCGGCATCCAAACTTGAATACGATCCGGAGAGAGCAGAAGTGACGGTTTACTTTGACAATACATTATGCCACGGCAACATAGACGGCGGCCATACATACAGAATCATCTGTGAATATCAGGGGAAAAAGTTAAACCAGTATGTGCAGTTTGAGGTGATGACCGGTGTGGAAGGGATTATCGAAAATCTTGCAGAAGCGAGGAACACCTCGGTGCAGGTGGATGAGAAATCCATGGCGGAACTGGCACGGAAGTTTGACCCGATTAAAGAGGGACTGGAAGGCATGCCTTTCTTTGACAGGATAGCATTTAAGCAGAATCAGGTATCCGTTGATGAGACAGGGAAAAACCTGAAGATGATAGATGCGAGGGAAGTTGTGGCAATCATAAATATGTTTAATATTGAGAAATATGATGCGCAGACGCATCCGATGCAGGCTTATTCGTCAAAAGCAAAAATGCTCGAATTGTATTTGCAGGATCCGGAGTTTTACCGTAAATTCGTCAATGTGATGCCGGATATTTTCGATTTATATGATCAGATTGAAATGGAATTTGCCGACGCATATAATTCGGCAGGGGGACGGTATGGAAGAAAAAAATACTCAGGCCACAAGGATGATTCTACGGTGGGAAAAAGCAAATTCGGGATGCATGATTTGAAATATAAAATTCCTGACGGTTTTATGTATCCTGTAGTTGCTGCATTCCGCTCTTATTTGCAGTATAATGAGGAGACCGATAAATACGAGTGGAGAAACGGCATCAGACCGGAGGATATCTGGAATGACTGTAAAAAAGAGCTGACAAGCAGTATAATGAATTTTGCCTCATCCATTGGAGACAATCCCAATGCGGTGGGAAAAGATACAAATATCTGGGATTTGGCATATATGAAAGTGGAATTGGCAAAGAGACGGGAGTGAGACATATGAGTTATCAGGTAAAACTTAAAGTAAAGGAAATATTGGAGGAACGTAAAATAACGCAAAAAAAGCTGGCGGAGGTATCAGGAATACGCGAGTCCACCATCAGCGATATTGTGCGTGGGGCCCGGACGGTCATAAACTTTGAACACTTGTCCAAAATCGCTGAGGCATTGGAAATAACGGACATACGGGAGTTGATTGATTTCGAAAATACATCCAAATAAGGAATGAAACAAATCACAGAAAGCCAGACGGAGCTGCCGGACGGTTTTCTGTGATTTGTTCCTGCACACTGTTTTGTATGCTGTGAGCCAATTATAAATTATGATTGAAACTGTTTTACAACCTCAATCGGCAGCATCGTACATTTTGCTGTTTCTTCCACGGAAAGCCCCTGGGCCAGGTAACGCATTGCAACGCTTTTCATGCTTTCCGCAACCTCCACAATAAACTTATCATAGTCATAGAAGCGGAAAACACGCTGTCCCCATGGGTATTCTTTGATTTCGTGAATAAACTCGATCCCCTCCGTGGACTTCAGCTTTGCTTCCCACCGCTCTAAATCATCCACCTCAAAATAGAGTTGAAAATTATTGGGTTTCTGTTGTGCTTCCAGTTTCACGCCGACCAGCTCTTCATAATTGGACTGGAGCGAAAAGGCGTTTTCAAATGAAACGTGGACACCCAAATCTAACATTACCTTTTGTTCCATTACCTGTTCGTAAAAATTCCTGGCTCTCGTCATATCGGATACGGAGATTAATGTACCGCAGTATTTCATATGCCACACTCCTTCTGCTTTGATTTCCTCCATTGTACATCAGAATTTGGCAATCTCACTGTAAAAATCGGACATCTTATGCCGATAATCCAAAGGAGTAATTCCGGTGACGTCTTTGAAATCATGAATGAAGTGAGACAAATCATAAAAACCGGCCGAATAGCAGACGGAGGAGATGCTGGTTCCGGGATTCTGGAGAAGCCGGACTGCTTTGTTTATCCGGACCAGTCTGGAAAAGGTTTTAGTATTCATTCCCAAATAACGGCTGAAAATCCGGTTCAGATGACGTTCGCTGTAATAAACAGCCTCCGATAACTCTTTTACAGAGATGTTTCCGCTGTTTCTTATAATACTCTCCACAGACCAATGCAGTTCACCGGGACGGGGTAGGGGCAGGCAGGAGAGGAGTATATGGTCGATATGGATAACCAGTTCATGCATACTGTGTACAGAATCCAGCGTTTCCATTATCTTCTTGTTTAACACGGGATTTATGAATGAAAAGGGGAGGGTCTGATCAGACAGCTCTCTTTGATCAACGCCTGTAAACGCATGCAAACCGGCTGGTTGAAATTCAATAATAAACAGCATATCGTTTTGGTTTGCCTGCCTGCCGATCATACAGGGCTTTGTAATGGGACCGAATAAATTGCTGCATAAATTGTTCCCGTCAAATGTAAATACCAATGTTGCACTGCCATGCGGCATTACGGTGTAGTCATCAGATATGATGTTACCGTTTGGAAATGTAATAGTATAATTTGATATCCATTCCAGCAGCCCGGGATGGGGCAGAACATAGATAAAATCATCGGCTTTATCTAAAATACGACAGGTATCATGAAACGGCTGTCTGTCTTCTCTCGTAATCATAGGCGGATCCCCGGTTTTGTTTTATTATTATCATAAGTCCCGGCCGGTGCTTTGTCAACGCCGCTTCCCGGAGCCTGTTATTGCCTAAGGCGGGCGGAAGAGCCGGAAAGTCTGCTGCTTTCCGGCTCACCGTTTACTGGGTCAATTCATCCTGGAGAATCTGTGCCAGGCCGTTGGTGTTTTGGTCGATCTGGTCGTATAAGGTCCGGACTCCGTCCAGCGCCAGAATCTCGTCAAAGAAGGAATCGTCATAGTTAATAATCGTCATACCCCCGTCTTCCAGAATTTTCTTGTTTTCACGGTCAATATCGGATAACTGGGTGCGCATTTCCGCCATTGCTTCTGTGACAGCCTGCTCAAGGGCAGACTGGTAAGCCGGATTTAAGGCATCCCAGGAGGCTTTGTTGATGCAGATCTGGTTCGCGTACAGAATGTGGTTGGTGCATGCAAGGCAGCTCTGGACTTCACTTAAATTGGCGCCCACAATTGTATCGGCTGCATTTTCCTGTGCGTCAATGGTTCCGCTTTGGAGAGCAAAATAAACCTCAGCCCATGCAAGAGGCGTCGGCTCGGCTCCGATGGCCGTCCAGAATGCCATATGGTTGCTGTTTTCCATGGTGCGGATCTGCAGCGCTTTGAAATTGCCCAGTGTTTCCAGGTTCACATTTGCCGTAGTCAGACGGTAGGTGGCGTTTTGCAGAACACCCAGCAGATGCATGCCCGCTGTCTCATAAGCGGTATCGAGTGTGGCTCGGGTTTTGGAATCACCATTTAACACTGCGTCAATTTTATCTCCGTCGTGTTTTGCAAAGACCATAGGAAGGTCGAATATGGCCAGCTCCGGGATAAAAGATACCATGGGAGCGATCTGACAGCCGACAATATCAATATCGCCGTTCTGCATCTGGCGGAGAAGATCGGTATCATTTCCAAGCTCCCCGTTCAGGTGGGTGTCTATTGTCAGCTGGCCGCCTGTGATTTCAGAAACCTTTATCGCTACCAGCTCATCAAAGGTGGAGCCGGCGGCGCCTTTTGCGGCAGAGTCTGCCAGGACCAGTTCGACGGGATCCAGATTCCCGTATTTGGAGGTGTCAATATCGGAGGCAGCTTTATCAGTTGCAGCGCCGGCCATGTTGCCGGAGGATGTTCCGTTGGAAGAAGGGGACGGGGCGGAGCCGGACGAATTGCTGCAGGCAGTCAGTGAGAGGGCTATGGCGCCGGTCATGATCATTGCAATTATTTTTTTCATGGTTATCTTTTTCCTTTCTTATCTTAAATATAAGTTTGCTGCGCAAACAAAAATTAAATTTATATTTTTTATCTAAATTTGATTAATCGGTTTCAATTATGTAGTTCCAATTAATACTGCAGTCCTCCGTTAACGTCCAATACTTCGCCGGTGGTCCATGCGGCGTCGTCGCTGCCCAGATAGGCCGCCGCGGCTGCGACATCACTCAGCTCGCCCACATGTCCCAGCGGAATCCCGGCAGCCAGGCTGTCCTGCTGTTCCTGGGGCATGGAGGAAAACATCCGTCCTTTCAGAGGGCCGGGAGCGACCGTGTTTACCGTAATATTCCATGGGGCCAGGCAATAGCCCAGATTCATGGCAATTCCATTGACTCCGGCCTTGCTTGCAGCATAATTTACGCCCACATTGCGGCCGGTGCGGCCGCCGATGGAGGAAATGATGACAATACGGCCGTACCGTTTTTCTTTCATACCGGGAACGACTGCCTTGCAGGCGCGGAAAACACCGCTCAGATTGATGTCAATGACGTCCTGCCAGTCTTTTTCACTCATCTGGTCGATAGGCAGATGCCGGATAATGCCGGCAGTGGCAACCATTGTGTCAATCCTGCTCCATCTGGCTGTAATTGCGGTAACAGCAGCGTCACAGGCATCCTGGCTGCGCACGTCGCATTGTACGGTCATCACTCTATCCTCTCCGAAGCCGGAGGCTGTCATCTCATTCACCGCGGCAGTCAGAGCCGTTTCAGAAAAATCTGTGAAAGCAATCCTGGCTCCTTCGCCCAGCATGCGCTCTGCTATGGCCAGAGCAACATCACCGGCGCCGGTAATCATAACTATTTTGTCAGTGTAACGTTCCATATTCTGTCTCTCCGTTCTTTTTGTTTAATTTCTAATCTTCCGACATGCAGGCTTTTGCCGCTTTCAATACCCGGCGGGCATATTCCTCAAATCCAAGCTCGCTCAGGCGGCCTGCGTGGGGGACTTCCAGACCGTATATGATATCCTGGTTTGGAATGTGGGAAATAATATCTTGAATTGGTACGGCTCCTTCGCCGGGGTAAAGACGCTCCGCCCGTCCGGTATGGACCAGCGCCTCCACCTCCGTCGGTATTTCCGCCCCGCAATCGCAAAGATGCGCATAATGGAACCATTCTTTGGGACAGTCCTCCAGTTCGCTCAGTGTTACGCGGGAACGGTAAAAATGCAGAGTATCGACGACAATTCCTACATTCTTCCGGCCGGAGGCCAGCAGCAATTCCTTTGTCTGTCTGAGGTTGGACACGCTGGCCCAGGTGACGAACTCAACATTCACATCCTGTCCATATTGCGCAGCCAGCTCGCAAAGCCTGATAAATTGTTCCGTATAGCATTCTTTGTCCTGAATCCAGATATTGGTGAGGACGTGTGTGACACCCATTTCAGCGGCGGCCGCCATTGCAGGCTCGTGGTCTTTGACATCGATGTTATCCGCGATACGGGCAATTTCCGTATCAGTGTACCGGATGCCGGTTTCCGACAAAGCCTGCCGGGTCTCCCGCATCAACTGCGGGTTTTGGGCCAGGTTATAGGGGGACTCTCACGGCAGTCCCAGGGGAATTGTTCGCAGGCTCACCGCATCATAGCCGGCTTTTGCCGCCGTATAGATGAATTGTGGCGGCGGACAGTTGATATTGGTGAGATGCACCAGGGAATACAGGTGTTTCGGCAATTTACTTTTCTCCTTTCGTTTGTGGTAAGACAGTTACTATTCAAGTTTGTATACATTGTGTATTTATATTTGTATACAAATTAGTATACGAACAGTATACGACAAGAAAAAACGGATTTCAAGTGTTTTTTATTATATTTTTTAAATCAGGCAGCAAGCGTTACTGTTTACACGGTTGTGTTCAGCGAGGTGTGAACAGTACCAGCAAGCATCCGGTTAAGCCTAAAAATGAAATAGTATCTGTTCTTTAAGTGCAGCCTATGATATAATGTCGGCAGAGCGGGCTTTATATCTGCGCAATACAGTTTCTGCGTTCACCGCAGAAAACTGGCGCTATTTTCCGTCGGAGACTCATGTGAACGCAGTGAACATGATATAATGATTTTCAGGAGCTGATTGCCATGTCTAAAAAAGATAATTTAACAAATCAGGTTTACCAGGACCTGAAATACAAGATCATAAATAATGAAATTTTACCTAACGCTTATCTGGATGAAAAAAAAATATGCGAGGACCTGAAAGTCAGCCGGACACCGGTTCGCGAAGCGCTTGTCAAGCTGGAATGGGAGGGGCTGGTTATGTCTCTGCCGCAGAGGGGGATTATAGTCTCGGATTTGTCGCTTCAGACTATCATTGAACTGATTCAAATTCGGAAAGTGATGGAGCCGTTGCTTCTTAAGCCGTATTTGCACTGTTATAATAAAGAGATACTTTTAGATTTCCGAAGCAGAATTGAGCAGGCGCTTCAAAATCAGGATTACGATATGCTGCGTACCCTGGATTATGATTTTCATAAATATCTCTACGAGGCCTGCAGCAAACGCCATGTAAATAAGCTGTTATCCTATGTGTCCGACCAGTTTCAGAGAATCCGCACCCAGGAATTTTATTTAAAGCAGCGTTCCATCAGCGGGGCGAACGGTCATATTGAGATAATCGATGCTTTGCTGAACGAAGAGTTCGATCGTGTGCCTGATCTGCTTTATGAGCATGTACGCGAAGCGGAGCAGACTTATTGTGGAATTTTGTTAAACGATGTTTCCGGACTGGATAAGAAATAATGGTCCGAAGCGGAAAAATGGACTGAAGTAAGAATGGTGGTCTGATGTAAGAGATATCTTGATAATATCTGGCAGGAAAGAACCAAACTGCTTTTATGAAATGGCAGGATGGTTCTTTTTTACGTGTTATTTTCCGGTACAACGCAGAGCATGCTGGCGTACTGTATTCACTATGACCACGGCAGTGAACTGTGGGAAAGCCGGTCAGGGCGCAGGTATGCTAAATAAATCATACTGTATATTTTTAAGACTTCCGGTTTTGCGTTCATAGATCCGGTCATCCTCTGAGAGTTGGCTGCAGAGCAGAGGAGAAGTGCTGTCATAGGACCGGCATCGTTCCTCCATCTGCCGTCGGCTGTGATTGGCATAACAATAGAGACAGCCATTGCGGCAGGTATTGTAAAATCCGAGGTCTATGCTAGCGGCACACCGGCACTCGGGACGCTGGTTCTTATCCTTTTGTGTGTTGACCGGGCAGCCGGCAAGCTTTGCGATCAGTTCGCCGTCGATACAGCAGCCGTGCCGGATATTGCAATCGGACAAATCAATTTTTTCCGCACAAGTATCTATTGCAAGGCCGCAGGATGCGGCAATGGAAGACAGATTTCTGGCCAGGGCGGAGATACTGCCGCCGGGTATTTCCCGGATCCCCAGCGGCCGGACGTTATTAGTTATTGTGGGATACATGTCAATAAAGCTGATCGTGCATTTTCCGGTATAGCCGCTGAGCTGACAGGCCAGATTCGAGAAGGCGCTGCTGTGCCAGCCGGCTGTATAGGTTTCATTGAGAATGATGGGATCATACCGCCAGATGATCCGCTCTTTTCCAATCATCTTTGATAACGACTGGAAGGTTGCGATGCGCTGTTTGAGGGCGGGAAGGTTCTTCTCAATCTCTCTTCCATAAGCGTTCAGCGTATATTGGAAGTAAAAGGTGTAATTTTGTAATTCATTTAGTCTGGTGAGCATTGGGTCCGGATTTTTGCTCCAAAATACGATACAGTCTACAACGTCCGGATTTAAGCTGATTTTACTGACCTGATGCGAATTGAACGGATTTCTTACCAGGGCATATTGCTCCCGGATGCGGTTCATGAACCAGTCGGAGAAAAATGCAGGGATATCTGTTCGTCTGCTGGCGCTGATTATCATAATACTCCCCCTATTCAAAACAGAACACATGTTCTTTCTGCCTTTGCTTTAATATAATACATACGGCAGAAAATTGCAAGTCTTTAATAAAAAAATCTGCTGATTAAAAAAGTAAGGTGTTACTGTTCACACCCCGCCAAAAAGCGGCGTGCTGCGAACAATAACACGCTTCGCGTTGCACAGAAACGGAAAAAAGCGCCGTTCGCGCCGTAAAACTCGGGATTTTCGTGCAAAATGCGCACGAAAACACCTCGCGTAACGCAACCGTGTGAACAGTAACAGTAAGGTTGACATTACACGAAGTGAAACTTATACTATTTATAGCGTATTGCCGGTTCCTGTGCATGGGAGCTCTGATTGAAAGAGCAGACAGAAGCAGGGGGGAGAATCGTGGCAATCAGACAAATGCGATATAATGATGATGAGATATTACGCAAAAGGTGTAAAGAAGTGAAGGAAGTAGACGATAAAATCAGGGTCATGCTGGACGATATGCTTGATACCCTGCGTCATACGGAGAACGGGGCTGCGCTGGCGACAAATCAGGTAGGAATCCTGAAGCGGCTTGTGGTAATCGAATATTGCGGCGAACTGTTAAAGCTGGTGAATCCGAAAATTATCGGAAGGAGCGGAACACAGGAGTGTATAGAGGGCTGCCTGAGTTTCCCCGGAAAATTTGTGAATACCATTCGGCCGCAGAAGGTGACGGTACAGGCCCTGGATGAGTACGGGCAGGAAGTCATCCTGACCGGAGAAGGGGAAATGGCAAAATGTTATTGTCATGAGCTGGAGCACCTGGACGGTGAAATTTTTCTGGACAAGGCGGTCGGAGAGCCTGATTGAGGATATTTGTCTGAACCGTAACAATTATCAGTTATAATAAAAATCAAGCATTCCATTCAACAAATATTTGCAAGGATTCTCCCATCCTCGAATGTGGTGAGATGAATTGCCCGAAACAAATTTAACGGCAGTGGTGGGCGGAGAGAAGTTGGTATCCCCCACTGCCATGAGGCCAACCACGTGTCCGTATAGGAAGCAGCCGCACTTCGATAATACATCGAGCGTGGGCTGAAACAATAAAAGATGCGGAAAACGGACGGCATGGGAGTTTCTATGAATCTGAGACTGGCTGATATGAGCGATTTACCGAAAATCAAAGCAGTATACCGGAAAATAATTGAGAATATGGATCGGGACAATGTACAGATTTGGGATGAAATATATCCATGTGAGTGTTTCGTCACCGATATCAAGAGGAATCGCTTATACGTTCTGACGGAGCATGAGGACGTAGCCGGTGCTTTCGCATTATGTGATGCGAATGATGGTGAGGCTTATGTGAGATGGGAGAATAAAGATGCAAAAGCGTTCTATATAGACCGTCTGGGAGTGAATACCGATTATTTGAGAAGAGGTCTCGGCAGTTACATATTGAAGAGAGCCATGGAACTTGCCGGAGAACAGGGCGCCGGATATCTGAGGCTTTTTGTTGTGGACATTAATAAGCCGGCGATCAATCTTTACCTGAAAAACGGGTTTAAAAGAGCCGGCGGAATCTTTGAGGAGAGGATTGACGAGGAGCTTGTGCTGCGTGAATATGGATATGAGATAAAGATACCGGAACCGGAATTTTTTGCCGCACTGAGCCGATAAGATGTTATCAATGAAAAATATTATATATGACAAAGGAGAAAGACCATGAAACAGGATATGATTGTAATTCTGGATTTGGGCAGCACGGAGAATACCGTAATTGCCCGCCAGATACGCGACATGGGAGTTTACAGCGAGATTCATCCACATGATATAACGGTGGAGGAACTGAAGGCCTTACAGAATGTAAAAGGAATTATTCTGAACGGCGGAGAAAACCGTGTGGTGGACGGAACGGCTGTAGATGTAAGCAGTGAACTTTATAATTGCGGTTATCCGATGATGGCAATCGATCATCCGTCTGCGAAATGTGAACAGCAGTTAACAGAGCTTCCGTCAAATGAGGTCTTAAAGAAGTTTGTGTTTGACACATGTAAAGCTGCCCCCAATTGGAATATGAAGAACTTTATCGAGGATCAGGCAGAGCTGATTCGCAGCCAGGTTGGAGACAGGAAAGTCCTGCTTGCTCTTTCCGGCGGCGTAGATTCCTCCGTTGTTGCCGCCCTTCTTATCAAGGCCATCGGGCAGCAGCTCGTATGCGTTCATGTAAATCACGGACTGATGAGAAAGAACGAGTCGGAGAGCGTGATTGAAGTCTTCCGCAACCAGCTCCATGCCAATCTCATCTATGTGGATGCGGCAGAACGTTTCCTGGGTAAACTTGAGAATGTGTCGGATCCGGAACAGAAGAGGAAGATTATCGGGGGAGAATTTATCCGTGTGTTCGAGGAGGAAGCAAGAAAGCTGGAGGGCATTGATTTCCTTGGACAGGGTACGATTTATCCCGACATCATCGAGAGCGGAACTAAGACTGCAAAGATGGTAAAATCCCATCACTATGTGGGCGGACTTCCAGAAGATCTGAAGTTTGAGCTTGTCGAGCCTCTGAAGCAGTTATTTAAAGACGAAGTACGTGCCTGCGGATTGGAATTGGGACTTCCGGCTTCCATGGTTTACCGTCAGCCTTTCCCGGGACCGGGACTCGGCGTTCGCTGTCTGGGCGCAATTACACGTGACCGCCTGGAAGCAGTCAGGGAATCGGATGCCATTCTCAGGGAGGAATTTGAGAAGGCCGGACTTGATAAAAAGGTATGGCAGTATTTTACCGTTGTGCCCGATTTTAAATCGGTTGGAGTGAAGCATAATGCGAGAAGCTTTGAATATATGGTTATTATCCGCGCGATTAATACAATCGACGCCATGAGCGCGACGATTGAGCGCGTAGACTGGGATGTACTCCAGGTAATAACAGACCGGATTCTGGCCGAGGTGGAGAATGTGAACCGGGTTTGCTATGATATGTCTCCGAAGCCGCCGGCTACGATTGAGTTTGAGTAAAATTATTTTTGATAATATTATTCTGAATGGCAGGTATTTATTTTGAGTATCTGCCATTTCTTGTATTATATACAAATCGCAATAATAGGAGCATTTTTTGTTGCCAATAATATAATAAACATTATATTTATCAAAATAATACAAACGATTGACAATGTAAACCGAAAACGATACAATGATACTAAAGGAAGGTGATGATTATGGCAACAGTACCAACACAAATTAGGATCGATGAAGAGTTAAAAAAACAAGCAATGGAGTTATTTGGACAATTAGGAATAGATATATCGAGTGCTACGAATATGTTTTTAAGGCAATGTGTATTAAGAGGTGGTTTGCCTTTTAATGTAGAACTTCCCAAATATAAACCAGAAGTTATAGAGGCGATGGAAGAAGCTAAGAAAATCAGCCGAGATCCTGACACTAAGAAATATAATAGTTTTTCTGAAGCTTTAAAGGATATGGAATTATGACCTATCAATTAGTACTGACTGGTAAGTTTAAAAAGGGCTTAAAACGAGCGAAGAAACGAGGATTAGATATAGAATTACTGGATACCGTAGTAGACAAATTAATTCATGGACTTTCATTGGATGATAAGCACAGGGATCATGAACTAAAAGGAAGGCACACAGGATTTAGGGAATGTCATATCCAACCAGATTGGCTTTTAATTTATTTAATTGAACATGATATTCTAACTTTGACTTTAGTTGACACAGGAAGCCATTCTGATTTATTTGAAATGTAACAAGGTTTCTGGCAACATATTGGCAACAGAAAACCAGTAAGCCAGAATAAATGATGTAATTGAAGTAAAAAAGGGCGTGTATTTGCATATAAACTAAACAAATATAGTTAATGGAATGAACCGGCCCCCCAATGTTAGATACAAAAGCTAACATTGGGGGCCGGTTTTTATAATACAACATTTATCTTTGTGTCAGCTTTCTCTTACTGGCAATCCAAAGAAAATAAAAAGTATCAGTATTTGGCTGTCTCAGCAGTCATGGCAGTTGTTATTTTCTTTGCATTTAAGGTTTTTTTGAGAGTTCCGTTACCCGGCGGCATACTGTTTTGATATGTTTCAATTTATAAAGAGAGGAGAACAATATGTTATCGAATATAATTATGGGGTTTACGACGGCTCTTTCTCCGGCTAATCTGATTGCTGTCCTGGGGGGGGACCATACTTGGTATTTGCTTTGGGGCGATGCCCGGTCTGTCGGCTACAATGGGGATTGCGGTACTAATACCGGTTTTCCTACGGTGCCTACTCTGATTGGATTGTATTCGATTTCCCAGCTTTTGGGAATGATAGGAAATAAAGATGCAACCGTCAACATGGATAATGCATTATCCTCAATTAATAAATACAAATTCAGGCTAAGAGACATATGCTGTTATCCGTTGACCTACTTATGGTGCGGTATTGTCGGAGTCATCATCGGGATTATACCCGGCGCCGGAGGGAGTATCGCCGCTTTTATGGGTTACGATCAGGCGAAACATTTGTCAAAGCATCCGGAAAAATTCAGTACTGGATACCGGGAAGGTATCTCAGGACCTGAATCGGCTAATAACGGCGTAATAGGAGGCGCCTTGATACCGATGATGACTTTAGGGATTCCGGGAAATGCCGTCACGGCGATCCTTATGGGAGCCTTGATGCTGCACGGCCTGACTCCGGGAAACGATTTATTTACAGTTAAGGCGAATGTAACATATCCTTTTATTTTTGGATTGCTGGTGGCCGCCTTTGTTATGGTTATTGTAGGTGTGCTTGGCGCGAAACAATTTGCAAAGGTTAACCGTATACCACAGAATTTTCTCGCCAGCGGCATATTGGTTTTGACGGTTTTAGGCGCTTTTTCCTGTAATAATTCTTATGCAGATGTATTTATCATGCTGGGCTGCGGGGTACTTGGGTATGCGTTAAAATATATGAAAATTGATTTGTCTTCAGTGGTTTTGGGATATATTTTAGGACCTATTGCAGAACGTGGCATGGTTCGCACAATAATAATGGAAGGTTCTCTGGGAGCAGCGGTTATGTCAATTGTGACCAGGCCAATTTGTATTGCCTTAATCGTTATCTCCATTGTATCGCTGGCTGTTCCGATTTACAATAATTGGAAAGGTGCAAAGCAGACTGATTCAGAATATCTGTTATCAAAATAAGAAAGGGACTATAAATAAACTCCCCCAATAGAAAAATCGCTGAGGTTGTGAGACTTCAGCGATTTTTTTATATAACTAATTATGCGGCTAACTAATATTACCAATGATAATTATACTCAATACAAACGGCATATAAATACCCATCAATAATAATAAATCCGCGAGCAATCCGCCAGCCGGTACAGAACTGGCCGTCCCTTTCCGTGATTATTACACCGCCCCAGTACATCCCTGATAGTGAAGGCGGATTCCGGCCTGGTGCAGTAAATCGCTTCATAAAACCGGCAAAAAGCAAGATTTCTTCCGGCAAACCATGGTTTAGTGCGCGGATAGTTTATCTCTTCCTGAAGCGTAACCCAGAATATGAGATTTTGTAAATATTTAAGGTTACGGTCTTCATAATCGGTGAGGGTTCCGTTCTCGTAAATATCCTCTAAAAGCTGTTCCAGGACAGAGAAGGAGTACCGGTTATTGACAATCAAATTATGCAGAATTTTGCATATATCGGAGTGAGAGGGAACGGTCCCTCCCTGAATTTCCAAACGGTAATCTCCATTTTTCTTGTATCCCGGATAGTGGATGATGATATTGGAATATGCGGTAAACTGGCCCTGATTGTTGGGAGGACAATTGCATAAATTCAGCATGAATTGTTTCCCGCCGGAATAATCAAACTTATATGAGTCCATACAATGCACCCTTTCCGTTACCTTTGCTCTGCGGGCTAAGGGCAACTTTTTCTTTTGCTCTGCGGGCTTCTTACCTGGTATTATAGTATGGAAAACGGACAGAGTCAATCAAGTATGGTGTACCATACGCGGCGTAAAATCAGGCGGCATTACTGTTCACACCATGCCAAAAAGCAGCATGCTGTAAACTCTGAAGCGCCTTTGCCGAATTTTTTATCGTAAATCTCACGGACGATTTCCTGCACCTCCTCAGAGGATGGGGATCTTGTTAAATCTGATGTAAGGCGGAACTGTAAATCATCACTTTCTTTGAGAAGCTCATCCTTATTTTCCGCGAGTACATCTGCCTGCTCCATCAATTCAGAAAAATGTTCCAGGTTATATTTCATGGCCTCTGTGTATTTTTTAATGCGGGCAAGATTCCAGCCTGAGAGTTGAGTGGAAAAAGTTAAGAAAGAGGAGAATGGATACAAGAAGTGAAACTAAATGCAAAGAAAACTTGACAGCTTTCCCTTCTTAACAGTATAATAAAGATGTAAAGAAAACTTGACAATTCCGCGGACAGAATTTCAGGGGTGAACAATATGGATAAAGATGAAATTTTACGCAAAGTGCAAAATCAAAAGGGGAATAAACCCGATGAGATGGAGCAGCAGGTCCAAAGGACGGGATGTAAGAATTCACTGACGGCAGGAATTGCCCTGTGCATACTTCTCACGATTGTAAAGCTGCGTGCGGGAGAGTCCTATTATGACGTTTACGCCGTATGGGGACTGATGGCCTGCGTTTACAATCTTTATGTATGGAAAGAATTGAAGGACAAAAGTAATCTCTTCCTTGGCGTGGCATGGGGAATCAGCTCTCTGTTCTGTCTGGTACAGTATGTGATGGGATTATTTTGACGGGTTTAACGATGGAACATGAATTAATACTGAAAAACCGGCTGAAAACAGCCAGAGCCGAACAAGGCATATCCCAGGGAGAGCTGGCGGCCATGGTCGGCGTATCGAGACAGACAATCAGCTATATTGAGACAGGCCAGTTTAATCCTACTGCGAAACTGGCCTTACTCCTGTGTATTGCATTAGATAAAAAGTTTGAAGAGTTATTTTATTTCGGTTAAGTTGACAGATTAGGATAGCAGACATTAAATAAAAAAAACAGGCATACCATTCTCAGTCGAACGATATGCCTGCTCTTGTTTATAAAATAGATATCCTCTGATGCCGTTTGCCGGTTATTCTTCTTCCTCAACCGGAGCTGCCTTTTGTTTCATCTGCTTCCTGAACGTCATCAGTACGGAGAATGCGGCTATCAGCAGGAACGCCAGTGAAATTGGCCTGGTCACAAACACGGACCAGTTGCCCGCGCTTGCCTGAAGCGCACGCCGCAGATTTTCTTCCGCCATAGATCCCAGAATGAAGCCGATGATAAGAGGCGTTGTAGGGATTTTTAATTTCTTAAACAGGATTCCCAAAAGTCCGAATCCCAGGACGCACCACACGTCGTAGATACGGGAGTTGCTTGAATACGCTCCGACCACGCAGCAAACCATGATGATGGGCAGCAGCAGGTGCTTGGGAATATCCAGGAGCTTAACAAAAATTCTCAGGCCGGCCCGCTCAAATATCAGCATAAATATGTTTGCCACGATCAGGGCCAGGAAGATACCGTATACAAATTTCCCGCTCTTCTGGAAAATCAGGGGTCCCGGAGAAATACCATGGATGGTCAGTCCGCCCAAAAATATAGCCGTCACTGTGTTTCCGGGAATTCCCATGGTGAGCAGCGGAATCAGGGAACCGCCGATTACAGCATTGTTGGAGGTTTCAGAAGCGATTATTCCATCAATAATACCGGTTCCGAACTTCTCCGGGTGCTTGGAAGAATTTTTTTCCGCCGTGTAGGCTAAAAGTCCTGATGTGGAACCGCCGATACCGGGCAGGATTCCAATTCCGATTCCGATGAGAGCGGAACGGATCATGTTGACAAACTGTTCCTTAAACTCCTTCAGGCTGATGCCGAATCCCTTCAGCTCATAGGATGTTTTGCTCATCTTGTCGGCCAGGTGTTTCCGGTCAAAGCCTGCCTTAATGATATCCGTAACTGCAAACACGCCTATCAATATTACTACAATATCAAAGCCGGAGAGAAGCTGGTACTGACCAAAGGTAAAACGGGTCAGCGCATCGATAGGAGCCATTCCTACCATAGAGAGGGCGATTCCAAATAGACCGGCGATAAGGCCGTTTATTAAGGAATTTCCCGATAAGCTGGCAATAATAGTCAGCGAAAAAATAGCGATGGAGAAATACTCCACGGGAGTAAATTTAAGCGTTACGGCAGCAAGGTACGGGGATATGAACATCAGAGCAAAGATGCTGATCATGCCGCCGATAAAAGAGTAGAGAATGCCGACTCCCAGCGCTTTTCCGGCTTCTCCCTTATCCGCCATTGGCCCGCCGTCAAATACGGTGGAGATGGAAGACGGGGTGCCGGGGATTTTCAGCAGGATGGCAGAGATAAGTCCGCCTGAAATTCCTCCCAGATATAAACCAACCAGAAGTGAGATTCCGTTCATCGGCGTCATTCCGAAGGACATCGGAAGAAACAGAACCACCGCCATCGTTGCCGACAGGCCGGGGATTGAGCCGAATATGATACCGACGATTACGCCTATCAGTATGAGCAGCAGGCACATCGGTTGAAATACGAGAGTAAAGGCCTCTAATACCATTTTTCTTCCTCCTTCCTAAAAGCTGAGCAGTCCCGTGGGCAGCGGCATTTTAATGACATACACAAACAGTGCGTAAATCACTACCGGCGCTACTACGGAGATGATGCCAAACAGAATTAAGTTGCGGTTCTTTTCCGTACTCAACAGAGTAATCTGGAAAAAAAGATAGATGAACGTGGAGAGAATAAATCCCAAAGGCTTAAATAGTACAACATAGATAGCCAATAGGACGATAGTCAGTAAACCGCCCATTATGTCCTCGTCCGACTTTTTGGCCTCCTCTGACTTTTTAGATAAGAAGGTGAGGAGCAGCTTAATCGCAGAGATTACGATTATAGCCATAGCCACGATCTTGGGGACAAAACCTGACCCCACGTCCTTGTCCATCATCGAATGGATGGACAAGGACTGGATAAACATAAAGATACCGAAAATCAGGAAAAGCACCGAACACGCGTAATCCCTCTGTTTATTAGTCATTGGTGTGTACTCCTTTCTTCCCCCCTTACTGCCCTGCAAAGAATTCGGTCAGCCTTGCAACCTCGGCCTTGTCTTCCTCATTCATCTGAGCAGCGTCGCGGTAATATGGCACGGCATAATATTTTTCCAGAGTTTCTTTAAAGTCAGGATCCTCGGTTACTTCCTTAATAGCCACGGAGAGTTTGTTTACAATTGCAGGATCCGCGCCCTTGGGAAGTTTGATTTCATAGTTCTTGGAAGAAACGATATCGTATCCCTGTTCTTTCAGAGTCGGGAATTCTTCCATACCCGGGCAGCGTTCTTCCGAGCAGACACCCAGCACAATAAAGTCGCCGTTCTCAACATAATCCTTGATATTCATGTAATTGACAGCCAGAAGATCCACCTGATCCCCCATGAACGCTGCTAAACGTTCTGCTGTTCCGGTTCCTACGTCCAGCTTGTTCAGCTCAATTCCCATGCTCTGTTCAATCATTGCACAGACATAGTGGGTAACGCTTCCGTAAACTTGGGAGTACCTGACTTCGCCTGGATGTTCTTTAGCATAGGCTATCATTTCTTCAAGATTGTTCCATCCGGAGCTTGTCTTGCACACCAGCGTGTAGGTGTTGTCCTGTGCCACCGTAGCTACGTTTGTAAAGTCATCCGTATAAGAGAAATCCGCTGTTTTTGTAGCTTCCTGGACGAGAGACGCGCCTGTGTGGTTAAACAGGATGTTGTAACCGTCCGGCTTCTCGGCCATGATTGTTTTGGCGGCTACAATTCCGCTGCCTCCGGTCATATTAACAACTACGAAGGGCTGTCCGAATTTTTTCTCCAGCTTTTGACACATCAGACGGCAATAGGTATCAGTGTCTCCTCCTGCGTTATAGGGAAGTGTCACAGTCACTGCTTTCTCCGGCCAGGGTGTGTCTGCGTCGGCTGCCGCATTATCAGGCTGCTCCGCCTTCGTGTCTCCTGCCGCGGTATCAGCCGCTTTCTGCTGATCAGCGGGAGCCTCCTTTGCTCCGCCGGAACATCCGGCCAGGGCTGTCAGAGATAACAGTGCCGCCATTGCAATTGCTAAACCTTTTTTCGCTTTCATTACTTCTCCTCCTCTTTCTTGTTTCAGACAATGTCTTCTTTAGAATGTCATATCCCGGTAGACAATTTCACCATTTTTGAGTGTTAGTACCGGATGAAAAATAAAGTTTCCTTTTCGGATGTTCCGGCTCTCGTCGTAATACGGCCGGTCTCCGAATTCATTGTACCGGGTTTCCTGTCTGACCACAGTTACATCAGCATTTCGTCCGGGAGCCAGCGTCCCGATTTCCCCTTGCATTCCCATAATTTTTGCCGGAAGCTCCGTACAGCGCCTGATGACCTCATATATATCCACGCCCATGTATGTATACTTCGAAACCTGCATGGCCAGATTAAACGAGGTAGGCCGCTGGTACATGCTGAACGCGGTCAGATCGGTCCCGATCAGGTCAGGAAGAAATCCCTCCTTCACGGCTTCCTCGCCCACATCAAAAGAGAAATGCGCCCGCGCGTCGGCCGCTTCAAACAGGATGCCCCGTTCCCTGGCCTGCCATGCCGCTTCCTTAACTAAGCCGCCGGCAAGAATTGTGTCGCCAATGTTTTGATACATATGGGTGAGAATATCTCCCGGCCGCAGGATGGACAAAAGCTCATCTATCGTTCCCGGCGGATCCGTACAGTGAACCATCACCGGAACCCCCAGGCTGTCGGCCAAATCAACGGTCCGGCGCAGCGGCTCATACCCTAAGCTCCCCACTATGGACTTGCTGGTCCGAAGCTTCAGGCCCAGCAGCTCGTCTCCGTATTCTGAAAACAACCGCTTGATTTTTGGGGCGTCAAAGTCCTTCGGATCCACGTTTTCCAGATTTGGCAGCGTGGACAAGCCGGCGGAGCTGACATTTAAGTAGGCCTTTGTTCCCAGGCGCCAGCTTTTTATCACAGGGCGGTTTTTCTCATAGGTACCGCATCCGGTGCTTCCTGCGTCCACCGCTGTGGTGACGCCGGAAGAAAAACATACGGATTCAGCCGGAATTCCGTTTGGGATAAGCGGATACAGGTGGGTGTGATGGTCAATCCAGCCCGGGGTAATGATACAACCCGCAGCATTGATAACCTGCTTTGCCGACCCTGTTTCCTCCCTGCCGATCTTCTTGATTTTTCCTTTGTGGATAACGACGTCCGTCCGTTCCCGAACCTGATTGGCCGGGTCCATGACAAAACCATTTTTTAAAATTACGTCGTCCAATTTCATCCCCGCCTCTCTCTAGCTGGTTTTGTGAAAAATGTTTACTTTACACGGATTTTCTCTCTTTTTTTTGTGTAATTGTATCGTATCATATTCTGTAGAACAAAATCCAACAAAGAAAATTTCCGATTATAACAATGATATTTTGTTAAGGATATTTTCTTCCTGTTTTGTGCTGCACTGATAAAGGGGAAAATTGGGGGAAAGCCTGCGCTTATGATGTTTATGCCGTAGGAGAACGGATGGCCTGCGTCTATAATCTTTATATATGGAAAGAATTGAAGGTCAAAAAATTTGAAGAATTATTTTGCATTATTTTATTTTGCTGAAATTGCTAAAGGAACCATGCACCAACGAATCATTGGTGTATGGTTCCTTTTTGTGTCCTTAATCTAAAAACTGTTCTCCGTATCCGTAATGCTCAACCACATAATCGATATCCTTATCACCCCTGCCGCTTAAGCATACCAGGATGGAGCCAAGTTTTTTCTCTTTTGCCCTGCGCATCGCGTAAGCGACTGCGTGGGAGCTTTCGATGGCCGGAATGATTCCCTCATACCTGGACAGCTTGAAGAAGGCCTCCATGGCCTCCTCATCCCCCACCGTCTCATATTTAACACGGCCAAGATCATGCAGGAAAGCATGTTCCGGTCCGACAGACGGGTAATCCAGGCCGCTGGCAATGGAATAAACCGGAGCCGGTTCACCGTTTACATCCTTCAGCATAATACTCTCAAAGCCGTGCATGATGCCTTTTTCACCGAATTTCATGGAAGCGGCATGGTCGCCCAGAGTCTCGCCTCTTCCCAATGGCTCGATTCCTGTGATGTCCACGGGATCATCCAGGAAGGGAATGAACATGCCGATGGAGTTGCTGCCTCCGCCCACGCAGGCGCACACCTCATCCGGGAACATGCCTGTCATCTCCAGGAACTGGTCCCTTGCCTCATATCCCACGACGGCCTGGAAATCACGTACCATCAGAGGAAATGGATGGGGGCCTAAAGCGGAACCGATACAGTAGATGGAATCCTTGTAGTTTTTAGCATAGGATTCAAACGCGGAATCCACGGCCTCCTTTAAGGTTTTAAGACCATGGGTAACGGGAACGACCTTCGCCCCAAGAATTTTCATTCTGGTTACGTTGGGGGCCTGCTTTGCAATATCCACCTCGCCCATGTGAATCTCACAGTCCAGACCGAAGAAAGCGGCGGCCGTCGCAAGGGCAACACCGTGCTGTCCGGCGCCGGTTTCTGCGATCAGACGTTTCTTGCCCATAAATTTGGCAAGAAGGCCTTCGCCCATACAGTGGTTTAATTTATGCGCGCCGGTGTGGTTTAAATCTTCGCGCTTCAGGTAAATCTGGCAGTTTCCAATCTTTTTCGACAGACGTTCACAGTGGTAAACGGGCGTGGGCCGGCCCTGAAATTCCTTGCGTACTCTGCGCAGTTCATTGATGAACTGGGAAGAATGGCAGATAGTCTGGTAGGCATCTGCGATTTCTTCAAAAGCCGGAAGCAGTTCCTCGGTCAGGTAAGCTCCGCCGTAAGGTCCGAATCGGCCGTCTTTATCGGGATAATGCTTTAAATAAGTCCTATAATCCATATCCTTCTCCTTTAAGTGTATGATGTGATTATTATAACTATAATTTTAAGACATTTCAATCATATTCGGCGCTATGGTGGTTACTGTTCAGACGGTTATGTCCCGCGAGGTGTTTTCGTGCGTTTTCTGCGCGAAAATCCCGAGTTACACGGCGCGAAACTGCGTTTTATGCAGTTTCTGTGCATCGCGAAGCGTGTTATTGTTTACATCATGCCGCTTTTTGGCATGGTGTGAACAGTAACCTATGGTGAGAACGTAATGCGGGCAGCGTTCATGGTATCTGTAACATTTACCGCAGATGTGATATAATCCATTTAATCATTTAACAGAAGAAACGGAGATGGAGATACCGATGAAGCTTAGCGACATTAAAGATTATTTGAACACGCTGCTGGCATCTTTTTCAGCAGTTCTGGACCTGGAACTGACCATCCTGCGCTCGGAGCCGCTGGAGCGAGTGGCGGCCACAGGGGAATGGTATAATTCGGATATAGTCTGCTATGAAAACGGCCGCCTGATCCCGCAATGGCAGAACAGCTATACCATGAAGGTAATTGAGACGGGCAAGCCGGTGGTCGCGATTGACACGAAGGAATTTGTGTTTGCTTTTCCCAATATGAGAAAAAGTGTGGACAGCCGTTTTTATTCCGTACTGGCCTATCCGATTAAAATGCGGGGAGAGCTGGAGGGAGTAATTGTCATTGCTTCCTTTGACGAGGAGCAGCACAAGATTATCGTGGAAAAACAGCAGCAGTTAATGGTTTACTTAGAGCGGATTTCCGATTTGATCTCAAGCAAGCTGGAACAGGAGATACTGATTGAGCAGACGCAGATTATGAATAACCAGTTAAATTCCGTCATACAGGCAATGGAGGACGGGATTCTTTTGTATTCACCGACGGCAGGGATATGCCAAAGCAATATGTACGCCCAGAAATACCTCCATTTCAGTGACCCTGATTTAAAGGACGCACTGCTGGCGGAGGTTGTTACGGTGGCGGCCCAGACAACAGAGGAACAGCCAATCCTGATACGGGAAATACATAAAAATATTGACGGCTTCCAGTATCTGCTCCAGGTAAAGACGCGGTTTATCAGGGACAGCGAGGGAAGCGTCCTCTGCATTATCAACCCATTCTCCCAGATACAAAACAGCATCACGCAGAATGAACAGGAGGGGCTTGGGGTCGCGCAGAAACTCGTATTTTCAGGCAAGAAAATGCGGACGCTGGTGAATCAGGCTAAGATAGCGGCACAGCATGCATCCAATGTGCTGATAACAGGGGAAAGCGGAACAGGAAAGGAGATGTTTGCGCGCCTGATTCACTCGGAGAGTCCCAGGAAGGCGCACCCGTTTGTTGCGATGAACTGTGCGGCAATTCCTGAGTCCCTGATGGAAAGCGAGCTGTTCGGCTATGAGGAGGGAGCGTTTACCGGAGCAAGAAAAGGAGGAAGAATTGGAAAAATCCAGCTTGCCAACCATGGAACCTTTTTTCTGGATGAGATCGGCGATATGCCTCTGTATCTCCAGGCTAAACTGCTCCGTGTACTGAGTGAGAGAAAAGTGGACCGCATTGGGAGCAGTTCCAGTTCGCTTATCAATGTCGATGTGAGAATTATCGCTGCGACGAACCGGAACCTGGAAGAGATGATAGAGCGGAAGGAATTCCGGGAAGATTTATATTACCGGCTGAATGTCGTTCCGCTCCATCTTCCGCCGCTGAGGGAACGCCCCGACGATATTCCCTTTTTGATTCAGCATTTTATCGCAAAGTATAATAAGATTCTCGAAAAGGAGATAAGAACGGCCTCCGCGCCGGTCATGGAACTGATGATGAAGTACCGTTGGCCCGGCAATGTGAGGGAGCTTGAGAACAGCATCGAATATATGATGACCTTTGAAAAAAGTCCTGTCCTGTCGCTGGAGGCCGCGCCTCAAAAAATACTCAGTCTCAATAATGAGACTGGAAAAGGCTGCCACCGGACCGGCGGAGAAACATCCTGTCTGCCGTTAAAGACCAGCCTTCGGATGAAGGAGCAGGAGATTCTCAGAACTATGGCGGCCCGCTATGGAGGGCATCCCACGAAGGAGCAGGTACGGGAGATTTGTAAGTATCTTGAGATCAGCGTCGCATCTTATTACCGGAAAATAGGAAGCGCGGCACAGCATGAATAACGGAAATAGAGGAATGGTCTGAACATCTGAAATACAGATGCTCAGACTGTTTTTTTGTGGCGGTGACCTGTACACAGAGCGGGCAGGTTATCATTTAACAGGAAATTTCTCCTGTCAAATAAAACGGTCCATCCCTCGTTCACACGTTTTAGCCTTCCATAGTCTCAAAAATGAGAATTTATCCGGCAGATAGTCTTAAAAATGAGACTAATAGCAGCGGCTCATTGACGGTAAAAGGTACAGCCATGTGCAAAATACACAATGTTAATTCCATATTTCTGATTTTTCCGACAAAAAACTATGCATAATCGATAAAAAATCTGTCAGATTCAGAATTGGCATGCAGTTTGCTTTATAAAAAAGCAAAGCATAAAGTGCTGAAAGTCATCTAAAATTTTTATTTCTGAAAGGAGAAGTATTATGCAGTACAAATTGAGAGACATGTCATGGAGTGAGTTCGCACAGAGAAGCAAAACAGCAAAAACAATTATCCTTCCGTCGGGGGCCTGTGAGGTATACGGCCCGCATAACCCGCTGGGAGCCGACATACTGGTTGCGAAGAAGATGTCCGAAATGCTGGCAGAGCGTATAGACGGTATCGTCGGCCCATGCCTTGAGGTGGGACAGTCCAAGAGCCTCACGTCCTTTCCGGGTACGATTGCGATTTCCGGGGAGACCCTGAAGGCTGTATACAGCGAAATCATTGCGGAGTTTGTGCGTCTTGGCTTTAAGAACTTCTTTATTGTCAACAACCACCTTCACAACACACAGCCGCTGAACGAGGTTTTAGAGGATGCAAGAATTAAGAACGGTATTAAATACGCACAGGTCGGCGTATGGCAGTATCTACCGGCCGTATCCGATAATACCGGCATGTGGGAGACACCGGCGCCGCACGCCCATGCAAGCGAAGCCCAGACTTCTGTTCTGATGTATTTATTTCCGGAGCTGGTTGATATGTCCAAAGCGCCGAATACACCGATGATGTTCGACGACAGATGGCCCGCAATTATGAAAAGCGTTCCGTACAGCAGCATGACCGACAGCGGAACTCTCGGCAATGCGCAGTCCGCCACGGCCGAGAAGGGAAAAAGGGCTGTGGAGCTGATGCTGGCTGAGATGGAAGACTGTGTAAGAAATTACCTTGAGAAATAAATATTTACAAAAAGGAAAAGGAGAAACAGGTATGAAAAAAATACTTTCTATAGCATTAACGGCAGCTATGCTTGGATGTCTCTGCGCATGTGGAAGCAGTTCCCCGGCGCCGGAGACAAAAGCTTTGCAGGCGGAGGGAACCGGTGAAAACGCGGCTGCCGCAGACGGGAAAAATTATGATAAAGTTTCCCTGAAGCTCAGCTACGCGACCGGTGATACCGGGATGGACGGCCTTACGGCAATCGAATTTGAGCGTCTGGTTGAAGAAAAAAGCGGCGGCCAGGTACAGATTGACCGGTTTCCGAATTGTCAGCTGAGCGGCGGTGATATGGTACGCCACGTCGAGATGATGATCGCCGGAGGCGCCTTTGAGCTTGCTATTATCAGTGAGAATTCCTTCTCCGATGTGGATCAGACTTTCCAGGTTACTTCCATTCCTTTTACATTTGCAAACTATGATCAGGCATGGGAAAAAGCCGATTCCACCGGAGGTGAGTTCAGTAAGGAGCTGTTTTCAAAGTACGGCGTTGTCTATTTGAGTACCTTCCCGAACGGCATTATGCAGTTTGCAAACAACAAGCGCGAGCTTCACACGCCGGCCGACATGGTAAACTTGAAAATGCGTACTTACGGCGATCTCCAGATGTCTCTGATGCGTTCCCTCGGCGCAGATCCGACACAGCTTAGCTGGTCCGAGCTGTACTCCGCATTGCAGACCGGAGCGGTGGACGGTAATATGAACGGCTATCAGACTCTGTATTCCGGTTCCCTGCACGAGGTGCAGCCGTATATCACCGAAGTGAATGCAACGCTTTCGCTTTATGATTTCCTGGCAAATCAGGCGGCGTGGGACAAATTAAGCCCGGATATCCAGGCGCTTCTCCAGGAATGCGCAGAAGAAGCTGCAAAATGGGGCCGCGATTACATGAGCAAGACGGAAAAAGAAAAAAAAAAGGAAATGATCGACTACGGTGTTAAGGTTTACGTTCCGACAGCGGAAGAGCTGCTGGCATTCAAGGAAGGAGCAGCGCCTACTATCGAAGAATACAAAAAGATCGTCGGCCCGGAAGCATGCGCGGCCTGGGGCGTAGAATAAAAAATGAATGAAGGGGACTCTATGAAAAAAAGTACAATCAGCTTTGAAGCGGTAATCGTGGCATTTGTAATGCTTACCATGCTTATATTAGTGTTCCTTGGTGTTATTTCCAGATATGTACTCCACTTTTCCTTTTCCTTTACCGAGGAGCTGGTCTGCGCGATGTTCGTCCTCCTTTCCACAATGGGAGGCGCGCTGGCCAGCAAGGAGAACGGCCACTATACGCTGGATTTGATAACCGGGATGATGAAGCCGAAAATGAAGAGAGTATTTTTAATAATTGATACACTGCTTACTTGTGCTGCGGCTTCCGTATTATTGTATACAGGAATTATTATGGTGAAGAGCCAGATGAAAATCGGCAGCCTGTCGATTGCCTTAAAGATTCCAAACTGGGTATACGGTTCGTTCGTGCCCATTGGCCTGGCGTTTATCCTGTACCGCAGCATTCAGTTTATCGTTCAATTGCAAAAAAAGTCAGAGGAGGATGAGAAATGACTGCTGTAACCATGCTTTTGGTATTCTCCCTCTGTGTAATTATCGGCGCGCCGATTGGGACGGCCATGTGCCTTTCCAGTGTTTCGGCGCTGCTCACTTCCGGGATGGGGCTTTCGATGGTTCCGTTTAACTATTATGCTTCCATCAGCAAATTCCTGCTCCTGGCGATACCATTTTTCATTTTAGCCGGAAACATTATGGAGAAAGCCGGAATTTCTACCAAGCTAATTGCATTTGCCCAGTCCTTTGTGGGACATGTTAACGGAGGACTGGCTCTGGTATGTGTACTGGTGGCATGCTTTTTTGCCGCGATTTCCGGTTCCGGGCCCGCCACGGTAGCGGCTCTCGGAGGAATTATCATTCCGGCGATGACGGCCGTGGGATATTCCAAAGGTGACGCGTCTGCCTTGATGGCCACTGCCGGAGGGATTGGAATCATCATTCCGCCCTCTATTTCCTTCGTTGTCTACAGTTCCATTGCCAATGTATCGGTGGGAACTTTGTTCATGGCCGGTATTGTACCCGGTCTCCTCATGGGCTTTTCTCTGTTTGCAGCGTCTATGTGGGTTACGAGAAAGAGCAGATTGCTGCGCGCTCCGAAAGCCAGCGCGGCAAACCGGTGGGCGGCGTTTAAGGATGCGTTCTGGGGCCTTATGATGCCGGTTATTATCCTGGGCGGAATTTACGGAGGGATCTTCACGCCTACCGAGGCTGCCGCTGTTGCCGCTGTTTACGGGCTCTTCGTCGGCATGTTCATTTACAGGACACTGAGGATGAAAGAATTGCTGGCAATCGTTGTGGATTCCGGCAAGCAGACCGGGGCGGTCATGTGGACGGTGGGAAATGCGGCGCTTATGAGCTGGGTACTGTCGGTTTCCGGTATCTCGGGAGCACTGACAGACTTTGTGGTCCGGATTTCAGGCGGCCATACCGTTATCTTCCTGATAGTTGTAAATATCGTTATTCTGATTGCGGGGTGCTTCATTGACGGCAACTCCATCATGTACATCTTTGTGCCGATCTTCCTGCCGGTTGCGCTGACGCTTGGCTACAATCCAATCGTACTCGGCGTCGTCCTTGTTATGAATGTTGCAATCGGAATGGTTACTCCGCCGGTTGGCTGTAACCTCTATGTTGCCTGCGGAGTGTCGGGCATCCAGGTTAAGGAGATTGTAAAGCCGGTTATTCCGTATATTGTTGCCAGTATTATTACACTCCTGCTTGTAACTTATATTCCACAGATTACGCTGTTCCTCCCGAGGCTCCTCGGGCAGATTAGCTGAGTCTGGCGGCGCGAAGCGGTGAAAAGTAAACTTTGCACCACAATCAACGGCGTTTTTTGCCGTTTCGATGCATTATTTGTAGCAGTTTGGCCGGAGGCTGAACTGTAACAATCTATCCGATAAGAGAGGTAAGAATTATGAAAAGTAAATTTGTTTTGGCCCAGCTTGACCAGAAGGGATGGCCGGAGGAAAACCTGGCTAACGCAGAAAAAGCGGTGGCTGAAGCGGTGGAGCGTTATCAGCCTGATATGATGATTTTTCCGGAGTGCTTTATGAGCCATTTTCCGACCGGTACCGACCGGGCAGTCTGCCTGGGAACTGCGCAGACGCTGGATGGTCCATTTGTAACAGGCATGAGAAAGCTTGCCGCGGATAACGGCATCTGGATTATTTTCGGTATGAATGAGAAGGTTGAAGATCCGGAGGATGACCGCAATTATAACTGCACCGTGGTGATAGACGATAAAGGGGAGATTGTATCCACCTACCGAAAAACACATCTCTACGACGCGTTCGGCTATAAGGAATCCGATGATAACAAACCGGGCGACAAGTTCTTCGAACCGATTGATACGCCGTTTGGTAAAATTGGCCTCTTTGTATGCTATGAGGTCCGTTTCCCGGAGGTGGCCAGGTACCAGCGCTCCAAGGGCGCAGATATCATCATTATGCCGACTGCCTGGGTGCCCGGTCCGCTCAAAAGCTCCCAGTTCCGTACCCTGATTTCCGCCCGTGCAATCGAAAATACCGTTTACATGGCAGCCTGTGATCAGGTTGGAGAAAACGGCATGGGTGAGAGCGTTGTTGTTGATCCGATGGGGGTTGTCGTGGCCGGCGCCGGTGAAGTTGAGACATTGATTTGTGCTGAGATTGACACGGAGCGTATAGAGAAGGTCCGGGCGAAGCTGCCGGCCTATAAGGATCGGCGGCCGGAATTATATGAGATTTAGCTGCGGCCGGGAGTCGTCCGGCGTAACAGTTCATGCTGTCTGAACTGTTACGATCCGGCCGCACTGAAAGCAAAATACACATGCTGTCTAAGCAATTGTCTGTCTCCATAAAACAATAGAAACTTCAAATTCAGGATCTCCGGGAGCCAGATAGAACTGCCCTCCCTTTTCATTCACAAGATTCCGGACGCTGGCAAGTCCGATGCCGGGGCCGCTGCGCTTGGATGAGTATAAGGATTAAGGGCGATGAGGCGAATGTTTATGCTGTATACAGTGAGGAGCCGCAGGTGTTGACAATCACTTTGAATCTCAGGCCAATGTCCCGGCGGGTCGGCGGGATCGAAGACGCATGGCTCGATGGCACGGTAGCATCCTGGACACCGGCTATCGGAGCGGAAAGCTATGATATCTATCTCTACCGCGATGAGCGCCCGGTCGGCAGCAGAAAGACGACGTCCGATACCACCTTTGATTTCGGCACCGCCATGCGTAAGGGCGGAGAGTATTATTACAAGGTGCGCGCCGCAGGCGGAGAGGGGGTAAAGGAAGGGAAATTTACGGAGTCGGACAGTGTCTATATCAGTCCTTCTGATACGGAAAAACAGCCTGAGGGGGAGGCGAAACCTCTGAACAATTCGGAGCGTGTGCCGGGGCAGTGGATACAGAATGAAAAGGGCTGGCGTTTCACGAATACGGACGGATCCCGTCCGGTGAACGACTGGGCATGCAGCGGAGATAAATGGTACTATTTCGGTGCGGACGGCTATATGGTGACAGGCTGGATCCAATGGGAAGGAAAGTGGTATTATCTGGGGCCGGAAGGAGACATGCAAACAAATACCCTGACGCCGGATGGGTATATAGTCGATGAGAACGGTGCCCGCGTGTGGTAAAAAACGTATCGCGGGACGTTACCGTGCGAACAGTAACAAGAAACATTACAGTTCACACTCCGCCAGAAAGCGGCGTGCTGCGAACAGTAACACGCTTCGCGATGCACAGAAACGGCAAAAGACGCCGTTTCGCGCCGTGAAACTCGGTATTTTCGTGTGAGATGCACACGAAAACACCTCGCGGGACGTTACCATGTGAACAGTAACAAGAAACTTACACTTTTTTTAAGGAAATAAATGACGCTGTTATTTTTCGCATCAATATGTTATGATTAGCCGGAACGAAAGGATTTTTACAGGCAGCATAATCATAGCTGAGATACGAAAGGGATGATACGATGATTTGTCCAAAATGCGGACACGAGACGACCGGGAATTTTTGCAGCAATTGCGGAGCCCTTCTGAAACAGAACTATTCTCCGGCTGACCGGAATCCTACATACAGACAGAATCAGGATGGACGGAGAGTGAGGGCCTGGGCGCCGGAGCATGAAGAACCGGCGGAGACGGATACAGTGCGGGACGATACAGGGCGGACAGACGCGGACGGCCTGGAACCGTTTATTCGGGGGGAATCCTATATAGAGACGGGACAGGAGGCCAGAGCGGAGCGGCGTACACCGGTCGGGACTGCTTATGCCCGGGAACCGGAAAGAATGGAAACCCGGGAAGAAAAACGGGAAAATCTTAGAAAAAAAGATAAGCCCCAAAAAGCTGCCCCGAAGGATTCGGGTAAAAAAGCTTCTTCAAAAGCTGCTGCAGGGAGCGGACCGAACAAAAAAGAAGTCCGTCTTGAGCAGAAAGAGAAGAAACTTCGCGACAGCCGGATGCGGGATCTAGAGAGTGAAGTGGAGCGTCTGACGGTGCAGGAACGACTCAGGGAACGGCGCAGAAGAGAGGATGATGAAAGCGGCAGTTCCGATTCAGGGCCGAATCTGGGAGAGATAGCGGTAAAAGGAGCGGCCGGAGCGGTGGTGATAGCAGTCCGTGTGATGCAGATAGTGTCATGTCTGCTTATGGGCTGTATGGTTGCCGTCATGCTGCGCTCCTTCCTTGCACACGGGGAAGGTCTGGGAAATATAGAGACATTGGTGACGGATCGTAATTACGGTCTTGCGCTGTATGTGGGTTTTGCCGGAATCTCTCTGTTTATGGGCGTGATCTGGTGTTTGTGGATCCTGTCCAGAAAAGGAGCGGGAGGAGGGTTCCGTCTTAAGAAGTATGACACGGGAAGAGGCCTGATTCCTTTTCTGCTGTGTGCGGCTATGGTTTTTGCCGCCGGGCCTGCGCTGACGGTAATTCCTTCCGTAGACGGCGTCGTCGTGGAATGGCAGGGGATAGCGGCCGGCGGAAGGGCCGCGCTGACAGCAGTCAATGCCCATCGCGGGACTCTGCTGTTTTGCAGCGGCGCGGGAGCTGTCCTGTCATTGATCAGGAGGATTTTGCTTGTATAAGGGCAAAGAAATTGTATTCCGCAGTCGCAGCAAGAATGTTCCAGCTATGAAAATTGGAATGGAAATAGCTGGAACGAAGATGAAGTGAATGTGAAATTATGATATAAAGCGGAAAATCTGAGGGAGCGAAAGCATAGAGCTTTTGCTCCCTTTTGTTGAAGACGGCGATCTGTGCGCGGAGCGTGCAGGTTATCGTTGTGGCAGGGCCATGAACCGTAACACGGTCATGCTGTCTGAACTGTTACAACAGGGCCGTTGGCGAATTATGGCTATCCATTCGATTGTATAGAAATGTCCGTTCGTACGTGGTAAAATAGAAACAGCCTTGATTTGGCCGGGATAATATAAAGAAGTCAGGAGAGAACATCAGATGGAGCAAACAAATCAAATAAATATAGAGGGATACTGGAGGGACACTCTGCGTCAGGATGCAAAGGCCATGAGAGCGTATTTTCATGATAACGCATGGATTAAATGGCATAATACGAATGAACTTTTCAATGTGGAAGAATTCATAAGAGCAAACTGCGAATACCCAGGCTCGTGGGACGGAGAAATAGAGAGGGCCGAGCAGGCGGGAAATCTGCTGATTACGGCAGCCCGCGTGTGGTCGGCTGATTGGAAGCTGTCTTTCCATGTAACCTCATTTATACAGATAAGAGACGGGAAAATTACAGCGCTGGATGAATATTGGGGTGACGACGGTACTGCTCCGCAGTGGAGACAGGAAATGAAAATCGGAAGGCCGATAGATGCGGCTGAGGAGGAGAAAAACACATGAAAATAGACCGCCTTATAGGCATCCTTTCCATCCTTCTTCAGCAGGAAAAGGTGACGGCGCCGTATCTGGCCGAAAAATTCGAAGTATCCCGCAGGACGATTAACCGGGATATCGAGGATATCTGCAAAGCCGGAATCCCTGTCGTAACTTCGCAGGGACAGAATGGAGGGATATCCATCATGGACGGCTACAGGATGGATAAAACCCTGCTCACCTCTTCCGACATGCAGGCAATTCTGGCCGGCCTTAAAAGTCTGGACAGTGTTTCGGGGACAAAACGGTACCAGCAGCTCATGGAGAAGCTGGCTTCTGGCAATAATTCCGTGCTGGCGTCCAACAACCACATTATGATTGATCTGGCTTCATGGTATAAATCTTCCCTGGCGCCCAAAATCAGTCTGTTTCAAACGGCGATTGAGAACCGGCGGAAGGTGGCGTTCACCTACTATGCTCCGGGCGGTGAGAGCAGACGAATTGTCGAACCGTATCTTCTTATATTTAAATGGACATCCTGGTATTTGTGGGGTTATTGCTGTGAGAAACAGGATTACCGGATGTTTAAGCTGAACAGGATGACGGAGACCGCCGGCCTAGAGGAAACATATGAACCAAGGCAGATGCCGGCTCCCCAGCTGGCTGCTGAACGGATCTTTCCCACGGAGATAGAGGTGGAGGCTCTGTTCGAACCGGAGATGAAATGGAGGCTGGTGGAAGAGTACGGTCCGGGCAGTTTTACGGAACAGGAGGACGGAAGGCTTAAGTTCTCTTTTGGTTTTACCGATCGGGACAACCTGTTCGGCTGGCTGCTCAGCTTCGGCGACAGGGTAGAGCTTACAAAGCCGCAGGAACTGCGCAGGGAATTATATGAGTTGATGGCAAGACTAAAGGATATATACGGGGAATAAGGCGGAAGCTGAGAGAGCGGCTGAACTGTTACTAATGATGATCTGATGTTGGGGTCAAAAGGTCTTTGGCCCCCCTTTGATACCGGATTGCTCCGCACTGCGTGCTCACACAATCCTCAAAAACATTCGCAATCCGCTCATTTTTCTGCGAAAAATGGCTTCTTACTCATGTTTTTGGCGGGTCCCAAGGTTAAAAATCTTCATGCAAGCAAGCTTGCATCAGATTTCCCAGCATTTGACCCTGGTATCATGACATATAGTTGTCATGTTACGTGTGGTATGATGCAGTTACAATTCACAGCTGCTCTTCCGCGAAGTGTTTTCACTCAGCTTTTGAGTAAAATCCCCAGTTTAACGGCGCGAAACGGTGTTTAGCCGTGAAAAACAACTGAAAACAGGAGAATATGAAATGAATTACGAAATCGTTCAATTAGAGGAAATGAAAGCAGTGGGAATTAAGGCCAGAACCAATAATACGTCGCCTGATATGGGTGCGGTAATCGGAGGACTGTGGGGGAATTTTTACTCGCAGGGATATTATGAGGCGATATCCGGAAAAGTGAATGAAAAGGTATTGGGCATTTATACCGAATATGCCGGGAATGAAAAATCGGATTATACGATTGTGACCGCCTGTGAGACGGATGGTAAGGAGACGATTCCAGAGGGTACGGTTATTGTAACGATTCCGGCCGGGAAATACGCAAAATTTGTGGCGAAGGGTGATCTGCACGAGGCAGTGGCGGAGTGCTGGAAGGAAATATGGAACACGGATTTAGTAAGAAGCTTTGAATGCGATTTTGAGGAGTATCAGGACGGCAGCATGGATGAGGCTGAGATTCATATTTACGTGGGGTTGAAGTAATAAGAAGTGAACTGTTTACCAAATTTAACGGCGTTTTTTTGCCGAAAGCTGAATTGTAACGAATAAGCTGATTCACATAGGGAGGTGAAAATATGGCTTCTAGTCTTGAATTTGTCCGGTATGCGGCGGAGCAGATGGGTGCGGCCGGGGAGATTACTTACAAAAAGATGTTTGGCGAATACGGAATTTACTGTAATGGTAAAATTGTTGGTCTGATCTGCGAAAACCAGCTTTTTATTAAAATAACGGAAGCAGGCAGAAGGCTGTGTCCAGATTATGAGGAAGTGCCTCCCTATCAAGGCTCAAAACTATATCTGCTGGTCGAGGATATCGACGACAGAGAACTTCTTGCAGAGCTGACGGCGGAGACATTCAGAGAGCTTCCGGTGTCTAAGCCCGGTAAGAAAAAAGGGGAAAAGAGCAGGGAAAAGGCAGATAAGGCGTCAAGGGCAGAGGAAAAGCAATCAGTTCAAAAACAGGAGAAGAAGGGAAAAGCGGGTATGGAAAAGGTGGACTTCAAAAAACGTGATAAGGCACTGTACCAGCCCGGCAGAAATCCTGAATTTGCAGATGTACCGGAAATGGTTTTTTTGGCTGTAGATGGAAAAGGAGACCCCAATACATCCGCCGATTATAAAAATGCGGTGGGAGCGCTTTATGCACTTTCCTATACGATAAAGATGAGCAAAAAAAGCGATTCGTGTCCGCCCGGATATTTTGATTATGTGGTGCCTCCGCTGGAAGGGCTCTGGCACACCGAAGAGGGAGGCTTTGACGGGAAAATGATAACGGATAAGAGTAAATTCTGCTGGACCTCCCTGATCAGGCAGCCTGACTTTGTCACGGAGGAAGTGCTGGAATGGGCGAAAGAGGTATGTCTTGCGAAAAAGCCGGAGACAGATACCTCCAACGTACGTCTGCTCCGGTACAAGGAGGGGATGTGCGCCCAGGTGATGCATATCGGCCCCTATGACGATGAGCCGGAAACAATAGAAAAGCTGGAGCGCTTTATTAAAGCAAATGGTTATGAGACGGAGATAAATAAAACGAGGCGGCATCATGAAATTTACCTCGGGGATCCGAGAAAAACGGCTCCGGATAAGCTGAAGACCGTACTGCGCCATCCGGTCAGAAAGAGCAGCAGGGCAGCACAGACCGGGCGGTTAAAAGGAGAAAAGAATGGAATTAATATCGGTTACAACGGATAACCTGGAACAGGAGCATATCTGCTGCGCCATTTCAAACAATAAGGATTGTCAGGTGTTATCTAAAAAAAACTGGCTGAACGAACAGTTTGAGGATGGACTCGTATTTCTGAAGGGAAATGTCCGCGGCAAATGTTTTATCGAGTACATGCCGGCGGAGAAAGCCTGGGCGCCTGTCGAGGCGGACGGATATATGTATATCAACTGTCTGTGGGTATCCGGGCAGTTTAAAGGCCAGGGATATTCGAATTTGCTGCTCGAGGAATGCATCCGGGACAGCAGGGAAAAGGGCAGGCTGGGACTGGTGGTTCTGACCTCCAAAAAGAAGATGCCCTACCTGTCGGATCCAAAATTCCTGGGATATAAAGGTTTTATCCGGGCGGACAGCGCCGAACCGTATTTTGAACTTTTCTATCTGCCCTTTGAGGCGGATGTGCCAAAACCGCAGTTTAAGGAGCAGGTAAGGCAGCCACGTACTGAAGAGAATGGGTTTGTCCTCTATTATACGAGACAATGTCCGTTTACGGCAAAATACGTTCCTCTTATTGAAGCGGCGGCAGAGGAGAAGAATATCCCATTTAAGGCAGTCTTATTTAAGACATCCGGGGAGGCCAGGAATGCTCCGGCTCCGTTTACCACATACAGCCTGTTCTATAATGGTCGGTTTATAACGAATGAAATTTTGTCGGAGAAGAGGTTTGAGAAAATTCTTGAAGCCGAAGGGCTGGGATAACCTGCTCAGATACTCCGCAGAAGCGGTAACCTGCACGCTCTGCGCACAGGTCACCGCCATCAATCAGACCATCAGTTGTTCCTTTAAATACCTGCCCACCACATTTGAGAAGTCACTGATTTTGCGTATATAGGCGAACTCGTTTCCAAAAATCTGTTTTTCGGCAGGGAGGGCTTCTTCCTCTCCGGCAAAGATGCCCATGACGGCAATTCCCTTGCTTCGGAGGCTGTACACTTCCCTGGCCGTGTCCTTGACCGCATAGTCATTGCAATACTGGACGCGCAGACGGCTCTTTGATTTGCTGACAATGATGTCGTTCGGCGTTCCGTCACTTAAAACAATCAGGATTTTATTCTCTTCCCTGCGGGCCGACAGGCTGTGGGCGGCGGCGCGGATCGCAAGTCCGTCCCGGTTATTGGCGGAACCGTAGAATTCCAGAATACGTTTATCGGCTTCAATCGGTTCATCATAATCCCGGTACCGCCGCATTACCGTATAATCACCGAACGTGCAGAATCCCATGACACGGTGCGGTATTTCCGCCAGGCTCAGGGCTTCACTGATGATATAGCCCTGCAAAGCGACCATGCTCTGGCGGATCTGCTGTGAGCCGCTTGAATCGATCAGAATTTCCACTGCAAAATCAGTGAATTCCTGAATAAATTCTCTGTCAAACATTTTGCGGTTATCGGTTCTGCCAATATTCCAGAGCCTGTCAACCCGGATTTTTCCGTATTCGTCGGGAAAAATTTCTTTTTCTTCCCTGGTGAGAAGCGCTCGTTTTAAAATATCGGCCAGTGACAGGATATTCTGCCTTGTCATAAGCTGGTTTGCCTTCAGAATTTCGAGATTTTCCGTCAGAACTCTTCTGGCATATTCCATCTGATAAGTGTCGGCGCTGTCCTGGAGAGGCGGCTGTTCTTCTGCTGGCGAAGTCCCTTCTGCAGAAGCGTCAGGGCGGCTCAGCAGCCCGTCTGAAAAATGCAGCTTACATTCTTTGTGCGCGCCCGTACAGATTTGATAATTTAGCTGTCGCTGTTCTTTCGGTGTCAGATAACTCTTTCCATAATTCAGCTCAATATAGTCTTTCGCCAGCGCCATGGATTCATCTTCCAGGACGACGGCATTAGGCTTTTGCGCCTTGTTTTTGCCGTCGTCCTCTTCCTGCAGATGGTCATCCAGCAGGTTGACGATACGGTCCTCCTCCTTCTCCGGTTTGTCCTCCTCGTCTTCTTCCGAACCGGACTGCCTGCCGCGCCCCGGATTCTCCTCGAACAGGCCAAAGCCCTTGAATTCATCGGCAAAGCCCTTTGGATAGGCTCCGTTATACACTTCGTCGAGGCAGCGGATAATATCAATGGTATCACCCGCATCCTGAAGGGAAACGATCTTGTCAACCCAAAGCTGCTTTGATTTTCCGGCAGGGGATTTGTAGAGACAGTAGCGCAGATAACAGCCCTCCAGGGCGCCCCAGTCCGTGTGGGTCAGACGTCCGGACTCTTTCGTCAGGGTATCCTCAAATGCCATTCTCCGCAGCTCGGCTATGCCGCCGCGATCGGCCGCCAGTTTTTTCCAGACCGCACTTTCAATACAGAGGCGGGACAGTGGCAAAAGCACCGATGGCTCGGCGCCGTAGAGAAAGGCCTTGTCAAAATACTGCTCCAGGGTCCGGGGGCGGAAGTATCTGGCAAAGCCGCCTTTACAGACCGCGTCATAAAGAGCGATATACTTGGACTTTTTGAAAACAGCGGCATTCACTTCAGTTCCCAGGCTGTAATCTCCGCTTATGGTCCACAGCAGGTTTTTGAGGCGGTTCTGGATGCGGGCTGTCTCCAATTCCTCTTCCGATATATCGTTTGCAGGCATCTCTTTTATAGACATCTCTTTTATAGACATATCTTCAGCAGGCACAGTGTTTTCTGTACCATTATTCCTGTTCATCATGCTCGCCTCATTTCTAAAATACGTCCCTGCTGCTCCAGGATTCGGGAATCCGGGTCAGGACGATGTCGTCCACAATCTCCTGTTCAAATCCATCGAAACATTTATTGGTTATGCCCATGGTAACGGCTGCTTTGGGGGTGAGTCCTCCGCGTATCAGCTTCAGGGAACCAATCATGCCGCGCAAATCCACCGGTTTGGTGGAAATCTCTCCATTTTTCGCTTTTGTCTGAAGATCAAGAAAGAGGCCGGCAAACTGTTCCAGCGAGGCAGATGTGGCGCCGGGAACGGCGGTATCCAGTATTTTTATCAAATCATCCTGTGTAAGTGTCGGCATGTTGATAACCATAAAACGTGAGACAAGGGCCTCATTGAGTTCCTTTGTTCCGGCATAACCGTAATTCATTGTGCCGATAAAGCGGGCGGCGGGATGAAGCTCGATCCTGTCATAGCCCGGCACATCGATGATACGGCGGTAATCCAGCGTAGCGTGAAGAACAGAGACGGCGTCGTTTTTTGCCATGTTGATTTCATCCAGGATGCCAAATCCGCCGTAGGCCGCACACTGATAGACCGGGCCTTTGCGCAGCTTTACTTCGTTGTCGACGAAGGTATCACTTCCGATCAGGCTGCCGCTGTCCGTATTCACATGGAAGGACATGTTGTATACGGGCCTTCCGAACATCCATGCCAGGTTTTCCGCCAAAATATTCTTGCCGGTTGCCTTATCGCCGCAAAGCAGGATATTTTCACCCTCCAGCAGGGCGGAAACAGCCATCTCAAGAATCTCTTTTCCGAAGAAGGGCATATCCGGTTTGGAGACGCGCCTTTTCACCTCATCCGCTACCGGATAATCAGCCCGGAAGCGCTCGAGCCGCTTTTGTAAATGCACACTGATTTGTTCTTCCTGTATATATAATTCCATGATAATATCCTCCTTCACATTTTAACTTTATATGCTCATTATAACCGGGCGTGGTCTAATAAACGTCGATTTTATTAGTTAAGTTTGTATCAATGGTCCTGGAACCATTTATAATCTGCCTTTCCGTTTTTATTATGATAAAATAAATGTCAGGATGATAAAACGTCCTTGATAGTGAAGGCCATTGGTTTGCGGCATATGTAGAAGGGAGTGGTCGTTTGTGACAGAAGAGGGCAGCAGGTTTCTGGATAAAGAAGCGCTGCAAAGGTATAAGGAATATTTGATAAAAGAAGAGCGGGCTAAGGCGACGGTAGACAAATATCTGCATGATGTCAGGGTGTTTGAAGCATTTGTCCGTAGGGAGCAGAGTTGTGAGGCGGATTGGAACAGCGCAGCGGATACAAGCCGGAAAGCGGTTACGAAAGAAAAGGTTATTGAGTTTAAACGTAATCTCCTCACCATTTATCATGTCAGGAGCGTCAATTCGATGCTGGCGGCTCTCAACAGCTTTTTCAGCTTTATGGACTGGACGGATTTTCGTGTAAAGCCAGTCAAGATTCAAAGGCAGATGTTCTGCGAGGAACAGCGGGAGCTTAATAAAAAGGAATATTACCGCCTGGTGCGGGCTGCACAGAACATGGGGAAGAGGCAGCTTTCGCTGATTCTTCAGACTCTTTGCGGTCTGGGGCTTCGCATCAGCGAGCTGAAATCGGTCACGGTGGAGTCGGTTCGGAAGGGGAAACTCTGTATCTATAATAAAGGAAAGAACAGGATCGTTTTCATCGGCAGCAAACTGCAAAAGCAGCTTCTTCTATATATAAGAGAACGGAAATTAAAAACAGGAGAAGTGTTTATTACCAAAACAGGAAAAGGAGTGGATCGGAGTAATGTCTGGCGTGAGATGAAAAAACTATGCGGGGAGGCAGATGTAGAATGGCAGAAGATATTTCCCCACAATCTGCGCCACCTTTTTGCCAGAACCTTCTATGAGTTGAAAAAGGACGTGGTAAAACTGGCCGATATCATGGGTCACAGCAGTATTGAAACTACGAGAATTTATACGGCTACTTCAGGGAAAGAGTACAGAAGACAGATGGAACTGCTCGGTCTGGTGATTTGAAGGGAAAGGGGGGATGCGGTCCGAAATTGTGTTTGTGAATAATGGTTTGGGATTGGAATGGGAGATACAACATAATAGGTATTATGTTGTCAAATGATACACTATCCTGACGGCTGTAACAATCTTACCACATGTTTTATGGGCTTTCAACCGGAAATCTTTACAAATATCTTAATTAAAAAATATGAAAGCCAAAATTGTGTCCATAACAAAATCTATAGATTTCCTTATTTTTTTATATTACACCTTCCAGCAGCATTTGTACAAGCCATATTCTGCCATGTCCACTTTGATTCCCGGCTCTAACAACATAATACCTATTATGTTGTAGGCAGAAAGGGGTGTATTCAGTGGGCTGGTATGTACTACACTGCAAGTCTGGTCAGGAAGAAACTATTATCAGGTCCTGTAAACATCACTTATCGAAGCCGGCGCTTGATGATGCGTTTCAATTCTCTTACGAAAGAATGAAGAAATATCTGGGAGAGTGGCATGTAGATACCTATAGGATGTTTCCTGATTACGTATTTCTGCAGAGCAGCCGACCGGAATTACTGTTGAAAGAGCTGAAACAGTATCGGGATATCACCGATGTCCTTGCTCAGGAAGATATGCTGCTCCCTGTGCAGCCTGAAGAAGAGGCGATGATCCGGACACTTTGCGGAGAACGCCATCATATGGGCCTGTCAAGGGGATTGGTTCGGAACGGATCATTCAGGGCGGTAAATGGCCCGCTTGCAGGGAAGGAAGCTTTAATACGGAAATTAGATCTTCATAAACGAATTGCCGTTTTAAACCTGAAACCGGTGAAAGAGAATAAGGATATCTGGGCGGGAATTGAGATTCTGCCCGGAGAATAGGTTAAGACAAAATTACGCAGTGTTCATAAAGCTAGTGGGGCATATGAAGACGAGGTAAGGACATAAGGAACAGTGGGTTCAGAGCGCTTTTTGCTGTGGAAATGGCGAAGCATACGTAAAAATAGGCTTTGAACTCAACATCGGCAGTTTGGAAGGCCGGTACTGGCTTCTTTATGTTCCAAACACGCTCTAGCCCAGCGAAGGCGGGTCAGGAGATACTGGAAATGTGGTATGTAATTCAAACTATAACAGGGAAAGAACAGGAACTGGTGGACTTGGTGTACAAGATGCTGCCGAAAACTGTTTATAAAGAATGCTTTTTTCTAAAGCGCCAGCTTCTTAAGAGGCTGGGAGGAGAATGGCTGGAAGTGACGGAGACGTTGTTTCCAGCTTATGTATTTTTAGATTTAACGAATGCCGATGAGGTATTCTATGAATTAAAACGAATACCGGAATTTTCAAAGCTTCTGGGAGATAATCTGGGAGAATTTATTCCTCTGGAAGAGGAAGAACGGAAATTTTTGGAGCTGCTCTGCGCAAATGAATCGCCCGTCAATAATGCTGACAAAGGCGCAGGTTATTATCTGGTTAGGAATACGAAAGTGTATCTGGATGCTCAGGGAGAAATCGAGCGGCTGGACGGGCCGCTGGAATATTTTAAGGAAAAAATCATACGGCTGAATTTGAGAAAGCGGTATGCACTCATAGAAACAGCGATTCGCGGAGAGCAGCAAACCGCAATGCTGGGAATTAAGTTGGAGAAGGACTGAGGAGGTCCTTTTTTTATTTGACAGGAAGAATCATGTCGCTACAGCGGCCCGCCGCAGGCGGAGAATCCTGCGAACGGGATTCTTGTTTGGCTGGAAAGTGCGTCCTGTAAATGAGCCAATGCCTGTGCGCCAAAGTATGGCCGCTAAAAGGCCGGATCTGGCGTAAGAGTCAGTCTCGGCAGACTCGTTTATTGATTACGGTGACCTGTGCGCGGAGCGTGCAGGTTATCGTTTTTGGAAAAACATAAAAGAAAAGGCTCAGCTGAATTGAAGCTGAAATAAAAAGGAGGAAGCTGCGTATGCTGAAAGTTCCATTTTCACCGCCGGATATCACGGAGGAAGAAATCAATGAAGTTGTGGAGGCTCTGAAATCGGGGTGGATCACTACAGGACCAAAGACAAAAGAATTTGAGAAGCAGATTGTAGCATTTGTCCATGCGCCGAGAGCTGTGTGTTTAAATTCAGCTACAGCCTGTGCCGAACTGGCGCTTCATTTTCTGGGTATCGGGCCCGGGGATGAGGTGATAACAAGCGCCTATACATATTCGGCAAGCGCCAGTGTGGTCTGCCACGTCGGGGCGAAGCTTGTTCTGGTAGATACGGCTCCCGATTCTTATGAGATGGATTATGAGAAATTGGAAAAGGCTATCACGGATAAGACAAAGGTGATCATTCCGGTGGATATTGCAGGAGTCATGTGCGACTACCGGCGGATATTTGAGATTGTGGAGAGGAAGAAAGGTCTGTTTCATCCGTCCAATGAAATACAGGAAAAATTCGGCCGAGTGATTGTCCTGGATGACGCCGCCCATGCATTCGGAGCTTCCAGAGATGGAAAAATGTGCGGCGAAGTAGCCGATTTCACCAGCTTTTCCTTCCACGCCGTGAAAAACCTGACCACAGCAGAGGGCGGCGCGCTTGTCTGGCGGGAGATTCCGGGCATCGATAACGATTGGATTTATAACCAGTTTATGCTTCTGTCTCTTCACGGACAAAACAAAGATGCCCTGGCCAAGACAAAGCTGGGGGCCTGGGAATACGACATTGTAATGCCTGCCTATAAATGCAACATGACTGACATTATGGCAGGGATTGGATTGGCTCAGATGCGGAGATATCCGGGGATACTTGCGCGCAGGAAAGAGATACTTGAGAAATACAGAGGAGGACTGAGCGAGCTGCCGGTTGATATGCTTATGCATGACAAGGCAGAGAACGGCGAAGAGGTTCATTCCAGTTATCATCTTTGCCTGGTCCGTCTGAACGGAAAAGGACTCGAATTCCGTAATCAGCTGATTATAGATATGGCCGAGGCCGGAGTGGCGGCCAATGTCCACTATAAGCCGCTGCCAATGCACACGGCCTATAAAAAGCTGGGGTTTGACATTAAGGATTATCCAAATGCATATCGGCAGTTTGAGAATGAGATTACGCTGCCGCTGCATACCTGCCTGACGGATGAGCAGGCGGAGGCTGTGATAGATACGTTTAAGGGATGTTATCGGAAATTGGTAAAAATGGATATGGATAGAGAAATAGGCGGATTGAAATAGCAGAGGGGGATATAAAACAGCTAAATCAAGACGGTGAAAATGAAAAGGTTGTGAAAAAGGTTGAGGAGAAAAACATGCTTTACAGATGGGAACAACTGCCTGGATTTATGCGTACGGAAGAAGTCAGGCCTTATTATGAGGTATTAAAAAAACATTGGTTCGGCCTGCTGGTAAAGCGAACTTTTGATTTTGTGATGTCGTCCGTCATGCTGATTATTTTATCGCCAGTATTCTTGACGCTGGCCATCTGGATCAAGCGGGACTCAGTAGGGCCGGTATTCTACCGCCAGGAACGGGTGACACAGTATGGACGAAGATTTCGGATTTACAAGTTTCGCACTATGGTTCAGAATGCAGACCAAATCGGAAGCCTGGTGACTGTAGGCGGCGATTCCAGAATTACCAATGCCGGAAAAAAACTCAGAGGCTGCCGCCTGGACGAACTGCCTCAGCTTATCAATATCTGGAAGGGTGAGATGACATTTGTCGGAACCCGGCCCGAGGTTCCTAAGTATGTGAAACAGTATACAAAAGAGATGTATGCGACGCTGCTGCTGCCGGCGGGGGTGACCTCGGAGGCCAGTATTGAGTTTAAGGATGAAGATAAGCTCATCGCGGAGGGAATGGAAGAGGGATTGAGTGCAGATGAGGTTTATGTGGAGCGGGTGTTGCCGGGGAAGATGCGGTGGAATTTGGACTATATGCAAAAATTTACATATTTTAAAGAGTGGAAAATTATGATAAAAACTATTTTTGCTGTTATTTAGAGGAGATATTGTGAGAAAGATTGCAGTTATAACACAAGGCGTGAAACTTCATGATGAAAAAGGATATACCCGTTTTGCCTATATAGCTAATTTTTTAGTTGAAAATGGGTTTCAAGTAGATTTAATAACATCTTCTTTTCAACATTGGGAAAAAGCACAAAGAAATTTGGGAGAATTTAACCAAGACTTAAAATATAATGTGATATTTATTGAAGAGCCAGGCTATAAAAAAAATATTGACTACCGACGAATTAAAAGCCATAGAGTATTTGCAGATAATCTAAAAAAATATTTAGTAAATAAATCATATGATCTTGTCTATTTTGAAATTCCACCTAATAACATGGCCAGAGTAGCGGTTGATTATGCAGAACAAATGGGGATTCCTTGTATTGCCGATGTAAATGATCTTTGGCCAGAGGCAATGAAGATGATATTGGATATTCCACTAATTAGTGATATATTGTTTTATCCATTAAAAAAAGATGCGGAGAATGTATATAAAAGAGTCTCCGGTGTTATTGGGACATCTCAAGAATATGCAGACAGGCCACATAAATATAACTGCCGCAGCATTCCACAGAAAGTAGTTTATGTAGGAAATGATTTGGATGAATTTGATGCGGGAGTAAAAGAGTATACAGAAACAATTATTAAAGATGAAACGGAATTTTGGGTTACATATGCTGGAACTTTGGGTAAAAGTTATGATATAAGCACTCTGATTTATGCATCTTCAGAAATTCTAAAAAGAGGATATAAAAATATTAAAATAAAAATTCTTGGGAATGGGCCGACACAGGAAGAGTTAAAGAAAATAACCGATTCACTCTCTTGTGATGTGGAATTTCTTGGGTATATGTCATATAAAAAAATGGCAGCCTATTTGAGTAAGTCGGATCTTACGGTTAATTCAGTTGTTAAAAAATCGGCAGCCAGTATAATTACTAAAATCGGAGACTACTTAGCAGCTGCAAAGCCAATGATTAACACTTGTTCAAGCCATGAATTTCAAAATAAGGTAGAGCATGATCGCTTTGGAATCAACGTGGAGGCTGAAAATGTCCGGGCTTTGACAGATGCAATTATTTATTTATATGAGAATAAAGAATTATGCCGGGAATTTAGAAAGAATGCTAGGCAAGTTGCGGAAAGAGATTTTGATAGAAAGAATTCATATAAGGAAATTGTTAATTTAATCAATGATTTAATAGGTGAGGATAAAAATGCAAATTAAAAACGTCATTGTTGGTGCAGGAATTGCTGGCTGTGTTTTAGCTAGGAGAATAGCAGAAGAAAAAAATGAAAAGGTTTTGGTAATAGAGCGGAAAGATCATATAGGGGGATATTGCTTTGATTATAGAAATAAACAAGGAATTTTGGTACATCGTTATGGCCCGCATATTTTTAGAACAGATTTAAAAGAAGTATGGGAGTATTTGTCCCGTTTTACAAAATGGCATCATTATCAGCACAAGGTGTTAGCTTATGTCCAGGGAAAATATTATCCTATGCCAATTAATCTCGATACGGTAAATGAGTTTCTAGGGACTCGTTATGACTCAGAAAATGTACATGAGTATTTTGAAAAAAATCGAGTAGATATATCCAAAATTGAAACTGTAAAAGATGTTGTTGAAAGCCAAATTGGTACGTTGTTTTATGATGCCTTTTTTAAAAATTACACTCAAAAACAGTGGGGAGAATCTCCTGAAAATCTTCCAAAAGAAATAGTCGCCCGTATCCCGATCCGTTCAAATAGAGATGACAGATACTTTACAGTCAGATATCAGGCCATGCCATTGGATGGATACACTTCCATGATTCAAAATATGTTATCCCATCCTAATATTAAAGTGATGCTGAATACTGATTTTAAAGAAATAAAAAGTGAACTAGAATATGAAAAATTATATTATTCAGGGGCAATTGATGAGTATTATGATTACCAATATGGCAAATTGCCATATCGCTGTGTGCAATTTGAAGTGATAGATTTGGAAAAGTCTTGGGCACAGCCGACAGCAGTTGTAAATTATCCCAACGATTATGACTATACAAGAATAACGGAATATAAACATTTCTACGATTATGTGACTGATAAAACAGTAATATCTAGGGAATATTCCTCTGAAGAAGGGGAACCTTCATACCCTATTCCGCAAAAGGAGAATATTGAGATATATAAGAAATATTTGTCATTGAAAGACGATCAAAATGTTCGTTTTGTAGGAAGGTTAGGAGAATATCGATATTATAGTATGGATCAAATTGTAAATAACATGTTAAATATAGACTTATAAAAGGTTTATATTCTATAGAAATAAACGTTAGCAGGTGAAGTATGTTGATGAAAAAGGGCATTCCATTTTATGAGCTTTTAGCTTTTTACTTAAATATCGGAATGATAGTAGAATTATTAGATAAAGCACTTTTACTAGTTGGGTTAAATTTTAATTATGTCAGCATTGTTCAACAAGGCCTATATTTATTGATAGGCTGTATACTTTTTTTTTATATAATAAAAGATAGCTCCAATACAGTAAATAATTTATTAAAATTTTGCCTTTTTATAACAATCTTAATAATAAGTATATTAATTACGCCGGGGATTGAAAAAATAATAATTAAATCCGTGATTTACTTTTTGACGCAGGTTTACCTGGTATATTGCTGTATAGAAAATTCCAGAGAAATTGATTGGTTGGTAAATTCATTAAAAAAATATATATTTTTAGCCATGGTATATGCTGGAATTGTATATATTGTTTTTGGGAAAAATGAATTTGCTTATAGCATGGATTTCTCATATAAAAGTTTTTTGCCGGCAGCACTCTCCTTTTTGCTTTTTTCTAGGAAGAAGAAAAAATTGTATTTAGGAATATTTGTTTTTTTCCTTGTGATAAATTTCAGAGTGGGTTCAAGAGGAATTTTTGCATGTTATGCTTTCCTTATTATATTTAATTATATAGTAAATATTAATCGTAAAAATTTGTTGTTATATGTCATAATTGGAGCAGCAGGATTTTTGGGAATCTTTTTTTTGCTCTTTAATATGCAAACTATAGGAGAAATAATAATTAAAAAAGCACCTTTGTCCAGAACAGCAGTATTAATGGCAAATAACAGGCTTTTAGATTTATCCGGGCGGGGGGAATATTATATTACCTGCATTAACAAAATAATAGAAGAACCGTTACATATCAGGGGGATATTGAGTGATAGGATTTTTATGGGGGATTACTTTGGCCGAGAGACTTCAAGTGAAATTTTTGGTTCTTATGCACATAATATTTTTGTTGAGTTAGGATTCCAATTTGGTATAATAGGGATTTTTTTATGCCTGATATTAATTATTTTTTTTATAAGAGCTTTTATTAAGACATATAAGATGAAGCATACATATCCGGAATTATGTATGTTTTTTTTAATGGTAAGTTCTTTTTCAATAGGTCAATTATTATTTTCAGATTCATATTTGACAACGTTATCTTTTGGGTTATTGTGCGGAATTATAAAGTTAGTTGATTGTTATTGGAAAAAATATAAATTTAAAATAGCTATGGAGTGAAAATATGAAAATATTACATATATGTATGTGTGACCCTTATGCCGAAGGCTGGTCATATCATCGAAATACCATGTCGGAACAAAATCATAAAGATGGACATGATGTGGCTATTATAACGACTCAATATACGATGGGAAAAGATGGAGAAAGCTTAAAAGTGAAGCCGGGTACATTTTATACAAAAACGGGTATTAAAGTGGTTCGACTGAAAGACAGGGTTCCATATATGCCATTGTTCATACAAGATAGATTAAGATGGGTGGTAGGATTATATCCGCAATTGGTTAAGGAAAAACCGGATGTGATTATGGTGCATGACATTCAGTTTATAAGCTTAAAAGATATTGTGAAATATAAAAAAGAGTATCCGGATGTATTTTTATGTGGAGATAATCATGGGGATTATTTTAATAGCGCCCGCACTTTTTTATCGAGAGAAATTTTAAATAAACGATTTTACAGAAGAATAGTGAGGAAAAATTTCAAATATTTTGATAAGTTTTTGTATATTTCTTATGAAACTAAAAAATTTTTTGAAGAGATGTACGGAGTAGACCTGAAAGATGCAGTTTTTTCTACATTATCTTTTCCAATTATGGGGCAGGAAGAAAAAGATAAATTAAAAAAAAGGATAAGAAAAGAACTGCAGTTAGGTGATAATACAATTTTATTGGTTCATTCAGGAAAACTGGAAGAAAGAAAAAAAACAAAAGAGATTTTGCGGGCATTAAAACAGATTCCTGAAGCTAATTTGAAATTAATAATAATTGGAAGCATACCGGAAGAGGACAGGTCGGTGCTGGAACCTATGTTGGAAGACGATGTGCGAGTGGAATTCTTGGGATGGAAAAACGCAGAGAAACTGAGAGAATATCTGGCGGCTGCAGATTTGTATTTACAACCAGGGACACAGTCAGTTACGTTTATGAATGCGTTATCTTCCGGTACACCTGTTATGATTTATCCGCATATTAGTTACGAACCGTATTGTAATGGATGTGAATTCTTGGTAAAAACGGAAGAGGATATTGTTGAAGTACTGAAAAATGTGCTATCCACCCCTGAGATATTAAATGAAAAAAGTATTGCAGCTTTTCAAATTGCCCAAAAATATTTTGATGTAAAAAAATCAGCGGCTGAATTATACAGATAGGGAGAAAACTATGAAAAAGAAACTACTAGATAAAATTGCAAAGAAAAATATAAAAGTAGGTGTTGTTGGATTAGGATATGTGGGACTGCCGCTTGCAGTTGAAAAAGCAAAGGCAGGTTTTCGGACAATCGGTTTTGATATTCAGAGCGAAAAAGTAAAGCTGGTGAATGAAGGCCAAAATTACATTGGCGATGTTGTTGATAGCGATTTGAAAAAATTGGTAGATGATGGGATTCTTTCCGCCACCACCGATTTTTCTTTTGTAAAGGATGTTGATTTTATTGCTATCTGTGTACCGACGCCACTGGATAAGCATCAGCAGCCGGATATAAGTTATGTCCGTGAATCAACCAAAGAAATTGCGAAATTTTTAAAACAAGAGACAATGGTTGTTCTGGAATCTACCACCTATCCAGGAACGACAGAAGAACTTATAAAGCCAATCTTAGAAAACGGTTCCGGACTGAAATGCGGAACCGATTTTTATTTGGGATTTTCACCAGAGAGAGTAGATCCGGGAAATCTGATTTATAAAACTAAGAACACTCCAAAAGTTGTGGGGGGAATTGGCAAAGATGCAACAGAAGTAATTGCTGCAATGTATCGTTCTGTTTTGGAAGGGGATGTTTATGAAGTTTCTTCTCCGGCGATAGCGGAAATGGAAAAGATCCTGGAAAACACATATAGAAATATTAATATTGGTTTAGTCAATGAATTGACGATGTTGTGCAATAAGATGGGGATCAGTATGTGGGAGGTGGTAGATGCCGCTAAAACCAAGCCTTATGGTTTTCAGGCATTTTATCCAGGGCCAGGCCTTGGAGGTCATTGTATTCCATTAGATCCCTACTATTTATCATGGAAAGCCAGAGAATATGGCTTTCATACTTCAATGATTGAAAGTTCGATGATGATCAACGACCAAATGCCGGAATATTGTGTAGAACGTGCTGGTAAAATTTTAAATAATCATGAAAAAGCTTTAAAAAACAGCAGGGTATTAGTTCTTGGTGTCGCGTATAAACAGGATATAGAGGATTACAGGGAAAGCCCAGCCATAAGAGTAATCGAAGAATTGGAAAAAGAACAGGCAAAAGTTGATTTTTTTGATCCATGGGTTATGCAATATAGAGAAAATGGAAAAGTGAGAGATGGACTTAAAAAAATCACACCGGAATTAATAGCCTCCTATGATTTAGTTATGATTACTACAGCACACAGCAATGTAGATTATAAAATGGTCCAGGGTTATGCAAAAGCAGTATTTGATACAAAAAATGTAATGAAAAATATTCAGCCGCGAGACAACATAGAAGTATTATAAATGATTTCACGTAAAGAACGGATAGTGGAGGTAACTTATGAAATATGCACTAATTGGTTGTGGACGGATCGCAACAAACCATATTAAAGCAGCTCTTAATAATCAACTTGAGATAGCAGCAGTTTGTGATATCGTACCGGAACATATGGATAGTCTTTTGAAAAAGCATGAGCTTGAAAATATAAGTTCTATAAAAAAATATGTAGATTACAAAACAATGATAGAAGAAGTCCAACCTGCATTAGTCAGCATTGCTACAGAGAGTGGAATCCACGCCGAAATCGCGTTATACTGCATCGAACACGGAGTTAATACAATTATTGAAAAGCCAATGGCAATGAGTATAAAAGATGCAAATGAAATTATACGGCTTTCAGAAGAAAAAAACGTAAAAGTCAGCGCATGTCATCAAAATCGATTTAATATTGCAGTACAAGAATTGCGCAGAGCTTTAGAATCAGGCCGATTCGGGCGTTTATCCCATGGCTCGATTCATGTAAGGTGGAATCGTAATAAGGACTATTATACGCAAGCATCCTGGCGCGGAACATGGGAACAGGATGGAGGAGCTTTGATGAACCAGTGTATTCATGGAATTGATTTACTCCGATGGATGTTTGGGGGAGAAATTGAAGAGGTGTACGGACAGACCAGACAGCAATTTCACCACTATCTGGAAGCGGAAGATATTGGAATGGCAGTGGTGAAATTTAAAAACGGCGCAATTGCTACGATAGAAGGTACTACAAATGTCTATCCGAAAAATTTGGAGGAAACTTTGTATGTATTCGGCGAAAGAGGGACTGTAAAAATCGGTGGAACTTCAACAAATAATATTGACATATGGGACTTTGCGGATGAGATAGATAGAGATTCAAAAAACAGAGGTTTAGAAGAGGCGACCAGCAACGTATATGGAAATGGGCATACAAGTTTATTTGCCGATATGATAGATGCGATTAAAAAAAACAGAATACCTTATGTAGACGCATATGCTGGAAAGGATGCTTTGGAATTAGTGCTAGCTATTTACAAAAGCCAGAAAGAAGGGCAAGCAGTTACTTTTCCACTTACAGATTTTTCAAGTACCGATATGGAAAGTGAATTTAAAGAGGAGAAAAAGTAAAAATGCTATTAAGTCAGATTTTGCCTCTTATGGGGGCAGAAAATAAATGCCAGCTGGTAAATGATTATTCATTTGACACTCTTGGACTTATCGAATCAGAAACAGAGTTGAGCATATGTACTTTCTTAGATGATAAAAAATATATTAATAAATTATCAAAGCATATAAAGATGATAATTACAACTAAAGATATTGTCGAAGCAATTCGGAATGAAATAGAAGTTGGCAATTTATATGCCGGGGTGGCAATTGCGGATAACCCCAGAGGATTTTTTTTTGAATTGCATAACTTTTTAAGTGGAATGTCACAGTATGCAAGACCGTATAAAAAAACAGTTATAGACCCATCTGCACAAATAAGTCCGCTTGCCTGGATATCTCCGGATGGGGTGAGAATTGGAAAAAATGTTATTATAGAACCATTTGTATCTATTTATCAGGGTACAGAAATTGATTCAGATGTAATAATAAGATCTGGGGCCAGAGTTGGTGGCGTAGGGTTTGAATTTAAAAGAGAAGGAGATAGTATTTTAGCGGTAGAACATTCTGGTGGCGTGAAAATTGGTAAACATGTTGAAATCCAAAATAATACATGCATTGATAAAGCGGTTTATCCATGGGATAACACAGTGATAGGAGATTATTGTAAAATTGATAATTTGGTCCATATTGCCCATGCTGTTAAATTAGAGGATAGTGTTATGGTAGTTGCCAATTCTGGGATTGGAGGAAGGGTACTTGTTGGAAAAAACACCTGGATTGGTTTTGGAGCGACCTTAAAAAATGGGATTCGAGTCGGTGAAAATTCACGGGCGAATATGGGCAGTGTGGTTACAAAATCAATTAAAGACGGAGAAAGTGTATCTGGTAATTTTGCAATAGAGCATTCAAAATTTATTGAAAACATAAAAAATCTGTCTAATAACAATTAAAATAGTTTAGAAAGATATCAGCTAATAATGAAAAAGATAAAAGAACTTATAAAAATTTTATACGAAAAAGGAGTAGTGCATATTTTTATCGGAAGTTTTCTAACCAAATTAGTTGCTTTTTTTGGTTCTATTTTCCTTGTGCGTATCCTTTCAAAATGGGATTATGGCGTACTGGGATATATCGAAAATATTTACGGCTACATATTTATTTTTGCCGGGATGGGCCTTTCTAATGCGATACTTCGTTATGTCGTGTTAGGTAAGGATAGAGAAGAAAAATATTCATATTATTTCTATTCGTCTAAAACTGGCTTTTGGTTTAATGTCATTTTAATCGTCATAGCTGGAATTATCTGTGGCTTATATCCACATCCTGAGGCCTATGCACCATTTAAATGGCTATTGTGCCTATCACTAATAGCTATTCCTTTTCAATATTTAACAGACAATGTGCTGTGTAATGAACGTGCAATGTTTGCAAATCAAAGATTTGCAATATTATCATTAATTTTAGCAGTATTTGTAATAGCATCTAAAATTTTTATGGGGAGTCTTTTAGGACTTTCTGGAGTTCTTATCGGTCAGATTATTATATACGCGTTGCTTGCGATTGGATTTCTATATTCCACTCATAATAAATATTATAAACTTAAAAAGCCTAATAGTCTTACGTCAGGAAAAAAAAGAGAAGTTAGCATATATTCGTTACAATATATGATTACCAATGGTCTATGGGCAATTTTTATGCTGAATGATACATTCCTACTGGGACGCTTTCTGAATAATCCAGTTCTAATAGCAGATTATAAAGTTGCGTATGCTTTACCTGGGAGTGTAGCATTAATAAGTAATGCAATAGGAATATTTGTAGCACCATATTTTGTGAAAAATGAGAGTGATAAAGAATGGGTGAAAATCAATTTTTTTAAAGCATATCTAATTGTAGCATTCATTATCGGTGGCTTATGCTTTTTGATTGGTATGTTTGCCAAACCTTTAATTATTTTTATATATGGTGAAAATTATCTGAATATCATTACCTTGATGAGAATACTCCTGGTAGCGTCCTTTTTTAACTGCGGTTTGCGATATACAACTGCTAATATATTGGCCGCCATGGGTCAGGTGAAATATAATATGTTCGTATCTTTATTTGGCATGATAGCGCAGTTGTTTATTAATATAATGATTATACCGTTGTATGGTGTTATAGGATTGGCAATTACGAGCTGTATTGTATATGCCGGAATGGCTCTAGTTCTTTTTTACTTATTTATCAAAAAATATTATTAATCTAAAAATTAGAAAAACAATATTGATGCACAATCTATGTATAACGTGCAAAATATGAAAATATTGAGGGAGGATTTTTATATGGAATTCCGTGATTTAAAAAAACAGTATGAAACACTTAAATCGTCTATTGACGCATCTATTCAGAATGTGATTAATAATACTGCCTTTATCAGCGGCCCCCAGGTCAAAGAGCTGGAAGACCAGCTTGCATCCTACGTCGGCCGAAAACACTGCATCACCTGTGGCAATGGCACGGACGCACTGTCAATGGTGTTAATGGCCTGGGATATCAAACCAGGAGACGCAGTATTCGTACCGGATTTTACATTCTTTGCTACTGGGGAAGTGGTATCTTTTGAAGGTGCGACCCCGATATTCGTTGATGTCAAAGAAGATACATTTAATATGGATCCGGGAAAACTGGAAGATGCAATTCAGGCGGTTCGCACTGAGGGAAAATTAACGCCAAAATTAATTATTCCGGTTGATTTATTTGGTTTGCCCGCAGAATATCAGGAAATTTTAAAGATCGCAGAAAAATACGAAATGAAAATCCTGGAAGATGGAGCCCAGGGATTTGGCGGTATGCTTGGTTCTAAGCGCGCCTGTTCCTTTGGTGATGCATCTATCACTTCATTTTTCCCGGCAAAACCACTTGGCTGCTACGGCGATGGCGGTGCCATTTTCACTGACAGTGATGAGATGGCAGCTTACCTGGAGTCAATTCGTGTCCATGGGAAAGGTTCCTATAAATACGAAAATATAAGAATTGGCTGGAATTCCAGATTGGACACGCTTCAGGCGGCGATAATGCTTCCAAAATTGAAAGCATTTCAAGAGTATGAATTAGAGAATGTGAATTTAGCCGCAGGCATCTATACAGAGCAATTAAAGGAAATTGTAAAAACGCCTATCGTTCCTGAAGGCTATCTGTCTAGCTGGGCTCAGTATACAATTCAGCTTAAAGATGAAAAGGAGCGTAATGGATTGCAGGAATACTTAAAATCAAAGGGGATTCCTTCTATGATTTATTATCCTATTCCAATGCATTGTCAAAGGGCATTTGATGAGTTAAAACTTTATCAAGAATGTCTGGTAACCGAAAAACTTTGCAAAACTGTGTTAGCATTGCCGATGCATCCATATTTGAATAGTAAAGAGCAGGGAGCAGTAATTAATGAGATACAGAAGTTTTTGAAAGGCGTGTAAAAAGTGTAGGATGGCTGTTGGAATAAGAGTCAGATTAATCTCAATTAACCAAGTCCTTTTTAAATTAGTACTTAAGAAAGATAAAAGTTGATAAGAAGATAGAGGTAAATGTTGAAAGTATTCTTGAAGGAAAAAACAGTTAATAAAGTAAAAGGTAGTGTCTTTATAGGCTTATTTTTACTGGGAGTCTTCGCTTTATCAATGGGGGTTACAGATGATCATAGTTCCTATACACGTATTATGATGCATGAGTTAGAGAAGGAAAATAAAATCGACTATTTGTGTATTGGGGCTTCCAGAGTTTATCGTGGAATCGATCCGGAAATATTGGATCATGAATTAGGAATCAGGACTTTTAATGCAGGGAGTTCATCTCAGCGCCCGGAAGATACATACTTTTTGCTCAAAGCCATTTTGGAAAAACGGAAAGTAGAGACCGTAATATATGACATAAATTATGGCTCTTTTCAACAGTATCCAGGAGATTCAACAATACGAACCCATATCGTGCTAGATTACATGCCCTTCGGCATCAATAAAATTGACTATGCAAAAAAAGTGTTGGGGGATACAGTATATTCCCTAACTACGGTTTCCAACATTTTACGTTATAAGGAACAATGGAAAACACCACAAAAAATGCTGCATAATTTATATATGCATTTGAAGGATGATGCTTATAAAAATTTTGAATATTCCAATGCAGACAATATAACAGAATGGTATTGTGGCAGGGGATTTGTGTTTTCTAAGGCAATATCAAACGGAGAACCATATCCTTTGGTTCCGTGGAATGAGACAGAGCTTTATCCAAATCAGCTTGATTTTTTTGATAAAATAATTGATTTATGCCAGCAACACGAAAGTCGTTTGCTTTGTATTTCTATGCCTGTTCAAAAATCATATTTGGAACGTGAACCGAGATATGATGAAATATATGACTTTTTTAAAAAACGCTGTAATGAAAGAGGGGTTCCTTATCTCGATTTGAATCAGATGAATTTTAAAGATATGGGATTGTCGAATACCGATTATAAAGATGAGGTACATTTAAATGGATATGGAGCTGAAAAGGTAAGTCGTGTTTTAAGTCAGTATTTACTATATGGAGAACCCTATAATGAATGAATTAAAATATCCTTTTGACAGTGATTTTATATTAAAAAGAAGAAAATCTATTAGGAAGAGCCTATATTTTATGTGCGAGGGGAAGCCCCTTATAACTAAACGTATCGCCATCTTAGGCGGCTCCACTACCCATGATATCAAAGAAATTCTGGAACTTTTTTTGCTCGATTCTGGTATCAGGCCGGAATTTTATGAGTCCGAGTATGACCAGTACTTTCAAGAGGTGATGTTTGATACCCCTGAACTGCTGGACTTTCATCCAGATCTCATCTACATTCATACAAGCGCCAGAAACCTGCATATGTTCCCAACAGTCCGCGATTCCGAAGCAACAATCGAAACACTGCTTGAGCAGGCATACCGCCCATTTGAGCAGATTTGGAAAAAGATTGCAGATGTTTATCATTGCCCCATCATCCAGAATAACTTTGAACCTCCCTTTTATCGTCTGCTGGGAAATAAAGATGTCTTCGATCAGCACGGCAGAGTGAATTTTGTGAACCGTCTCAATGACCGATTCTATTTTTATGCCCGGAACCATGAAAATTTTTATATTAACGATATTAATTACCTTGCCTCCTGCTATGGCCTCCAGAAATGGGGTGATCCATTCTATTGGCATATGTACAAGTATGCTCTGGCGGTTCCGGCTATTCCCGAACTGGCCTTTAATGTGGCCAATATTATCAAATCGATCTATGGGAAAAATAAAAAAGCGTTTGTTCTGGATATGGACAACACTCTGTGGGGCGGCGTCGTGGGGGACGACGGACCGGATCAGATTGAGATCGGACAGGAAACGTCGACGGGCCAGCTCTATAGCGAATTTCAGCATTATATCAAAGCCCACAAGGATCTCGGTATCATGCTGACCATCGACTCCAAAAATGATCGGGAAAATGCCCTGGCTGGTCTAAGGCGTCCGGACAGCATTCTAAAAGAAGATGATTTCATTGTCATCAAGGCGAACTGGGAGTCAAAGGATCGGAACCTCCTTCAGATAGCAGATGAACTGAATATCGGAAGTGACAGCATGGTATTTGTGGATGATAATCCGGCGGAACGCCATATCGTCTCCAGCCAGGTTCCAGAGACGGCCGTTCCGGAGATAGGTTCCCCGGAACAGTATATTCAGGTACTTGACCGCTCCGGCTTTTTTGAAGTGACCAGTATTTCGGAGGATGATTTAAAGCGCAATGAGATGTATCGGGTGAATGTAGAGCGGAAAAAACAGCAGGTCGGCTTTTCGGATTATAGGGAATATCTTTGTTCTTTAGAAATGAAAGCGGAGATCCAGCCATTTTCTCCCATTTATATGTCGAGGATTGCCCAGCTGACTAATAAAAGCAATCAGTTTAATTTGACCACCCGAAGATGCACCCAGAGCGAATTAGAAGAACTTGCTGCTAATCCCAGTTTTATCACACTCTATGGAAAGCTGGAAGATAGATTTGGGGATAATGGCGTGGTTTCAGTGGTATTCGGACATATCGATCCAAAGAAAAAGGAGCAGTTTCATATTGATTTATGGCTGATGAGCTGCCGGGTTTTGAAACGGGATATGGAGTTTGCCATGATGGATGAACTGGTATCCCAGTGTAAGAAGCGAGGGATAAAGAAATTAATCGGCTATTACTACCCAACTGCAAAAAACAAGATGGTAAAAGAATTTTTCGCTTTACAGGGCTTTCAAAAGGTATCTGAGAAAGAGGATGGGGCAGCTGAGTGGCTCTTGGATCTTTCAATTTCGTATGCCCGGAAGAATCAGGTTATCTTAGTAAATAGTAAAGAAAAAGGTTAATAAGAGGAGAACAAAAAATGACAAGAGAAGAAGTATTTGAAAGGTTAAATGAAGTATTCAGAGACGTATTTGATGATGAGACGATTAAGGTAAAGGATACTACCACAGCAGATGATATTGAAGACTGGGATTCCCTGGAACATATCAATCTGGTGGTAGCAGTGGAGAAATGCTTTGGCATCAAATTTACCATGGGAGAGGTAACCGGAATGAAAAATGTGGGGGCTATGGCAGATATTATCCTGGAGAGGACAAAGTAAAATGAAAATTCATCACGTTGGATATTTGACGAAAGATTTGAGGGCGTCAGAGAAGGCATTTTTGAAGCTGGGTTATGAGGTGGAATTTCCCGCTGCCTTTGATTCTTTGCGTGATATTACCATTACTTTTTTACGAAATGGTTACTACCGGGTAGAATTAATCGAACCGTTAGGTCCGAATTCTCCTGTGTATGGGCTTTTAAAGAAATATAAAAATACTCCCTACCATTTTTGCTATGAGGTTACAGATTTGGAAGAGGCTGTAGCTGAGTTGGAGGCACAAGGATATTATGTGATTCAGGCACCATTGGAGGCACCATGTATTGAAAAGAGGAGAGTGGTATTTCTGATGGGGGCGGATATGGGAATGATCGAGGTTGTAGAAATGAGGGATAAGCCGTGACAATGACATCCTTTTCTTTTTTTGTGTTTATCGGCGTTCTTCTGATTTTTTATTATACGCTGCCCAAGAAATGCCAGCCCTTCCTTTTGATTCTTGCGAGTGTTATTTTTTGCCGCTATACAGGTGGGAAAAGGATGATTTTGTTCCTCTCGTTCTCAATTATAACAACCTGGTTGGGAGCTCTCCTGTTGGAGTGGGTAGAAAAGCAGCACCGAAAAAAACGAATTTTAGCAAGTATTTTAGCTCTTAACCTGGGAATCCTGTTTCTATTTAAATACCTTGATTTTTTTATCTATACCGGAAGAATAGCCGGGACAGCGTTTGGGATTCCGATTGATTTGAAAGAGATTTCACTGATTGCACCCCTTGGGATATCATTCTATACCCTGCAGACGGTAGGGTATCTTTTAGACGTGTCAAGAGGGACCTGCCGCGCTGAGAAAAAGTTTTTGAACTATGCGCTGTTTGCCGGTTTCTTCCCACAGCTTGTACAAGGCCCAATTAACCGGTATGCTGAGTTATCTAAAACGCTGTATTCAGAAAAGGAGTTTCACTATGAGCAGGTTACATTTGGCCTTCAGAGAATACTATGGGGGCTGTTTAAGAAACTGGTGATTTCTGAGCGGATGGCAGTTATTGTAAATACAATATACGGAGATTATGTGACCTATTCAGGGCTCTATATTGCGGTGGGGACGGTATGCTTTGCGTTTCAGCTTTATACTGATTTTTCCGGAGCGATGGATATCGCATTAGGACTTTCAGAGGCATTGGGGATCCGGATGGCCGAAAATTTTGAGACACCGTTTTTCGCCCGCTCGATTTCTGAATATTGGAGAAGATGGCATATCACGCTGGGAACCTGGATGAAGGATTATATATTTTACCCCGTTCTTAAATCAGATTTGTTTGTTGCGATTGGTGATGCCGCCAGGAAGAAACTGGGGAAAAAGAGAGGGAAGAAGGTCCCTACTTATCTGGGGATGGCAGTTCTTTGGTTTACAGTTGGTATGTGGCACGGAGGTGCATGGAAATACATTATCGGCTCAGGACTTCTGCACTGCTTTTATATTATTTCAGGCCAGATGTTAGAACCGGCCTTTAAAAAGCTGACACATGTTTTTAAAGTCAATACAGAGTGCTATAGCTTCCGGCTGTTCCAAAGCCTGAGGACATTTTTTCTGGTCTGTATTGGATTTGTGTTTTTTCGGGCCCCTAGCGCGGGAACGGCAGTGAAAATGCTAAGAGCATCGATGCAGTTTAATATATGGATTTTTACAGATGGCTCCCTGCTGAATTTAGGGCTGGATGCACCTGATTTTACAATTGGGATTTTGGCGCTGGGAATATTGTTTCTGGTTTCGCTTCTTCAACAGAAATTCCACGCGGAAGGGAACACGGTACGCGGTATATTGGCGCAGCAGAATCTGCCGTTTCGCTGGATAGCCTATTATGGATTAATCTTTTCTATTATAATTTTCGGGTTCTATGGTCCTGGGTATGATGCCAGTGAATTTATTTATCAGAATTTTTAATAATAAGGACAAATACTTAAAGCCTCACTGCAGCTTTTCAATTAAAAAATAAGGGCATCGTATAATCACCAAATAAATGATTGTACGATACCCTTTTTCAGTTTCACATATCTCATCCCAGCGGAACAAGATCTTACCATTCACCTAATCACATCTGATTTTCAATTCATCCATTATCCTCACTGCCCCGCAACCAAATCATCCAGCGACCCAAAATGATACCCCATTTCCTCCCACTTCGTCAGCAGTTCATCCAGAATCTGCCCGTTTGTTTTGGAGGTGCTATGTAAGAGAACGACAGCGCCCGGATGGATACGTCCCAGCAGCTTCTTAAAGGCCTCTTCCTTCGTCGGCTGCTTATCTTCATACCAGTCCACGTAGGCAAGGCTCCAGAAGAAGGTCTTATATCCCATATCACTGGCCATCTTCAGGTTGCTTTCACTGTATTTGCCCTGGGGCGGCCGGTAATATTTTTTCATGGGCTGGCCGGTGGTCTGCTCATAAAGGGTTTCCAGATCAGTCAGTTCTTTTTCAAATAAATCTTTTGTGGAAAGTTTGGACATGTCTGGATGGTGGAAGGTATGGTTTCCAACATTATGACCTTCCGCAACCATCCGTTTTACGAGATCGGGGCTGGTCTGAAGATAATTCCCGACCAGGAAAAAGGTGGCCTGGGCATTGTGCTTTTTTAATGCATCCAGGATTGCGGCAGTATTGCCGTTTTCAAACCCTGCGTCAAAGGTCAGGTAAATCACCTTATCCTGCGTATTCTGGACATAGTAGGCATTGTATTGTTTGAGGTAATCGGCGGTTGCGTTTCCAATGGGGGCCTGCCCCTCGGTCTGGAAACTCAGGCCCCAGTTGCCGTCGGCAGAAGCGGTGATGACGTCTCCCACCTCTTTGGCCGGGGAGCTGCGGTGGGATTCCACAGCCAGATTGGCAGACCGGTGAGGCTCCACGGTCTGGGCAGCCGCCCGGCCGATGAAGAAGGAGAGGGCAAAAATGGTTGCGGTCGGCAGTACTTTTCCTGTTAAAACTTTTCTTGTCAAAACGTTTTTTGTCAAAAGATTTCGAGGTATCTTTCCAGCCGTAATTTTTGGAAAATGGCTTTTCAGCGGGTGATTGCCGACGTGAGGCAGCCGGGAGCGGATGTCTGGGGTCCGGAGCCTTTTGCCTTTGAATTTGAGAAGCTTTTTCATAGAGATACAAAAGTCCATTTCAGAAATGTTTATTAAAATATATCGGAAAGAGGGATGTATCATTCCTTATTTCTGCTTCTGTATTCTTTTGGGGAACATTTATAATAGCGTTTGAATATCCGGGAGAAATTGCCGGGGCTGTCAAAGCCGCACCCGCCTGCGATAGCGGTGATGTTTTTGCCCGGTTCCCGAAGCAGCAGGGAAGCGCTTTGGTTCACTCTGTATTTGAGCAGGTATTGAATTGGCGATATCTGTATCATCCGGCTGAAACAACGCAGGCATTCTCTTTCGCCGATATCGGCGGCTTCTGCAATTTGGGACAGCTTCAGCGGCTCGCTGTAATGGCAGTGGATAAAATCCAGCATTATGCGCAGACGCTCTGCGTCTGGAGAAGGAGCCGGGCAGTCATCACCGGTTTCAGGTCCGAACCGGAGGCAGAGGGCATAGCACAGTTTGGAGAGAGCTTCCCTCAATGTAAATTCATATCCCGGAAGATCTTCCGTGAGAGCGTGAAACGCCGCCGTAAACAGGTTTTCAAACATCTCCGGTTCGGGGAACAGACATTTAAGACTGCATCCGTCAAAGGAGGGACAGCGGACCAGCGGGCCGATATATTTTTCCGCAAAGACGGAGCCCTCCCAGCCGGTTATCAGCAGAGGGCTGAATACGATTGAATGAAGCTCGCATAACGATTCTGCCGCGGCATAATGCAGGACATTCGAATTGACGATAAATCCATCTCCCGGAGTCAGGTGAAAGGTTTTTTCGGGCAGCTTTAATTTCAGATTTCCGGACTTTATATAAAGTATTTCCAACTCCGGATGCCAATGCCACGGTATGATATCATCCTCACTGTCCCTGTAGCAGGAAGAATAACCGGCACAGGGAAAATCGATAGTTCCGTGCGGCTTCAGTTCTTTATTGTCACGGCTCAGATTAAGACCGCATTCTTTCAGTCCCATTCAGACCTCCTTTTTTGAACTACAATCTTACTGTTCGCGGAACAGCGTTTTTCAGCAGGGCCGAGAATAGTAATACTAAAATCAGTCGGTATTTTTATATTATATGTCCGGATTTATGTAGAATCAAGTGAAAAAAGGCGGTATTCTTATAACATAGCTTTATAGCGTTACTGTTCACACCCCGCCAAAAAACGGCGTGCTGTAAACAATAACACGCTTCGCGATGCACAGAAACGGCAAAAAGCGCAGTTGATTGTGGTGAAAAGTTCACTTTTCATCGCGTCGCGCCGTGTAACTCGGGATTTTCGTGCAGAATACGCACGAAAACGCCTCGCGGAACACAACCGTGTGAACAGTAACTTTATAGCGCTGTTCACATCATGCCGGGAAGCAGCGTGGTGTGAAAAAATATGCGAATACTCCGGGAGGACAATATGTTTCAATTATTACTCATTATCATTTACCTTGCGTTTATCAGCCTCGGACTGCCGGATTCACTGCTTGGTTCGGCATGGCCGTCCATGTACGGTGAGTTAAATGTGGCGGTATCCTATGCCGGGATTATCAGCATGATTATCGCAGGAGGCACCATTGTGTCCAGTCTGTTCAGCGATAAACTAATCAGGAAATTCGGCACCGGTATCGTGACGGTGGTGAGCGTTGCGATGACGGCAGCGGCCCTTTTTGGTTTTTCCGCGTCACATTCCTTTGCAGAGCTTTGTTTATGGGGGATGCCTTATGGATTAGGAGCGGGGAGTGTGGACGCCGCCCTGAATAATTTCGTAGCCCTTCATTATAAATCACGTCATATGAGCTGGCTCCACTGTTTTTGGGGGATTGGCGCGACAACCGGGCCTTATATCATGGGCTTATGCCTGGCAGGAGGAAAGAGATGGAATTCAGGTTATCAGGCCGTCGGAGTGATTCAGGTCGTTCTTGTCATCATTCTGCTTCTGTCCCTTTCACGGTGGAGAACCGGAAATGGCAGCGATGGAAATACAGAGCAGGAATATGAGGAAATCAGTCTGAAATCGGCCCTGAAGCTGCCCGGAGCCAAAGCCATCCTTACGGCCTTTTTCTGTTACTGCGCCCTTGAAGCCACGACCGGGCTGTGGGCCGGCAGCTATATGGTTCTGCATAAAGGAATCGGCGCCGGCAAGGCGGCAAAGTGGGCCTCCCTGTTCTATCTGGGAATTACAATCGGCCGTTTTGTCTGCGGTTTTATCACCGACCGGATTGGCGATAAAAATATGGTACGCCTGGGACAGTTTTTTGCAGCCTCCGGTGTGTTGTTATTCCTGCTTCCGATGGGGAATGCGGCGACGCTTGCCGGTTTAATCCTGACCGGAGCCGGCTGCGCACCGATCTATCCCAGCCTTCTTCACGCGACTCCGGAGAACTTCGGTGCGAAATATTCACAGTCGGTCATGGGGATGCAGATGGCCTGCGCCTATGTGGGGACCACACTCATGCCTCCCCTCTTCGGCTTTGTGTCGGAGTGGGCCGGTATCGGACTTTATCCGTTCTACCTGCTGCTGTTTGTCGCAGGGATGTTCACGATGACAGAGAGGATGAACCGGCTGGGCGCCCGCGGCCTAAGCAGAGGACAGGTAAAATCATCCGGCGGAGTACAGCAGGGGTGATCCGTTGCTCTTAATCCGTAACAGTTCAGCCATGATGTATTCCGCGAGGCGTTTTCACAGGTTTTCGCGAAAATCTCAAGTATATCTTCGCGAAACGGCGTTTTTGCCTATATAATCTTAATCTATATAATTCAGACGCCGGAAGCTGCCTTCCGAAAATGTGTATTCAGGTGTGGAGAAGGGATAGGAAACTTCCTTTTGGTAATACCAGGGGTCATTGTCATGAAGCGGATTTTTAAGGACATAAAACTGCTGGGCCGGCATATAACTCTGGGCCAGCAGGAAGGCTTTTTCTCCCTCTGCATTCTCGCAGACGTCGGCCACCATCACAACGTGGCCGGGACTTCCGGCTTTCAGGAAAATATCCCCGATCCGGATATCGTTTATATCGGCGGGGGCGGATTCCCCCTCCATCGACAAGGTGCTGGAATAGGCGAAGGTAATGTAGAGATAATCTTCAAAGGCCTCATAGGAGTCATTGTATGAAGCCGAATTCTGCCATTTTACCGTGCTGCCGTCGAATTTTACGCGTCCCCCGTCCCGGTATGTGGGATAATCAAACAGAAACCCGCTGACAAAATGAAAACGGATCTTATCATATTGTCCGGTGTGCCAGAAATATTCGGCATACATGCGCATAACGGAGTCGGCGCACTGCTGAAGATCGGCAGATGAAATGACCGGAAGGGAGAAGGTGGCGATCCCCACATCCTGCCGTGATTTCAAACGGCCGTCATAAAGCAGAATCGGAGAATCGTCCGGTTCCATCGGATAATTCCTGACATACCAGCCAAAGCTGCCGTCTTCTGATACCGTCCTGGCATACCCCCCGGGTGTCTGTATCCGCTCCTGAAGAGAAACGCCGTCAGGAGTGATAAGAGAGAAGCCGTCTTTGTTTTCCGCGCTCTGGCCGGAACCAGAATCTATACCGGGAGAGGGGGAAGTTACTGTTACAGGTCCTTCCGGGGCTTTATTCCCAGCCGCAGCGGAAAGGGAATAAGCTTCATCCTTCTGCGCTGACGCTGTTTGCTGCACTGATTCTGCGCTGCAGCCTGATAAGGCGAATAAGGAAAATACAAGGCTTGAATAAATTGCCGCTTTTCGAAATAAAGAGAGTCTCATATGTTACTATTCACGGCCCATATTCTGCGAGGTGTTTTCGTGTATATTATGCACGAAAATCCCGAGTTACACTCGCAGCGCGATGAAAAGTGAACTTTTCACCACAATCAACTGCGTTTTTTGCAGTTTCTGTGCAGGGCTTTCCTTTCTGATTTACTATTGCATATATGATAATATAAATGATATAATTTCAGTGTAACCGGAAAGAAAGAGGAAGTCAATTTACAAAATAAAATTAATAAATTAGTAAAAATACCGTTACAAATAGAATTCTCAAACGTTTAACAGATATGGGATGAATAATCACCCTGCCTATCCTACCTGGCTCCGGTCCCTCAACCGGAGCCTTTTGCATTGATGGCGGTGACCTGTGCGCGGAGCATGCAGTTATCGCTTCCTCATTAGCCGCAGGAGTGCTTGTCCGCATAGATATCGATAGCCTTTGAAGTAAAATCAGCAGTTCCCCTGCCTCCTTTTTTGTCAATACTCTCAGTGAATCCGCCGCCGCCCCCATACATCTTCCCAAGCGATTGAAGCAGTTCCGGCGTGCAGGAATAAAAATTTTCCGTGATAAATTGCATGAGTTGTTCGACCAGGCTCTGGGCTTCATCAGAATCCGGGAGAATGGACAAGGCATTAAGCCTGCCGAATTCACAGAATAATTCCATGAAAGACTGGTTTATGGACGTACAGTCTTCTTCGCTTCTATTCTTCATTTTTTCCTCATATTCCCGATAAGCAGCGGATTTTCCCCAGGCAGTTTTGGCCTGTGCCGCATATTCATCTATTTTCTTCGCATCAAATGCAGAAAAATCAAGATTTTTCACTCCCGTCATACGGATACCCCTGGTCATGTCAATCAGGTTTTCCAGATGCTCCTTTTGAAGCAGAAGCAGGTTCAGCTGCTGCTCCAGGGCCAGATTGCGGTCGAAGTCTGGACTATCGAGAATCTGTTTTATTTTTTTGAGGGGAAAGCGCAGTTCTTTAAACAGCAGGATATGCTGCAGGCGTTCCAGCGAAGCTTCATCATACAGGCGGTATCCGGATTCAGTGACCCGGGCCGGTTTTAACAGTCCGATTGAATCGTAATAGTGCAGTGTGCGTGGGCTGACACCGGTTATTCTGCTTACTTCCTTTATCGTGTTCATAGCATGCCTCCTTTTGTCTTGTTTACACTGGTTTCGAAAGGTCCCATCCAGTGCTCTTAATATAGGATAAACTATGACGCTGGGTGAGAGTCAAGCAGATTGACAACAAAACGGGAATAAATTTAGACTTGAACAATGGTATATTTTATAGTATTATAAAGTATAAAGAAGCTGAAATAAAAATAACGGTAAATGAATAAGAACAGGAGATGAGAAATGGCAGCCATAGATTTAATCGTACTGGGAATGATTAAGGCGCAGCCTCAGAGCGCCTATGAATTGCAGAAGAACGTGGAGTACCGGAATATTTCCAAATGGGTAAAGGTCAGCACTCCGTCCATTTACAAAAAAGTTGTACAAATGGAGGAAAAAGGCTATATCAGAGGGAAGACCGTTAAAGAGGGAAAGATGCCGGAAAAGACGGTTTATCAGATCACAGAGACAGGAGAAGAGTTTTTTCTGAAGCTGATGGAGGAGACGGCCCGGCAGCCAATCCGGCTTTTTCTGGACTTTAATGCAGTCATCATGAGCCTCAATCTCGTTTCTGAGCAGGAACGCAGAGAGCTGACCGGGCGCATGGAACAGGAAATTGAAGTCATGCAAAAAACCGTTGCGGACAAGCAGGCGGAGAGAACAAATGTGCCGCTGACCGGAAGGTCAATACTGGAGCAGCAGTATCTGCTGTTCGATGCACTTGCCAAATGGATGAAGGGATTCCGGGAGGAATATCTGGAGGAGGAGAAATAATTACTGTAGATAAAGGTGATTTTTAAACACAAAGGAGGAACATGATGTTCGAATCGAGATGCGGAGTTTGTTGCGAAAGTTGTGAAAGAAGAGAGAAGGTACATTGTAAGGGCTGTATTAATATGGAAAAAACCTTCTGGGGCGGAGTCTGTGAAGTGAAAGTCTGCTGCGAGGGAAAAGAACTGAACCACTGCGGCGAATGTCCCGATTTTCCATGTACGATGCTGGCTGAGATGGGAAAAGATCAGGGGTATGACCCGGAACCTCGCCTGACACAGTGCAGAAAATGGGCAGAGGAAGGACATGTTTAAAATAGGCGAATTCTCCAAATTGACCCAGGTATCAATCAGGATGCTCCGGTATTATGACGAGACGGGGCTGCTGAAACCGGCTCAAACCGATGCCTGGACCGGTTACAGAATGTATTCGTCGGCGCAGATTCCCATACTGAATAAAATTATTTATCTCCGGGACAGCGGTTTTAATGTTGCCGAAATTGCCGCGGCCTTAGACAATGCAGACGATACTGCCATTGCAGGGCTGCTTTCCCGTAAATATACGGAAATTGAGCAGTCTATACGGGCGGAGCAGGAAAAACTGAAGAAAATAGAGCTGGCAGAATGTGAAATCCTGAAGGGCAGGAAAAACGGAATGCATTATAATGTCGCGATAAAATCCATCCCTGCCTGTCACGTTCTTTCCCTGAGGAAAATCATACCGGATTATTATGCAGAAGGGGATATGTGGCAGGAAATGAGCCGATATGCCGCAAAACATCAGATACCCGTATCAGGTGTAACTTTTTCGATTTACCATGACACGGAGTATAAAGAAAAGGACGTTGATGTTGAACTGTGCGCCGCCGTCAGAACGGCGGGGGAAAATACGGAAGGTTTTACGTACCGTATAACAGAACCTGTGCCGTTTATGGCCTCCACAATGGTATACGGGGCATTTTCTAATATTGCAGGAGCTTATCTGTCTTTTGCAGGGTGGCTTCAGGAGGACGGCAGATACAGGATGAGCGGTCCGAACAGACAGATTGTCCACCGGGGGCCCTGGAATGAGGCAGAGCCGGAGAATTATCTGGTGGAAATACAGATTCCGATAGAGAAGATTTAAGGTGACTGTTTACGGGCTTCGTTTTCAGCAGGGCCGTGAACAGGAATGCTTTAAGGCATGCCTTGACTCTCACACGGTGTCAGGGCCTACACTGGATTTACAACAAATAAATGGAGGGAATAATATGACAACCTGCAATGTAAATCCTATCGGAACAATCTGTAACAATGACAATGGAGCCTGGATTGAAATCCTGCCGGAATACCGTCCGGCTCTGCAGGCTCTGGACGGATTCAGCCACATCAATGTGATCTGGTGGTTCAGTGAATGCGATAACGAAGCGGCAAGGGCAATTTTGGAAGCAGAGCAGCCTTATAAGAACGCCCCCGGGATAATGGGGATATTTGCAACCAGATCCCCTGCCCGCCCCAATCCGCTTGCACTGACTGCGGCAGAGGTACTGCAGTTGGATTTGAAAAACGGTATTATAAGAATTGACTATACCGATGCCAACGATGGAACGCCCGTGCTGGATATCAAGCCATATACGCCCAGCATGGACAGGGTGGAGTCTCCGAAGGTGCCGGAATGGTGCGGGCACTGGCCAAAGAGCAGGGAAGAATCTGCGGACTTTGCGTGGGAGAATGAATTTAATTTTTAGCCGGAACATACCGTTCTTGACAGGCGACGGAAAAACAGATAGTATGAAAACAGCAAAGATAAAAACACAGCCCCGGTAGGTAGTCCGGGCGCAGCAGACAATATTCGTGAAACTGCTGTCAGTAACCTTCCTCCTTGGTCGTCCGTTCTTTGTTCATTACATTTTAAGGAGGAATTGTTATGGACAAAGTATCGGTAACCATGCGAGTGCTATTCGAGGAACCGTTCTGGATTGGTGTTCTGGAGCGAGTCACGGAGAACGGATTATCCGTGTGCAAGTTTCCGTTCGGTGCAGAGCCGAAGGATTATGAAGTGTACGGATTTCTGATGGAAAATTACTACAGGTTACGGTTCAGTCCGGCTGTGGAATTTTCTCTGAGAGAGATGCGGCGCAGCCCGAAGAGAAGGCAGAAAGAGGCCGGAAGGCAGACGGCTGCCGTCGGTATCGGGACAAAATCACAGCAAGCGCTGCAGATGCAGAGGGAAGCGGTGAAAACAGAACGCAGGATTATCAGCCGGGAACAGAAGGAGGCTGAAAAGCAGCGTCAGTTTGAACTCAAACAGCAGAAAAAGAAAGAGAAGCACAGGGGCAGATAGCCCTTGTACTTCTCTTTCTTTTTCTGAAAGCCGGGGGGATAAAATGCTTTCAGAAATCTATCTGAATTTGAATTATTGTTAGTCGAAGCCAACGACATTGTGCGCGCTGTTTTTAATCATTGGCTCCATTTGATTGATACGATAATCATACCGGATATTTGTGTCCAATGTTTGACCAATGTATAAAAAGTATCTAAAGCATTCTTACGAAAAATAGAATATTTATACACTTTTTATACGTGGTCCGCTATTACTGCCCGCGATACTCGCAGAGCTGTGTTCAGCAATATTCCGCTGCATCCACCGCATTTATCACGGCAGCTCTCAGGCCGCCGCGTTCCAGTGCGGCTACGCCTCTGATTGTGGTGCCGCCGGGAGAGCAGACGGCATCTTTCATAGCCCCCGGATGCGCGCCCGTTTTGAGCTGGAGCTTTCCGGTTCCTGCTATCATCTGGGCGGCCAGGCTGTATGCGGTGTCTCTCGTGAGCCCGTGCATGACGGCGGCATCGGCGAGAGCTTCCAGAAACATGCTGGCGAAGGCGGGGCCGCAGCCGCTGACGGTACCGGCAATGGAAAGCTGATTTGTATCGACAAACTGCATTAACGCAATTTTGGAAAATATGTTTTCTACCAGAGCAAGTTCACTGTCAGACAGGGAATGGCGGTTCTCGCAGATAAAAATACATTCTCCGACCGATACGGGAGTATTGGGGATGGTACTGATATGATGTGTGCCCGGCAGCAGGATCTCTTCAAATTTTTCAAATGGATAGCCGGCGGCCACGGATATAACGATTTTATCTTTCAGGATGCTTTTAACAGTTGACGTCACATCAGCCATCATATAAGGCTTGACGGCCAGGATAGCGATATCCGAATTTACCGCTGTTTCTGCTGCGTCCCTGCATGGAACAATCCCGCGTTTTTTTGTATTACGGCAGAGCTTCTCCCAGTTTGCGGCGCAGGCGAAGATATTTTCAGCGGCAGCCGCATTTTTAGATAAAAGCCCGTCCGCTATGGCCTGGGCCATATTGCCGAAACCGATAAAACCAATCTTTGTATTGTCAGACATATAGAATACCTCTTTCCTTTTCTATCTTTGTATTTTCAGTTGCTAGAGCCTGTTTGAAAATTCATTTCCGCCATCTGCACGCCCCACTTCGCGGCATATTTGGCCCGAATTCGCTTAACGTAGCCCACTACGCCGCGCTCATTCGGGCCAAATCTCCCACAAAGTGTGACGCACAGCTGACGAAAAGCAATTTTCAAACACGCTCTAACGCTATGTTTAATTTATCATATTTGGTTTCTTCCAACAACCATAAAAGGGGAATGAAAAGAAAGCATCCAGAAATATAGACTGTCAAAATATTTCATGATACAATCAAACAATAACGAGACCGTAACGAAAACTACTCATCGGAGCCATCAGCCATGAAGCGAATCACTTTAGAAGAATTAGAAAAAAACGGAAAATTTGAAACATATGAAGCTCTGTACCGCCATATTCTGTCTGAAATTTCCTCCGGGAGACTGAGTCCGGTGAAGGCATCCGGTATCAATGGAAAGAAACCGGCGCTTTATCTGCGGTACTGGGTCACGGAGGAGGAAAAAGATTACGGGTGTTTAAAGGAAGAATTAATCTTCGGGCTGACGCCCCTGATTTCCCCGGATTACTACTTAAAGAACCTGTCACTCTATGAAAAAGACAGGGAGTGGGTGCGGATGCTGAATAGATTCCTGACAGAACGAAGAGAGCTGTTAAATCAGACAGAATCAATCAATGAACGGAGTTTTGAAATCTGGGGTCAGGAAAAATTTTTAAAAAGGGGCCAGGGAATGAGGATTCTGAAAAACTGCGGAATTTCCCCTGACTTTTTGAATTATTATGAGACTACAGAGCCGATGCCCTGTTATACCCATACGAGAGAGGTGCCGCAAAATCTGCTACTGCTGGAAAATAAGGATACCTTTTACAGCATGAGAAGGCATTTGCTGGAGGGCAAAGATACCATTCTGGGCATGAAAATCGGGACATTGATCTATGGGGCCGGAAAGGGAATCTTAAAATCCTTCCAGGACTTTTCGATTTGTGCGGAGCCATATATGCAGAACAGGCAGAATCAGATTTACTATTTTGGCGATTTAGACTATGAGGGAATCGGGATATATGAGAAACTGGAGCAGCTTTTTGGGGAGCAATATTCGATTCTTCCATTTATGCCGGGCTATTTCAGAATGCTTGAAAAAGCGGAAGGCGTTTTGCTTCCGATTACAAAAGAGCAGCAAAACCGGAATCTCACAGGACAGTTTTTCGCCTGTTTCCCCCTAAGCGCAGTGGAGCAAATGAAGAAAATACTGGAAAGTGAGCAGTATATTCCGCAGGAAATCTTGAATATCAGGGATTTTGGCGGACTGGAGCGTGTTAATCTCCCACAAAGTGTGACGCACAGCTGACAGAAAGCAATTTTCAAACACGCTCCAGGAGCAAAGAGACAGAGAAAAAGGGTGGTACCAGAATGCGGTATGATTTTTTAAAGCATTTTCCCAAACGAATGAAACATGTTGGTCTTTATGCAGTTCTTTTACAGGGCAGCCTGCAGAAAACCACCTGGCAGAAATACGGGTTTGTACGGGCGGATGAGCAGATTAACCTAATCTTTGCAGTCCTTCTATATATCATGGAGCAGTCTTTAAAGGAAGAATATTGCACAAAAGACGACATCGGCGTTTTTATTGATGAACTGAATATGGAGTATTTAAAAAAGGATATGGCCTATGAGGACTGCAAGAGCCTGGGCGATTTTATTTTAAATGTTGTTCTGTCCAATGAAGGGAAGGCCATGTACTTTGATGGCTATAATTTTGAGCAGAAGGCGTATCAGATTATGAATATCAGCTATGTGGCCAATCGGATTGTGTATGTGGAGGATGAGGTGAAGCGCACCTCCTATTACCTGACTGATGACGGCTATAACCTGCTTCTCGGAACGCTGGAGATGGAGAGCAACATGAAGCTGACCATCCATGAGATGATTTTTAAGATGCACCTGGAAAAGCAGAGCTATGATAAAGCGGTGGATGAGATAAAGAATGTATTTAATCTGCTGCGGATTCAGCTCCAGAAGATTCAGGAGGCCATGGGCAAGGTAAGGCGGAATGCGCTGAATTATTCTGTGGCGGAGTATGGAGATATTTTAGATGAAAATCTCGATACGATCAGCGATACCAACCAGAAATTCCAGGATTACAGAGAGCTTGTGAAGGCGCGGGCCAGAGAACTGGAAAAGGAGAAAATCAATATCAGAAGGTTGACTCCGGAAGAAGAGGAGAAGCTTAAAAATCTAAGGGAAATCGAGAGCTATCTGACCAGAACCATTGACGAGCATCAAAGAATTTTAAATGGCCATTTTGATTTAAAGGCGCTGTATACAAGGGAGTTGGAGCAGCTTTCACAGATGTCTCTGATTAAACGTTTTCCGCTGCGAAGCGCATTTTACGACAAGGTGCTGGAGAAACCGGAGATTATGGAGCGGATGGATCTGTTTTTGCGTCCGCTGTTTGGACAGGATCCGGATAAAATTTATAACCTGAATAAAGCGCTTGAGATCCAGAAGCCCATACGCCGCCGCCGGGAAGAGGAGGAGACGGAGCTTCTGGATTTGGATGAGGATGCGTGGCAGGAGGAGCAGGAAAGACGGCTTCGGGAAAAGCTGAAACGGTATGAGGGAAGCTTATCTTTTCTGTTGGAGCTGGCGTCGGAAAAGGGAGAGATCACGCTGGAGGAAATCAGCAGCAGGCTGCCGGAGGATGAGGAACAATCGGCGGACCGGGAGCGGCTGATTCCCAATACGGAAATTTTTAAAGAAATCATGGTGGAATTAATCAAGAACCAGCAGATTGATATACGGGCGCTGAGGAAAGAGCGAAGCGAATATATACGGGAAAAGGCAGACAGCTTCCAGTTGAATGAGATGCTTCTGGATCTGGCAGACCGGCAGGGCGATCCGATACAGAGAATTGAGGTGTACCGACTGGAGGACGGGAAGGTGATCGAATTTGGCCGGGTAAAGAGTGAGGATGGCAGAATAAAGCGGGTAGCCTGCTCCAATGTGCTGCTGCGGGTGATCCGGGAGGATAGATAATGGCATACGAAATAGAGGATATCAGGCTCAGCCAGGAGATTTTTTATTATCTTCTGGAGCATCATGAGCTGCGGGAAGACAATGAATTGAGATTATACAAAGCATACACCCAGGAAGAGACCATTCAGAACCTGGTCAAGTCCCAGGGTGAAATCAGCGACTGCCATATCGAACGGTACGGCAATGTGATTTATCTGATACCCAAGGAGAACAACAGCTTTCTGGGCTTTTCCAAAGCCCAGATGAAGGCGGCGCTGTGCCGCTCCAATGCCACGGATAAGGATTATTATTTATCCCAATTTGTGATTCTGACGCTTTTGGTGGAATTCTTCGACGGGCAGGGCAGCAGTGCCAAGTCCAGGGAATATATGCGGGTGGGAGAACTCCAAAACTGTATTTCAAAGCGCCTGAAAGAGGGGGCAAAGAGCCGGGGAGAAGAGGAGGAAGAGAAGCAGGGAATTGCATTTTCGAATATGCTGGAGGCGTATGAGGCGCTGCGGTCGGAGGAAAAGGGCTCCCGCGCCAGGACGACGAAAGAGGGATTTCTGTACCATCTTCTTACCTTTTTGCAGAAACAGGGCCTGATTGATTACGTGGAAGAAGATGAAATGATTAAAACGACAAAGAAGCTGGACAGCTTTATGGACTGGAATCTGTTGAATCAAAATCATTTTCAGAGAGTGAAGAAGGTATTGGGGGAGGTTGAATGAGTAAGATAAATGCAATCCGGCTGATTAATCTGAACTATAATAATAATGCCATAAAAATAAGTGATGAAACCTTTCACTTGAATGGAGAGAGTACGCTTTTGTCCCTGAGAAACGGAGGCGGTAAATCGGTGCTGGTGCAGATGATGACGGCGCCGTTCGTGCATAAGCGCTACCGTGATGCCAAGGACAGGCCCTTTGAGAGCTATTTTACCGGCAGCAGACCCACCTTTATTCTGGTGGAATGGGCGCTGGATCAGGGGGCCGGCTATGTCATGACCGGAATGATGGTGCGCAAGCGGCAGGAGATTTCCGGCGAGGAGACAGGTTCCGGAGAAGAACTTGAAATTGTGAACCTGATCAGTGAATACAAAGAGCGGTGCCTACTGGATATCAGCCACTTACCGGTGGTGGAAAAGACGAAGAAAGAGATTACCCTAAAGAGTTTCGGCGCCTGCCGCCAGTTATTTGAATCGTGGAAACGCGATAAAAGTGTCAATTTCTTTTTCTATGATATGAACAATCAGGCCCAATCGAGACAGTATTTTGACAAGCTGAAGGAGTACCAGATCAATTATAAAGAGTGGGAGACGATCATTAAGAAGGTCAATTTAAAGGAATCCGGTCTCTCGGATTTATTTGCCGACTGCCGTGACGAAAAGGGACTGGTGGAAAAATGGTTTCTCGACGCTGTGGAGAGCAAGCTGAACCGGGACAGGAACCGGATGAAAGAATTTCAGAATATCGTAGAAAAATACGTGGAGCAGTATAAAAATAACCGTTCCAAAATTGAACGGCGCGATACCATCCGCTGCTTTTGTGAGGAGGGGGAGAAAATCCGGGCGGAGGCCCTTCAATTTGAGGAGTCGCTTAAGCAGGTGGCATTTCATGAAAATCAGATTGCCGGTCTGAGAGCAGAGCTGGGCCGTCTGAGAAATGAGGAAGAGGAGGCCAGAGAAAAGCTTTTACAGGAAATAAAGGAGATTCAGGAAAAGCGGGAGTATCTGCTCTACAAAAAATTATCCGGAGAGTATTATGAGCTGGAAAAACAGGAGCGTTTTCACAGCAGCAGCCGGGATATGATTGATATGGAGCGGGAGGCACTGAAACGGGAGTGCAGCGAGACTGAGAAGCGTCTGCATTTATTGGAATGTGCCAGGCAGCAGGATGAAACGGATGAAGACGGCCGGGCTCTTCTGGAGGCCGTGGAACGGTTTGAGCTTGCAAAGAAAAAGGGAGAATCTCTGGAACCGGAACGGCAGCGATTAGGTTCCCTGTTGAAGCAATACTATCAGGAGGCCTTAAAAAGCTGGGAGGCGAAGCAGGAACAGAACCGGAAAGAGCAGGAGACGGTAAGGGAGACGCTGAAATCAAAAGAAGAGCGGCTGGAGGAGCTGCAGAATCAAATTATAGATTACGCCTCCAGGATGGCAGGGCAAAAGACCAGAATCGCAGTATTTGACCAGAGAGAAAACCGCTTTAATAAAATGTATGGGGAGAGTCTCAAACGAAACCTGTTGGGAGAGTACGAACCGGGAGCGCTGCAGATCCTTCTTCAAATTTATGAAAAGACACTGGAGGATGTGATTAAGGAGAGGCTCACCCTCCGGCAGAAGCAGGAAACAGAGACAGAAGAGAAAAAGAAGCTGGAGCGGAGACTGGAGGATTTAAAGCAGGAGCTGGGAAGAAACGGAGAAGAACAGAGAGAGCTTTTGCGAATCGGCCGGGAATACGGGGAGGAGCTTTCCGAGCGCAGGAAAATTTTGCGCTATCTGGAGCTTAAGGACTCCCTGGTATTTGAGCAGGATGCCATTCTTCAGGCTTCGGGACGGAAACTGAAAGAAATCCAGATTGCCAGGCGGGAACTGGAGCAGGAGGAAGAGCGGTGCCAGAAGGAATACGAACGCCTGACCCAGGGAAAGGTGCTGGAGCTTCCTAAAGAGTTTGAAGCCATGCTGAGGGAGCTGGAAATCCCATGCGTTTACGGTATGGAATGGCTGCGGAAAAACGGCAGAAGCACAGGCGAAAACCAGAAACTGGTGAAACGCCATCCATTTTTGCCTTACTCACTTTTGATTTCAAAGAGGGAGCTTAAAATCCTGCTTTCCTTTACAGAAAAAGGAGACGGAAAAGAGGTCTATACTTCCTTTCCGGTGCCAATGCTTTTGCGGGAAGAGCTGGAAGGCAGGGCCGGCGAGGAGGCGGGAACCGTTCTGGAATGGAACAAAATCCATTTTTACGTATATTTCAATCAAAATCTCTTAGACGAGGCAGCCCTGAAACGTATGGTGGAGGAAAAGGCACATCAGATGGATAAGCTGAAAGGTGCCATTTCCAGAAAACAAGAGGAATATCAGGGTTATTTTGAAAAGCAGGAAAAAGTACGGAACCAGAAGGTGACGAAAGAGTCCTACCAGGAAAACCAGGAAAAACTGGAAGAAAACGGCCGCCGGGAGCAGGAGCTGAAAGGACAGATCGAAGCTGCGGCCGCACAAGCCAGAACCCTGGAAGAGGAGCTGGAGCAGCTCAGAGGCCGGATTCAGAAACTGGAAAATGATGACAGGTGGCAGACGCAGCGTTTATCCGAGTTTAAAGAATTTTCATCCGAATATGCAGCCTATCTTGAAGAGAGAAATGAGCTGGAACGCTGTGAAAAGAAGGCGGCCAGCCTGTCGGAGCAAAAGGCCGTGTGCAGAGAGCAGATGGAGCGGCTTAGACGGCAGCTTCATACCCTTGAGAATGCAGCCGCAGATCTGAAAGAGAAGGTCCGGGATAACCGGGAAAAATATCTGGTGTATGAGACATTTCCGGAACATTTTGCAGAGGTAGAAGCGCCTTGGCAGACCGGGGAAGGCCGGGAAGAAGCATATGCACAGATGGAGGCGAGATATCAGGCCATTACGGCCGGCTTTTCAATGGAACAGCAGGAACTGGAAAGATGGGTGTTAGAGTGCAGAAAACGCCATGGAAAATCGAAGGAGGAACTGGCCTGGCTCAGGGATAAGTATAAGCTGGAGGATGGAGCCTGGAAGACGGTTCTGTACAGCAGAGAGGAAGAGTACCACCAGCGATCCGTCTTGGAAGAGCGGAGCGAAAAGAAAATCCTGAAAGATTCCGAATGGAATAAGGAGGACAGAGTGTTATTGCTGCTGCGTCAGTCGATGAAGCAGAAAAAAGAGAAAATGGCGGAGACCTGCGGCAAAGACGAGCCTCTTCCCCAGAGTGAGATTATGCCGGAGGATATCGATGCACAGATGAATGAGCTTTCCTGGCAGGAGAAAGAGAAAAAGCAGCAGCAGGAGCGGCACGAAAAAAGGATTAACAGCTATGAGCAAAATATTACCTCTCTGTCCGAGTATAATCATTTGGAGCAGCGGGAGGAGATAAGCTGGGAAACAGATATATCCCTGCTTGATAAGAAACAGCTTGATGATTTTAAGGGGGAGACAGTCAGGGAGTACCGCTTAAGCATCAGCGCCTCCGGAGAATGTAAGGCTCGGATGGTACAGCAGCTCAATCGAATTCTCAGAATGGATGTATTCCGGGAGGAATTTTACCGGAAGCCCCTGGAAGCCATGCTGGAGGTTTCAGGTATTGCCGCCCAGGTATTGGCTCAGCTTAACATAACGGTACAGTCGTATCAGAGCCTGATGGAAAAGCTGGAGGTAGATATTTCGCTGGTGGAAAAGGAAAAAGCCAGAATTGCAGAGATATTGGAGGATTATCTGAAGGATGTCCATGAAAATTTGGGGAAAATCGATCACAATTCTACCATCACCGTGAGGGAACGGCCGATTAAGATGCTCCGCCTTGAGCTTCCTTCCTGGGAGGAAAATTTGACTGTATATCAGCTTAGAATCAATGACTTTCTGAACGAGATTACGAGACAGGGAATTGAATGGTTTGAGCGCAACGAAAATGCCCAGGAATATTTTGGCACCCAGCTCACAACGAAACATCTCTATGATACGGTTGCCGGTATTGGAAATGTACAGATTCATCTCTTCAAGATCGAGGAGCAGAGGGAGTATCCCATCACCTGGGCCGATGTGGCCAGAAACTCGGGAGGGGAGGGCTTTTTGTCCGCCTTTATCATCCTTTCCAGCCTGCTCTGCTATATGCGGCGGGATGATTCAGATTTCTTCGCAGACAGAAATGAAGGAAAGGTTCTCGTCATGGATAATCCATTTGCCCAGACCAACGCGGTCCATCTTTTAAAGCCGCTGATGGATATGGCAAAGAAGACCAACACGCAGCTTATCTGCCTGTCAGGCCTTGGCGGAGAGTCCATTTATAACCGGTTTGACAATATCTACGTCCTGAATCTGGTTGCCGCCGGTCTCAGAAATTCCGTCCAGTATGTGCGGCCGGAACATATCAAAGGAACCGAGGCGGAGACAGTGATTGCGTCGCGGATACAGGTGGCGGAGCAGATGGAGATGATGTTTTAGAAAGAAGTGTTCTATCGGAAAAAGTTGGGGTAGAATAAAAAATAAACCGAATGTGGTTTCTGATACTGCATATTTCAATGGACTTCTTGAGAGAATTTCCAAAACAGAACATATTGGTACATTCAGAGAATTTATTGATTTCGTTATCAATGAAAGTAGTCATATGCAGCGTCATCTAATTTAAAAGCAAAAAGAGCCTATGGATAATTCAGCGTTTTACCGCCAAAACATCCACAGGCTCTTTCTGCTTTTTTCTAATACAATTTCAATACCAAACTCTCACAGCTAGTACAGCATTGTGCAATTAACGGTGAATATAGCAGACTTCCTACAACTGCCGCAGAATATAATTCTTCACCTGCTCCAGCCCGCTCTTTTTCCATTCCCCATCCTCGGCCTTCTCAGCCAAAGGAAGAATAACGGAAAAGTCCATATGAGCATCTTTAAAATAACCATCCGGTTCTTCGCTGAAGAAGTATCGGTTCCAAACCTCCTCCGGTGCGTCAGTAAAGCGTTCGGATTCCAGATAGATCATCTTTTTCCGCTCTTCTTCCACAAACGCTTTCGCGCCCAGAGGAGCAAGCAGCTCGTACTCTTTAGCTGGAATATTGGTGAAGATGCCGGGAAGGGGCGTTATATCAATTCGTTCGTCACCTCGTACGATACGGATGCCGATGGCATCAAAATCCATCTTTTCTTCAGTAAAATTGAGCTTCAGCAGGATTCCGATGTCGGTGTAAAGGTGAACGCGTTGATAGTCCGTATCAAAGATGAAGTTCCCCAGCGAGTAAAAAATTGCTTTTCCGTTATCGAACAATTCATAGTTCTCCGGGACGTGGGGATGATGGCCAACCACTACGTCTGCGCCTAGCTCCAGGAATTTGAGGTACCGATCACGGGTATAGGGGCTGGGAAGGCTGGTAAACTCTTCGCCGCCATGGGAGATGACAATACACCATCTGCATTTTGATTTAATCTCTGCAATGCGTTCTGCAATGGCGTCAAGAGCGTCCCAGCGGAAAATTCCAGGTTCGGTTGAGGTTGCCGGGATACATTCTGTCTGGTAGGCAACACAAATCATGCCGATGCCGCCTGCTTCCTCCAGATAGACAGGCTCGGAGGCCTCCTTTTCGTTTAAGCCGGCGCCGACGGTACGGCATCCCATCTCTTTTGCGATGTTTTTAGTGCTGATGACCCCCTCACGTCCGGCATCCATGGTGTGATTGTTTCCGATACTCCAGATATCTGCATGAGCGAGTTTCAGAACACGGGTGGCCGCAGGGTTCATGCTGTGAAAGAAAATACCTCTGGAGCCGTCATCGACAGCATCAATCAGAGCTCCCTCCACATTTGCCACAGTGTGATCCGCACTATGAAAGAAGTCTAAGATTGGTCCGGACAAAAGGTTATCGTCCTCCCAACGTCTGTCCATGTACCGGTCGAATCCGATATCACCAGTAAAAACAATCGAAGTTTTGTTTTTGCTTATCATTGATTCTCCTTTTCAAAATTACATGAAGAACTGAAGCAGCGCACCCATGCCGAGTCCGCAGAAGTTCCCGACGGCAGCTCCCAGAACTCCCATTAATACACCGATACCGGCAAAGGAACCATCATAGGCAGTTGCAATGATAGGAGCGGAAGCCGATCCGCCGATACAGGCTACGGAGGCGGTGGAACACATGCACAGATCCCAATGGAACAGCTTGGAGAGTAAGAACATCAGGATAATGTGGATAGCTAAAACTGCGATACCGTATACAACCCACATCGGTGCAGCTACGAGATCGACTAAAGTTGCAGTAGATGCCAGTAAGGCAACGATGGCATACAGGTAAACGTTAGATAATTCATTGACTGCCGGAAGTTTGCCCATCCGTGTCATCGCACAGATTAATCCAAGAACAGTAACGAATACGGTAGTACATGTACCCTTATCAAAGAAAGCCAAACCGCTGGCTTTTAATACTGTGTTCATCTGACCGCCAACCCACTGAGAGACCGCGGAAACCATTAAGGAAACTCCAATTAAGAAGATCCAGTCGGCAGCAGTTGGTTTGATGTTGGCTTCTTTTGCAATTTCTTCATTGGCAGCAGCGGCAACGGCGTCCAGGCCGGAGGTATCTGCCTTACATGCTTTATTCCATTTACCGGAATATTTTACGGCGAAGAGAAGAAGTGCGATCCATACGGAATAGCATGCGGTATCCAGTGCCAAAGCACAGGAGTAAGCGCCGGCATCTACCGGAAGTGCATCCTGCATTGCTGCCATGTTGGCAGAACCGCCGACCCAGGAGGCGTAAAGGGCAGCTGTTGCGCCCCAGGTTTTCTCAGCACCGCCCAGGGAGTTTGCGAAGACCGGATAAAGGGCGAAGAAAGCGATACCTAAAGTAATGGCACAGCCCATAAAAATGGCGATCATTCTCGGCCCCAGCTTGCCCAGCTTGCGGAAATCGCAGCGAAGCAGCATAACAAAAATCATGGCGTAAAGTATGTTGTTCTTTAATGCACCATAGGCGGCGGAACAGGCCTCCGAATTAAAGAGTCCCATGGTACAGAATGCCATATTCAGGACATAAATCCAAACCAGCGGCGGGATAATGTTGAATACTTTCCATTTTGCATATTTTTCAAGGGCCAGCAGGCCTCCGGCCAGAAGCATCAGGAACGCAATGTAGGTAAAGCTGTTTGTAATAGTAAACATAGACACATCTCCTTTTGTATATTATTTTTATTTTGCAAGCTGATAAAGCGCCTCGGCAAGTATATGTGCATTCTGCATCAGCTCGTCAATTTTAATAAATTCATCCGGTTTATGCTCCCGCACCTCGTCTCCCGGGAAAATGGGGCCAAAGGCCACAATGTTGGGAATTACCTTGGCATAGGTGCCGCCGCCGATGGATTTGGGATAGGGCGGAAGTCCGGTCTGTTCGGCATAGACACGCAGAAGCGTCTGAACCAGGGGGCTGTTTTCCGGTAAATAAAGGCATTTTTTATGTATTTCTTTGAGCTGTGTAAATCCTGATTCTGCGAAAGCCTGATTCAGGATCGGGGCGCAGTCCTCATACGTCTTTGTAACCGGATAACGGTAGTTGATTCTGATGATAAAGGAAGCAGCATCTCCCTGAACCGTTCCCAAATTGAAGGTGAGTTTTCCCGACGGTTCATCGGAAAGTGCGATGCCAAGCCGGGTTCCGTCAGATTCCAGACCGATTTTTTCGGCAAGGAAATGAATTTGTGAGGCAAGCGGCTCAGACAGAGGCAGCCTGTCCAGCGCGGTTAATAAAAGGCCAATGGCATTGACGCCAAGCTCAGGGAAGGCTCCGTGGGCACTGATACCGGCAGCCGCGATTCGGATTCCCTGCTCTGTGGGAGTGCAGGTGACGGCATCGCCGGATTCGGCAGTGAGCTTGTGAATAAGCTCTTTCGCAAGCTCCGGCGGACAGCAAAGATTTGCCTCGGCAGAGGCAGGAACCACATTGGGAGCGTCTCCGCCAGAAATCCCCATTAAAATCACCGGACCGCTCTGGGCATATTCCGCTTTAAAATCCACATTAATGATACCTTTTTCTCCATTGATAACCGGGTATTCGCCGTCCGGAGTAATGCCCATAACCGGGAGTTCTCCGCCATGGCTGATGTAATATTTCATATCATTGCTTCCGGTTTCCTCATTGGTACCAAAGAGAATGCGGATCCGGCGTTTTAAGGGAAGCTTGCTGTCGCGCAGAGCGGCCAGGGCATACAGCGCGGTGATGGTCGGTCCTTTGTCATCGATGGAACCGCGTCCAAGAACCTTTCCGTCCCGAATCTCACCTCCAAAGGGAGGAAAACTCCATCCCTCGCCTTCCGGGACCACATCCAGATGTCCCAATACGGCAATCATCTCTTCCCCCTCACCATATTCGCACCAGCCCATCTGGTTATCCAGATTAACAACGGAAAATCCCAGCTCTTTCGCAGTTTGTAATGCGTGATCCAGACAGTCACGGATTCCCATTCCATAGGGAGCGTCCTCCGCCGGTGTATCTTCCACACTGCGTATCCGGATGCTTTCCTGCAGTGTTTTGAGAAGCGCTTCCTTTTGAAGCTCTACGGCCTCCTGTAACTTCATAATTAATAACCTCCTTTCCTTTGAAACAAATAAAAACCCAGTAAAAAACAGGGAGAGAGAGTATCTCTTCTGCTTTTTGCTGGGTTTCATTTCGCTTAGTAGACAGGGAAACTGCCATGTGCATAATGAAGCAGCGTTTGTATTTTCGCTTATGTCTATTTTAATTCCAATCGTTAGATTTGTCAATTAATTTGAGGGAATCAAATACTTTTTTGTGCAATATCGCTATTTGGGATATAAATGAGGTGAGGACGCCGCCGGTACGGCCAGCGGACGAAGATAAAGTCTGCGGAGCACACTCCCGCTCTGTGAAATGCATCGCGCTGCTAAGCTCGGCAGGACCTCGCTAATCAGCGATGGATTTAGGCGGCATCCGCAGACTTTATCTTCCCCTTCCCCACACCGGACATGGCCCGTTCCGGACTTGACCTCCCAACCTCAATTCTCAAGGAAATTTCCTATCTTTTTCTTCTGTTTTTTTCCCCAGAAATATATTATACTGTATAACAATAGAAATTAATTACAGAGGTGGAAGGTGTTCAAATGTCAACCAAAGGAGAGATAAGGCAGCAGACGAAGTCACAGGTCAGAGTGCCGAAGCGCTACAGTGTTATTATGCACAATGATGACTATACACCAATGGACTTTGTGGTCCAGGTTTTGATGGAGATATTTAATAAGAGAAAAGAGGAAGCCGTTATGCTGATGATGATGGTACACAAAGGAGGCAAGGCGGTGGTAGGAATGTATTCCTATGACATTGCCCTGACAAAGATCAGGCTTGTAACGGCTCTCGCGGAGGAGGAGGGGTATCCCTTCCGGCTGACGGTGGAAGAACAACGATGACCTGTACGCTCCGCGCACAGCCTGTTCCGGCAGGGGAACGCAGCGGCGGCAAGACCCACAAAGGAGGCAGAATTAATGAGAGTAACGAAAGAAGTGGCCGATATATTAAACCTGACTTTCGATGAAGCAATACGGGAGCATCATGAATATGTGACCCCGGAACTGCTTCTGTATGAAATAGCAGCCCGGGATACATTCCGGGAGGCGTTTGAAAATTGCGGCGGAGATACGGACATGCTCCGGGATAATCTGAGAGAATATATGGAACAGAATCTGGCGTTTGATGCGGACGGCAGCCGGGAGGAACCGGAGGCGGAAGGGGAAGCCCCCGACAGTTTTGGGCAGGAAGCAGGAGATGGTTCTGACGATGATTTGCGGCCCGAGATGACGGCAGGTCTGGAAACTGTCCTGATCCGGGCGCAGGAGACGGCAAATAACTGTGGAAAAGATGCCGTAGAGCTGGCTCATCTTGTGAATGGTTTCTATTCCCTTGAGGAGAGCTATGCCATTTACTATATGGAGAGTCAGGGGGTGGGAAAGACCGCCCTCCTTCAGGAACTGACGGAAATTTATGATGAGATGTATGAACGCTATCAGGAGCGGAAAGCCCGGAGGGAAAAAGA